>Ga0307510_10001352_pt1 | contig 26762 bp, 26 predicted proteins | sample 12_EM_MG_FD_207224 | JGI IMG/M metagenome (GOLD analysis project Ga0307510, IMG submission 207224) | Populus trichocarpa ectomycorrhiza microbial communities from riparian zone in the Pacific Northwest, United States - 12_EM | ecosystem: Host-associated > Plants > Roots > Unclassified | place... | reverse complement strand
CGGCGGCGGCTTCTGGCCTGGGCTCGCGATCGGCGCAGGTATCGCCGGCGCCGGCTACTACGGCGGCTATTACGGCTACGGTAATCCCTATTACGGCAATCCCTACTACTATGGTACCGGCTACGACGATGGCGGTTATGGTGGCTGCTACGTCGTGCGGAAGCGCGTCATGACGCCGTCAGGATGGCGATACCGTCGCGTCGACGTCTGCGAGTGAGGCGAGGAGGCCTGCGGGCCCACTAAAAAACAAGGCCGTTGACGCAATATACCGTCAACGACCTTGCCAGCCCCGGATATTGAAATCGGCTCACGCCATCCGGTAACGGCGAGCATCGCGCGGAATCATACGGGCGAATGTGATCCAGTTCACAAGTCAAAAAAATTATAGTCGCAAGCTTAGCCGCGCGATCGCTTGCGCGCGCTGGCGTGGACGCGATGCCGGGCCGGTTTCCTGCGGGTAACCGAGGGGGTTTCCACCTCCGTCGCCCGGGCGCTGGCAAACGACTGCCGCAAGCTGTCGATGGACTCGTTCAGGGTCGTTACCTGCTCCGACAGGCGCTTGGTGTCAGCCTGCTGGGCGGCGAGCAGCCGCTTCACGGTCTGGAGCTGATCCTGCACGACCTGAAGCTGGTCGATCGATTCCTGCTGCGTCGCCTCCAGTCCCTTGGTCTTTTCAACGAGCTGCTCGGAGGCCTGGGCGGTACGGGTCTGAAGCTGCCGCGACGCGACCACGCGGTCGGTCTCGGGTGCAGAGCCCGTATAGGCGCGCCAGATCGCGATCGAGGTCACGCCGGCGATCAGCAGGAGAAGCGCGGCGGCGGTCAGCGCGATAGGCTGGGCGCCGAGGCGAAGCAGGGGGTTGGACGATGTGTCCTCTGCGAGATCAATCATCGCTGACAAAACCCAAATTGAAACTTGGCGAGTGGCGAAGGCCGGCTGCGCAAAGGCGACCGGGGCGTCCCGAAAGTGTTACTGTTCGGCAACAATTGGGACGAAAAAGAGGCTGAGGGCCAAAAACCTTGTCCGGCGCCTTGATTTGCCCATGTAGCACTGGGCCGGATGGAGGGATTCAGGGCTGAAACGGCGAAAACGGCCCGGAATAGGTCTTCGATCGCGGCGCCGCATACGGCCCGAGCCGGGATGTCTTCAGCCCCAGCCGCACCAGCGATTCGGCGAGCGTCACCGCGGCGGCGACGCCGTCGACGACAGGCAGGCCATGCGTGGCGGCAAGCTCATTGGCGAGATCGGCCATGCCGGCGCAGCCGAGCACGATGGCTTCCGCGCGGTCGTCGCGGATCGCGGCGGTGATCTCCGCGGAGATTTTTGCAAGCGCCTCGGTGTTGCGCTCTTCGAGCGCGAGCACCGGAACCTCGGCGGCGCGGACGCGGGCGCAGCGCTCAGTGAGGCCGTACTTCTTCAGATTATGCTCGATCGGCACGATGGAGACGCCGAGCGTCGTCACCACGGCAAATCGCGCTGCGATCAGGCTCGCGATGTGGAAGCCGGCTTCGCCGATGCCGATCACCGGCGCCTTCGCGGCCGCGCGCGCAGCGTCGAGGCCGGTGTCGTCGAAGCAGGCGATGATGTGCGCATCCGCGCCGTCGCGGTCGGCGTCGCGGATGCAGCCGAGCATGCCGGGGACGGCGAAGGCTTCGTCGTAGAATCCCTCGATCGAGACCGGGCCCATCGTCGGCTGGCGCGCATCGATCAATGTGTCGGGCAGGGCGACGTTGCGCGCGGCAGCGGCGATCTTCGCCGTCATCGACGCCGTGGTGTTGGGATTGACGACGTGAAGTCGCATCAGATCAGACGAGCCCCTTGTCAGACAAGCCCTTTGCCGGCGTCCGAGCCTTTGGCCGCCTGCCGCTTGTTCAGCACGTGGATGGTGCCGAGCGCAAGGCTGATCACCGTGAACGAGACGGCCGAGATCACGGTACCGAGCGCGTAGATGTCAGGGTTCGTCACGGTGGTGGTGAGGCCCTGGAGATCGAGCGGCAATGTATTCACCGCCCCGATCGCCTGGCTGGAGCGCGCCAGCTCGTCCCAGGACAGCGTGAAGCCGAACAGTCCGATGCCGATCACGGAGGGCAGGATGATCGGCAGCACGACATGGCGGAAGGCCTGCCACGGCGTCGCGCCGAGATCGCGCGCGGCTTCTTCCAGCCGGGGATCAAAGCGATTGAAGATCGCGAACATGATGAGCAGGCCGAACGGCAGCGTCCAGGTCAGATGCGCGCCGAGGCCGGAGGTGAGCAGGCCCATCGAGGTCTCGAAATTCTCGTTCCAATGCGCCTTGATCACATCGTCGATGATGCGGAATTCAAGCGAGATGCCGAGCGAGGTGATGATCGAGGGCACGATCAGGCTCGCGATCGCCGAATAGAACAGAATGCTTTGCGCCCTGAACTTGCGGCGGAAGGCCATGCCGGCGGCGACCGACAGCACGACGGTCACGATCATCACGATGATTCCGAGCAGCAGCGAGCGGCGGAAGGCCGCGCCGAGATCGACGATGCCGGTGCCCTGGAACAGTTTTGCGATCCAGAAGGTGGACACGCCGTTCATCGGGAAGGTGAGGCCGCCCTGTGGGCCCTGGAACGACAGGACGTAGATCGCGATCATCGGGCCGTAGAGAAACAGCGTGTAGGCCGCGAAGAAGATCGCGAGCACGTAGAAAGAGCGGGGGCGTCCTTCCTTCATGCTCTAGAGCTCCTTCTTGATGTCGACGATGCGCGACATCATGGTGATGATCAGGAACGTAATGACGAGCAGGATCACGGCGTTGGCCGCTGCTGCCGGGAATTGCAGCGCGTTCACCCGCGTCTCGATGATCTTGCCGGCGGCCGCGATCTGCTGGCCGCCCATCACGCCGATGGTGATGAAGTCGCCCATCACGATGGTGATGACGAAGATCGAGCCGATCACGATGCCGGGCTTGGCGAGCGGAATGATGACGTTGACCAGCGTCTGGAAGCCGGTGGCGCCGGCGTCATAGGCGGCCTCGATCAGCGACTTGTCGATGCGCACCATCGAATTGAAGATCGGCACCACCATGAAGAAGGTGAAGAGGTGGACGAGCGCCAGCACCACGGAGAATTCGGAGAACAGCAGCCATTCCACCGGATGGTTGATCAGACCTGTCTTGACGAGACCGGAGTTGACGAGGCCGTTGCGCCCGAGCAGCGGAATCCAGGCGATCATGCGGATCACGTTGGAGGTCCAGAACGGGATCGTGCAGAGCAGCGACAGTCCCATCTGCCAGGTCTTCGATTTCACATGGAAGGCAAGGAAATAGGCGACCCAGAAGCCGATGAAGAGCGTGATCGCCCAGACCATGAGGCACAGTTTCAGCGTCTTCAGATAGGTCTTGGCGATCGTGCAGAGATCGGGGAGCTGCGCGATGCAGCCCTCGAACGTGTCGGTGTAGCCGCGGCCGGAGAAAGCCGGCAGCAGCTGGTATTCGTTGTAGTCCCAGAACGAGACGATGACGACGAAGACGAGCGGAATGAGGAAGAAGGCGAGAAACACCAGCATCATCGGCCCGGCCTGGAGCCAGGAGATGAAGGATGGCGACAGGCGCGTCGGCTTTGCGGCGCGCGCTGTGCCAGACCCCGGGATCAGCCCCGGGGACGCCTGTTGCAGAACCTCTTCCGACATGTCCATTACGCCGCGATGAACTCGTTCCACTTGCGGACCATGTAGTCGTTCTCGTCCATCACGGCGTTCCAGCAGGCGACGCCGCCCATGCGGTCCTCGTAGGAGCCGCCGTCGCGCACCGCGCCGGCCTTCTCCAGCAGCGAGCCGTCAGGCGCCTTGATGTCCTTCTCGGCCGCCTTGCCTTCCATCCAGTAGGCCCACTCGTAGGGCTCCATATGCGCTTTCGCGGTGGAGAGCACGGCCGAGTAATAGCCTTGGCGGTTGAGGTAGGCGCCGGCGTATCCGGACAGGAACCAGTTGACGAACTCGTAGGCCCATTCGAGCTTTGGACCTGAGACGCCCTTGGAGACGCAGAAGCCCGAGGCCCAGGAGCGGTAGCCTTCCTTGAGCGGCTGGAAGGTGCAGGCGATCCCCATCGAGCGCACCTTGGTCACCGCCGGCGACCACATCGACTGGATCACGGTCTCGCCCGAGGCCATCAGGTTGACGCTCTCGTTGAAGTCTTTCCAGAAGGCGCGGAACTGGCCGGCCTTCTTGGCTTCGGTCATCACCTTCATGGTGAGATCGATCTCTTCCTTGGTCATGTTGCCCTTGTCGGCATATTTGTATTTGCCGGTGGCTTCCACGACCATCGCGGCGTCCATGATGCCGATCGAGGGGATGTTGAGGATCGAGGCCTTGCCCTTGAATTCGGGATTGAGCAGCTCGGACCACGAGCTGATCGGGCGCTTGATGATGTCGGGGCGGATGCCGAGCGTATCGGCGTTGTAGACGGTCGGGATCAGCGTGACGAATTCGGTCGCCGAGGTCGCGAACTTCTTGGAGTCCTTGCCCTCGAGATAGAGCACCTTCCAGGGTGCGGTGCCCTGGTTGCCGATCTTCTTGCCGCCGGGTGTCTCGCCCTTGGTGAAGACGGGCGTGATGTTGTCGAATTCCTTGATCTTCTTGGAGTCGAGGGCAAGGATGTTGCCCGACGGCACCAGCTTCTTCAGCGAGAAATATTCGGTGTCCAGCACGTCGAAGGAATTCGGCTGGGTCATCACGCGCTTGGTGACGTCGTCGGTGGTCGCGGTGATGTATTCGATCTTGATGCCGGTGTCCTTCAGACACTGCTTCGAGATGTCGTCGCCCTCGTTCACGGCGGTGCCGAGATAGCGCAGCACCTTCGGCTCGGCCGACATCACGTAGGGGAAGCCGGTGATGGCGCCGGAGCCGGCGGCCAGGCCCGCGAGACCCGCGGTGCTCTTCAATAGCGTGCGGCGGCTGACGCCGGTCTTTTTGGTGGTCTCGGTCATATCGCTCACTCCTCTGTGTTGCGCATTTTCTGGATGACGGCGCTATTGCAGGCGCTGCGCCTTGGCGGGATCCCAGGTGGCCAGCACGCGATCGCCCGGACGGAACGGGTGAACGTCGAAGGCGGCCTCGGGGAGGTGGGAGAACAGGGCGGTGCCGTCGTCGAGCGTGAGCGAGACGGCAATATAGGAGCCCTGGTACTCGGTCTGGGTCAGCAGCGCCGGCGCGCCGTACGCGCCGTCAACGAACGGCACGATGCCGAGCTGATCGGCGCGCACGGCGATGAGTTTGCCTGCGTCGCTGAGGACGTTGTGGCCGCCGATGAAGCGCGCCACGAATTCGGTGCGGGGATGGTGGAAGATGTCGCGGGCTGAGCCCTGCTGCTCGATCCTGCCCTGGTTCATCACCACGATGTGGTCGGCGAGCGCCATCGCCTCTTCCTGGCCGTGGGTGACCTGGATGAAGCTGATGCCGAGCTCGCGCTGCAGCCGCTTCAGCTCGCCGCGCATCCTCACCCGCAGAAACGGATCGAGCGCGGAGAGCGGCTCGTCGAGCAGCAGGATCTGCGGCTCGGTGATCAGCGCCCGGGCGAGCGCCACGCGTTGCTGCTGACCGCCGGAGAGCTGCGCCGGGAGCCGGGCCGCATAGGGGGTCATCGCCACCAGCTCCAGCAGTTCGCCGGCACGCTTGTGTCGTGTCGCGCGATCGACGCCGCGCATTTTCAGGGCGAATGCAACATTGTCGAGCACGGTCAAATGCGGAAACAGCGCGTAGGACTGAAACATCATCGCGGTGCCGCGCTTGGCCGGCTCGAGGTCGGTGACGTTCTGCGCGCCGAGGATGATGTCGCCCTCGCTGACCGCCTCGTGGCCCGCGATCATCCGCAGGGTCGAGGTCTTGCCGCAGCCGGAGGGGCCGAGCAGGCAGCAATAGGTGCCGGCCGGGATCTTGAGGTTGACGGTATCGACCGCCAGCGTGGTGTCGTAGCGCTTGGTGACGGCGACCAGTTCGAGAGCGGCGGGAGTGGCCATGGCGTATCCGGGAGGAGGGCGGTGCTCCGCCTCTCTCCGCAAGGTCCGTGCCAACCGTCCTTGGCCGCTCAAATTCCAAAACTGTGAAGCGGAGTCAGATTGTTAGATCGAATCCGGCGCATCGAGGCGGCTTGCCGCGTGGGCAACGGTCTGCACACAAAACGGGCGCAGATTGTATAATCTTTCGCCTGTGATTGGATACAGCTGGTCGACTAACATTCAACCCGATATTCGCCGATCGAGCCCTCAAACCCAACCCCTCGAACTGATGGCTGCCAGGACCCGACTGAAATCCGAAGCCCCAGACGTGAGCGATCGCGTCAGCCGGATCAGGGAAGGCGTGACCGCGGCGATCCTCGAGCATCGCCTGTTGCCCGGCACGAAGCTCGGCGAGGACGAGATCGGCGAAATCTATGGCGCGAGCCGCACGCTGGTCCGCACGGCGCTCCAGCAGCTCACGCATGAGGGTATCGTCAACATCGAGAAGAATCGCGGCGCCTTTGTTGCGCGGCCGACACCGGGCGACGCCCGCGAAGTGTTCGAGGCGCGCCGCCTGATCGAACCCGCCATCGTCGATCACGCCTGTGAGGCGGTGTCGCCGGCCTGGATCGGTCGCCTCCAGCAACATCTCACTGAAGAGCGCGAGGCAGAGCTGCGCGGCGATGCGCGTGCCTCGGTCCGGCTCTCCGGTGAGTTTCACAAGCTCGTCGCCGAGATGAGCGGCCACAGCATCTATCTCGGCTTCCTCAAGGAGCTGATCGCGCGCTCCTCGCTCATCATCCTGCTCTATCGCCGTCACGATACGCCCGCCTGCGGCACCGATCATCACGCCGGCATCGTGAGCGCGATCCGCAAGCGCGACAAACAGGCTGCTCGCGCGCAGATGCTGTCGCATCTGAACGAGATCGAGGCCGAGCTGTTCCTGAAGGATCCCGCTGCCGACGAGTTGCGGCTCGCGGACGTGCTGGGCGCCTAACGAACCGCCAAACCGGCTACGGCAGCGAAGATCCTTCGTTGCGCCTCATGATCTTCAGCACGAGAAGGATCGCGCCGATGATCAGGAAGAGCACGCCGATGAACGTCGTCCCGCCGGATTCAAAGGTCACACCGACCGCGGTCAGCAGACATCCGACGATGATTGCGAAGAGTCCGCCGAGCTTCTTGACCAGCAGGATATGTCCGTCACTCGTTTGTGCCACCATGCTACGCCTCGTCATGTCGCGCCTGCGTTCGCTTCCCCCGTCGTTGATCTCCCCAGTCGAGCAGGCCGGCACGATCGTACTCTCGAATGCGCAAGTTGCAATCTGGCGTTGATCTTGGAGTTTTCCAGCGTCTGCATTTGATGTGAGTTCGATCTATGTGAGACAGCTGCACTTACTCAGTTGCACATACTTCTCGTATTCATGGCTATTGCGGTGCACCGTCGCGGGAGCCGAATGGCTGAATTGCAAAAGCGCCTTGTAGTTGCAAATTGACTTCACCGAGCGGCGAGCATCAAGATACCGGTGCGCGGTTGAGTTCTGGAGCGGGTCGGCGTGAGCCAAATCCGTTCTGCGGAGTAGTGCAATGCCGTTGCGTTCGGTCGTCGAAGAACGGGAGCCGGCGTATGTTTCGACCGGCCATCTGCCTGATGCGGACACCGTGCAGTCGCTGGTGAACGAAGCGCAGAAACGTTTCAAAACAACCCACGACGGAACCAATTCGCAGGTCTATCCGGCGCTGGCCCGGGTGCCGAGCGAGCTGTTCGGGGTCTGCGTCGTCGGGACCAGTGGGCAGGTCTACGGTGCCGGCGACGTCGACTATGAATTCTCCATCATGAGCGTGTCGAAGCCGTTTCTGTTTGCGCTGGTTTGCGAGGCCATCGGGCCGGAGGAGGCGCGCGCCAGGCTCGGCGCGAACGCGACCGGGCTTCCGTTCAACTCGCTCGCCGCGATCGAGCAGGGCAGTGGGCGCACCAATCCGATGGTGAACGCCGGCGCGATCGCCACGACCAGCCTCGCACCGGGCGCCACGCCCGCGGCGCGATGGGCGTTCATCCATGACGGGCTGTCGCGCTTTGCGGGCCGCAAGCTGCCGCTCAACGACGAGGTCTACGCGTCAGCGTCGCAGACCAATTTCCGTAACCGCAGCATCGCGCGGCTGCTGGAAAGCTATGACCGCATCTATTGCGACGCAAAGGAAGCGACCGACCTCTATACGCGGCAGTGTTCGCTCAATGTGAGCGCCCGCGACCTCGCCGTGATGGGCGCGACGCTCGCCGACGGCGGCGTCAATCCGGTGACGAAGCAGCGCGTGGTCGATGCCTCGGTCTGCCATTACGCGCTGGCCGTCATGATCACGGCCGGCCTCTACGAGACCTCCGGGGATTGGCTCTACGACATCGGCCTGCCCGGCAAGAGCGGGATCGGCGGCGGCATCGTCGCGGTGTCGCCGGGCAAGGGTGGCTTCGGCACCTTCGCGCCGCCGCTCGACGCCGCCGGCAACAGCGTGCGGGGACAGCTCGCCGCAAAATTCCTGTCACAGCGGCTGGGGATGGATCTGTTCGTGTCGGAACCGGAAGAGTGAACGAATGCACGAGGGATCGGCAGGCTCGCGGGCCTGACCGATCGCAACGCCGATCAAGCCGGAGGACATCATGGCCACGCAGACAATCTCGATCGGCGGCATTCAACAGGAAGAGCGCGCGTCATGGATTCCCATGATCTCGATCGCGCTCGGCCAGATGATCATGTCATTCAACGTGGCCTCGCTCCCGGTGGCGATGGGCGGCATGGTCACGAGTTTTGGTGTCGCCCCGACCACGGTCGCGACGGGGATCGTGGCGTACTCCATGCTGGTTGCGGGCTTTGTGATGCTCGGCGCCAAGCTCGCCCAGCGATTTGGTGCGTTGCAGGTGTTTCGCGGCGCGGTCGTGCTGTTCTTCGTCTCGCAGCTCATGATGACGTTCAGCCCGACGGCGACGGTCATGATTTCGGCACAGGCGCTCTGCGGTGCATCAGGTTCGGTGATCGTGCCTTCGCTGGTCGCCCTGATTGCCGAGAACTATGCCGGCCGCCAGCAGGCGACGGCACTCGGCGCGCTCGGCTCTGCGCGTGCAGCCGCCGGTGTGCTCGCCTTCGTCATCGGCGGCGTGCTCGGCACCTATATCGGCTGGCGCCCGGCGTTCGGCATCCTGATTGCCGCCTCCGCCATCGTCTTCCTGATGAGTTTCCGCCTGAAGCCGGATCGCGGCCGGCCCGATGTGCAGATTGATCTCATCGGCGTCGCGCTCGCCGCGAGCGCGATCATCCTCATCAGCTTCGGCTTCAATAATCTGAACGGATGGGGCCTTGCAGTCGCGACGGCGAATGCGCCGTTTGATCTGCTAGGTCTTTCGCCCGCGCCGCTCATGATTGTGCTCGGCATCGTGCTGGGGCAGGGATTTTTGCTCTGGACCCACCGGCGGCAAGCCGCTGGCCGGACGCCGCTGCTGGCATTGGAGGTGATCGACTCGCCGGAAGAGCGCTGCGCAGTGTTTGCGTTGTTCGCCGTGGTGGCGCTGGAGGCGGCACTGAATTTCACCGTGCCGCTCTACATCCAGATCGTGCAGGGACGTTCGCCGATCGCGACCGCGATCGCGATGATGCCGTTCAATCTCACAGTCTTCTTCTCGGCGATGCTGATCGTGAATGTCTACGAGCGGCTGACGCCGCGCCAGATTGGCCGCTACGGCTTTGCGCTCTGCACCATCGCGCTGGTCTGGCTGGCCTTCGTCGTGCGCAACGACTGGAGCGAGGTCCCCGTGCTGTTCGGGCTGGTCCTGTTCGGCATCGGCCAGGGCTCGCTGGTGACGTTGCTGTTCAACGTCCTGGTAACGGCGTCGCCGAAGCCGCTGGCCGGAGACGTCGGGTCCCTGCGCGGCACCACGCAGAATCTCGCCGCGGCGCTCGGCACGGCAGTCGCCGGAGCGCTGCTGGTCGGCCTGCTCAGCACCATCGCGCTCGGCAAGATCACGGCGAGCCCCGTGCTGACGCCGGAGCTTCAGGCCCAGGTCGATCTCGACAACATCACCTTCGTCAGCAACGATCGCCTGCGCAGCGTGCTCGAACGCACGAGCGGCACGCCGGAGCAAGTCACGGAGGCGGTCCGGGTGAACACCGAAGCGCGGCTGCGGGCGCTGAAGATCGGACTTCTCATCATGGCGGGTCTCGCGCTGATCGCGATCATCCCGGCCGGACGGCTGCCGAACTATCTGCCGGGCGAGATTCCAAGCGATGAGGCCCTTGAAAGGAGGACATCATGACGACTTATGACCATAGCGCGCCGATGGGCGCAACCGGCCTGCCGCAACCGCCCCGCTGGGTCTGTGTGCTCCTGGGTTTGTTCATGGTCTTCACAGGGCTGATGGTGCTCGGCGACGTTGCCTTCTTCACCGTGGTCAGCGCACTGTTCATTGGCTGGATGGCGATCGCCGCAGGCGCCTTCGAAATTTTCCACGCGTTCTGGACCAAGGGCTGGGGCGGCTTCGTCTGGCAGGTGGTGCTCGGCGTTCTCTACATCGCCTTCGGCATCGTTCTCGTCAGTCAACCACTGACCGGCGCTTTGCTGCTCACCTATGTGCTCGGTCTCGCGCTGCTGATCTCCGGTGTCGTGCGGATGCTGATCGGCATCGGCCGCTGGCAGCAGGGCGGAGGGATCATGCTGGCGTCCGGCCTGTTCGGCGTGCTCGCGGGACTCGTGATCCTCACAGGCTTTCCGATGACCGGGCTCTGGGTGCTGGGTCTGCTGCTCGGTATCGACCTGTTGTCGCACGGTATCGGTTGGCTGACCCTTGCGTGGCGGCCTGTGGCGGCAACTGTATAACCGCGCGGAGATTGAACATGCCGGGATTGAAGGCGCGGGCCGGACTCGCGATGCTGCTTGCAGGGCTTCTTTGCAGTGCGTCGCCCGCGCCGGCCCAGCAGGACTCCGCCGTCCTGTTCCGCAACGTCAAAATCTTCGACGGAAAGAACGGAACGCTCTCGGCCGCGTCCAACGTCCTCGTCAGGGACAGGAAGATCGAGAAGATCTCGACCGCGGACATCGCGGTTGGCGGCCAAGTCATAGACGGCGGCGGCCGCGTGCTGATGCCGGGGCTGATCGACGCGCATTGGCATGCGATGCTGGTGCGTCCGACGCCGATGGCGTCGCTTGCAAACGACATCGGCTACAACAATCTGCTTGCCGCCAGCGAGGCGACGGCGACGCTGATGCGCGGCTTTACCACCATACGCGACATGGGCGGGCCGAGCTTCGGCCTGAAGCAGGCCATCGACGAGGATCTCGTCGCCGGCCCCCGCATCTATCCGTCTGGCGCCGTCATCACCATCACCAGCGGCCATGGCGACTTCCGGCAGCTCGCCGATCTGCCGCGCACCATCGGCGGGATGCTCAGCCGCATGGAGCGGATCGGCGGCAGCATGGTCGCCGACAGTCCCGACGAAGTCCGCGTCCGGGCGCGCGAGCAGCTCATGCAGGGCGCCTCGCAGGTCAAGCTCACGGCGGGCGGCGGCGTTGCGTCGCCCTTCAGTCCGCTTGACGTTTCCACCTTCACCGAGCCGGAGCTGCGCGCGGCGGTCGAGGCTGCCGACAATTGGGGCACTTACGTTGCCACCCACGCCTACACGCCGGTCGCGATCCAGCGTTCGATCGCAGCCGGCGTCAGATGCATCGAGCACGGCCATCTCATGGACGAGGCGAGCGCGAAGCTGATCGCGGAGAAGGGGATCTGGCTCAGCACGCAGCCATTCCTGGATCTCTCCGGCGCAGCTGCACTGGGTCCCGCGGAGCAGGACAAGATGCGGCAGGTGGTTGCCGGCACCGACCGCGTCTACGCGCTGGCGAAGAAGTACAAGATCAAGACCGCGTTCGGCACCGACGTCCTGTTCTCGAAGGCATTGGCGGACAAGCAGGGCTCGATGCTGGCTGCGTTGACGCGCTGGTACACGCCGGCCGAAGCGCTGGCCATGGCGACATCGACCAATGCGGAACTGCTGAGCCTCTCCGGCCTGCGCAATCCCTATCCGGGCAAGCTCGGCGTGGTGGAGGAGGGCGCGCTCGCCGATCTCCTGCTGGTCGACGGCAATCCACTCGACAACATCGCCCTCGTCGAAGATCCCGCGAAGAACTTTGTGGTGATCATGAAGGGTGGCAGGATCTACAAGAACAGTCTTCCGCGCTGACGCGCGTATGCAGGCGTGACCTGCGACATTGGACCGCTTCTAGGCCCGCTCAACGGGAACGTGCTTTTTGCGCCACCAACCGGACGCGATCTCCGGCACTTCGGGAGGCCGCACAGGGCTTGTCACAATCTCGGGCCTGTCATCCGAGGCGTGACTTCTAAGCGTCTCCAGAACCAGAAAAAATTTCTCGGCTAGCATGAGTCAAGCTCGCTGACGCGTTCATCCCGGTTTCGGGAACCGCGAGATTCGCTATCCAATTCGATCACTTGCGAATCTCTGAGGCAATTTAATTCGTATCGTTGCGCCGGATTGTGACAGACGTCGCCGGATTTCTGCGCGTGGCGCTGTGTGTAAGATCACGCGCCGCAGCCTAACATGACTATTCTTCGCGGGCCGTTCCGGCTATAGGATGTGGCTCTGTCATCAAACTGTCATGTCACCGGAAATGTTAAAGTCAGACGCTACGCCGGCTCGCAAAACTCTGAGCGCGCCGGATGGGAATCCTGTCCGGAAGGACAACAAGAGAACGCCACTCCTCGCCGGCTTCCTCAGACAAATTGAGCCAGCCGAGCCAGGTGCGGAAGGCGCGATCGTCGAGGGCGCTGTGATCGATCAGACGCCATCGCAAAACGCGGCGCCGGCATCGGAGCCAACCCAGTCGACCGTTGCAGCGCGCCCCGCCGGCGAGATCGAGCTCAAGCTCCTCGTCGAGGCAGATCGCATGGCGCATTTCAACGCGGCGCCTGTTGTCGCAGCCAGCGCGCGCAACAAGGGCTCGCGAAAACATCTCAAATCCGTCTACTACGATACGCCCGAACGCCTGCTTCGGCGCAACGGCTTGAGCTTGCGCGTACGCCAGAGCGGCGTGCGCTTCGTGCAAACGGTAAAGACCGACGCTGCGGATGACCCGCTGCGGCGTGGCGAGTGGGAGGCGGGCGTGCCGTCGCTTGCGCCCGATCTCGCCCTGGCGATGCCTTTTATTCCGGAGAAGCTTCGCAGCCATCTCGAAGCGCAGCCGCTCGAAGCGGTCTTCACGGCCGACATCCATCGCCACGCGCGGATGCTCGACCTTCCGTCCGGCACGGTGGAAATCGCCTTCGACCAGGGCGAGCTGATTGCCGGTGACCGGTCGCTGCCGGTGAGCGAGATCGAACTCGAGCTCAAGAGCGGCAGCGCGAGCACGATCTACGAGATCGCGCTGCGGCTCGCGGAGCACGGGGCGGTGAAGCCGTCCATCCGCACCAAATCGGCACGCGGCTTCGACCTTGCTGCCGACAAGCCGCCATCGGCGCGACGCCCGCGAAAACTTCGCCTCGACCCGGCCGTCACGCTCGACGAGGCCTTCTCGACAATCATGCGCTCCTGCTTCCTCCATCTGCTGCAGTCGCTGCCGGCCGCCGAGGACGGGCGCAATCCGGAGGGCGTGCACCAATTGCGCGTCGCGCTGCGCCGGTTGCGCTCGGCGCTGGACCTGATGCGATCGGTGGGGGCGCTCAGCAATCTCGATGCGCTGCGGTCGGAAGCGAAATGGCTGGCGCAAGACCTGTCCGCCGCGCGCGACTGGGATGTGTTCCAGCTCGAGACCTTGCCGACGATCGCAAAAGCCTGCCCTTCGGTCACGGGCTTCGATGCGCTCGACCGGGCTGCGACTGAGCGCCAGACGAGTGCCTATCGCAAGGCGCATCAGGCGCTCGACGACCGCCGCTGCGCCGTGTTCCTGATCGGCCTCGGCGGCTGGATCGAGACGCGCGGCTGGCGCAACGACGTCGCCGCCGAAGATCTCGGCCAGCTCACCGAACCCGCCGTCAATTTCGCGCAGCGCATTCTGTCGGCGCAATATGCAAAGGTGCTCAAGCGCGGCCGCCGCTTCAAGTCGCTTCCTGCAGAAGAGCTGCATAGGGTGCGGCTCGCGACCAAGCGGCTGCGCTATCTCAGCGAGTTCCTGCTGCCGCTGTACGAGGATCGCAAGTCGGCACGACGCTTCTCGCGCAGGCTCGCGCGTTTGCAGGAAGAGCTCGGCGCCTTCAACGACATGGCGGTCACGTCCTCGCTGCTCGACGGGCTCGGTGCTGAACCCGACAGCGCCATCGCGGCCGCGGCAATCGCCGGCTGGCAGGCACGCGCATCGCTCGGCGTGCAGCCCGCTTTGCAAAGCACCTGGCGCGATTTCACTGCCGCGCGCGTGCCCTGGTCGTCACAGGGTTGATTGCGCATCCCAAAAAAGTTGCGCCCAGCCATTGGGGGATGGCTGGGCGCGCGCGAACCGGTCTGGGACGGGGAGGGGTGGGGATGTGACCGGGTCGCGTAACCTGTTGTCTCGTTTCTACTGATCGAACTACTGATCTCTTGCGCTGGCGGTCGAGACCGCCGGCTTGGTATCTCCGAGCGAGACCCAGACATTGGGATCGCCCTGCGACTGGCGTTTGACGAAGCGGTAGCCGGTCTCCGTCCAGGCAACGACGTTCTCGTTCTGATTGTCGAGAACGAACTCGCCCTTGTCGGTCTTCACCGTCAGCACCGCGTGTCCTTCGCCCTTCTTGTCGCGTACGACGGTGATGAGCAGGGCCTCGCGAGGCCAACCGGCATCCATCAGCATCTTGCGCTTCAGCAGCACGTAGTCTTCACAATCGCCGTAACCGTCTGATGGCAGTGACCACTTCTCGATCACGCCCCAGTGCTCCTGGTCGGTCAAAGGCTTGACGGTCTCGTTGACCCAGCGATTGACCTTGACGAGGTCGCGCCATGCCGTCTGCGACATCACGATGTCGCGCGGCTGCGTCGGTGCGCCCTGACACTGTGCGGCATTGTCCGCACAGAACTCGACCCAGCCGATCGGCGCACGCGTGGTGTCGCCGAGGCTCGCGTAGAGCAGACGGCTCTCGCCGGCCTGCGCTGTCGCGCCGATCCCGAAGAGCATGGCGGCCAGCGCCAAACCCTTCCCCTGTCCCCTGAAGTCCAACATTGCGGCCCCCGTTTCTTGTTGGGACCACATTGCGCAGGGAGCATTTGAGTTGCCGCTAAGTCAGCCAAGTCAAGTCGAGACGAATACAAGTAAAACTAGCGGAGAATTCGATCTATACTTGAATCGAATTCGACTAAAATTTGAGAATACTGCAATTGATTCAAATTTTAGCGGTTAACGAGGAAACGCTGGCGGAACCGGTGTTTGCATGCGTCGGCCGCCCCGCGTTAACCCGCGCGAGGCCGTCACAACGCATGAAAAAGGCGGCGTCCGCATCGCGGAGGCCGCCTTCAGGGCTGGAAATACAGTGATTTTAGCGTCGTCGCGCTTTACCGCGCGGTAACGCTCTCTTCGAGTGTCTCGATCGGCTGCGCGTGGACGAACTCCAGCGCGAAGCCGTCTTCGAGGTTTCGGACCACGCGGCCCTGGACGCGGCCGAGCAGAACCGTCGATTTCAGCGGCGGGCGGTTCTCCGCGGCGATCGCCGCGCCCGACAGCGAGAGATCGATGATGCGGCAGGTCATCTTGGTGCCGTCCTCGAGCGTCAGAACCGCGATCGGGTTGCGCGGCACGATACGGTCGTGGCGGCGATCTTCCGGCAGATTGAGAATGTCGCGGTTGGCGAGCCAGGTCAGCTGTGCCGCGAGCTTGTCCCGCTTGCGCGGCGTCGCACCGACCGTCATGGCGAAGCCATTGTCGATGATGCGGGTGATCTTGCCCTCGACCCGGCCGATATGGTCGAGATAGGCGACCACGCGGTCGCCGACATTGCCGATCCCGGGCGCCAGCAGCGCCAGTCCGCCCGGTGACATGTTGATCACCTGGCAGGGGAATTCACGGCGATCCGGCAGCATGTAGCGGCCGAGCAGGTGAACCTTCACCCGCTGGAAACGCCGACGTTCCTCGGCGGCCGGAAGAAATTTTTTGTTCGCCAACGCCATTTTCACAACCCGACCCCCCGCCTGGCGGAGTCCGGGACGACCCTACGGCGCACAGGGTTAATGCCGCGTTAGGATTGGGCGCGTCGAACACGGACAGACACAATGCGCTCGAAAAGCCACATCAGCGGCGGGCAGGCCAGCACCGTCAGCGCGCCGAGGTCGAGCGCGACCGCAGCGGTGCCTGCCGATTTGGCAAGCCGGCCCGCCACCGCCGGTCCCAGCATCATCGCGGCATAAAAGAGTGTATAGAATACGCCCATCCCGATCGCCCTGGTCTCCGGGGCGAGCACGCGGGCGGCCAGGCTCATGATCGGCCCGGCCGGATGGCCGCCGATCAGCCCGATCAGGACCAGGATCGCGATCACGGCGTCGGTCCGGGTGAGCCAGGCCAGCAACCCGGCCACCGCAAGGCTTGCCGCGATCGCCAGTATAAAGGGCTGCTTGAAGCGGTCGGCCAGATACCCGCCGGCCGGCACCGAGATCACCGACAGCCACATCACGAGGCTGATCGCCGAGCCTGCGGCGGCAATGCTCCAGCCGCGCTCGGCGAGCAGGGAGGGGCCGAACGAAAAGATCATGGCGAAACCGACATTATAGAGGCCCCAGATCAGGCCCGCGACGATCACCGCCAGCAGCGCGAGCGGATCGAGCCGGGCAGAGCCTGCGGTCGTCGCGCTTGTCGCCGGCGGCGGCTGGTAGAATGCGATCAGCACAATGCCGATTGCGGTCAGCGCGCCGGCCGAGAGAAACACCGCGCCCGCGCCATAGGCGGTGCCGATCGCCGGCAGCACCAGCAGCGAGATCGCAACGCCCGCCGGCCAGGAGTTGACGAAGATCGCCATCGCGGTTGCGATCTCCTTCCCGGCGAACCAGTCGGTGCCCATCTTGGTGAGCTGCACCGTCAGCAGCACGCCGCCGGCGCCCGAGATGAGCCGGCCCGCCATCTGCCAGCCCCAGATGTCGGTGGCGGCCATGACGAGGCTGCCGGCTGTCATCAGCAAGAGGGCCGCGATGGTCGTGGGCTTGTCGCCGAGCGTCCGGCCGATCGCGCCGCCCGGCAGCGCCAACACCACGCCCGGCGTGAAATAAAGCCCGATCAGGATGCCGATATCGGCGAGCCCGACGCCAAAGGTCTGCTGCAGCAGCGGCGCGACCGCGGCCACGCTCTGGAACTGGAACGCAATGGTGAGGCGCACGACGAACAGGATCGCAAGAATGCCCCAGCGATTGCGCAACGCCTCATCTCCCAAAACCCTCGCTCGAAGGTGCGGTGGGGAGGGACCAGAGTCAACCGGCTGTCTTTTTCGTCGCGCGCTGATAGAGCAGACACAGCAGCGCCAGCAGCACCGCCGCCGACAGCCCGAGCGACCAGTGGATGCCGATCGCTGCGCCGAACACGCCGACGGTGATGCCGCTGAAGGCCCGCATGCCGAGCCCGGCCATATTATAAAGGCCGACGACGCGACCGCGGATGTCGGACGGCGCGTTCAGCTGTACCAGCGCCTGCGCCATGGTGTTGAACGACAGCTCGAAGAAGCCGGCAAAGAACAACAGCACGATCGCGACCGGATAGATCTTCACCGCGGCAAAGCCGAACAGCGCCACGCTCCACAGCATCGCGAGCGTGATCGCGGTGCGCGGCGTACCTTTCAGCCGTCCCCAGGATTCCAGCGCGATGCCGGCGAGCAGCGCACCGGCGGCATCCGCCGCCAGCAGCACGCTGTAGGAGACGCCGGGATCGCCATGGCCGAGATCGCCGGCAAAGCCCGGCATCTGGGCGTGATAGGCGTTGCCGATCATGAAGGAGGTGAGGCCGGCAAGCCATGTCATCGCCGTCAGCACCGGCTGGGTGCCGATGGAACGGATGGTCAGCAGGATGTCGGCGAAGCCGCGCACCGCGAAGCGCCGCACTGCAACGCTGCTGTCGCGCACCGGCGCCCAGAACAGCCACAGCAGCATCGGCAAATAGAACAGCGTGTTGAAGATGATGCCGTGCGAGGTGCCGAGCGTCAGCATGATGATTCCGCCGACGGCCGGTCCGACCAGAATGCCGAGATAGCGCGCCATTGCATTGAGCCGCACCGCGCTCGGAAGATCAGCCGGACCGACGAGATCGTAGAGCAACAGCTGGTTCGGCGTCTGCCACAGCACGCCGGCGCAGCCGTGGATCACCAGCAGCAGCATCGCGTGCCACATCTGGATCGTGTCGGTGATGAAAAAGAAGCCCCATCCGGCCGAGGCCAGAATGAACAGCAGCATGCCGCACTGGATGATGCGGCGCGGATCGAACCGGTCGGCGAGCCCGCCGACCGCAACCGAGAACAGCAGGAACGGCAGCCAGTGCGACAGCACGGCAAAACCCCCCAGCGTCGGCGAATGGAATTTCTGGAACACCACCCAATAGCTGATCACATGCTCGATATTGTCGGCCATCATCGCTAGCACATAGGCGATGAACTGGAGCCGGTACGGCACCGACTTCATCGCCGCGAACGAGCCGGACGCAGCCACGGGATTTTGGGGGAGCGGGTTCAAGCGGGCACCTGAAGAGGAGTTAAGCCGTCCCTACACGGTCGCAGGGGTGCGCTCAAGACACTTGGATGTACTTGGACACCTGCCATGCACTGCGGCCACAAGCTCAACCGTCATTCTGAGGTGCGAGCCTTGCGATGCGTTTGCATCGCAAGGTGAAGCCTCGCAGGATGGGCCACAGGCGTGCGCAACCCATCCTTCGAGGCGCGCAAGAGCGCGCACCTCCAGCGACAACCGCTTCGCGGTTGCGCAGGGATGACGGCGGTGGTTGTGGTAGCGCTTGTAGCCCGGATGAGCGAAGCGACATCCGGGGCCGCTGTTTCCCGTATATCGCTGCGCTCATGCGGGCTGCAGGACTATCCGAGCGACTTCACGTAGACCGCATACGGCACGCCCAAAATATCCGGCGCGTCGCGAACCCTGGCAAATCCCATGCGCAGATACATCGGCAACGCGACCGTCATGATCCGCGTCGTGTGCAGGGCGATGACCGGCGACTGGTCGCGCTCGGCGCGGCGCAGGCATTCTTCGGTCAATTGCCGGCCGATGCCCTTGCCGCGCGCCGAGGGATCGACCACCAGCATGCGGATGACTGGCCAGGCCGGATCGAAGAAGGCTGCCTTCGGAGCTTGCGGACCGACATAGGCGACGGCGCCGACGATCTGGCCGCCATCTTCGGCGACGATGATCTCGCCGGTCCTGGAAAGCTCCGGCATCTTCGCGACATGGGTCGTGAACAGCGGCCAGTCGGAATAGTCCTGTTCGAATTGCGCGAAGGCTGCGAGAGCGACGCGCACGATCGCCTCGGCATCCGCTGGCTGATAGTCACGCAGCATCGGCGATCCCCTGACGTACCTCAGCGCCCAGTCGCCGCAGGCCGGGCCGCTCCGGCAGATTGTCGGGAGTTCTGACATTCCAGACCAGCCCGACAGCCTCAAGCGACCTGATCAGCCACCAGCCCGGATCGACCTGTCCCGGCAACAGTCCGAGCTTCGCCGAGCCGGGATAGGCGTGATGGTTATTGTGCCAGTTCTCGCCCATACTGATCAGCGCCGCGAGTCGGACATTGTAGCCCTGCGCGGCGACGCCATCGATGATCCAGACCTGATCGCCATGGGTGTGGGAGAAGTGGCCGACCAGCCAGTGCCCGGTCACGCAGACGCTGACGCGCACACAGATGCCCCAGACCAGCCAGTCCACACCGCCGATTGCAAGGAAGAGCACGGCCCACGGCAATTGCTGCAACATCCATGTGCGCTCGACGAAGGCGTAGAACCGGTCGTCGGCGAGCCGCGGCTCGAGCCTGAAGCCAGGTGGATGGCGCAACACCAGCTGGCAATGCAATTGCCACCACGCGTCGCGCCAGAAGCCGGCGCGATGGCAGGAATAGTCGTGGCACGCGCCCTGGCGTTGCGCCCAATCGCGGAAATCGTGCAGGCGGATCATGCCATAGGGGCCGGCCATGCCGACAAGCGTGCCGAGATAGACGAGGAGACGTTCGAGCCAGAGCGGACAGTCGAAGCTCGCATGGATCAGCTTGCGATGCATGCCGACGGAATGTCCGCCGCAAAGCGTGATGGCGCTGGTCGCGATGAAGAGCGCGAACGCCGACCAGGAGAAGCAGGCCGGTCCAAGCACGACCGCAGCCGTCGTCATGCCCGCCAGCCGCAGCGATTTTCCCGGGGCCCATTGCACAACACCGTCGAGCGGATCGGTGTCAGGCGTGACGACAATTCGTTCCGAGCCCGGTCGCAAATCCATGGTCTGATCCCGGCAGAGTTCCGAAGCAGGCGAAGCTAGCGCATGTGCAGCCTGCGGACACAACTGCGGCGTGTCAACGTCCGCCTTGGTATTTGCAACGTCGCACGGCTGACATAGGCTGATCTCAGCCCGCACCATCAATCATAACAGGCGGGCAGCGAGGAAACATCCATGGACCAGATCCGCGTCTGCACCCACGCAGGGCCGGGCTCGGAGCCCGTCATCAAGACTGTGCCGTGGCCGAAGGTCGGTCGCAAGGCCGCGCTGATCAAGGTCGGCGCCTGCGGCGTCTGCGGCACCGATCTGCACATCCTGAAAGGCCACTGGCCGAAACCGCTGCCCTGGCCGTTCACGCTCGGCCACGAGCTCGGCGGAATCATCGTCGAATGCGGCGATGAACTCACCGAAGATTTCATGAGCAAACCGCTCGCCGTCGGATCAAAGGTGATGATCCCGCCACTGATGCCTTGCGGCCACTGCTATTACTGCATCCATTATCCGCTAGTAGCCAACAAATGTCTGACGCCGGTCTATTACGGCCGCTATCTCGGTTTCGACAAGGCGCCGCACATGTGGGGTGGTTGGGCCGAATATGTCTATGTCGATCTCGAGATGTTGCCGGGCACCAAGATCTACAAGCTGCCCGACGACATGTCGCTGCGGCTGGGCGCGCTGTCCGAGCCGCTGACGTCCTGCATCCGCGCCTTCAACCGCGCCAGCCGCGCCGGCGGTTTTTCCTGGGGCGACACGGTGGTGATCCAGGGCTCCGGCCCGATCGGCATTCTGGCGGTCGCGGCCGCAAGGGAGATGGGAGCAGGGCGCGTGATCTGCGTCGGCGCGCCGGAGGAGCCGCGGCTCAAGCTCGCGCGCGAGTTCGGCGCGGAGACGACGGTGAACATCGAGGAGATCAAATCGCCGCAGGAGCGCATCGCGCGCGTGCGCGAGGTCGTCGGCGGCTTCGGCGCGGATCTCGTGATGGACTGCTCGGGGCACCCCTCAGCCGGCCCCGAAGGCATCGAGATGCTGCGCGACGGCGGCACCTATGTCGAGATGGGTCAGTTCACCGATGCCGGCTCGATCGACACCTCATGGCACCGCATCTGCACCAAGGACCTCAACGTGCTCGGATCCTGGGGCTTTACCGGTAATGATCTCCCGCTCGGCGTCGACATGCTCTACCGAACGGCGGAAAAATATCCCTGGCTGAAGATGCAGACGATCTATCCGTTCACGGAAGAAGGCGTCGCGCAGGCGGTGAGGGACGCGATGGCGATGAAGACGGTGAAGTCGACCATCGTGCCGTGGCCTGAGCTTGTGGAATGAAGACTCGTAGCCCGGATGGAGCGCAGCGTAATCCGGGGCCGCCGGTCCCGCATTCCGCTTCGCTCCATGCAGGCTACGAGTCAGAGTTTGGAATGAAGGACGAGATGACAAACGAAGCAAACCGGCGTTCCCCCTTCCACGCCATTCGCGCGATCGACTACACCGTCATCTTCGTGCGCGACATGGCGGCAATGCGCCGCTTCTACGAAGACGTGCTCGCCTTCCCGCTGCTGCGCGAGCTCTCGCCGAACTGGATCGAGTATGGATTGGGCAGCAATACGCTGGCCCTGGCAAAGCCAAGCCGAACCGCGGGCGATGCGCCGACGCCGGCGGGCAGCGCCTCGCTGCAACTGGCCTTCAAAGTGTCCGCAGCCGAGGTCGATGCATGCGCCGACGAGCTCGTGCGGCAGGGTGTGGCGCTGCTGTCGCCGCCGACGAACCAGTCCTTCGGACATCGGACTCTGTTCTTTCGTGATCCCGATGGCAATTTGCTGGAGATCTACGCAGAGATCTGAGTGCGGCGTGAGACTGTGTTGCGCGGGCAAGAGCCGGTCGGCAGCCCTAACAAGCTGGTGACTTCCGGGGATTAGGATCGCGCCAAGCGAGTCGGTCCCTATGCGAGCTTGCGCGCCGCGGCGGTTGCCGTGTCGCCAGTGTTCGGCGTTCCGGTCGGCTCGATGAGCAGGAGATGAACCTCCTCGCGTGCGACCGGCCGGTGCTCGACACCTTTGGGCACGACGTAGAGTTCGCCCGGTCCGAGCGTCACCGTGCGATCGCGCAGTTCGATGTCTAGATGACCTTTCAGGACGAGAAAGAAATCGTCGGTGTCGTCGTGCTTGTGCCAGGTGAACTCTCCTTTCACCTTCACCACCATCACGTCACAATCGTTGAAGGTCGTGATCGTGCGCGGAGACCAGAAATCCCCAAAAGTCGCGAGTTTGTCGGCAAGCGATATGCTGTCAGCCATGTTTCCCCCGTATCCGCTCTCTCGTGAGGCTCGATTTGGGATCGAATTGCGGGCGCGACAAGGGGCGCGAAATCCCCCGCTTCGGCGCAAAACCCCGCTATATCCAGCAAAACGGCCCGAAAACGCTGGATGTAGTGGGTCAGGCGGCCGGTAAGCTTATTCTCGGCATCGCCAAAGCCATGCGTCATAGGCATGGTGATTTGCCCACGCTTGGCGTAAAGAGCACCAAATCAAATCACCACGCGTGCGGCTGGACCATTTGCCGCCTACGCAGCTTCAGGTCGCGCGGCTCGATGTTCCGCGCCTGGACCAACCAAGGTTATATCCCGTGTCTTTCCCGACCATGAGTCCGCCGCTCGCCCGAGCTTTGGCCGAGCGCAACTACGACCGTCCGACCCCCGTTCAGCTCGCCGTGCTCACGGAGGAAGCTGCCGACCGCGACCTCCTGGTTTCGGCCCAAACCGGCTCCGGCAAGACCCTGGCCTATGGCCTGGCCATGGCCAAGGAGCTATTTGGCGACGCCGAGCGATTTGAACGAGCAGGCGCACCGCTCGCCCTGATTGTGGCGCCGACCCGCGAGCTCGCCTTGCAGGTCCAGCGCGAACTTGCCTGGCTGTATGAGCATGCGAACGGGCGCGTCGTCTCCTGTGTCGGCGGCATGGATCCGCGGCGCGAGCAGCGCGAGCTTGCGGCCGGCGCTCACATCGTCGTCGGCACGCCCGGCCGGCTGTGCGATCATTTGCGCCGCAACCGTCTCGACATCTCGGAACTGAAGGTGGTCGTCCTCGACGAGGCCGATGAGATGCTCAATCTCGGCTTTCGCGAGGACATGGAATTCATCCTCAAGACCACGCCGGAGACACGCCGGACGCTGCTGTTCTCGGCGACGTTTCCGCGCGGCATCGTGGCGCTGGCCAAGCAGTATCAGCAGCAGGCGTTCCGGATCGAGGTCGCCGGCGACGAAGGCGGTCACGCCGACATCGAGTACCGCGCCATCCGGGTCGCCCCCGGTGATGTCGAACATGCCGTCGTCAACGTGCTCCGCTTCTTCGAATCGCCGAGCGCGCTGGTGTTTTGCAGCACGCGCGACGGCGTCAGGCATTTGCAGGCGGCGCTGCTGGAGCGCGGTTTCTCCGTGGTCGCGCTGTCAGGCGAATTGACGCAGAACGAGCGAACCACGGCGCTGCAGTCGTTGCGGGATGGACGCGCCCGCGTCTGCGTGGCGACCGACGTCGCCGCCCGCGGCATCGACCTGCCGAGCCTCGATCTCGTCATTCATGCCGATCTGCCCAACGATGCCGAGGTCATGCAGCATCGCTCGGGCCGTACCGGACGTGCGGGCCGCAAGGGGACAAGCGTCCTCATAGTGGTGCCCGCACGGCGGCGGCGCGCGGAACTGCTGCTCAATCTCTCGGGCATCGACGCGGTCTGGGGCACCGCGCCTCAGGCGGAGGAAATCCGCAAGCTCGATCATGGCCGCATGAAGGACGTGCTGTTCACGGAGGAGACGACCGCCGACGATCTGGTGCTGGCACAGGCATTGCTCGCCGAGCGTTCGGCCGAGGATATCGCCGCGGCGCTGGCGCGGCTCTATCGTGCGCGGCTGCCGTCGCCCGAGGACATCATCGACCCCGGCGAGCGAACCAGCCGGCCGCGCGACGATCGCGGTCGCGACAGTGTCCGCACGCCGCGCGACGATCGGACGCCGCGCGACGATGCCCGCAATTCGCGCGGCGATGATCGCGCCGAAAGGCCTCGACCCAAATCCGGAAAATTGTCGGCGAAACATGGCATGGCCGACGGCAGCGTCTGGTTCCGGGCCAACATCGGACGAAAAAAGAACGCGGAAGCGCGCTGGCTGTTGCCGATGATTTGCCGTCGTGGCGGCATCGACAAGGGCGACATCGGCGCCATCAAGATCATGGATACGACGACCGAGTTCGAGATTTCCGAGCGGGTCGCGGAATCCTTCGCTGCCAAGATCAAGCGTCCGGACAAGGAAGACAATATCCGCCTCGAACCGATGGCGGATGTGCCGCAGCGGCAGGCGCCTTCGGAAGAGCGGTCAAAGCCGCCTCGGCGCGAGAGCGGCGACAGCGATCATCGCGAACGTCGCGACGATCGCCCGCGCGATGCAGGTGGATTCAAGTCCCGCGACAAAGCTCACGGCGAGCACAGGCCGAAATTCGACGATGCTCCTTCCTTCGGGAAGAAAAAGAAGCACAAGAACAAGCTGGGCCAGGCAGAGCCATCAGTCACGGCGTGGGCCGAAAAGGGCGCGCCGGGAAAGAAGGCGAAGAAGAAAAAGCATCGCGGCTGAACGGCCGACGTTTCAGCAAAGACAGCAATGATGCCGCCGGGTTGCACCGGCGGCATCATCTGAAAGGTCAGGTGTGGGCTCAGCGGCCGCCGCCACCACCGCCACCTCCGCCGCCACCTCCACCACCGCCGGCATCGCGCATCGCCGAGCTGTAGCGGGGATCCGACTGCTTCATGTAGGTGGGCGAGGTGTCGTGAGTGACGTTGACGCGGCTTCTGCCACCCGCGGTCGGCTGCTCGATCAGGATGCCGCAGCCGTCGAAGAAAGCGGAATCGCAGCCATAGGTCCGGAACTGCGCCGCGCTGGCGCTGGTTGCGCTGAACGCGCTCGTCGCAGCGAATGCAATCAAAGCGACTTTCGACAATGTGAGTTTCATGGAAATTCTCCAGTCTCGTTTCGGCGAGACCAGAACGGCTCGCACGCAACTTCGACGGGGGCTGATCGAAGCCGGTTCGAGCGGTGGCTTCACGCCCGCGTGAGCAGGGACGGGACGTTACGTCGCAGCGAGGTCGCGGAGCATGTAGGTCGCGCTGTCGCCGTAGGAAGCGAGTTTTGCGCGGAGTTCCGCATCCGCCCCGACGGGCCGAAAGCCGAACCGTTCCCACAGCGGCCGCGTGGCGTAGACCGAGACGAGTGCGAGCATCTTGATGCCGGAATCGCGCGCGAGCTCCTCGATATCAGTGACATAGGCGCGCGCCGCGCCACCGCGGAAATCGGGCAGCACGGCAACGTCGTGCACGTAGAGGCAGTCCGCCTCGTCGGGGAGCCGGTCGAGGAAACGATCCAGCGGCGGAATCCGGTGCTGCCTCCAGGGATGCGCGAGGCCGTAACCAACGATCTCATCGTCGGCGATCAGCACGCGGCAGCCCTCGGGATAGAGCCGCATCTTTTCCGCGAGCACGTCGGGACGCTCCGGAAGGCCGGGATGAATGCGCGCCGCGATCGTACTGATCGCCGGCAGATCGGAGGCGCGCGCGGGGCGCCAGTGCGGCTTGGTCATGTCGGTTTGTCTCACGCCGTCCAGTTTATTCCGCTGCGTCGACGCGCGCAGCGAAAAATATCGTTGCCACTGTTGGAGGAATACGATGGCCCGTGCGGCGTCCTATTCATGCAAGCCAATTGCATGACAGGAGAGACCATGACGATATCCCCGATCCGCCTCGCGCTCACGCTCGCCGTCTCGCTCGCAGTCGTTCCCGCCGCCTTCGCTGCGCCGCCGACCAAGACCGGCAAGACCGACAAGGGCAACGTGCTCACCGACGCCAAGGGCATGTCGCTCTACACCTTCGACAAGGATGCGGACGGCAAGTCGGCCTGCAACGGACCTTGTGCGACGAACTGGCCGGGGCTGAAGGCCGAGGCGAGCGACGCCGCCGGCGACGGCTACACCATCATCGCGCGCGACGACGGCTCCAAGCAGTGGGCCTACAAGGGCAAGCCGCTCTATACGTTCGCCAAGGACGCAAAGCCCGGCGATATCACCGGCGACGGTTTTCTGAATGGTGCCTGGCATCTGGCGATGCCGTAAGCGATCCTTCGAGACGGGGCGGGCTGCGCTTCGCAGCTCGCCCCCAATATCGCGCGTGTCAGACCGGCGGCGCCGGCACCAGCCCGTAGCGCAGCATCGTCTCTTTCATCTTCGCGGGATCGGGTGGCGCGCCGGCCGACAGCAGCGCGGCCATTTCCTTGAAATATTGCGGGCCCAGCACCCCGGGGCTCAGGATGCAGAGGCATGTCGCCGGCCCCGTCGAGCGGTTGGTAAAGCCGTGCACGAT
>Ga0307510_10001351_pt1 | contig 26769 bp, 37 predicted proteins | sample 12_EM_MG_FD_207224 | JGI IMG/M metagenome (GOLD analysis project Ga0307510, IMG submission 207224) | Populus trichocarpa ectomycorrhiza microbial communities from riparian zone in the Pacific Northwest, United States - 12_EM | ecosystem: Host-associated > Plants > Roots > Unclassified | place... | reverse complement strand
CTTGTCAGGTGATTTGGTGACGGTCCGAGCGGCGCGTGAGGGAACGAGTGCGGGATGAGTGACCGAGAGCGTGAAATGAATGGTGGGAAATAGCGGAAAATTGGGGTAAGGGCCCAGGATCGTAACACTTGGAGACAACATTTCCAAGTCCTGTGCTGTGACCTTGCAGTATGTCTCCCCCGACGCCTTTCATATTTATTCTCATTTTTTTTCGATCCAGGCCACTATGGGGCAGATTTCCTTTACATTGGATACATGGTCTGATCAATGTCGCGGATCTTTTCTGGCAGTCACTGCCCATTGGGTTGTGAGTGTCGAAGGAACCTTGGTTTTACACCTCAAGACAGCGCTCATTGCCTTTCACCACCTCCGCCAGAACCACACTGGCAAATCTATGGCGAGAACGGTCATGCACCTTCTTGATAGGGCCGACGTCATGGTCAAAGTGAGGTGGCTATATTCTTACCATGATTGATGGATGCTCATGATTTTCTTTTTACTCGAGGTCAGACATTTCACTTTGGACAATGCGTCCAATAACAGAACTATGATGGAAGAACTTGAGATGATGTTGACAGAACGTGACATTGTTTTCAATGCGGAAGATCGAAAGATAGTGTGTTTTGTGCACGTTGTTGACCTTTGTTCTGGACATGTAATATGTGCAGCATCTGATGGAGTTGAGCCTGAGAATGACAGCTCTTCATCCAATGGTGACACCGCTGCATCTAACCCCATAGTGCTAGCTCGCATGGTGGTCCGGGTCATTTGGGGATCAGGTTCGCGTTGAGACACATTCGATGAGGTTATTGTACACGGCAATGCCAAGGGGTGGTTCAAACAAGGGAAGCCATCTCAGATTATCCAAGTCAAACCACTGCAGCTGCTGCAGGATGTGCACACAAGGTGGGATTCTGTCCATCACATGCTTAAGAGACTTCGTGAGATGTGCCCAGTATGGCTTTACACCTCACCAAAGTTACATGTGCTAAACAAATCAATTTAACAGGCCATTGATTACTTCCTGGCCCTCCCTAACCATAGCGAATTGGACAAGTATAAGATATTGTCCCACTACTGGAAGGTGATGCAAGACATTGAGTTGGTTTTGAGCGTAAGTCACAAGCAGGCTATCAGACATGCCTGATGTAATTGTACCCTACTGTTAAGGCTTCAATGGGCCTTGATAGTACAACTTGTACTAAGAGTGAACTGGTGGCAAGTACTTGAAGAGGTAGAAGTCTCTAGTGTTGCTAGAGACGACTCTGAGAGGCTTATGTAAGAGATGAGGGAAAGGGGAGGCACTTGGGGAGCTTTCAAGAATGTTGATATTGAGAATCAAGTCAAGCTTAGGGCTTGACTGTCGAAATACAGGGCGCTTATATACAGGCAGGCGGGTGCACGTGCTACTATCACTAAGGTAGGTAGTTCTGGTCAAGAGGGGCCTGTCTGTGACGTATGAAGGTCCGCGGATAAGTGCTGCGGTCTGTATAAGTAGAACAATAGAGAATGAGCAAGAGTGAATGACAGATTGACAAGTTGCCTAATCCATCCTTAAGCGTCGAACAATAGCAGCGGGTCATTCTAAGAAGAGAAGCGTCGTCATGATGCGATGACGACCACGAGGTTTGAGGCTGATCCAAGGAGATCTGATCTCCACGTGCCCATTCTGGTCTAATGGGCATCTAGCATAAGCAACTACCCTTTAAGGTAGTCCGTATTGATGGTGACCCAATTAAGGGCCATGTCGCTATCCGCGTTGTCTGTGGAGCTCTGTGTGGATGAGGGATTGTCTGCAGATCCTCTGGGAGAGGTCGACTGGTAGCCCTGACTCTGGGGTGAGGTGCCAGCTATGGGTGACGAGGTAGTAGGCGTGATTGAGTGGTAACTGCCTTCTCTACTAGTGCGTTGGCGTATTGGTGCTGAAGAGGGACTTGTGGGTGACAGGGAGTGCTTGCGGGACACAGGACTATCCGGGGCAAGGTACTCTTGCCAAGGTACAATGGGAGACTCTTCTGGAGACAAGGCATGCATGTTGCCTCCAGGGACATCAGGTTCATATGGGATGAATGGTTCTGGCTCTAAGGGCGGCGCGTCCTCCATGGGACTGTCTGGGTCTTCCAGTGGGTTCTCTACTGGGGGTGGCTCTTGGTACATCTCCATTGAGGAGTATTCCCGACGATGGATGTTCCATGGGATGGGGACGAGGGGCTCGACTGGTGGCTGATCAAGGGGTGACGATGGTTTGGATGGTTCACTGGGCGGTAGCAGTGGCAGGTCTGGTAGGGGTGATGGGTTTAGTGGCAATGGTTGCTTGGCCATGAGTGGTGGTTTGGATAGGGTGACAAGGAGGGGGTCCGATGAGGATGAGAAAAATTGGGGTGGATCATAACACCTACCAACAGATTCCGCACCGTGTCCAGCAGATCATGTCTGGCGAGAGTACCCCAATCTTGTGTGGCACTATTCCCTCATTTGAAATGTTCATGATGTCATGGGAGGATCTTCTTGAATGCCACCTGAATCTGGCAAAGTACATCGAACCTGGGCTGGAGTGGGCTTATAAATACTATGGTCACATGGACTGCACTTGGGCATATATCATTACGATGTGTAAGTTCTTCTGTTTTTCTGCCCTGGATAATTAAGCTAATAATTTTCTGTAGTCCTGAATCCTACTATATGCATGATGTGGATCAACAAACACTGGGATCAGGATTTTATCACTATAGCCGAAATGAAGATTCAAGACACAGTAAGTTTGTTTATATGGAGCTACCCTAGAAGTTGTCCTCACGTATCTCCCACAAGATGTCCAAATACCACAAGAAGGCCGCTGGTAGCCAGGATGAAGAACTGCTTTTCCAACAGGATCCCACATACAAGGCGCCGAAATTTATGTCACTTGCAGCCCAGTATGGGCTTCCTGACAACGACATGGACATTGGTGGTCTGGGTCACAAGGAACGAACAGTCAATCAGGAATATCAAGCTTACATGACAGTACCATTGTTACAATCCTGGGCCCTACTTTTATTTTCTGCCATTTTTACCCATTTATTCTGCGCTCTCAGTCACTCATTTCCCACTCATTCCCTCACACGCCGCTCGGACCACCACCAAATCACCTGACAAGTCACCTGATGGATCACCTGATCATTCCGCAGTCAGATATCACATGCCATCACTCCGCAGTCCGCAGCATTCTGCAGCATCACCATTTAACCCTTTATGGATTGCCAGCTCATTGCCACATCATGACAAGACCACCAGCTCATGATGGAGCTATACTTAGAACTGCCAGCTCATGATGAACCCTACTATACGTGACCATATTATTCTGTGACTCCTGTGACCTGTTACTTCTCACTTGTATATAAGTGCCCATACTTTTAGCAGTTAGGCCCTAAGCCTAACTTGGTTTTCAATCCAAGAACTGTAGCTTCCACCCAGGACTCTCAGAGTCAAACAGCCCGAACCTTTAGTTGCTTCAAACTCCCCTTTGAAGCTCTTTCCCTCTCTACTTCTATCAGAACACTCAGGAGTCGCCCTTATTATTGGGGACTTACTTGTTATACTGTGTAGCCAACCGGTACTGCGCTACTCATGTGATCATTGCCTCAGGAGGACAACCCACTGAGCAATCCCAATCATCACCAAACCAAACCACGCATGTCGCGTCTTTAAGGCCCTTGGACCTTAACACAAGTTAGGCTTTCTTACGAACTCTTGAAACACAGAGTTGTTACCATTGTGGTGACCACCCAGTCATATACACTCAGCAACAAGTTCACACAAATCTTCAGGAGACAACAGGACGATCTCCCAGAGCACATTAAAGTTAATGTATACTTCGACAATCAAGGATCAGGACATCCCAACACCAGATACTACCTTGATACTCCAAAGAAACAACATGCGCCTATCAAATTCATTGAGGCCAATGGCACCTACCACTGGGTCAAACTCCTTTGGAGACAAGACAAGTGGCAAACCAACCAAAGAGGCATATACAATGGCTCAGATGTCGGCTGGTGGATCATATCAGACCCTCAGCACCCCAACCACATTTTTTATGAACAAGAGGCCAGCGTCCCTCTCACTATTGCAGCAGTTACCTCAGCACTTCAGCAGCTTCCTACCTGCCCCAACACCCCAGATCATCCAACCGCAATGGAAGGACAACAGGAAGAAATTAATGTCGCTACTGGCCAAACCCAGCAAGAAGCGCAGAGGATTAACGTTATCACTAACGCCTCTAATGGCGCCCTCAAAGGAAATCCTCCACCAATGTTCGATGGAGACAGAAACAAGACCCACAAGTTCCTACTCAATTGGCACCTATGGGCATCAATCAACAGGAACAATGACACCATAAAGAATTACCTCTCCAGGATTGTCACTATGCTCAGCTACATGGACGGAACCCATATAGATGCCTGGAAGGAAGAACAACTTGACAAACTCAATGAAGAGAAGGACGATGGAACCTTAGAAACAGACGAAGGCCTTTGGGACTGTTTCATGGAAAGATTCAATAATGCCTTCACCAATCAAAATCGCTGATCTGAAGCTTACCAGGAGTTATGCAAACTCAAGCAAGGAGATAGTCTTGATGACTTCTTCACCAAATTCAAGCAACTTGCACATGAAGCAGATGTTCCCCTAGATGACAAGGGAACCATCAAAACCCTCAAGCACGCTATGACTCAAGGACTCACTAGTGCCATCATTAATTCCCCCACCTATGACCCTACTGCAAAGGACCCCTGGACCTTCAAAGAATGGGAAGAACAGGCCCGCAAATCCCATCTCAAATGGAAGGCGGCAGCCAAGTTCACCCAGAGACGTCAGGGACTCTTCCAAGCATTCAAACTTGCCCCAAGGCAGAATAACAACCCCGGAAGAGGTGGTTATGGGAGGAACAACAACTGGAAGAACAAATATGACTGACACACCACCTCTCAAGGAGGATATCATATGGACGTCAACGCTACAGTCACTGAAGATATCAATGCCACCGCTGGCAGAGGACAACAGCACTCCAAAGCCAAGAAAGCAGAACTTATGAGAAGCAACTTGTGCTTCTACTGCGAAATCAAGGGACACCAAGCTAAGGATTGTCGCAAGAAACAAGCTGACTGCAGTAATTTCAGTGGTCGCCCCAACAACCCCAGGGAACCCACCAGGGTTCACGCCGCACCCATTATGCCAGATATCCAGAATCTTGACAGCCTTACTGATTATTTGAAGGAAAATATGGACTCCTTCGATGAAGAAACTAAGCTGGACTTCATTGGAAAGCTTATGCCAAAGGATTTTCCCAAGGCCCGAAACTAGCTGTCTTAGTTAGGGCTTTTTGACTTGATAGTGTCTTTGTAAACAAATCAAATTCAATACAACTCAAAGTTCCAATCACACACTATCAAGGAATGGCAGAAGAAACAATCTTGCTTGACACTGGAGCAACAGAAAACTTTATCGACCAGACGACTATCAACAAACTTCGCTTAGGAACCAAAAGACTCCCTTACACACAAGCAGTATACAACGTTGATGGAACTATGAACCAAGCTGGAACTATTACTAGGGCATGCGACCTTCTTGTTACTCAGGGAAACAAGAAAGAACAGACAAGATTCTATGTCACAAATCTAGGTTGCGATCAGATGCTCTTTGGCTATCCCTGGTTCAAGAAATTCAATCCAGATATCGACTGGGAGAAAGGCAAACTCAAAGGACCAAAAGTCCAAATTGAAACCCTACTCCATGGAACCCTTCAACAAGCAAAGACATGGCTCAAACAAAAGAACCAAGAAAACAAGGACCTTATCCTCGAAGCACAGATGTGCGCTCTATGGTTGGGAGTTACTCCCTCAGAAATGAGGGAAGGCCTGGTAGTGATTAACTGCACCCACACAGCAGTCGAAATGGCCCATAAGTACGCATCAGAACATGGGAAGGAGGAAGTCACCCTCCCAGAAGAATTCAAACATCATATGGTACTATTTTCGGACGAAGAGGCAAACAAATTCCTGCCAGCTTGCAGAGATGGAGACCACAAAATCGTACTCATGGACACTGCCCCTACCCGTTTTAACTGCAAAGTCTACCTGCTCTCAAGAGATGAGCAGGAAGCAGAGAACAAATTCATTGACAAAAATCTGGAAAAAGGCTACATCGCACCCTCAGACTCTCCCTATGACTTCTCTACCTTCATGGTCCCTAAGAAAGACTTGAAGGAGAAGAGATACATCATTGACTATCGCCCCCTCAATGCAGTCACCCAGAAGGACGTCACCCCACTCCCCAATCTCAAACAGTGTATCGAAAACTTGCAAGGAATGGAACTATTCAGCAAGTTCAACATCCACTGGGGCTACAACAACATTTGCATACAGGAAGGCGATCAATGGAAAGCTGCATTCAAAACATGTCAAGGATTATTTGAACCCAAAGTCATGTTCTTTGGGGTGAGTAACTCACCAGCCAGCTTCCAATGATTCATGAACAGTATTCTCAAAGAACTATATGAACACTTTGAGAAGAAAGGCATACACAACATACAGTGCATCCTCCAGAACTATATGGACGATTGTGGTATAGGCACCCTCCTCAAGAATTTCAAACTACATGTCAAAATAATCCACTTCCTATTCAACCTACTGTACTTGCACATCATGGCCTACACCTCAAACTGTCAAAATCTGTCTTCATGCAACCACAAATGGACTTCTTAGGTGTCTGGATCTCTAAAGAAGGAGCAACTGTTGATCCAGCCAAAGTCGCCAGACTCAGGGACTATCCACATGAACTCAAAGACAAACAACAAGTTTGTGGATTCCTAGGAGTCGCTGGTTACCACTATATGTTCTGCCCCAACTTCTCCATCATCGCCGCACCCCTCACAGCACTCACTGGAAAGGACGTACCCTTTGAATGGGGGCCCAAGCAAATCGAAGCCCAAGACAAACTTATCACCTTAATCACCAGTGCACCCATCCTAGCCAGACCAGACCCAGATAAACAATTCAAGCTTGAAACCAATGCTTCACAAGTCGGCACAGGAGCAATACTCTACCAACGGGACCCCCCTATCACTAAACCAGACGGCACTCAGAAACCAGGACCACGACAACTGGTGGGATTCCACTCCCAAAAATTCACCCAAACCGAGCAAAACTACCCTATCTACGACTGCAAGTTCCTTGGAGTCATGCAAGGACTCCACTGCTGGTCCCACTTGCTCAAAGGAACAACAATCCCTGTCCTGGTGTATACTGACCACGCAAACCTTAGGTACTACAGAGAGCCCCAGAAAATTGGGCCATGCATTGCTGGTTACTTACCAGAATGCAAGCAATATAATATCTTACTGGAATACAAACCTGGGGCCACTAATTGAGCAGACGCACTATCTAGGCGACCCGACTATGAAGGACCAAACAAAATCAACAAAGACATCACTGTATGGCTGGACTGTAGCAATCAACGCCAGGTTGAAAGGTGTGCAGCAACGCGTGAGCCCAAGTGAGTAAGTGGGCTGTGCAGAAACAGACTCAGTGGGGCACAAGGTGACCACAAACTACATCAGGGAAAACCTCAGTTGTTAATCCATGTTAGCAAGCGTTAATTTAACTTCGTTAACAAAGATTATCAAAATTAACAGGATTAACAAGAATTTGCATACCCCCCATTAATTTAAATATAATTTGAGTTAAGGATTTGTGAAAACTTGTTAAGTTTTGTTAACGGTTCCTAGTTAAGACTCATTAACATTCGTTAAGATTCATTAAAACTTATTCAGGATTCATCAACTGTTAATGACCACAAAACCGATATATTGTCCGTTATTCACCAAACTAGTGAATTTTAATTCAAAATGAGTGGTAAATTTTTGGATAAAGGAATGTGAGGTATACTGAACAAGTGGACACATCAACCAAGATGTACACACGAGCACTGGGTATCAGGAGAACAGGGGGACAGAACAGAAGAACGAGAGGGCAGAGTGGAAGAACAAGGGTAGAGAACAGAAAAACGAGGGTAGAGAATGGAAAACCAAGGGTAGAGAACAGAAAACCAAGGGTAGAGAACGGAAAAACAAGGGTAGAGAATGGAAAAACAAGGGTAGAGAATGGAAAAACAAGGGTAGAGAACGGAAAAACAAGGGTAGAGAACAGAAGAACAAGGGTAGAGATCAGAAGAACAAGGGTAGAAAACAGAAGGACAAGAGGACCAAACAAAAGAAGCAGGATTATTGAGTGATGGGGCACAGGGTATATGACTACAGATGTTGAGCTGTTTTGAGGTACATCAATATCAAACAAATGAAAAAAAAATTGAAGCTTACACCCGTAGCAAATTGATTTACCAGTTGAGACTGGTCAGAGGAACTCATTCAAGTTTGTCAATGTTAATCGGGGTGATCGCTGTGCCCACAGTCCCCAGGGCGGGTGTGCTAGGTGTCTGGTCAGCAAAGCACTGCAAATTTTTGGAACAATGCACCTTGCCAACTCATAAATATTCTCCAGAACATGGTGGTATGCAACCATGCTACGATCCATAATGTGTTTCAAGGAATTCACATTTCCTGTATATACATCTATGAATGCACTTGCAGTGAATTCCATGTGTTGTTTCTCGCCCGTCTGCCACTCGTAAAGGGCGGCATATAGCTATAAAAAAAAACATTAATGCCGAATTCAGAAAGACATTCGATTTCCAACTTACCCCAGTTGCGACCAGGCAAACCATAGGCAAAGGAACCTCACAACGAACCGGAGAAATGCCATCTTGGATGGTAAAGATTCTGCTGAACAGATTGACAAACGACATGCTTCCTCCAGTGAAAAAGTGCTTGTGCAAGACTGAAATTATGCAAGCGTTACAGAACGGGAGTGTGCATCTCACGAGTCCCCAGGAGAGAGGGACCTGATGACATAACGTTAGATAGAACCTAGGGTTAAACATGCACTCACATTCAGCGCTGCAGGGCACATGTACGCATACTCCTGGAGCTGCAAGTTTATATATTGCGCAATTTTGGTTGGTTCACCAATTGCCACCATTTCTAGCGCAACGACCGCACTGCAATGTTCTTTGATCTTGGATCAGAAAGTGGAAATCCTAATACATGGCTGTGGATAGTGTCAGGTAGAGTGATCATGAACGCTCATAGGGCTCACCAGAGGCAGTATCCTGCAGAAGTAATTGTGGTCGTTTGTGAGATGCCTGTGAATAGGTGTGGTACCAGGTGTATACTTCAAGGCAGCACAAACAAGGGCATTTTTGACAAAGCGAACACTGACGGCACCATCTGGGAATGCATCAATAGATATGAGTAATGAATAGACAATCTCAAAAGACAACCGGATCACAAGCTGGACCAGTGGTCGCTGCATGGAGAGCTTGATCCTGTTGGAGCCCAGAGAAAACACAAGATCCGACACATCCCCTACCATTATAGGCAACTTGGCTGCAATCAAAGTCAATAAATATATGCAAATATATATGGGTGGTGCAGACCTGGAATATGCATGGTGGGAATGTCCTGACTAGACACACCAAGTGGCAACTCAGCTGCGATCAATGTCAATAAAAATATGCAAACATATATAGGTGCCATACCTGGAGTACTGATAGCGGGAATGTGCATGGTGGGAACGGGTGTGGTGGGAATGTCCTGACCGGACACACCAAGTGACAGCTCAGCTGCAATCAATGTTAATAAATATATGCAAACATATATAGGTCACGCACCTGGAGTGCTAATAGTGGGAATGTGCTGACTGGACACACCAAGTGCTAGGTCAAGGCTTCCGGCTTGACTGGACCCACTCAAACTTTGGGTGGACGTAGGCCCACCGACACTTGGCATCAATGGGGTAGAACCACCAACACCTTGTGTTGAGGGACCAGCAACAGTTTGCCTCAAGGCAGGATGTCCTACCCAGGTCGGTCGCTGTGAACAAAACTGTGTTAACATGCTTGGGAACTACAATAGCAAGTTTACCTCGATTGCAATCGTCTTGGTTAGTTTTGATGGATTTTTGCGAGAGAGTTCTGTTATCTGGTTGTCACTAATCCAATCGTTGACATTCTCAAGATGGCCATCGACATTGAAGTCATCAAGCATGTCAGGATCAAGGTCCAGGAGGGACTGGTTGTTGTTGCAAGGTTGAAAAGCGGACACTGAAAAAATTGGTCAGCTGGTAAACCAACAATGATTTGTAAGTGATGCTCACAGTCGCTTCATTGATTCATGTCACACTTCTTACCTTTGCCAATAGAGGCACGTTGCTTGAGATTGACTTCAACAAGGTGTTCAATTTCCTCATCTACCTCCGTATTGCCCTCTTCCATCAATTCACATGGCACTGGACGGCCATCTTGAACTACCAATGAGCTTAATTTCCCCAATCATCCATTGTGGCACTCACCTATATCCCGACCACACTTGATGGCGACTGCCAGTAACTTGGCTTGACTAGGAGGAGGTTTGGTGACGGTATGAGAGTCGACACGCTTTCTTTCTGTTTATTATGGTGAGTGATATGTCTTACTAAATTACCCATTTCACTCACTGAGTACAACAGGGTTGGATTGGGTGGACTTGGTCATATTTTGACCGTTGCTTTGGGGCTGGGAAATTGTACTTTGATGCATAGGAAGCGAAATTTGATCCAGGTTTTGATCCGATATCCTCTGGGTGTGATCCAGTGGGGCATGGCCCATTGTCCAAGAGCGACATGTCCTGGGCACCATGGTGAAGCAAGAGCACAAAAAGAGGTGAACGAGTAAGGAGTAAGGACAGGAATGGTGATGGGGTCTCTTGTAACAGTATGTGCTCCTTTTATACCAGAATTCCAGGCTTCAGACTGAAAGACTTATTAGCAGAGTGGCTTTGTGATAGCCCTTTGTTCTTGTTATTGCCCCCTCCCCCATCACCATGAACGCCACCAGGTCCACATGTCCAGGCTGCCATAAGGATTTTACATACCGCGGGCTTTCCTAACACATCGCCAAGACCAATCACGAACTCTGCTGTGCTGTGTATGCGGGATTCCAACACCAATCCCCCCTTGGATCTTACCCTTACGAGCAAGTGTTACCAACATTGACGCCAAATTTCACACCATGGGGTCACCCTGATTGGTCCTTTAGTGGTGAAGAACCTTCAGGACGCAATGGAACTACTTCTGATTTGCCAGGCTTTCCGCCATTGGACAACGTGACAGGGAATATGGATGATGGTAAGCTTGCATTACACCAACCTATGCCCTGCACTAAACCTACACCAGCTATGGATGTTGATGATGCTAGCAACAGGGACAATGATCAAGCCAATGACACCACAGACGGCGACGATGCGCCTGACACCACCGATACTGTTATGATCCACCCCAATTTTTCTCATCCTCATCGGACCCCCTCCTCGTCACCTTATCCAAGCCCAAGCAACCACTACCATTGAACCCATCAGTCCTACCAGACCTGCCACCGCTACCGCCCAGTGAACCATCCAAACCATCATCACCCCTTGACCAGCCACCAGTTGAGCCCCTCGTCCCTATTCCCTGGAACATCCACCGTCAGGAATACTCTTCAATGGAAGAGTACCAAGAGCCAACCCCAGTAGAGAACCCACTGGAAGACCCAGACAGTCCCATGGAGGACGCGCCACCCTTAGAGCCACAACCAGTCACTCGCTATGAACCTGACATCCCTGGAGGACAGATACATACCTTGCCTCCAGAAGAGTCTCCTATCGAACCCTGGGAAGCATACCTCACTCAGCCCAGTAGTCCTGTGTCCCGCAAGCATTCCCTGTCACCCACAAGCCCCTCCTCAGCACCTATACGCCAACGCACCAGTAGAGAAGGCAGTTACCAGTCAATTACCCCTTCTGCCTCATCGCCCATAGCTGGCACCTCGCCCCAGAGTCAGGGCTACCAGTTGACCTCCCCCGGAGGATCCGCAGACAATCCCTCATCCATGCAGAGCTCCGCAGACGACGCGGATAGCGACATGGCCCTTAATTGGGTCACCATCAATACGGACTACCTTAAAGGGTAGCTGCTTACACTAGACGCCCATTAGACCAGAATGGGCACGCGGAGATCAGATCTCCTCGGATCAACCTCAAACCTCGTGATCGTCATCACATCATGACGACACTTCTCTTCTTGGAATGACCCACTGCCATTGTTCTCCGGTTAAGGATAGATTAGGCAATTCCCTGATCCTTCATTCGCTCTCGCTCATTCTCTATTGTTCGACTCATACAGACCGCAGCACTTGTCCGCGGAGTACTATACGATACAGACAGCCCCCTCTTGACCAGAAGTACCTACCTTAGTGACCATGGTCCGTGCACGATCGTGCCTGTATATAAGCGCCCTGTATTTCGACAGTCAAGCCCTAAGCTTGACTTGATTCTCAATATCAACGTTCTTGAAAGCTCCCCAAGTGCCTCCCCTTTCCCTCATCTCTTACATAAGCCTCTCAGAGTCGTCTCTAGTAACACTAGAGACTTCTACCTCTTCAGATACTCGCCACCAGTTCACCTCTTAGTACAAGTTGTACTATCAAGGCCCGTTGAAGCCTTAACAGATACCACAGATGCTACCAACAGCGCCAACGATCAAGCCAATAACACCACAGATGGCGATGATGCATCTGACATCACCGATACCATGGATGCTGACGTGTTTGAAATTATAACCCAGATGCAGACAAACATGTTTCCAGACTTGGATTCAACTGTGCCCAGCCCTGAGCAAATCCCGTCAGTTGAATCGGCATTACCTGAAACCCCACCTGAGCCACTTGAGCCAGGCAGCTCTGACACTGGCCCTCAGCCTGAGGTAGTTGTAGAGCATTTCCCCCATGGAAATCCTGGTGCACTGATCAACAGTATGCCGGGTTGTTCTATCTATGAGTCAAGTCAAGGGGCACTTGGTGGGTCTATCTGGGCACCATTTCAATCCGAATGTGATTGGCGTTTTGCACATTGGGCTAAGGTGAATGGGCTGAGCTCTTTGGCATTGACGGATCTACTCATGATTCCCAATGTGCGTCCCCCTTTTTTTTTTTTTGTGTATGTTGCTAAATGTAGCTTAAGCTTGTAGAGATCCTTGGCCTCTCATATTGTACTGCAAACAAGCTCAATTTAATTCTTGACAAGTTGCCCGGCCGCCCATCATTCAAGTGCAAAGACGTTCGCATTGGAAATGAAAGTCTCCAATTTCATTTTCGCAACATCTTGGATTGTATCCATGTGATCTATGGAGATCCCGAGTTTGTGCAAGACTTGGTTTTTGCTCCAGAGTGCCACTATGTGGGCGATGGGCGAATGCAGCGAGTGTATGGCAAGATGTATACAGGTGATTGGTGGTGGTCTGTACAGGTGCGCAACACAAAAGCGTTTCAATTTCTGTACTAACGAGCAGAGCCAGGAATTGCTTGAATCACAACGCCCTGGTGCAACTGTGCTACCACTCATTGTATCCACTGACAAAACCCAACTAACTGTCTTTGGTGGTAAGATGGCATACCTGATATACATGACCATTGGAAACATCCCAAAGGAAATCTGTCGGAAGCCATCGTGCTGTGCTCAGATGCTCATCGGCTACATTCCTACAACCAAGCTAAAGGGGATTCGATCCAAGGCTGCCTGCTGTCGCGCGACTATGAATCTATTCCATTCTTGCATGAAAATTCTCTTAGAACCTATCACAGCACATGGCAAAACAGGTCTACCAATGATAAGCGGGGATGGGATCTGGCGCTGGTGCCATCCCATCTTGGCCAATTTTGTTGGCGACTACCCTGAACAGGTCTTGGTCACATGTACTTACTATGGTGAATGCCCCAAGTGTGAGGCCCCTTACGATCGACTTGGGGACTACAATGGGTTCTCATCCCAGAACTATGACAAAGCGCTAGAGACTTATGGTCTGGCCAATGGCGATGTGGGCATCTTTCATGCCGCATGTAAAGATAATGGTATCAAACCTGTCTTTCATCCTTTTTGGGAATCACTGCTGCATGCAAATATCTACACATCTATCACGCCAGACATCCTCCACCAACTGCTTCAGGGGGTCATGAAGCACCTGATTGCATGGGTGTCAGATTCTTTGCTATTTGGGCCAGAGCGTATCGATGCACGATGTCGTTTGATTCCCCCAAACCACCAGACCGCTCTCTTCCCAAAGGGCATCGCGTTGCTTTCTCATGTTTCAGGAAAGGAGCACAAAAATATATGTCGAATCCTCCTAGGAGTCATTGTTGACCTCCATCTCGCTGACGGATCAAGCTCAGCACGTGTTCTCAAGGCTGTGCATAGTCTTCTTGACTTCTTATATCTGGCGCAATTACCCTCTCAAACCACCAATACAATCTTGCGCCTTGACTGCTCTTTGGCTGCGTTTCATGAAAACAAAGATGTGTTTGTGGATCTTGGGGTACAGGGTCATTTCCATGTTCCCAAAATTCACAGTCTCCTCCACTACAGCTTGTTGATCCTCTTATTCGGTACAACTGATAACTACAATACCGAGCAGACTTGTTAAGGTCCAAGGGCCTTAAAGACGCAACGTGTGTGGGTTGGTTTGGCGACGACTGGGATTGCTCAGTGGGGTCTCCTCCTGAGGCAATAGATCACGTGAGTAGCACGGTACCGATTGGCTACGCAGTATAAGAGTAAAGTCCCCGATGATAAGGGCGACTTCCTGAGGTAGATAGTAGAGATGAAAGGGATAGCTTCAAGGCTTTGAAGCGACTGAGTTGATCAGGCAAGAGACTCTGAGAGTCCTAGGTGGAAGCTACAAGTCTTGGATTGAAAACCAAGTTAGGCTTAGGGCCTAACTGCTAAAAGTGCAAGTGCTTATATACAAATGAGAAGTAACGGGTCACAGGAGTCACAAAGAAATATGGAAATATTTAGTAAAGTGTATCATGACGTGGCAGTTCTAAGTATAGCTCCATCATGAGCTGGCAATCTAAGAATAGCGCATCATGAGCTGGCAATCCGTAAAGGGTTAAATGGTGATGCTGCGGAATGCTGCGGACTGCGGAGTGATGGCATGTGATAGTTGACTGCGGAATAGTCAGGTGATCCATCAGGTGACTTGTCAGGTGATTTGGTGACGGTCCGAGCGGCGCGTGAGGGAACGAGTGGGGAGCGAGTGACTGAGAGCACAAAATAAATGGCAGAAAATTGGGTGAGGGTTCAGGATCGTAACAAGACTGAGCGGCTCCACATTGACTTTACAAAGGATGCTTATCGCGCAATGAATCACAAAGATGAATACAACCAGATGACAACTTGGTTAGAGTGCCATGAGAAGGTACAACAACACGCGATGTTCATCAAGTGGCGGCAGCAGCAGCAGCAGCACACACCCACAAGTGCCCCGCCTCAAAGACAGATCTATGGGCCTCCACAGCCTGGTACATGCTATCTCCAGATGACACAAAATCCAACTCTCAGGAGGGTTTCGTTTGGTGATATCATATACAATTATGGAGCTGTTGACTTCCAGGATGCTCTTGGTGACTTTCTGGCCCATCTTAAGGAACCCAACATCACAGGTCGGGCTCTACACAACCATGGAGAGAACACATTGATTCCCTTTCATCACATCCCCATTTTCCACAAGATCAAATTCAGGAACAGAGACGGCACCATTGTCAATGCCGTTCACATTCGGCCAGAACAAGTTGACGCGCATGGGTGGATCATACCAGCGCGCTTCAACACTGTGCTAGTCTGGGCTGGTCAACAGCCAGGCAATATATGCAGAAGTCAAGGAATGTATTGATCTGGTTGTTATAGAGTCGAGATCTTGCTGACTTTGGTTCCCTCCAGGTCATAGGATAGCACAAGTTCAGGTTGTTTTTCAAATTCCAAGTACAGTGGTCTTGCAAATACTCCCATCCCCCTAGTCCTCTCATGCTGCACAAGTTCCAACACATCTCGCATATGTTGAATGGTTCAACCCCATTCCTTCCATGCCAGATAGGAACCATGGGATGTATAGGATTTCGAGGTCATTAAGTGGGGGGCACAGGCAAGCAAGTATCATTTCGGTGGATGATATAGCTTCTAGTGTACATCTAATCCCGAGATTTCTTCCAAATTCTTCACCACCTGAAGACTGGAACACATACTCAGTTTTAGAACTTTCTCATTCTTTCTATATTAACCCCTTTAGTGATAGAGACATTTTTCTACTGTTTTCATAACTTAAAATTTAGTTGTAATCATTACAATAAACTAAGGCGGGTCCGTTTTGGGACTGCGCGTCAGTCAGGACCTGTCCTTGCTCTCAGCCTCTTGTGAACTTCAAATTGTTTCCTTGACTGATCCTGTCCTCTGCCCTCTGCAGGAGGTGAGTATCCCTTACTTGCTCTTTTTTTCAGGGCCTGACCAGTCCCTCCCTCCGCTCCCCCGGTTCCAATGGCAGTACCACGCCCTCCCCATACCACCCCACTATGGCCAGCACACCATCCCAATCACAACCTCCTGGAGCGACATTATCTTTCCCAGATGCCACCTCTTAGTTCCCCAAACAGAAGCCTGCCCAGAAGCCAAAGCAGCCGCTCTGTCGCAAGGTCTTGGTCCATTTTGGGACCGCACGTCAGTCCCGACCTTTGCCCTCGCTGGCTTGTTTTCTTGACCAGTCCCGTCCTGCAGGAGGTGAGTGTCCCTTACTGGCTTGTTTCAAGTTTCTTTCGGGGTCTGACCAGTCCCTCCCACTGTCCTTCGGTCCCAACAGCGGTGCCACGCCCTCCCCTACCTCCCCATTGCAGCCAGCACACCATCCCAATCACAACTCCCTGGAATGACGTTATCTTCCTCGACGCCCCTCTACCTCTATTCCCCATATGCCATGATGCCCAGTATCACTGCTCCATCGTAAGGTCTCAGCAATGTCCAATAGTGTTGGAACCCCAACACCGCACCCACCTCCACCCCTACCTCTTCGACCCCTGTGGATGGGAAAGGCGGTGCGAAGAGGGTTCATTAGGGCGAAACCGGTGCCCGGTCCCTCTTCAGGAAGTGAGTGCCCAATTTCTTTCTGTATCCTCAATTCTGACTGCTTTTTGGAACGCAGTGCAGGATGGTGCTTCTGAACTTGGGAACAAGTTGGGGAACCGAGTCTTGCAAGCGTCTCTTCAAGTTGCACCTCTAAATGTCGCATCGCCTGCTTCGAATGGCCTAGATCACTCTTGAAGAAGTCCTTGACCATCTCGTCTTGCATCATGCAAGTCGTTATACGCACCGCAAGTGCATCAACGTCCATGTCCTCTTCATCCTCATCGATCTTGTCGCCGTCTGTGCCCATACTATCTCCATCTGTCTCATCTGAGTTGGGCCCACGTCCTTAGTACTGCGCATCACGTATCCTTGTTTAGATGCTGATCCTTGCAACGCACGAAGGATGACGCGGCAAATGTACAAATCGAAGGACCCCATCGCGAGCTCGGACTGTATCTCTCCATGCCTGCTGAGGGCAAGCCACGGATGATGCCCCAGGGGGTAATTCAGTGGGAAGTGTTGGGCTGGCGCTTTGAGGTTGTGGTTTACGAGCATCTGACCGGAAGCTTAGGGGAACAAGTGCAGGCGGTGGCTGGATCTGCACTAGAGCTGTGGGTTGATGAGGATGTAGGAGTTCCGCCATTATGTTGTCTAGTGACGATTGTGGTCTCAACGGTCTTGGCGCAAGAAGTGTTGGCAGCTCTCTCCTCATTTTCTCCCACCTTTCCCTGAGACGCCTAATCGCAGTCGAGGTGGTCTTGCGTGCGCCCCCCATTGCCATGATGCAGAGCGAAAACGTGAGTCTAGTCATCACTCCACCATTGGTGCGGGGCGTCGGCGTCAGCAGGTTCTTCAAAAAGCATTTACCACCATTGGTGGAGGATGAGATGACACTGGACAAGATCATGTAGAGGGGCAGGGCTTAGTAGGATAGTGAGCTAGGGCCTACTATATTGTCTTATTATCAAATCATGACATCACGCTTACTTTTTGTTCATCTTAATGACTCGCTAACTAGCATTAACAACTTGCCAAATACCTTAAGAGCACTTAACTGTCCCTAACGCGAATTAATAACCCTTAACTGTATTAACGTCTCACTAATGCGGATTAACGCAACTTAACGACTGAGGTTTTCCCTGATGTAGATATATTCACCTGTGCGGAAACAGACTCAGTGGGGCACAAGGTGACCACAAACTAAGGGAAAGTGTGAAGGTAACTACAAGGCTATTAAAGGTGGGGACACTGGTACAAACTGGGGTACTCGACGGGAGTAAATTTAAGGGTACTGTACTAAAATCGTCCATGTGTGCTGTCCATGTCAAATGTTTGTGTGATGTGTACTCTACTCTATGTGGTGGCCATGTGGCCCGACCGCCGCTTCCACAACACTCCCCCTCACTTCGCGCGCAGTCCAGGGGACACGGCGAAGTGCTTCTCCATGGCAGAAAGCAGGGGCATGGGCGCGTCAGCCACTGTGTCGTCTGCAGCGCGGGAACTGGGTGGTTTGCATTCTTGATGACCCAGTGGGTCCGGTATGTGAGATGGGTGATCGCACTTGAATGCGATTGCGGCGTCATTGTTTGGGAACAGAGGAGTGGGGGCCTTGGGGTCGATGGAAGTGCCTGGGACGGGGCTGTGAAGGCACAATGCCTCCTGGCCGCCATGCATCATTGCGATGTGCCCGCTCCTGATGGTGGGTGAGAGGGCGTCCTCTTGTCGCCTTGAAAATGGGGGCATGGTGCTGCCATTGTAGGGGAATGCGTGCCCCAACTTGGCACACTGATATATGGCCATGCTGCCATTCGCATCTGCAGAGGTGGTGGCTGGGCGCGTTGGCGACGCAGCCCGGGTGAGTGTGTTGATGGCCTTGCAATGAGGCCCATCGCGTGTGGTGTCGCACTCCACTGCGCTTGCAGGTGCTGGGTCTGTGAGAGGGCAGACCAGATGGTCCACTGGTGATGAGGAAAGCTTGTGTTCAGCAAGCTGGTAGCGGGGGAAAGCAGCGTTGATGTGCACTGGCTGCAGCAGATGGACAGCATGTCCTCTGTGGTCTGAGCGGTTGGGGTCGTCAATATTGACACTGCCCGTTTGACTGAGTACTTGCGCGGCTGGGCGCGCCTTGTGTATGATGGGGTCCTTGGTGGGCTCCTCCCAGGGTGGACAGTCATGGCTGCACTTGGCCTCCGCAGGCGTGCAAGGGGCGGGTGCACCTGTGCCTGTGGTCTCGGCCGCAAATACCAACTCTGTGCTGTTGGGGTCAGTGTGTGGTGCCGGTGCACCGTTCTCCACCATCAGCACTCCCCCTGATTCTCCTGGGTCTTCCGTGAAGGCTCCAGGGCATTCTGGGATGTGTGCGAGGCGAGGGTGGTCGGTGCCCAAGTGGGCCAATCTGTCGCTGCTGGGTTGAGGGTCAAGGTCAAACCCGATTTTGACTGCAGTGGTGTCGGTGCATGAGGGTGAGGGCGCACACTCCTGTTGAGCGTTTATCGCTGATTCGGCTGGCTTGGATAAACTGTCCAGCTCTGGGGCTGGCTCGGATGATGAGGGTATGGCCTCAGAAGATGAGGCGGGCAAAATGAGGGCATTGGAAGTCAAGGGAGTGCCCAGTGCAGCAGTCTGCTCGCTGCTTATGCTTAGCATCCACATTTCCTCCCCCTCAAGCAGAGCTGCTAACGCCGGATGGACGTCCTGCTCCTTAGTGACGGTGCCAGGCCTGGGCCAAGGTGCTTGGTGGGCCTTCGTGATGGCGTTGAAGCCAGGGGTCTGACCCTCGTGCGCGCGGATTGCTGGCTCAGGGTCGTTGAAGTGTGCGTGCTCCAGTGGGCGCACAGCATTGTGGAGGTGGTGTGCATGGTGCACAGTCTCCACGACCTGCTCTCCGCTAGAGGAGGTGGTCCGGGGGCGTTCGTCTCCGATCTGGGGTGCATGCAGCGCGGTATGGGGAGCAAGTTGGGACTCACTTCAAGGGGTGCCCTCCTCAGCCTCCTCTTTGACGTCCATTTCCTCCCCCTCCTTGACCAGCAGACCCTCTAGTCTGGCCCAGTCGAGGCCGTCTTCATCCTCCGCACCCCAGGTTTCGGCGTGGAAGGCCTCCCATTCGTCGACGTCATTGTCTGACTTGTCTTTGGATTTGCCCAGAGGGTCCGGCTCCGCGCAGTATGGGTATGCGTGAGCTGCGTCCTTATCAGCCATGAAGAAGCCATCATCATCCGAGTCATCTTCGAACACATTGGTGGAGCCAATGGGCTTGTTCTTGGGTTTAGTGGTGGTAGTGGTTGACTGTGCTGTCTGGCCACTCTGGTTCTCTGTGGCAGCCTCCTCCCTCTTTCTGGTGTGGCATTTGCGCGCCCAATGGCCCTCCTTGTTGCAATGGTGACACTTGCCCTTACAGTGTTTCGAGTTGCCACCCTCAGATGTGTTGGTAGTGGCAAGAGCCTTGTCGCTCTGCCCAGTCTTGCCCTTGCCTTGTGCTTGGGTCTGGTCCTTGGGTGCACGCCTCGACTTTGCACATTCAGCCTCCTCAGAAATCATGTCGATGAGCTCCGAAATGTCAACAGGTTTGCAGGTGTACCTGCTGGCAATGGTGAGAGAATTGAGGGTTTGGGAAGCATATGATGTGAGGGGCTCCGGGATGCCACACAGGATCGTGCGCTTGTACTTGATGTCAGTGACAGGGATCCCAATGGCGGTGAGGTGGTGGTGCCACTGCCTCAGCTCGGTGAGGAATTTCTGGATGTCGCCCCCCTTTGGGCACTTCATGTCCATGAAGGACTGGTGGAGGTCCCTCTGCATGAAGTCTGTCTTTGCCATGAAAGTGCTGCAGAGGGCCTCCTATTGCTCCTGGGTGGTGGAGTGCTGCTTGATGTCCATGATGATTTTGTTGGGGAGACGTTGGCTCATAAGGTAGCCTGCAACGTCGTCTTCATGGTCCCAGCATTGGATGGCCTGGTCTTCCACGTCTGTGGGGTGTTTCGGGTCCTTTGGAACGGGGTGCGGGTCCGAACCGTCAAAGTAGCCCCAGTGGCCATTGATTGCCATCGCTCTCTGGAGTCGCCTGACAAATACAGCCCAGTTGCTGCCTTCAGAGTCGAGGTGCAGGACTTCAGCCGATAGAACGAGTTGCTGAGGAGTGGAAGATGACATTGTGACTGGGTGTGATGATGAGGACAGTGATGATGGTACTGAGGATGGGGCGGATGACAATGCGGACGATGCTGAGGAAGATGCTGCTTTGGACTTGGAACGAGTGAGGGGACCAGAGTCAGTGGGGCCAGGGCCCATAACCTGTAGCAATCAACGCTATGTTGAAAGGTGTGCAGCAACGCGCGAGCACAAGTGAGTAAGTGGGCTGTGCAGAAACAGACTCAGTGGGGCACAAGGTGACCACAAACTGAGGGAAAGTGCAAAGGTAACTACAAGGCTATTAAAGGTGGGGACACTGGTACGAACTGGGGTACTCGACAGGAGCACATTTAATGGTACTGTACTAAAATTGTCCATGTGTGCTGTCCATGTCAAATGTTTGCATGACATGCGCTCTACTCTATGTGGTGGCCATGTGGCCCGACCACCGCTTCCGCGACACAGACCAATATTTCTGTGACCAGCATACTTCAATATGCGTATTCAACATGGACAGCATAGAAGACAATTTGGACTCTAGAGTCAAGTTAGCGCAATATCAAGAACAAAGTAAACTCAAGCAATGGGCACCAGCTCACAACCTATCCCTACTGGACGGCACTCACTGGTACCACAGAACGGCACTTGTTGTCGTGGCAGACAATGACCTTAGGAGGGGAGTAACATCCCTTTTTCATGACCACAAAACTGCTGGACACACCGGAATTACTAAAACCCTCCAACTCATCTTGCCCTACTACTGGTGGCCTGGAATGAAAATCTTTGTAACTGAATACATCAAAGGCTGCGCTACCTGCCAAATGACTAAAGTCAACACTCATCCCGCTCATCCCCCTATGTTCCCAATCACCCCAACTGAAAATGCTTGACCTTTCAAGACTGTCACCATGGACTTCATCACCAAGTTACCCCTATCAGGAGGATATGACACCATCCTCACAATCACCAACACAGATTGCTCAAAAGCATCTGTCTTTATCCCTTGTAATGAAGCAATCGACTCTAAAGGAGTCGCTCTACTCTACCTGAATAATGTCATCCCCCACTACGGCATACCTCACAAAATAATCTTGGACTGTGACATCTGATTCGTATCAAAATTCTCAACAGAACTATGCTGCATCCTGAACATCCACCAGAACATCAGCACAGCCTACCACCCTCAGACAGATGGAGCCAGTGAACGAACTAACCAAACCCTTGAACAGTACCTTTGTGTATTCTGCAGCACTCAGCAGAACAACTGGCACGCTTGGTTACCTCTCGCTCAGTATACTAAGAACTCCTGGCCCTCCGCTACAACCAAGAAAACCCCATTCGACCTACTCATCAGTTATACCCCACAAATACATCAGCCAACCAGAAAGACAGACATTCCATCCCTTGAACAACAACTCTCATCCATTGATGAAGCCAGGAAAGCTGCCCAAGAGGCACAACATAAAGCGCAAGAATCCTGGATCAAAGAACGCCCACACCATTCACCATTCCCTGTCAAATCCAAAGTCTGGTTAGAAGGAACAAACCTATGCCTACCAAGTAACATCACACCCAAGCTATCACCAAGGAGATACGGACCTTTCGAGGTAGTCTCCCAAGTATCCAAAGTCGCATATAAAATCAAATTACCCCCTACCTGGAAAATCCATGACGTCTTCCATGCCTCCCTGCTTACGCCATACAAAGAAACCAATCAACACGGCCCCAACTTCCTGGAACCGCCACCTGACATTCTAGAAGGTGAACCAGAATGGGAAGTCGAGCAGATACTCAAAGAAAGACTATTCGGTTGATGGAAGAAGAAGCAATACCTTGTGCGCTGGAAAGGGCACTTGCCAGCTTATGATTCCTGGGTTAACTCCAAGGATCTCCATGCTCCAGAGTTACTAGCGGACTTTGAAAGTCAACCAAGCAGTATAAGAACCCTTGGAATCTCAGACGACATTCTTTACCCCCAACACCCATGTCTTCTGTCAACCATGAACTCCCCAGTACAGGCTTTGCCACCTCTACCATCTTCACCTTGGGCACCGATAATGGAATCATCCTCATCTGCATGCATACTGACAACAACCAGCTCCACTTCTTTGGAACCTTCATCCAACATGGACACTTTGACATCCAATTCCACTGGACCACTTGGCAACCAAGAGAGACCCTTGACGCCATCGACATCGACCACAAAGCAGTTGTGGTCCCAGTTGATAACAAAGAGCCTATTCTCAGGATTCCCATCGAATATGAAAGGTTTCCATTTGCTCCCCATTCCCCTCAGTATCACCCCCGAAATCCTGCCAACCACATCATCCCTGTTAGCGCTACTAGCGAGAGTAGCAGTGACGAAACAGCAGCTACCCCTGAAGAACCAGAAGCGACCCCACTCCATGTCACCAATCCCAATCCTTCCACCCCCACAGAAGAAACAGAGGAAGATAACCAGTCCAAACAATACACAGACACTGGACTCCTCGACCCAGACCACCATCTCCATATCGCTCAAGAAGAAATGTAAAGAATGTATCAAAGACATGGTCAGACTTAGTGACAAGTGGACCATCTTCAACAACAAATTCAAGAACATCACAGTTGCCAGAATGTTTAGAAGAAAAGATAGTAATACCACCCTCTACCTCTATCATTTCCACCGATGTCTCTACAACATGGTCACCAAAGAACTTCTTCAAACAATTGTTAAAGAACGTCTTCAGAAGAAGAAGACCACCCTCCCCTTTGGAACGCTTTCCCCTCACTATCACACCCTGAAGGACCAGACATTCCTCAAAGAACCCCAAACACTCCTTAGGAATCGCAAAAGGATGCTAAGGAGCAAGACACCAATATTCATACTCAGTCCCAGTCCTTCAGGAGGAGCAGGAGGATCTACTGTCGTCATTCCAGAACCACTGTCATCAGTCCCAGTTACCACACCACCACCCCAAGTCGCACCAGTACCACTCGATTTGCCACCTTTTGTGAATCCATCACCATTCGTCTCCATGCCTATCCCTCCCAGTCCACCGCTTGTAGAACTGTCATCCTTAGTCACCATACCCATTCCCCCCAGTCCACCACCTGTAGAACCACCCTGAGTCGCATCACCACTGCTCCCCTTAGTTCCCTGGGGATCACATCGACGACAGTACTCATCAATGGAACAATACGAACCACTGGTTCCAATGGATGAAACACCCAATCCAGCCAACATGCCATTACCCCCGTCATTACCAATATCAATACCAGCTACCAAAAAACGGAAAGCATACTTTTACCACCTGTTAAAAGAACCACACCCTCCTCACTCGACCTCATTCCCCTTCTATGGAATATGCCACCTTTCCCAAGACTCACCACCCAACCATCACCTCCAGTCGCATCCTCATCACAATTACCCCTCATCGTCTCAATGACCCCTAGTCGCACCACTCCCTTACTACCCAAGCATCCTCTCACAGAGAATAAACTACCAGCCAACAGACCAACACCTCCAGAATGGAAAAGAGTCCAATCCCTCCCAGTTACAGGGAAGCGAAAGGAACTCTCACCCAAAACGGAACCTTCAACCTCAGTAGCATCATCATCTCAACTACCACGAATTCCACCCATTCAAACCACTCCGTTACCCAAACACCCCCTTATGGAGGACAAACCGTTGGTCAATAGGAAAAGACCACCTAGTTGGTCAAGTGCACAACCATCACCTATTACTGGGAAACAACAAGAATCACCACAATATGTTGTGATGCCGCTCAAACATGAGCAAAGTGACCCAGAAGTGGAACGATCAATGAGTCCTGAAGAACAGCCCACCCCTCCTGACTCGCCTACAACCATGGCTGCATCAACACCCTCTAGCTTTGGGTTTACTGGACTTTATGGAACTCCAGTCCAGACAATCATTGAAGTCGAAGACAAGTCCATGGAAGAAGGAGAAACATCTGACTCTGATTCTTCAATGGAAGAAGGACAAATTGCCGACACAAGACAATCCACCCCTGATAGCATGGACATTGGGATACCTCATGTACCCTCCGACTGGTTGCAACCCTCTTCACCCTAGGTCATGTGGTAACGACCACTCTAGAAAGGGCATCATGTTACGATCCTGGGCCCTACTTTTATTTTCCACCATTTTTACCCATTTATTCTGCACTCTTGGTCACTCGTTTCCCACTCGTTCCCTTACGCGCCGCTCGGACCGCCACCAAATCACCTGACAAGTCACCTGATGGATCACCTGATCATTCCGCAGTCAGATATCACATGCCATCACTCCGCAGTCCGCAGCATTCTGCAGCATCACCATTTAACCCTTTATAGGTTGCCAGCTCATGATGTGCCATTCTTAGACCACCAGCTCATGATGGAACTATACTTTGAATTGCCAGCTCATGATGAACCTTACTATATGTGACTCTATTATTCTGTGACTCATGTGACCTGTTACTTCTCACTTGTATATAAGTGCCCATATTTTTAGCAGTTAGGCCCTAAGCCTAACTTGGTTTTCAATCCAAGACTTGTAGCTTCCACCCAGGACTCTCAGAGTCAAACAGCCCAAACCCTTAGTCGCTTCAAAACCCCTTTGAAGCTCTCCCCTCTCTACTTCTATCAGAACACTCCAGAGTCGCCCTTATCATTGGGGACTTACTTGTTATACTGTGTAGCCAACCGGTACCGCGCTACTCATGTGATCATTGCCTCAGAAGGACACCCCACTGAGCAATCCTAGTTGTTGCCAAACCAACCCATGCATGTCGCGTCTTTAAGGCCCTTGGACCTTAACACCATGGCACCGCCCCGCCTAGGCCATGCGATCTCTTGCATTGCTGTTCCTCCTGCTGCTGTTATCACCATCACCATTGCCCCCATTGCCACTGTGAACACCACTACCAAGGTGCCACGCAGCAACAGATGCAGCCCGCAAGATGGCAACATTTCAATGCCGGAGGTCCCAGAGGTGCAGGAATACCATTTGGTGCAATGTGGAAGGGGTCACGCGATGACTGCCTTGGCACTTTGGGATGGAGGTGGGGTTCTCCTTGGGAGCATTGTACTTGTTCATCACTGTATTCTTATTCCTTACTCTACTAACTAATACAAGCGATATGACATGTATACTATATATAAAATGGGGGAGCGGGGGCAATGCTTGCTATCGATAATAGCAAGCTCAATGGGCAGGGTGATAGATCTGTGTTGTCGTCAGCTGCCAGGGGAGGGGCACATGCACAAGGGCTGTTGCATCTTTCCAGCTCCTGAATTACAAGATTGTCGGGAACTCACTACTTTATGGGTAGTGAGACTCGACGACGGTGTGGAGTTGAAGGTGACTGATCCAAAGGAGCAGCAGTGAGATGTTGAGGAGGAAGAGGCAGAAGGCTAGGAGGGGAGGAACGGAGTAAACTGTGGACAATGATGGGCAAAGTGCTGCTGACGGTGAAGGAGCTTTGAAAGGCTCCAGTGTGGGGATTGACAAGAGAACAGTCTAAGGACTGTTCACCTAAATTCGTAGGTCTTATATACTAATACAGGGTGGTCTGTGCGCAGTTTAGGGTAGGTACAATTAC
>Ga0307510_10001349_pt1 | contig 26777 bp, 20 predicted proteins | sample 12_EM_MG_FD_207224 | JGI IMG/M metagenome (GOLD analysis project Ga0307510, IMG submission 207224) | Populus trichocarpa ectomycorrhiza microbial communities from riparian zone in the Pacific Northwest, United States - 12_EM | ecosystem: Host-associated > Plants > Roots > Unclassified | place... | reverse complement strand
GATTTACAAACCTTATGACTATCTCAGAGAGAAGGCAAAGCACGCCAATTATTAGCAAGGTTCATGACATGATCACGTGAAGTTGCTGGTAGTTGTTGTAAAATCACATTCTTGACATGAACAGCTGCTGTTTCACCAGCATGAGTGGCAAGTTCCAGGTAAACTACAGCTTTCAACTTCTCTCCTTCCTGTCCAAAATATTACCATAGGATCCTCAGGCAAGCAAAAAAGTAATATAGAGGCCTATCTAAATAGTTCAACCATGAACACCATCCCATGTGACCTCTAAAGACATCACGAGGCTTTGAAATTGGGTTTTAGCTGTGTTTAGGGTGCATTGCAAAACTATGCTTGGGTAGTTGATAGCCTATATTTGGGCAAAGCACCAATCCTTGTTCTTTTCTGAATCACACTGGTTTCGCCACATGAAAAAAAGAAAAATTAACAAGAGCAACAAGAAGATGAAAGCAATTGAGAGATCACAACTCAAAAACAAGAGTCCAAACACAAAGCCAGGTAGCCACCCTTGGAAAAAATGGAGAAAGCAAAAGAGACACATTAAGTCAAATGTGTTGAGTATCAAGCTCTCTCAATTATGCCCTTCCCATCCCCATTTGTTATATTCTCCCACCTTAATGCAACCACTCAAAGCACAAATTAAATTAATCTACTTCTGGCACTGCCTATCCTGCATATATAAATACAGGTTAAATCAATAGTAACATACCGAAAAGAGTCCAAGTCCATGCTCATACTGAGCTTTGCTATGACCACGATCGGCTGCCCGCTTCATCCATTTCCTTGCTTGGCGATGACTCTGAGCCAAACCTTCCCCAACTGAGTAACACAAAGCAACACGGTACATTGCACGCACATATCCACCTTCAGCCGCTTTTAGATACCATCTAGCCTGTTTGAGAGAAAAGCTCATTAGTTCTGAACTGACAAGCTAATCCACAAATTTGTGGTGGGACAAAAAGAGAGATGCTTACAGCCTCGTGTAGATGACGATCAAATCCACAACCTTGATGCAAACAAAGTGCGAGTTGGTATTGAGCACGAACATGACCAGATTTGGAAGCCTGAAACAACCATTTCACTGCTTCCTTTCGTTTTGAAGGTTCGGCTGCACGTCCAATAATAACACCATAATAAGCACATCCTAGCAACTCATGACCAGATTTTGCTTTATTGGAGGCTAGTTTTTCCATAACCTTTTCATTTATTATTGTTATCATTTTCTCATTTCTTTTTGTGGGATATTTTAAAAGTGATCAAAACATTGGCAACACTCAATCACCCATTTCAACAAGCAAAAGAAACTACAGCCTATGTTCATGTCATGCTTATAAATATTTATGACAAAAAAAATTGCATTTTTCAAGCTTTTCTACAATATTTCGGCTCCCTGCAGCACTTGCATTGCACAAAACAGAAACATAACTGCTATTTCATTTAACTTTAAACTCCATAAAGATGACTAGAATGCAAAAGGCACTAGAAAAGGAAATTAAGAATTAGATACCTTGCAAGTAAGAAAGTCCAAGATTACACTGTCCAGAAGGGTCTCCAAGCACTGCAGCCTTTTTATAAAGGGCAATTGCCTTGTCTTTTTTACCAATTTCCCAGTAAAGAAGACCAGCATCAACCATGGCGAGGGTGGACCCACGAACCGCGCCTTTTAAAAAGGAGTCGAGAGCCTTGTCCAAATTAGGTCGCACACCTCCCCGGCCATGCTTGAACCGCTTTCCCCATTTTAGGAACAACAAGGCTTCTCTCAATGGCCGAAGCCCTTCGCTCCATGACTTGCACACCAACGACGCTGTTTGCAGATGAGGCAGTGTGAACGATGCCGCTATTTTGGTCAAAATATCGGAGGGAAGTGTCGAGAAATCACCATCGGATGATCTTAATTGCCGAAAATCTGCTTCTGATGATAACCAGAATTTAAAGGTTGATTGACGGTATTGGCGACCAGGCCAAGTTTTCTGCTTCATCTTCTTTGGTAGAGTGTAGAGAGTGAAGTAAGTCGGTGGTTACTGGTAGATGCGACCAGCCGACTACCGCTTCAATGGTCATTGCTTTCATAACCACGTCATCAATTACGTGGGGCCGCTGAGCTCTGTGGCCGGCCCACCTGAAAGTTACCTTCTCAACATTTCGTATTCGCCGGATCCGATCCAAAGATCCAATAATGACCCCAGCCCCAGGTCTTTGAACGTGAGTCAACTTATCAAGTTAGTTGATGTTATTATGTGTTTCGTGATAGGGTGCATTATATTTTATAAATATATTCTTTAATTTAAAATATATTAAAACAATATTTTTTTTAATCTTTTTTATTTCTAATATTAAAAAATTAAAATCATTAAAAATACATAAAAAAATATTTTTTTAATTTTTTTAAACGAAAATTATTTTTAAAAACAGAAACACCAAATAAGCAATTAATTATCTTAATAAAATCACATCCATATTATTAAAATTGGTGAGCTGATAATATATTTTTAGTTAATGCAAAAGATTTAATTTTCAAATATTAATCTAAGTAATTTGATTATTTTTTCAAAAGTCAAGTTTTTAACACCATCAAGGATTTGACTAAATATGGTTTAATTACACATCTAACCCAGCAAGCCAAGCCCAACTATACAAAAGGCCAAGCCCAACAATACAAAAGGCTTGGGTCCATAAATGAACGCAAACTAAAAACTAGCAGACCTTTGTCCATAGCAACTAAGCCCATTCCACATTTTTTAAGGGATGATTTCTATTTCGATCCGGGTAAAAAAACTATTTTTTTATATAAAAAAAAAAACCACTAATTTAAATAATATAAAAAGATTCAGGTAATTCGAGATTACTCGGATTCTCTTTACGGTGTGAAGGAAGAAAACATTTTGATTCGGAAGTAATTACCCGAGAAAAGAAAATTTCCAACCGCATCATCTCACCCTGCTGTATGTCGGCTACAAGTCGTCTATCCATATCAAAATAGCATTTACTAGGCTGGTATGCTACGGATTTGTATTATCTTTTCATTAAAATATTACGACGTCGTAAGAGTACTTTTTAAAAAAAAATTAATAACTCGAATTATAATCTATGTCTACTAAATAAGTTAATTTTATAAAAAAAATACATTATCAACTTATCAACTTGGATTAAATGATAAAATTATAAACAATAAAATTTTTATAAAAAAATTATGGAAAAACAAAGAAAACTTAAGAATAAGAATCTAATTTAAAACATCAATACATAAAAATTTCAATATGTAGAATTTTTCAACATGTTTTTCACATGAAAAATAAACAATAAATATAAATTGAAAAACTTATACATGCATCCAATCAAATAAATCACAACACATTTTGTAAATAAAATTTATAAAAAAGTCATGAATGATAAATAAAAATATAATTCAAAAATTTAAGAGACAAATATAGATCAAAATATTTAATATTGCAACACAAGTCATTTACATGGTTGTGTTTGATGAATTTGTTTACTAAAATCAATTTATAATAGAAATGGACACAAATCAAAATTTATTGAATAAAATAAAAAAAATATTATGCAAGTCTACATATATTAAAAATATTATAAAAAATACATATTGAATTTATATAAAATATAAAAAAACATGACAAATGAATTATACTAACCTTTAAAAAATTAAACATATCAAATATAATTAAACAATAATCACCATTTCAAAAAGGCTAAATAAGGTAAAAAAAATCATATAGAATGAGTATTAATTAAAATATAAATTTAGAAATTATTTTAAAAAAATCATATAGGTTAATTATGGTCATTATACGAGTTATTTCGAGAGAGAAATCAACGAGAAGTACAGTCAAACTTGCGGATCACAGAGTGATATTAAGGAAAAACAAAGAAGACGAGTGGGCTCAGCTAATATTTTAGGCACAATATTTAATTGATCGCCACCCTTTTAAACTTTGAAGTATCTGATCCGCACTCACTCCTTTGAATGAATAAAATGGGAACCAACGTGGAACAGTCAAACTTGATGGCGGTGGCTTTGTCACGACTCGCGCACACATTCAAAGTGTTGCCCATCTTGATTGGTCACTGAGGCCCACTTGATCGGTTTTTTAAAAGAAAATTTATGGTAGTAGTTGTTTTTTAAAATATTTTTTTATTTAAAAATATATTAAAGTATTATTTTTATTTTATTTTTTTAAATTTTTTTTAATATTATCATATTAAAATAATATAAAAACACTAAAAATATATTAATTTAAAGTGAAAAAAAAATCTTTTAATTTTTTTAAAAATAATGTAATAACAAGCTGTTGATTGAAAAGGTTTGCTTTTAATTCGAGTTGCTGACTGGAATGTAATTCTGGGATAAACTTGAGTTGATTTACGGATCCAGAAAATGACCCGACCAACCTATTATATGAGTTAGCCTTGAGCTATGTACTGAAGCCCTTGCTAGTCATGTTCACGAGCCCACAATATTGGAACTGGCGCCCTGACAACAACCAATGCAATTAAACACACAGTAGGCATGTTCAGTGGCAGATGTTGTCTTGTCTTTTTTTTAAAAAAAAAAAATTAAAATAATATTTTTTTTATTATTTAAAATTTATTTTTAATATTAACTTATCCAAACATCTAAAAATATTAAAAAAAATTAATTTTAATAAATAAATTTTAAATTCTGGATAAACCATGTTTTGGCCGAACTCCCAGATATCTTGGAATGTTGGTTTCGAGACATGATTAAATGTTTTTAGATATAATTGTTTTAAAACACAAACCATATCTCATTAAAAATTAAAAATACATGTTTGTTTTATCATAAAAAAAAAATTCAGCAAAACCTTTCACGCTCTCCCAGTTAAATGTTTTCACTTCCTCTCAAGAAAGAGGTAATGCGTTTGTGTTTAATAATACTTTCAAAAATATATTTTAATTAAAAATATACTAAAATAATATTTTTTAAATTTTATTTTTATTTCTACCAAATATATTAAAATCATAAAATAATATATAAAAATTAATAATTTAATATTTTTAAAATAAAAAACAATTTAAAAAACTTGCGATCTTTCCAACAATAGCCGGAACCACAAAAGACTGGGCAATTTCTTTTCAGGGTGCAGCCATAGAATATCCAAAAAAGACAAGTGGATACATCCGGTCATCCACAAAAAGGGTGTTGCCGCCTAAGCTTACCAGGTTTTACTGGCTATTTAATGTATGTGTGGCATTATATTTTGGAAGTTTTTTTAAAAAAAAATTAATATTTTTTGATATTTTCAGATTATTTTGATATATTGATATCAAAAATAATTTTTTAAAAATAAAAAAATATTTTTTAAAAGTATTTCGGAATGAAAAACACTTTGAAAAACAACCGCCGCCGCATTTTTGAAAACACTCTTATAAAACCAGTAATGGTTAGAGTCGTTTTCACGAATATCCCAACCTCCCAATAATAATTATCTATATGCTTTAAATCTAAACTTTAATAAAACAATAATCTCGAATAGTTTTATTATATGATTGTAGATATAATAGAAAATATATATAATTTACCATATTCTTGTATGTATTATACAGACATACAGTAAACATGATTAAAATAATCAATCATCCAATTAAAATATTAAAGTGGCATGTGAATTGCTGACTAGGATGGACTCGTTTTACTTAATATGTGTAATAGCTAGGTCTATGTGGATATGTAGTATGTGAGCGGTTTTTTTCTTCGTAACATTAATTAGTATAAGAAAATATTATCCAAAACAGATGAAAATGCTATAAATTATCTTTAAATCCAACAAATACAAGAGAGAAAAAAAATTCTAAAATTAATCATTTTCTATTTGAAAACTCCAGTATAATTGCAATAATCAGTGTTTTCAATAAGAAAATATCAATAATCAAAAACATTAAAATAATATTTTTTATTTAAAAGCATAAATTGCTTTGTAGTCGTATCTAAATCAAAACCGACTTAAGTTAAAAGTGACTTGAACAATAATCCAATGCTCCACTTGACAAAAAAATTAAAAATAAATAAAGTATATTTATCAATTATACTTTATGAGATGAATATTGTCTTTATTTAACAAAAGACTTCAAATATAAAATAAAGATTATTTAAGAATTTACTAGTTATAGACATACTAATAAAAAATATTTCTTAAATATTTTAATAGTTGTACTCAATTTCCATTCACCTTAAACCCGCCGTTGTCTACATCCCCAAACATGCCCGTGCATGTATGTTAATTAATATTCTTGCTCCCTTGTCTCCTTTAACTTAATCAAGAGTTAAACTGTTAATTAATTAGCAAATTGTCAAGCATATGATCCGCTCCATTACGCCTAATTATTACTGTGACGAAAGGGACCCACCCTGTTTTCTTCGCTGGTCAAACCACCGGTCATTTTGGAAAATCTGAATTAAAATGGTGTTTAGTGCCAGGTTAAAAAAATATACGTGAATCAGTATAAAAGTAAATTTAAAAATTATTTTTAAAGGATGTTTCGTCGCAGAAGATGGCAATGTCTTCGTTATTCTTGAGATGAAGAAATCATAGGAAAAAAAACATTATTTTTGTTATAGATAACATTTTATAAATATAAATATTCGGATCACATATCTCAATTAATTTTATAAATTTTAAAATTAAAATTATATAAAATTTCAGTAACTATTATATTAACAAAACCAACGTCACAACAAGGTTCAACTAGCAAAGCAAACCTTAATCTTATGTCGTGTATTATTATTATTATTATTATTATTATTATGAGACTCTAGCAAACGTCATTGCAAACGTGTCAATAGGTAGTTATTAATAATATATGTGTGTGTCGGCGTGTGGCATGTGGGTTAGGTAGAGTGTATTTGTTTTTATATTTAAAAACAAAATTAATTTTTTATTTTAAATTTTAAATTATTTTAATGGATTAATATTAGAAAATTTTTTTAAAAATAAAATAATATTAATTTAACATATTTATAAGTAAAATTTATTTTAAAAAACAACCTTCTATTATTATAATTTACTCGAAAAAAACATGATTGGATCTGGGCTAGAGTGACATATATGAGTATATGACAAATGTTATAATAAGTTTCGTACAATAAACAGAGACAGGATGACAGTGTTTTATATATATAAAAAAATCACTTTATCAATCTAAACAGCTTTTTTGTGAAAAAAAGCCATTAAAAAAAAAACACTTTAAACTATTTTTGTCGCTACCCGTCCCTTGAAGATATTACCGGGTCAGATAAATATTACCCCATAATGCTATCCAATCAAGGACATCGTTTTATCTTGTGAATAGGTTGAATAAAGACATAATTATGTCAAAAATGTTTTCACACAAAAAATTAATTTAAGATTTTATTGATAAATTTTTTTTCTTTAATTAGTATATTTATATAAGAGGTTTATTAATTTTTTTCTTAAATAAATCTAAAAATATATAGACTTGAACAAACTATAAAATCATAAAATAGAGATAAAAAATAACAAAATCAACTATAAGAACATTTTTTAAACCTAATTTGAATACTTTCATGACCTTCAATGGTTATAGCTAGGGGTGATCATTTTCAATTCAGTTTGGTTTTTATCAAAAAAAAATAACCAAACCGATTTTTTTTTAAACCGAAACCGGTTCAAACAGACTGGTTTCGGTTCAAGTCGGTTTTTATTTTTAGGATAAAAACCGGTTCAAACTAGCTTGGCTCTGTTTTTTCAGTTTTGGCTTGGTTTTTTCCAGTTTGGCTCGGTTTGTTTTCTGATTTTTTTTGTTTGGGTCCGATTCGGTTTTTTTGGTTTCAGCCTTATAAAACCGAACCGAACTGGTCAATTTTTTAAAAATTTTAATCGATTTAATCGGGTTTTTTTCACAGTTCGATTTTTTCAGTTATTTTTTTTTCCAGTTTTCTCGATTTAATCAGTTTTTCAGTCCTAGTTATAATTCACTACATCCTTATATAATTGAATATATAGAATTTTTTTAAAAAATTGAAGTATAATTCACAATTACATAAAAAATAATATATCTTTATGTTAAATCAATCATTCGGTGCAATCCAAATCTCTTTTTAAACCCAGTTCTTGTTGTTTATAAATATTCATGCAAAGATATCCAAATAACTCAATTATGAGATATCTATAAATAAACTAATCAGAAACACCATCATCGTACCTCAAGCAATTTTACCGGGAAAAGTTAAAAGATGTCGATGAAGGAGTAACTTGGTAAGAGAATAATATAATAATATATGGTACGATAATTAACAACAAATCTAAATTTCCAAACTCGATCAGTGGGCGTATGTTTGCTCGCATAATTGGTGTCATCACGCGTCGATTTAAAATACTTTTGCTCCCTTGTCTTTTCCTTCTTTGTTTTTCTTTTCTTTTTTCGGTGCAGCTCCCTCGTACGTCTTTAAGCATAAAATAAAAAACTTGTCGAGAGTTGAATATTAATTAACATGAAGCTTACACTAATTGCCGAGCACATAGTATATTATCCCTCGAGGATTCATCATATGGTCTCCAATAATGTTACTATGCTGCCACTTAACAAAGCAATAATAATAATAATAATAATAACAACAAAGATATAATCATAATGGATGTAGCTCAATTAGTTAGATTTCAAGTTTGCTTTCTAAAGATCATAAATTCAAGTCTCACAAACCTCAGGACCATTAGAGACTTACATGCATAGTCGTTAATTTCAGAACCCGTTGGATTAGTTGAGTTACACGCAAGCTAACCCAGACATCCACGTTAATAAACAACAACAACAATAACAACGATACTTTACCCTTTAATTTGTCCTTATAGATTCCTCGGTGTTTCATTTCCACTCATATACTTTAAAATTCCTTAATGTTTCCCTTTATTGCTCAATAAGTCTTAATATTGTTGCGCTGGTAAAAAAAAACCAAAAAATAAAAGTTAAAAATCAAATTTAGAAGATAGACTATTAAGGGGATATTTGAAAATGTGACATTTTTTAAATATTTTTTGCTCGGAAATATATTAAAATAATAATTTTTTATTTTTAAAAAAATTATTTTTGATATCAGCATACCAAAACGATATAAAAATACTAAAAAAATATTAATTTGAAGAAAAAAAATTCAAATTTTTTTAAAATTATTTTTGAAACGCAAAAACAAATATAATCTAAATAATAGTTAAGGGTAGCAATGAAACTTTTTAGGAAATTGAAGATTCCATTGGGAAATTTCAAACTCAGTATTGATTGATCTACAAGGATAAAGAAGAAGTTTACCCAGAATGAGTGATTTAAACCACCATTAACACAGTTTAATTACAACTAGCTAGCTTCCAAGTAAAGATCACTCGCAGCATTTCTGCAGACGTGGTGGAAATCGATTGCCCCACCAACAGCTCCGATCCCGAGAAGCTTTCTTGTAATGTAAGTAAAATGAACCCAAGATTCGGTGAACTTCCCCTGGCTAGCTATCTATGTTGTCGCTGTTGTAACATTTGCTTTCATAGCTACATTATTATTCTCTAGCTACCAAATAAACAACTGGGAGTCCTTGATTACTAGGGTTAGATAAGATTATATTATTCATATATGTGCTCGCGCTCGCGAATAGCACATAGGATTCTAACCTCTACCAATTCACATGTTATCTGTCCTTTTTAATGGTTCTTACGAGAGAAAGCACTACAGAGAGAACTTTCCCGGCCAGTTCCACTACCGTCAGAGTCCGAGGTGGGTGGGGTGGGTCACAGAAAGACTAAACCCACTTAAAGTTTAACGTTAAACAAGGATGATACATCGCAAATCAAGAGTCCATAAAAAGGTTTTGATCAACAGTGGGTCTAAATGGCTATAGGGTCCGAGGGGACTTGTCTCAGTCAATCAGGCCGTCAAGCATCATGATCCGTGCAGCATCTTCTTATCTTTGAAAAGGATTTACCCCTACCAGCATTTGACAACTTTTGGCTACTTAATTGCTTAGATGTTGACTCGCATGTCTCTTCCGCTCCGCATGAGCATGAACAGTCCCATAAAGAGCAACAGAAAGATATGTACCTCTATCAGAAGATGAGAACAAACTGATCAAACCACTGCCATGTTTTGATTAACTTGAAAACTGATCAAGCCCAAGAGATCAGATCAGGAAACCAAGACTATTAATCATTGCGAATTGTTTAGTTGTCTTCCAACATGGTTGTAAAACAAAGCCATTTAACAAGGGCTAGGAAACCTAATTAATTTAATTACTCTCTTTAATTAACATTTGCAGTACAAGAACAAAGAATATAAGTTCATCTGACCTTAATTTAAAACATGGAAGCAAAATACCAAGAAAAGAAAAAAAAAACAACTTGATTTGTTAAACATACAAGTAGTAGTATTATACAACTAGCTAAAAGCTTGGTAGGCCAGGAGCTTTTTTTTGACGAGTAACAAAGACAAAAACATATCAGTGAAGGCAAGTAATCATTCCAGATTTTCTTTTATTTTATTACTAATTATATGACCTATACAAGCAATGAGATCCTCCTGCTAAGGTTGCCTGCCTAACTCGATCGAATATGCAAGGAAATCTAAAGAAGTAGTCGTTAAAGGAGGCGAATTAAGAAGTCAATCAGTGATCAGTTTGCCCTTTGTATAAAAAGGGTTTCCAAGTCAGGAGGAGTAAAGAACTCCCTCATACCACTAGTGTAATTACACTTGAAAGTAGCTTTTCGCTTCCTGGGAGCCGGAGGGCACACCAATTTAGAAGGGATTTTGGCTTCTTCACTCGTTGGCGTTGTTGAAGTAGTGCAGTTGCTCTGACCATCATCGCTTTCGTCGTAGATCTCTTTCTCAACTGGATTTGTAAATATGGGTTTCAAAGGAGCTCTTAAAGGAATTCCAGCAATAACCCATCTTTTATTTCCATCTAAATCCAAGCCACCATCCACAACTTGAGGCTTCTCTGAGAACCCCATGTTATGTTTTGGATCCCGTACTTTAAACTAGAGCAAACCAATACTATAGGAGTAGCTCGATCGGAGAGAGGGAGGGAACTAGCTAGCTATTAAGGAATAAGGAATAAAGCTATTGCTAGCACAGATAGAGAATAAATAAAGATGAGAGTAGGGATTGGTAGAGAATCAAACGAAACCAGAAGGAAAGTGGACTCGAGAAAGAAGATTTGTAAAGTGAAAATGAAAGGAGATTTTGGTTAAATTCCTGAGTCGTCGTCGTCTTTGTGAAGCTATAGGGAAGGTGGGAATAAGCAAGGGAGGAGATGAAGGTCCATGAAAGAAAGAAAGAGAGAAAGAAAGAAAAGTAAGGAGTGTTGTTAGCTAATCAAAAAGCTTTAAAGGGGGCGGAGGAGGAGGAGGAGGTAGGTACATGAATATGATGAGTAAAAATAAATAATTGCTGAATGTTATTGTTTATAGCAATCAGATTTTTGATGGAGAGTGAGAGAATGAGAACCCGAGGAAGGAACCTCGTGACATAAGCAGATCCTATTTAAGATTTGATTATTTATAAAACCAAAATAATAATAAAATGAAGACTTGTAGCTAGAAAGAGAGTGGAGTGCCCGTGAAACAAGCTGAGCATGGCAGGATCGATTGACTTGGGATTTGGCGCCAAAGACATAGGGATCATCAACTCACCTGTGCCTGTTATTCGCCCCTTTATGGCACCTAATGTCTTGTGAACAAAATTTAAGAATAGGACGCCCCCCCCCCTGGTTTTTACTGTTTAAAAGTTTGAGTTTTTTTTAATTTTGTTTTTGGATATTTTGATCAATAAATAAAAAAAATTCAACTGGGTATGATTTTAATTCTAGATTTTAGAGAATGAAAGAAATGCACCACACAAATGGTTTAATTCTTTCATCTGATTTAGTCCAAGATCTTGAAAAATAAATTAATTTGATGTTTTTTTATCCAAACCAAACTCTTGAACCGATGCTCACCCCTAATGTTTTTTTCTTCTTCATTGTGATGCAGCTATGTGTCATTGATGTAAGTAGAAAAAAAGTTGATGCAAGATGGGACAGGTTTGCAAAGTAGATTGCGATGTCAGTCTTGTACGACCAATGCCTGCAATTATGTGAGTAGCTCTGCAAAATTTACGATGGATAATGACTCTTAATTATTATTTATTTTTTGAAAAAATATATGGAACATCTCTATCGTAGGGAGATGACTTGATGCTATCAAGCTGGTAAAATGCTAAAAGAAATTGAATTTTAAGGATCTTATTTGTATGCTTAGCATCAAGAAATTTATAAAAACTTAATGACTTGCATTATATCTTACAATTTTGGCTGAATAAAAGACACAATATAATTAGTAACATCATGTTAATTAGCTCTCGAGATTCGTAATAAAAATATTTTTATTTATGATTTATTTTTTAAAAAAAGTATAAAATAATAATTAATAAAAATATTCTAATGACTTGATCTCGAGACTTAGTATTATAAACTTTTATTGACTAACATGTTCTCAAAATGTATCTTTCAAATCATGTACCGAGGGACCATGGTAAAAATATCATAGGACCATCTATTACATCAATTTATCTTTCATATGTATCGAGAGATCTAAGAATATCATTGGACCACGTGTTACATCTTGAGACCTCGTGTTATAAACTTCTCGAGACTTACTTTTGATGTAATAATGGTCAAATGATATTTTAATCGTTATTTTATAAGCAACAAACTAATTATTTTTTTTCTATAATATTTCATACCTAAATGGACCAAACTCTATGAAAACCATCAAATGCCTGTTGTAAACTCTCTCCCCCTCCCTCTCTCAAGTTATCTCTTCGTGCGTGCGTACTGTTCTTCTTATAACATGCAGCGAATATTTATATTTTGAGCATGCATTATTCTAACATCTGGTGCTACTTCAAATCCCACATATCTGAATTATTTATTCTAGCATTCCCTTTTTATACCTCGTATGTCTTGAACTCTGTATTGGGTTTGCCCTCTCAGTTTCCTTTTGATCAGTAAACCTTTCATTTATCAGAGGAGAAGAAGAAGAAGAAGAAGAAGAAGAAGAAGAAGTTGTTCTTACATATTTTGTAGTCTATAAAGATGGACTAAAGCTCTCTTTCAATCAATATGTTTTATTATTTTCAGTGATTATTTTTTCTTCCCAGATGTTAATGAATTTAATAAAACCATGTCTTAAAACATAACTAAATTCCTGTTTAAAAGTCGAAGGACTTCCTTATTAATTGGGTGTTCAAACACCATCACTTCCGATCTTCATATCCGTTTCTAGGCTGGCTGCCACTTTAGTAGCTAGGGTGGGGGGAGGCATAAATGGCTGGCTTCCTTTCAAAATATATATATATATATATAAAGAAAAATTTGCTTATTCACGAAGGGAGTGCGGTTTTAATGGGTGGCAGAGCTAGATAGTAGGCTTCATCGAATTTAAAGAAGGCAGTTCATATTGACAGGCTAAGGCAAGCCCTTAGAGGAGGTCGTAGGCCTTATTTACGAGGAGCACAGAAAAAGCGAGGACTGAATTTATGTTAATCAGAAAAGGGACAAGAATCACGAAAGGCTTAAATTCCAGGGCAACTAAGGTTGCTTAGGTCCATCGGCAACTTTTCTTTCAGCCTGGGACAAGATACTGATGCGAAGAGGCAGAGGTAGGCATCCATTTAGTCGCTAGCTCATCAGATCAGAGTAACTGAGTGAAACCTTTAAGAATGACAACATTAGACGTTGGATTGAGCAGGTATTCATGCAGACGATTGATGTCTGAGTCATCATTAGCAGCAGAAAGAATCGTCAACAGACTTTAGCTTACATAGCCAAATCCAGGCAATTCAAGGAAGCATTTACCAAACGGCTTGAACTGCCCAATAATATGATACAATTTGCAGAATTTGAAGAATTTCTTACAACCTTGAATAACCACCGTGGCCTTCATATTGCTCCATGAACTCATCGTTGAACTTCTTGAAACTGTCCATGATTTCCGGCATGTCTTCCTCTGCCGGTAAAATGGTTGTCCTTAAATGGAATACCCTACAAGAAAGAATAACAATCAGACACTAGCATTTAATTACAGTTCAGAAACAGACCCATCTAGAGACTTGCTTTTGCACACCCGCAAAAGGAAGGCCGAAGGGGGAAAATGCAAAACCCCCTTCAGAAACAAAAAGTGAGAAGCTGAGAAGAGGAAAAAGAATTCCCCATACCCCTGTCAGATGCTTACATGTCATCTTCATAAATACATGATTCATATTGAACGTGAAATTAAAAAGATTCAGTATGTGTTAGGAAATCAATCTGCAGGAAGAGAAACATAACCAGGAGAAACTAGAATCGGCAGAATTCTCTTTTGTTTTGTTTTATTTGTGTGTTTCAAGCAATGTAGAACCATTTGATAGAATACGATAGGAAAATGGCATTTAACCACATCTAAATCAAAATAAAACAACAAGCAGTTACCCTTCTTTCTGTCCAAATCCTGAACCAGGGACAGTGGAAATGCCAGTGGCCTCCAAAAGCTTGAGACAGTAGAAAACATCAGGAACTTTTCCAGCCATTTTGGCAGCGTCTATTGCTTTAGGTGGCAGTCTTATTTGAGGAAATGAATACATGGCACCTAAAACCAAATTCTACGATGTCATACAATGATCACATATAGATTGGGAAAGAGATCACGAAATGAAAGATGTTAAAAATAGCTAAGAAACAACAATTTACCTTCTGTGAAATTGCATATCACATTTCTGCAGCTGTTGAATCCATCAGTCATCATCCTAGCTCTTCTCCTTAAAGATTCCAGGATCCCTTTGCTGCGTTTTTTTTAATCATAAAACACTGTTATTACCTGCTCAAAGCAGACAATTCTTTGACTTTGACAGTGGACATCAACATCCATTAACTAGTTTGGTAATCAGATTGACAGTTTAGCATGGTACTAGATCAAAGGGGAATGTCCTTGGTTCCATTTCATAAGATTATCATGAATACTGAATTGACTCCCAAAGAACTAAATCTTAGCAGGCATACCTTTCCCTAATGAACTGCTCATATGAAATATCTCCAGGTTTAGGCGGGTTGACCATCAGCCCCATCTGTAAAGAGGTAGACTTTTTAATTGGAGTAATAACGAGAAACAAGAACTGGATTTCCCAGTTAAATAGATAAAAATACCACTACAGAGTGTGCAAGTCTACTTACGAATATCTGTGCAGGGACATTTGGACTGAGTGATACTGATGCAACCTTATAAATCTCATCAACAGCCTGCAGCATAAATCATAACAAACAAAAATGACTTTTGGATGTTTGTAGTTCAAATACTGCCGGAATTTAAAGATCCTTCTTATGTTTAATTTCAATATTGCAGGTCGCAAAATACATGAGACTGAAAACAGTGAACAATTATTGTGGAAAGGAGAAATCTATTTGATAAAAAGAAAACCTTTGGAGGAATGTTGGTCATCTCAAAGTATCCACCCCGCTGCCCACATTCACCCCAATATCCTTTGGACACGGTGTGGAAAGAAATGAGCTGAACTTCCTTGCTTACGGGTGGCCCCATGCCCATCAAAACCTTCCAAAGTCGCAACAAAAATATGACTAATACAAGTTGTAACTCCAGGTAACAAACACTTGAATTTGGAGGCAAAACAATATTTACCTTTCTAGCACTGATAAAAGGACGCTCATCCTGATAAATGTTCTGCTGATAAACTTCGTCTCCAAGAAGAACCAAGTTTTCTTGGTAACAGAAGTGCAAAATTTCCCTTAAATTAGCTTCACTAAGACACTGACCAGTGGGGTTGCCTGGGTTAATAATCACCATTGCTCTTACCTGATCACATATCAATCATGTTAGAGATTTATTTTGCAGTGATGAGTGCTACAAGATAAGTTGGGTCAGCAGGTAATTAATGCACGTTTAGTTTTCAAATGGAAGAGGACAATAAACCAATCTTCACAAGTATATATATATATATATATATAATCTCAGAGGGTGATTGTTCAAATAACTGGCTAAACCCGGACAGTTAAACCAGTACCCTGATCCATTCTGTTTTTACAGTTTTCAGTTAACTTCTTAGGTTTCAATTTCCAAATAGATAGCTAGCAATTGCATATATAATAGGAAGAGTCAAAGCATACTAACAGTTATTCCTTTAGAGCGAGCTTGTGCAACTGACTGTCTCAGGTCATTTACATCAAGACCCCAGTTTGCTGTCTCTTCTAGAAAATATGGAACAAGGGAGCCCCCAAATAGAGAAATTGCAGCAGAGTAAAGTGGGTACTGTGGCACTGGAACCAAAATCTGACAAATATGCAGTTTTTGTATTAACAAGCATTATCTTGTAAACGGTACTATAATCGTACTAAGACAAAGAAAACCTCCATTGTTACCAGCAGGAAAGAAGGGATTGGAAAGTTGTAGAAGAAGCAGCCTACATTCAATCAAAGAGGGAGACAATAGTACTTGCAGGGAAGTATACGTACCCCATCACTTTCACCTCTGATAATAGTATTCAAGATCTGCATAACACCTTTGCTGGCACCATCAGTGAGAAATATGAGTTCTGGGTCACTGTCAACAAAGCAAGCAGCAAAGTGAACTTCGGCTTACCACTTCCAGTCCAAAGATAACTATTTATTCGAAACACAACTTTGGTTTTTATTTTTTTCATGTAGTCAAAGAGTTGAACAATAAAAATCAATGGCTATAACACATCACCTTGGATATCCATCACGCCTTTCAATGAAATCTGCTACCTCCTTCCTAACTCCCGGCATACCTCGGGAGTCAGTGTAAGCACCTAAACATATGAACAAGAGTGGCTTTAATTTGCATTGCAGGCTGATGTCTCAGTGGAACTACTCTTTAACTAGCTAGACTTCAGCAGCACAGTATTGAAAACCATAAAGTTGTTAAGACAAGAACATCTATGAAAGGAATATTGGCGAGAATGAAATAACAATTAGGAAAGATATGTGTAGAGTAGTCATAAGGGGAAGCATCTAGAACACAACCAACTAAAACCAAATCTTAATATTTCAATGCATGTGATCTAATGACCCTCCATAGACCACCCCCATATACGCATGATACACCGAAATACTCGATACAATTGCTTTGGATTTTTCAACCCTATCCCAAACTTGTGTAAGAAAAGGCAGATAAGAAGAAGATACCTAGACCACCAATAGTCATAGCAAGATAATGTTTAGCTTTTGCAATTGCATCCGCAGGGAAAAACAATCCTACATTTGGATCATCTAATAGAAATGGAGCTTGGCAGAGAGCAACCACCTGCAATAGAACTTTTCATGGTTCAACTCGACTATATAGACAAGAATGCATAAGCAACTCAAAACAGTTCGTTTAAGCAGTAAATACATAAGATAAATAGACAGGAATATAATATACTTCAACTTAACCTGGCGAGGAAAGGTAAGTGGCTTCTGTCCAAGCGCATGAGGATTGCCGACATTTGTGAAAATAATCTACCGAATAAATTTGAAGCAGTGAGACTCAGAGAAATATGCATAGGATAATGACATGTTATACAAAAAAAAAAAAAAAATCAATTATTTGTCCTGGTTGATTAAAGCCAAAATACAGATGCCATCTCATGGTTTTACAAGGAAGAAAATGATATGTGAAGTAAGATTTTACACATAAAGTAACATGTTAAGGCCCTAGAATAATATCAGGTCTAACGTTTAAGATTGTCATTGATAGCCAAGTGCAGGGCCGTGGAGGATTAATTGCTATTGCATGGCTCATGGCTGTGCTACGAAATATGCAAGAACATGTTTTTGCGGATACATGCTGTTCTTCAATAAACAAATTATACGCAATAGAAAATGCATCTCATATAGGACTAAGTTTTCACATTTGACGAGAGAAAAGCGTCCCTCTAATGAAAAATGCACGTTACAACATGTGACAAGTCCTTCATGAATTCAAAAGAAGAAGAAAGGGAATACAAACAAGAGGTATATCCAACAAAGGAACGGCAGTGATTTATACGAACACTTGGAAGACACTGAATAAGCAACCGAAACTAGAAGCAATTGATAAAGATTAGTCAGCAGATTCAAAATTGAGGTGTGCAAAATCAAGTAAAAATCTCCAGTTGTTGCATCCTGATAAACCCAGTAGAAACTCAACACATTTAAATCCACTTAACATCATAAGCAAAATTATGAACAGCAACATTTCTAAAGAAAACTTGAGCAGACTACACACACACACACACACACACACACACACCTTCTTCCCTTCCTTCTGGAGCTCAGAAGCTCGAAGATACAACTCGCCTCTAACAGCATACTGAACCTTCTTGACATTTTCATTCAACGATTCATAGTCTAATGCTCTAGGTGCCATGACAGTTAGTCTACCTTCTCACCCGGTCTGAAAAATCAAGTAAGACAGCAAACTCAGTTCCTAGCCATCAATTTTCTTCAGAAAACATTAGAATGAAAACTAAACATTGGATGAAGCAACTGCTCTGTGATCTTAAGAAAAATTGCCCAATTGTCAGAATTTTAAATCTAATAACAACATTTCAAGCTACGAATTTTGACAAGGAATTCACAGCAACCAACGAATAATTATATAACAAATGAGCCAGAGAAGTCAACGAAAACCATCAAACATTTTAGAATCAGACAAAGAACATGCTAACACAACTTCGAAAGGGAAAAATAATTGAAAAAAAAAACCTCAAACCCAAGATAGAGCAAGAAAGAATAGATCAAATTACATTCACGAGAAATCCCTTAAAAAGATTAAGAAAAAAAAAACATCAAATGGTTTGGTGAAGCTACCTGGCTATGACACTGTTTTGGTAAGGGAGATTCACGTGTGTGTTTTCTGCTTGGGCGGGCAAAGACAGGAACTAAACTATGCTGCATGCACAAGAGCAGAATTTCTTTTTTGTGTCAGCAAAAAAATCTGGTTGTGAGGATATACATATATTTTTTATTATGTGGCAGCAGTCAGCACATGCACTCAATAGTGGCAGCACCAGAGCCACTGAAATTTGGACTTGTTCTGGACTATTGTTTTGTTTATTTAACCCAAAGGGATAAAGCTATCAGTATTCAACAAGTGTGGTGTAGCTTCAAACACTGAGTTCTTGGTAGAGACTCTCCTCCTGGTCATCTCTCTTGGTTTTACTTTGCTGGAGTCTCAGCTCAATGCCTGAGTGATCCTAGCATAGCTACTAAAACCTGTCACGAGTGGTAAGTTAATTTGAGAGATTTAAGATGTGGAGCCTAATTTATATTGAATTGGATAAAATATAATTTAAAGAATTTTGATCAACTTAGTTGACCTCATCTAAATATTAATAAAATAAAATAATATCGTTTTAATAAAAATAATTAATCTGAATAATTTTATCCATATAATAAATATGACCATTCAACTTATTAGTTAAAATAACTTGAATAATTATGAAGTTTTATATACTATTTGTTTTTTATTCGGGCTAAGATTTATTCTTAAAAAACATCAAAGAAAGCTGCAATATATTTTAAAAAATACAGATCAACAGTGATAGCTGACAGCCTCCAACCAGAAGTAACTGCTCGTCTGATTTCTAGTTTCTCTGTATGAGAATGATTTTTGTATTTGCTGTATCCTTATTTAGGTAATCTTGGGCGGCCTCTCCTTTGTAACCAAAGAAGAAAACTAGTATGTCCGTTAAACGAAGAGACATGTCAAGAATCGACAATGTCATGGTATTGGAAAGCAAATTTCGACACCAACAATCATTTCTAGCCCTTGCGTTCGAGGGCCTCTGCAAATGACTGCAAGAACTAGGGTAAACATTTTCAGTTCAGTTCGATTCTGGATTAAAAAAACATAACCAAATTAAAATTATTTTTTTTTCAAATTTTTTAACCGAACCGAAAACCGGTTCAAACCGACCAGTTTTGATTCGGTTCGGTTTTTTTCCTTCCAAACCGGTCGGTTCGGTTCGCTAGCTTGAAAATCTATGAAATGATGTCGTTTCTGTACAAGCCAAAATACACAACTTTCTCCCTGAAAAGTATGAAATCTAGGGATTGATTCTAGCTTCAAGACGAAGCAGAAGAAGTAGCTGCTACCGCTTCGTGGGCTTCCTCTTTTTCTTCTGAGTCTGCTTGAAAGGTAACTTGAGAGTTGAAAGAACTAGAATAGAGCATGACAGAACAGAACCAGTAGCTTTGAGCTTTCAATGACCGGAAGAAGGAAAACAAAATCAGGATTTGGCGAAGCCCACTGTCCCGTTCTGAAGTTTCCCTCTGTGTTGGTGCAGCAAGGCAGGGAGATCGTATCGAAAAAACTGATTTTCCTCTCCTCCCCAGTTGAAGTATCAGATGAAAGCCTAGCTAGAGTGAATAGAAAGAGTGGATTGTTAAACTCATTGTCCGTCCTCTCTTTCCTTTCGGTAGTTGTTTGTGTGTGCGCCTTCGGCTACTGGTTAAGAATCTTAAGATTAGAGAAGGTTAGATGCAGAGAGCAAAACAAATGGAGGGGCGGCTAGTTATGTATTTAGGGAATGCTCCTTTAGGTTTAGGGTTAGAAAAAACTATCTATTTATACATGTTTTATTTTTTAAGTGTTGGCTTGGTTGAACCGGTTCGGTTCAATCGGTTTCAGACTTTCGAAACCGAACCGAACCGGATTTTTTTGTGATTTTTTAATCGGTTAATTCGGTTTTTTTTCGGTTCAGTTATTTTGGTTTTTTTTTTTTGATTTAATCGATTTATCGATTTTTTTGCTTACCCTAGCAAAAACTAAACTACTGCGTTCTTCTTCAGCTCTTATATTGTTTTCTTTCTTACTTCCCAGGAAAAGAAGAAACGGGGCTGTTGCTGTCAGGTTGATTAAGGGATGAAAGAAACAAAGGGAAGCAGAAGCAACACATCCAAGTCGCTAGTAAGAGCTTTTAAAATCTTAATTATTCTCATAAAGTCAAGTAAATTTACAAGCGCATTGTGTTAACTGTTATGCCTGCAATTCTCAATGCTTGTATCCTTGGAAAAGAAAACAGCCAATGCAAAGATAAAAAGGATAAAAAATCCCTTAAAATTTACAATAGGAACAAAACCACAAGGAACACTTCACAAGATTACAAAATCTGTTCCGAGCCGAAGAGACAGTCGAAAAAAGCTCTGCGCAGACGGGAAAATCAACATCCTTCCAGTCCCATTTCCACAGCTAATGCGAAAGGGGCATGGCTTATTCTATGCCCTGATACATATATGATTATCTTTATTCCTTTTCATACAGCTGTGTTACTTAGTACCAGTGCATCAGACAAAATTATGCTTGCAGAGAGCCCAGCAGACATATTTTGTACACTACACTACACAACCAAGCAAAGTGTGTAGCTGGTAGTTTCCTTCTATGCAAACGAGCATGCGTGACTCATTGTAGGTGGTGAAATATTCTATATTTGACTGCCGTTAATTGAAACAGCAAGGCATGGATTCTTCTCTGCATGGTTGTCGGATCCAGCTAGGGATCGACTAATCTGAAAAAAAGGTTTGGGTTGTCGAGTCACCGAGTTAATCCATGAATTATTGAATCATTGGTCAACCCGAGTGAATCATTTTTGTTAAAATAATACCATTTTGTTCTTCCTTTATTTTTTTCAAATTTCTTGTTATTAATGCTATCAGATTTGGTTAGAAAAACAATAAAAAAAACATGATTGGATGAATTAAGTTTTATCCGGTTAATATTTTGTTAAATTCAACTTTCCCAAATTAAGTTAAACAACCATGCTTCAGCCCATTGAGGAAGTGTGTTTATTGGTAAATCAACAGACAAAATTGTCTCAATCACTAAATTGTAAGCATCGACATAATTAATTATATCATCTTATAATGAACGGGGGAAATACTTTGGAAATTACAAAAACCATATCATATTCAAGATGGAGAACTACAACTCTCCTTGTAAGAGGCTAAAAACAAAGGGGGTGGGCCACATGAAAAATGTCAATCCGACACAATTAACTGTTGTGTTCTGATGCAAAATAAACAAACAGGTAATGAAGGAGAGGAGAAACTATAGTTTCTAGCTCCATCACTTCATCTCATTTTCTTCCTCTCTCACTGGAAAAAAATTCCTATGCTCTACAACCATGACTTCCCACAATTTCCTTCTTGGTCTCCTGATCACTTTAATGGCAACCCTAGTAGCTTTAGGTTTTGCCTCTGATGACTCCACCAATTCACCAAATATGTACCCATTTACTTGCTCTGATTCTGAAGACATCAAAATTTGTAATGCCTCACTGTACCATACCAACTACGACAGCTTACAGAAAGAACAGCTTGCTTCCATTTATGGTGTCAGCCCAGCTCAGATCATTTCTATTTCCTATGCAAGCCGACAGGACTATCTTGTAACGGTACCTTGCTCGTGCAAAAATATCAATGGCACTGTTGGATACTTCTATGATGCAATCCACAACGTAAGTCAAGGAGAACTGTTTTCTAATGTTTCAGCTCAGATTTTTAATGGGCAAGCTTGGTGGGTTGAAGATGAAGCGTGGTTGTTTAATCCAAGAAATAATTTCTCCATGCATCTCTTGTGTGGGTGTACAAAAAGCAAATCCCAAATTGTGGTAACATATACTGTTCAGCAGCATGACACATTATCAGATATTTCAACCAGGCTATCATCTACAGTAGGTGGCATACAGAGCATGAACATAAATCTGATTAAGAACCCAAGTTCCATAAATGTGGATTGGGTGCTGTTTGTTCCCATGGACAGTAAACCGGCCTCTGGAAAAGGTGAATACGAGTTCTTTCCCAAATTTTCAATATTTCATCGATATAGAAGATAAATGGAGATATATCATTTATGTTTCCAATGTCTCCGTTTCTTCTATCTTGAGAGAGTAATCATGCGCTATGTTTCACAGCAATATTTGTCTTTTCGGGGAAAAGAAATTAATCGCACACATGTATGTATGTTTGCATGAAATGCAGAACTTGATTGAAATTGAGTAAAATCCTGTGTAATTTTTCTTACATGTATCTTTGTCACGTGTTTCCATTCAGGATCAGGAAGGGGACACAAATGGATAATAATCGTCGGCATACTATCTTCTCTGACAGCACTTTCAATCATCACATTGGTAATCCTCCTTCTTAGGAGAAAAGGATGCCGACAGAACAGCGAGGAGGACTTGAAACCTGTATCCAAAAGCATGAGCACGAACAGAGCATTTTCCTTGCAGAGTCTGTACAAGGGAAGTAACGAAGGTTAGATTTACTCATGGAATCTGAAAAATCATAAAAAAAAGTCGCATTAGTTTTATTGTACATGGAAATAACTAGGGTAGCATTAAATTCAGCTGCGACGAAAGAGCCTGCAGTAAGTGATGAGTTTGCATTCTGCAGATGGGACAGCTTTTGAATCAGAAAAACCAATCGTCTTTAGTCTAGAAGAGATTGAAGAGGCTACAAAAAGCTTTGACAAAACGAAGAAAATCGGAGAGGGTGGATATGGATGTGTGTACCATGGATTATTGCGAGGACAGGTATAGACTACTTTCTTGATTTCTCCCGAACCCATGCTCATAAGAGAAGGTCTCCAAGGTAGAAAAAAAAAAGTATGAAAATACGATTTTTCCTTGCAATATTCAGGAGGTTGCAGTAAAGAAGATGAGATCAAACAAATCCCATGAGTTTTTTGCAGAGCTCAAGGTCTTATGTAAGATCCATCACATAAATGTGGTGAGTGATCATTAACCATACTCGTCAATCTAAATGCAATTTTCAAAGAAACATTTGCCTCTATTTACCAAGTATAAATCATGTAACAGGTGGAACTTCTGGGTTATGCCGGTGGAGATGATCACTTCTACTTGATTTATGAGTATGTTCGAAATGGGTCACTTAGTGATCACCTTCACGATCCATTGCTAAAAGGTATTCAAATTAGCGGTACAACATATGCCTCTTAGTTTAGTAAGATGACTTTTCTGCTGCTAAATGTATGATAGGGTAAGCCTAAGATACCTCTCTGTTAGTTCATAATGAACCCAGAAGAGAACCATGTCAATTTTTCCTTTGAAAAGGATGTTCTTTGAGACTAATGAGTTGTATATTTAGTTATCTGTAGGTATCACAAGACAGGATTGATGCATGTCTTTGGAAAACATGGTTTCAACTTCCTATAGATGGAATATTTTACAAATTTGTTGAGCATTTGGTTTGCAAAAGCTTTACATTTAGGCATTTAACAGACAAGAAAGCTAGCTAGCAGCTGAAAAATGGGGTCTTGAATCAGGTCACCAGCCACTCTCTTGGACAGCAAGAGCACAGATTGCACTTGATGCTGCAAAGGGAATTGAATACATCCATGACCACACCAAAGCACGCTATGTGCACAGAGATATAAAGACAAGTAACATTCTACTCGATGAGGGACTGAGAGCAAAGGTACTTAAAACATGTTTTACTAGCAGTTTTTTTATGCTATTATCATCATCATACTTCATTCTCTAATGATACACAACTGTCCTTGACCAAATGAAATGAGTTTTCCTCTATGTTAGAGCGAGCTTCCATCGTTTTATCAGACAAGACCTTCTAAAATGGAAAACACAATTAGCTAATCATCATCTGGCTCTATAGGTTGCAGATTTTGGATTGGCAAAGCTTGTTGAACGAACGAGTGATGAAGATTTAATAGCAACACGACTGGTAGGAACACCAGGCTATCTTCCACCAGAGTAAGTCTGTTATATCCTGATTGAATTGTGTGTGCGTGTGTGGTGTCATTCTAGTTTGAGAAAGGAGAAAATTGATCTGTCTTTCTGATTTTACGTACTGCTTGGAAAGATCTGTGAAGGAGCTGCAGGTGACTTCCAAAACTGATGTATTTGCATTTGGAGTAGTTTTAGCTGAGCTGATAACAGGACAACGTGCACTTTTGCGTGACAATCGAGAGAGAAACAAGATGAAATCACTCATCACAGTTGTAAGCTTTACACATAATTACTCAATCATTCTTAATATAAGACTTGCATATATTTTTCTGTATCATATATATGCAACTATGGTCAATACTAACCTGATACATGCTGTCAGGTCTACAAAATTTTTGAAGATAAAGATCCAGAGACTGCTTTAGCAGATGTCATCGACAAAAATCTCCGCAACAGCTACCCCATGGAGGATGTCTACAAGGTTATATATTTAAATATAGCTTGATCTTATTACTGTATCTGTCTCGTGGATTTCTACGTTAAGCCTATACAGAGGACACATTAGTATATTCCTATTATGTATTTTTTTTTTTTATGAAATTGAATATGAATGTTTTTCACCAAATCCAACAGCATAACATCATGATGTTATAAATCATTTTCCATGTATATAGGTTAATATATGATAATTAAATTAATAAAAAAGTTGATAATAATAAATATAACCATGATTTTTCTTTCTATTTGGTTGCAGATGGCAGAAATTGCTGACTGGTGTTTGAGCGAAGAAGCAATTAATAGACCAGAGATGCGAGAAGTAGTTCAAAAATTATCTATGATCGTAGTGTCCTCAGTAGAGTGGGAGGCTTCACTGGGAGGGAGCAGCATATTTAGTGGGGTTTTTAATGGAAGATGAACAAATTGTAATTTTCGAGTCTATGGTGTGTTTTTGAAACGTCTTTCATTTAATTGTAAGAGTTTTAAAAGACCCAGAAACATGTGTAATTAGGATTTGCAGTGTTAATTTAATTTTGCATCATAATTTTGCTAGTCACTAACTTTTTTACCATTTAGGTTACAATAGTTTTTTTTTTATGTTTTTTAAAAGGGTATTTGTATTGAAAAGATATTAAATTTATGACTTCTTAGTGTTTTTCTATGATTTTAATGTTACGATATTAAAAATAAATTTAAAAAAATTATTTTAATATAATTTTAAGTGAAAAATACTTTTAAAAAAACCAAAAAAACATGTGTAATTAGGATTTGCGGTCTTAATTTAATTTTGTATCATAATTGTGCTAGCCACTGACTTTTTTACCCATTTAAGAGTGCCATAATTTTTGTTTTTGGATACTTTTAAAAGCATGTTTGCTTGAAAAAAATATTAAATTCATGTTTTTTTTGTGCTTTTCGATGATTTTGAAGTGGTAATGTCAAAAATTTTAAAAATCTAAAAAGTAATTATTTTGATGTATTTTCAATCGAAAAACACTTTTAAAAAGCATATTACATCACAATATCAAACACGCATAACTGGTTATTTTAGTGCTCTTGAGTCATATATTAGAGCAACTAGGGCTGATATAAGGTATTTTTGGTTTTTTACAAAAAAAAAAAACAAAAAAGTTGTTGACCACGTGTCAGCAGCTTCGCCGTCTTCTATGGTGCATGTGACTCTCTTCGATGGTTGTAACTGTGATTTTGCCGTATCATTTGATTTATCTCGACATTCTCTTCCTTTCTGGGTAGCGTGTATGGTGGTTCGGTGTAGTTGGATCCAAAATTGATTTTCTTTTCTTTATTTTCCTTTTCTTTCTTCCTCAAATTGCGTGTTGGTCATGTAAAAAATTATATCAGCCCTTCAAATTATTTTTTCTTTTGACTCATTCTGATGTGCCGTGAATGATTCGAAAATCGGCAACAATGAATCTGACGAAAATGGATGAAGGATGGGTCTGGTTGTGTTGTCTTTCTTTTGGTGTTTAGGCTGGATTATAGTGATTTCAAGGTCA
>Ga0307510_10001348_pt1 | contig 26779 bp, 21 predicted proteins | sample 12_EM_MG_FD_207224 | JGI IMG/M metagenome (GOLD analysis project Ga0307510, IMG submission 207224) | Populus trichocarpa ectomycorrhiza microbial communities from riparian zone in the Pacific Northwest, United States - 12_EM | ecosystem: Host-associated > Plants > Roots > Unclassified | place... | reverse complement strand
CCACGCTAACCACATACATACATCTACACCGATGAGCCAACCAAGAGGACGTGGAAGAGGCGGCCCTGGACCGGGTGGCGGACCTCCCCGTGGCCGCGGCGCCCCCACGCACTTTCGCGGTCGCGGCAGTGGCGGCCCAGTAATCTACAACACGGGCCAGCCTGTGCAGATCGACCCGAACGTGAGCGCATCGACCGAGCTCATCCAGCGACTGCGCACCGCAAATCCGGGCCCCGAGCGCCCCGCACGCCCCGGCTACGGCACCGCCGGGCGCGTCGTCGCGCTGCGAGCCAACTTTTTCGCGCTCGAGAACCTGCCCGAGACGATCTACGAGTACGTCGTGCAGATCACGCCCGAGCCCAAGTCCCAGAAGCCGCGCGTGAAGCGCCGCGTGCTCGCGCTGTTCGAGCAGACCCCCGAAATCCGCCCTTTCGTCAATGACATCGCTCACGACGGTGCGCAGCGCCTCGTCGCATCGAAACCGTTGCCCGAGCCGCTCCGTGACACAGTCACGTTTTATGAGGAGGGCGACGCGCGACCCCCGCGCGATGCGGACAAGTATACGGTCGAGGTCTCGTTCTTCAAAGAGCTTGCCACTGAGCCGTTGAGAAGGTGAGTTCTCTCGAACATGGTGTTGCATGTACCGGGTTTGAAACCGCCGTGCGCGTATCTTTTCAGGTTCCTGAGTGGCGATATGGCCAACATCAACAAGGTCGAGGACGTCGATCCCGTCATCGCCGCCGTCAATCTGGTCATGCAGCGCCAGGCGTCGCAGCAGGGGTGGCGTTTCGGGAGGAACCGTTACTTCTTCAACGATAGACAAAAGTCGCTCATTGGCACGCGCATCTGGGCCCTCATGGGTCTATACTCGTCGGTCAGGCTCGGAAACAGACTCACGCTGGTCAACGTCAATAACTGCATGTCTGCATTCTGCGAGCCTGGGAAGCTCTCCGAAGCGTTGCGCGCCTTTCAAATGACCTCGATCGACGCGATCCCTCGGGAGTTTATGAGGAAGGTCAAGGTGTCCACCCGATACCTCGGTTACAAGCGCATCATGACGATCCAACGCATCGTCGGCATTTCTGCCAGCCGGCAGATGTTCCCGTGTGAGGAGCTCGGTGGCATGACGTCGATCAAGGAGTATTACTTCAGAAGTGCGTCACAGTTCCCGTTCTATTGTGTACAAGACTTTCTGACTCGGGGCGTAGAATACAACATTGCTTTGCAACATGGGGACGACTTGCCCATCATCGACGTGGGCGGCCCAGGCAGACCGAGCTACATCCCCGCAGAATTGTGCGATATAGAACCCGGCGAGCCCCACCTCGGCAAGTTGGGTCCGAAGGAAACCTCGGAGATGCTCAGGGTCGCGAGTCGCAGGCCGGCCGACAACACGGCGATCATCATGGAGAGCGCGATGCAACGCCTGGGCTACAACCCAGCCACGGCGGTGCTCAACTCGTTCAGCATCCGCGTCGCCCGCCAGATGATCGTCGTCCCCGGTCGCGAGCTGCCCCCGCCGAGCGTGACGTACGGCAAGGGCGTGCCGCGCGTGCAGAACGGGAGCTGGAACATCCTCGACGTCAAGTTCCACGTCGGCGGCCGGATGCGGAACTGGAAGGTCCTCGTCGTGCGCGACGGCGTGGAGGCGCTGAGCTTCAAGGGCCCGCAGGACGGGCGTCTGATCAGCTTCATCAAGGCGTTCAACAACAAGTGCAAGAACAGCGGGATGGACGTCGGGAACGATCCGCCGGCGATCCTCGCCACGGACCAGCTGCCGTCGGTCCGGGACGACCCCGGGCGGCGCCGCGCGCTCGAGAACATCTCGCGGACGATCGAGTCGTTCGGCGAGGCGAAGAACATCAGCTTCATCCTCGTCCTGCTGCAGAAGAAGGACGACTACATCTACCCGGGCATCAAGCGGCTGTGCGCGGTGAAATTCGGCATCCGCTCGCAGTGCCTGCTCCTCGAAAAAGCGCTCAACGAGGCCAAGCAGGACCAGTACCTGTCCAACGTCGCTCTCAAGGTCAACACCAAGCTCGGCGGGATCAACCACAAGCTCGCGGGCGACGCCCTCGGCTGGCTCACCCAGGAGCCCACCATCCTCGTCGGCATCGACGTCACGCATCCGGGCCCGAGCAGCGTGGCCGGCACGCCGTCCATCGCGGGCGTCGTCGCTAGCGTCGACAGGGACCTTGTGCAGTTCCCCGCGAGCTTGAGGCTCCAGAAGAGTAAACAAGAGGTCGGTCCCCTCGTTTCGTTTTTTCCGCTCCTACGACATGGCTGATATATACCTCTAACAGGGCATCGCAGAGCTCGCCGACATGATCATCGAGCGACTACAGGCCTTCCGCCGCCGCTCGAACGTCCTTCCAAAACGCATGATCATTTTCCGTGATGGAGTATCAGAGGTAACGTTCCCTACCCCCGTTACAGCTATTCCCCACTGACTGATCCGCAAAACACGCACTCAGGGCCAATACGACAAGGTGATCAAAGAAGAGCTGCCTCAGATATTCGAGGCCTTCAAGCGCATCGACGCCAAGAACCCGCGGTACCACCCGACGCTGAGCGTCGTCATCTGCGGCAAGCGGCACAACGCGCGCTTCTACCCGACCGACTCTGAATACGCCGACCGAAACGGGAACACGCGCCCGGGCACGGTCGTCGACAAAGGCGTGACGTCGGTGCTCGATTTCGATTTCTACCTGCAGGCGCACGCGGGCCTGCAGGGGACGGTCAAGCCGACGCACTACGTCGTGATCTACGACGAGAGCCAGCTGACGGCGGACACGGTGCAGCAAGGGGTGCACGCCGCGAGCTACCTGTACGCGCGCGCGACCAAGGCCGTGAGCCTCGTCCCGCCCGCCTATTACGCCGACATCGTGTGCGAGCAGGCGCGCTTCTGGATACACGGCTTCCTCAATCAGGGCGGCGGCAGCAGCGACGCCGCCTCGAGCGTGGGCGGTGAAGGTGGAGGTGGAGGTGCTCCCGGCGGCGGCGGCGGGCCTGGGCCTGGCGCTGGCGGTGGTGGTGGTGGTCCCCCCGGCAGCAGCACGGCGAGCACCGCCATGCGCAGGGCGCGCGAGGCGGCCGAACAGCGCGTTTTTGAGGCCGCGCAGCGCATGTGGGGAAGCGGGCTCCACCCGAACCTGCAAGATGCGATGTTTTATCTCTAAGTTTTGTGTCCTCTTTTCGTCGTTCACGCGCGCGTGTATAACTGCTCTTGTTGTCCGAGTCTCTTTAACCCTCTGTTTGCTCTCCCCCCTTTCTTTGTGCTATTTTTGTATGTCGTGCCGCGAGGCGCTTCTGGTAGTAGGGGCATGTGATCCGTGACGTGTTTTGTGTGTAGCCCAGCGTTTCCATCTTCTTTCCCTCTTCTCTTCGTTTCGCAACGTTATCCGCGGCGTTGTCGCGATTCCTTATTTTCGCCGGGTACTTCCCTCGCTCCATGTAATCTGTACTTCTTATCTTCTTCTCCACTGCATACATGACTGTGGAGAGCGTCTTAGGAAATGAATGAAATTTAGCGCGTTGATCCGCCCCCGCCTTTTGTCGATCCCCTCCCTGCCTTCGCCGGGACTCGTTGGTGTAAAACGAAAAGGTATATGGTGGCACGCCACGCCATGTAAGAAAACGAATCGACGAACAACCAGTCTGGAGAAAACAACGATGACACTCCTAAAAAGACCGCGTTTTACGAGCTAATGACCCCACCCTTTTGCCACCTATTTCCATGGGTCATCTCCTCAGGCCGACCATCGGCTGCAATGTGCACGATTTGAGCAACAAAGCAAAGGATCTCCATTGTCCTTGACAACGAAATGCGGATGGCTAAGCTGTATACGCAGCCAGCCAAGTACGACCGAGATTCTAGAGTCGGAGTAAACGCCCTTGGACAAGTGATCGATAACAACGTGAGATATGACCTGAACATAGAAGAAAGAGGTCACACCACATACGTACGATACATTGGCATTGGTTGCACATTCATTATTGTCATTGATCGGGTGGATGGAGGGATGGGGGAATATGGGGGGGGGTTCTGGGTCGTTTGAAAATCTCCATCGGGCTCTCTGTCCATGATGAAAGGCAATGTGTTAACACTCATGATGATACCCCGCTCCATGATCGGCCATTTGCTTGTAACACATAGAAGTAACAACACCGAATGAGTAAGGGTTCTCATCGCGCCCGCTTCTCCCTGACCGAGGGTTGACGCCATTTTCCGGCGTTTGTCTCACATACTCACGCAAGAAAACGCGATGATCAATTGTTTTGCAGCCAAGACTCCCATGCCGGTACGTTGTTCCCCGGACATAGATAACCAAGGAGGAGTTTTCAGGAGAGAAAGATGACAGACTTGATGGCCGCCAGAGGTTTTGTGGAGACGCACGAGAGGGATGCCGGCAAAGTATCAACGATACAGTACGTTGGGTTGCCAATTGGGGGATATACCACGCCATTTCGGACTTTGGCTTTCCCCAGTGGGCTCCGCATGGTCGCTGGTCGGTCCGATGAAGCGCCGTATGGGAAGAGCGCTAGGGGTGGGCCCGGTCCAGAGAGCCGTTGTGGGTTAACGTTATTCTCGTGGTGAAGGGTAGACGAAGGTCGTTACGCCGATGTCACTGTAATGAAGGGAAGCCAATCTAGATCTCAATAATGGAGCGAACGCAATGCAATGCAGCTTAAGCGAAGAACCGGCCTCGACCATCCCAGCGACTTAGACACCAAGAACGAGGGTGGCTCCCTCGGTCGATACCCTTTAGAAGAAAGCGGGACGACAGGATCCCAAGAAGGTTCCGATGCACACACGCCCCCCTTAGCGTCTCGGGGACGACTGAGGTACGGTACGACAGCGATTCGTAATCTTTTATTCCTCGGAGGGAAAAACAAGCGGGGAAAGCGTTTGGCTGACGCGCGTGGCCTCGTCCGTCCCTTTCGAACACTTTTTAAGGGTAATAGACGCGTTGATAAACGCTGCGGCATGGCCTGGTGGCCGCACGGTGTTACTGAACAACGAGCGCGTAATGCCGAGATCGCTGCACCGGTCATGCAAAGACTGGGCAAGGGGCAAAAGTGCCGTGAGACATTCCATTCGGACCAGCGGAGCGAAAAGGTCTCGATTTTTTAGATCACCGTTGGGCCGATGAGGAAGCATCCATGATGGTACCATTGTTGCGGGTGAGAGCCCGCGGGGTATCTCAGAAGTATTTCCATCCTTGGTAGACAGTGGCAAAGAGAGGGCGGTGGCGATATAGGACTAAAGAGGTACGAGGGTGAGAGGTTTTTTTTTGGAGCGAGGATTGTTGCAATCAATGAATGGAGAGCCTGGACCTGAGAGAGTATAATTACGAATAAATTGGAATTCTTTGGCGCCATTGCGGGGAAAGCCGAGAGTGTTAAGCCGCCAATCAGACGGAGCGACCCCCGGTTATCGACCGTTTCCGTTTCTGAATAGGCAAACCGTGCTTTTGCTCCAATCTCTCTCATCTCTTTATAAGCCCTACCAAAAGCAATACCCCGTCCAAAGGTGCGATAAACCCCGCCTATCTCATTATTTTCTGTCTCTTGCTTTCGCTTCTCACCCGAACACGAATCATGTCGTACCCCAGGCGAACAAGGACCAAAAGTTATACCCAACCACAGCAAAGCCCTACCTCTGAATTCACATTCACCGCTGCTTCTGCTATCGTTTACCCTCGAAGCGCCAGCACTTCATCTTCGCCTATAGTACCCAGCTCGAGTGCCACCCTCCATACCCTTCGCAAGCGCACCTCCTCGTCAGGCTACAGCAGCACCAAGACCCGCAAGCGCGCGTCTTCCGCTACAGCCGCGTCTTTTCCGAACCGACCATTCCTCTTCACACCCTCCAAGCCGCCCATCGTGGGTCCGCGCAACTCCTCCACCACGACCGCCCTGGGTCCTCCGCCCCCTTACACGCCGTTCCCGCTCGCGGCAAAGTCGCGCTCCTCCTCGCACCTCTCGCAGAACATCTCGACCGCGACGTTCCTCGCGCAGTACACGCCCCCTCCTCCTCCTCCTCCTCCTCCCCGCATGCGGCTCACGCGGGGCGCTGGCTCGGACAGCGAGTCGGAGCCGGATCCCCTCGACGAAGACGAAGACGGCGTGATCTACACCGCGAAGCCCCAGCCCGGCGCCGCCTTTCGCTCGCGCATCTTTCCACGACACTCCAAGGGCATCACGACCGCTCCCGGTCAGCTCGGCGCAGGCGAGACAGAAACCGAGGCAGATGAGCCAGTGAGAAGCCCCAACGTTCCTCCACGTTCCTGACCGAAATTTTAACCTGTTCCATAACAACCTAGCCGAGGCATTTACCCACAGCGCGGATCGTACCAGTTTCCGGTCCACTGGTACCGCCAAACACTCTAGAGCAAGCCATCACGCCACTCTTATTTGAAGTCTCCCGCCTGCTCTCCATCGTACCTGCAATATTCGGCGTTCTGTACAACCTATACAATGCGTGGAACGCTCCCATCAATGGAAAAATCGTGCCCATAGATTACGTCGTCTCCGCCTTATGGGTACGTCACTGTTGTGATAAACTTTTGGACACGCCTCAAACGTTATTTTTGTCCGTCCAGGCTGCACTGACCGGGTATCAATGCCTCCGCCTGACCACCGGCCTGTTCCAACGATGGAAGGTGTACTATCCACCACTATCTACCTTGATTCGTCTCCTCGCGCTCCAAGCCATCTGTTGGCCCGCAACGCATTTCAGCCTGACCCTGATCGGGCACGAAGAGCGTCCCGTGATCTGTTGGGCCGCAATCGGCAGCTTCACGTGCTGCTCTCGTGCCGTCCAATTATGGGTGACGAGCAACCTCTGGTGGGAAACGAGTGGCGCAGGCGGTGAGAGCTGGCGACTCAAACTCGGCGGGCGCTGGGGTGGGCGGCGGTGGGACTGGAACGAGGTGTTGATCAAGTGCGGTGTCCCGATGGGCGTGTGCTACTTCGCGATGGCCTGGGCCGAGGCATTGCGCCGAGAGCTTAGTGGGTGCTAGACCGCACCTGAGGGCCCCTCCCCTCATGGGCCCGTCGCCGCACACCCCTGTTCCTGCAACATGCGTTCCCCCATGTCCTACGGCGTCGCATTTTCAGTTCGTATCTGAATTGGGGACGGACGCCTTAATGATGGGAAGGTTCGAGAGATAAGCCCGCAAAGGCAACCCCGCCCTTTTTCCGGTTTGATATACGCTTACCGGATTCTGATGATAGCTATTACTTCCCCGGAGGGTCCATATGCGTACTGTACCCGTTCCGCGCTTTTCACCCCCGCGGTGTATATTTGGCCGCTTTTTTCTCCAGCAGACTCGGTTGTCCCAAAGTTGTAACCTCTGTACATTTCTTGATGTGGCGATATCACATACATGATACTCAGTACTCTCCTCTACTGTACCTCTAATTTATCGTCTTTGTTTTCTTTACGTTTTGAGCTGCCCTCAAGCTTGCAGCGTGCCCCGGTGACCTTCTGTTCTTTTTGTTTTGTTTGAAATTCCAGTTTGGGTATTCGCTTCAAGCCTCGAGCGTCAGGTCCTGCGAGAGCTTGCATGAGGATAAAGATACCAATTGCTTATTGTACAGCATACATACAGTAGGCAAATCGCACCCTCTCACCCTCTTTCCCACTCCAAAACCAGAGGCCGATCACCGCATACAACGAAACAACCCACCGAATCAAGCACTCCGCTCCTCGAGGCAAATAATCTTCTTCCTTCCCACTCCTAATCTTTTTTTGCTTTTTCCACCACCACCATCCGGTCCCCGTTCTCAACCAAAACCAATTATTCCAAGGCCCCCTCGATGCAATGCAAAATGAAGGCTCCACAAATCGCCACTTTGCGCCTCCGCCGCGCAGGTTCAGGTCAGGTGCGTCCTGACCGCCCATCAGCATTGGCATTAGGAAACCGGGGGAGGATCGCGAACGCCAGGCAACAACGGCTCCACCCCGGGGACAGATCGCCTTGTGCCCGGTACGGCGACAAGCGATCACGTTCGAGCTGAGCTGAGCAGCATCCGTAGCAACTACAGTAACTCTCTAACGTACTGTGTGTTCCGCCCGCTTCTTTCTGTTTTTTTTTTTCTGCCGTTTCCCGCGATGACGAATTCGATGATGATGACGATGATCGCCATGCTTCTCCATTCAAACTTCCCTCACCCTACCCCACGACCTCCCCCCACACATCCCGCCTGCGCCGCGCTTCGTCACACACCACGCGTAACGAAAACCCGGACCATGTTCCGTCCGAAGAAGAGAGAAAGGGTGTGGATTAAGCGCCGGTCGCGTGCGAGACGAAGAAGGCCCCCCCCGCACGCAAAATCCCCACGCGATGTTCCATTACCCTTATCGAACCAATTATGCACTATCATCGACCGTCTGGTTTGAGAACGGCGATAGGCCTTTTGCGATGGGACGGGATGTGACAGCGTCAAAAGCCAAGACCCAGTCCAGTCCAGTCATCTATCTCATCCCATCCCATCCCCTCCGCGCGACGCGCGTCCGCGGACAGCTCGGCGCATCGGACCTAAAAGCCGGGTCAAATGGAAGCGACCGCCATGATGTCCGCGCGGCAATCTGGAGGGGAAGCACATACAGTACTCTTCCGTATGGAGATGCGCGCGCGTTTCTCAACGACGACGACTGACTGTTTAGACGACGAAGATGGATGTGGGAATATATTGTACCCCACGGATCGCCGTCCCGTCCCGAAATTGCCTTCTGTGGGCTACGCGCTTCGGGGCAGGCGTTTCAGTTTCGCTGGCAATAAAATGCTTTCCCCGCTGCGCCCGTGGTCTGCGCCTGCGAGTGAAGTGACAGCTTCAGGGCGACAACAAAAGTCCTAAAATTAATTACCGTGGCTCCTCTCCGGGAGCCGGTCCTGAACTCCGTCCTGTCTGCGGCCACCCAGTACAGTCTAGTATGGGCCTTGGCGCACGTTTCATCTAGTGATTAATCATGCCAGGAGGAGAGTGGGACAAAAGATGGTCGGTCATCTCTTATGGTATGACTCTACTGCGCATCGGCTCGTCGCTCAACTCCGTTGTTCGTCATCTTCAGCAACTGTATCTGCTCTCTTGGATCTACCAACTCGCTCTTGCATTTGCCCTGTCTTACTCAGTCGAAATGCTTGTTCCGTGGCCAAAATTACTGGGCGGGTGGGAATCCCTATGGTTCTTGGATTACTCGCCTATCTTTGCGCTGGGCTAGAAGAGCCCCGACAAGGATATATGGGCGACACCTTCCCTACCTGCTATCCATCTGATCCGCAATAGACGCACCGCATATACTCTACCAAATCGTCTTACACACTCGGGGGGAGCATATAGTAGTACGGCATGACATGGCATCATGATGGCACGGCTTTGCGGAGGCCTGGGTGGCGTTTCTAGCTCTGCCGCTATCCGGAGCAATAGTTGATTGATGATTGCCGCGTCGATTACATCGTGTGGCTTACCATTGCGGGTCTCCTCCACTGCGATAGCGATAGGCGAGGAGTTCCGTTCCCCCACACGACGTATGCCCATCACTTCCCTGTCGCCCTAGCACCATGTAACTGTTTGAGCCCACCCAAACGTCGGCATCTCTCCTTGCTTCTTCCCTCTCGATCCGACGCCAAAACAAACTTGGAGGAAATGTGGCTTGTGGTGGTTAGCAAAATGACTCTATCTGCGAGCGAGCCTTTCGTACCGTTCTTGTCATCATCCTTGAGGTTAGCCTCCAACTACAGCTTTGTATCATCCTGCGCACAGTACAGGATCCGACGGAAATGAAAAGATGCGCAGAATGTGTATGACGCGTTGACGCTGATGAATCGCTGTTTTAGATGCCGTCAGTTGTCGCTCGCGGTATTTGCCTGGGGCCGTTTATGTGGGTTACTTCAGGTGGGGGCCCGTATCATACCGCGCAACGAACACTCTTCGCCATAATCCGAAATGAGAGACGTTTGACAGGGTGATGGACACGCGAGGGGAATGGAAGGGGGACACACGGACCCGGTCGTATGCTAACAGAATGTGACAAACGTGGTCCAAACTCCGAGAGTGGGTGTGTACATGTGGGACTCACTGTGATACGGTAAGCGTTGGTAATGTGTGAAACGCTTTAGTTGTTGGAGATGTAGCGTGGGTTGATACGTAGAAGGGACAAAAGCAAGGACAATCGATTACGAAATATGTGCGTGTGTGCACAGAAGCCGCAGGGACTACTGCATCACACAGTTGTAAACTTAACTGCAACGGGACGCGCACCGGCCGGCGGAACCAGGCCCGGACTCGTGACACAGGCTGATCATTTGATCATCATGAAGTTGATGTTGTTTAACGAGGACGATCGTTCCCAGCCCAGCACTCGCTATCGTCGTGCCTGAGATTGACAAATTCTCACGATCTGAGGGTGTTGGAGCTAAAGCTCGCGTCTCTTGGCGCTGGCGCTGCCCACGTGGTTGTGGTGTTGGCTGGCTCGGAAACGATAAGTAATGAATGTGGGAGGCGGGTCTCAAGTCAGCCTGGTCAGATGGCATGCGCGACTGGGTGAGGTCCGTATGAACACCACTCGAAAATGAGTCGTGACACACATGTTGTCCGGGACTTGTCCCGGAGTCTTGGAATTCGGCCTCAGAAGCCCTTGCGGTGCGACGGCGGCGTGGTCATAATCGTGCGGGGGTTCCGTACACACCGGCGTCTAATATCTAACGATGATGCGATGATGATGTTGCCTATGATGCTGTGGGTGTGAACCGTATCAGTGCGCAACACTGCATTATCCCAAAAGGCTCAAATACAGCCATCCGCTCCAAAAACAGAACCGAATACGTTAGCGAGAATATGTCCTCGTCCTATTCCCCACCCTCAAAAGTGATCGGTGCACCAGCTCTAAAACCAGTCGTTGCATCTTTCCCAAGGTCGCCGCTTCCAGCCTACAATAGAGTTGGCCCCCTTCAATTTTCCCCTCGACGGTACCGACCATTGAACGAACATGAAAGTCAGGCGCTTACTACTTGCCTTATCGTTATCATGATGCCCACGAGTTCACGGGGATGTGGTCGAGATTCCCGTAAGGCGCACCATCGCCCCTGATAAGTGATCAATTGACCTTGTGGTTCTTGGCCTTGTACGATACATGTCGTTCGCCGTCTGCCAGTCCGGGCTCATAGAACAGACTCGGGCATAAGGATAATGTGTCAACCTGCTCCCTAGATGTGATGTTGAGTTCCAGACCCCTTCCAGCCTACATCCAGATAAGGAACAGAAACGAGCCAAAAAGCTTACCAATGCCAAATCAAAGCGCCCAGCACGCGCGCGGGGGATTTGGTTCCTGGGCGCACGCAAAATTAACGAGATTCATTACTAGAGTGTTACTATACGGTACTTTACTTTTTCAATGTGGGGCCATCTAATCAGCGTCCGATATGCCGAGCTCGCTGCCTAATGACCATGACGTGCCCGATCCGTTCATCAGATTCGAGGGCACTGGAGCATTGAATGGGTAGCCCACTTGCCAGTGCCTGCTAGGGATCAGCTTACTGGCAGCATCTAATATCACCGCGGGGCACATGTGGAGAAAGTTTCTGAAAGAAGGGGGAGGTGGTTAAACCCGCGGGGTGTGGCTTGATGGGTGGTGTTAAACGGGAGGTCCGGGTCTCACAGTTCAAGTTGCTCCGCACTAGGACCTCAGATGCAACGTCCGACATAACCCACCAATCCAACAGCACAATCGACATTCCTCTTTTCCGCCATGCGCCGGCAGAGAGCAAATCCTAGCCTAAGTTTAGGAAGACGAGCACTACAACACCCCAGTCGTTTCTGCGTCTTCTAGAACCGCTCGAGGCCTCCAGGCACACCGCCCCACTTTCGCGGAATCGCGGAATGTTGTGGTAGCAGGAGGGCCGTTCTGCCGTGTATCTGGTAAAGTACCAACTGTTTAACACCAATGACGACTTGAACTCAGACGCCCGAAACGTTCGTATGGCGGGCGCTTCCACTCACCGCAAAGGGAACACCAATGCCTGTCCTACTTCGTCGTTCGCTATCATTCTCTGATTTAAGGTTCGTGCTTTCCCACTTGCGGTGCCAGCGTATCATGATAGTACAGAAGAATCTCTGTAGAGGTATGAAGTAGCGTATGGTTGTATTGGGCATTCTGCGTGGAGCTGGCTCCCGAAGGAGCAGTGTGGCGTGTATCAGAAGATCAATCGACTCCGATATCGAAGAAAACTTAATTGGTGACAACAAGTAAATCGCGAAAAACAAGTACATGACTAAGACAATGACACAAGAATAGGTAACACACCGACATGCTTTAGGCCCAGGTCAGGGCAGGCGAGTGGGTATTGATTCACACGAAGAAAGAGAGGAAAGCTTGAGCACACGCGGCTGCGGCGCATGCCGTTTTCCGGCGGTGTCCCCACTATCAGGAGATATGCTGGGCGAAAGTGTGATTAGTGCGCCGGTAGAACTGCGTTGCATCTCACGGAGGACCTGCTGGAAACGCAAGGCCCACCATCCGCGGGCCTCTCTCTCCTGCTGCGCGGCATCGGCGGTCGTCTCTCCCACTTGCTGGGAAGGGCTCTTCGGCAAAGGAAGACCGCTCTCGAGAATCGAGGATACAGAAGACTGCGGGTCGCGGTCACACGCAAGACCCGGTATCGGCACGGCTAGCTTTCCGGACTGCGTGGGGAAAGACAGGGCGCGGATTGTATGTTCTGCGCACTCCTGGAACGCAGATATCCAGTTGTGGCGGAGACGAGACAGACTAGGTATATCAAGCTGTATCCCCGAAGATGATACTGAAGGAACGGAGAGGGTAAGCATGACGACTTGTCCGTTGTCGTGTATTCTCCCTGTCGCTATGTTCTCTAGGTCCACTGGGAGCAGATCCAAGACGACCCGGCCGGAATCTTCTTTGACTTGTAGAATGCGGGATATACCTATTCCCTCTAATAGCACCCATGAATCCATCTGCATTGGCCGATCGTCCTGGCTACTCGTGTCAGGGGCGGGTGACGCCACGAGGACGAGGTCGTTGAAAACTAAGGTATAAAGTGTCTTTTCGCGCGATTCTATGATCTGATACGCATTTCTCGGAACGGTGGACTGGCGCTCCCATAAATTTTGATGTGCCAACGACGAGCCAGATGTAGAGCGTTGAACAAAGTTCGACGAGTAAGGATTGATCGGTAAACCGTCGGAAAAGTGCGACTCCACAGATGTACTCGACTCTGACGTCGTCCTTATCGAATCTAAGCGCATGGCTCTTGATTGAATGGCAGTGATGAGCCTCGACTGTCTAACCCCAGCGGTTTGCTGAGAGCGCCCGTGCCTTGGAACTTCCCCGCCGATCATAGATGTCCGAGCTTTGCCACGAGAATCGTCGAGATCTAATCTCCCTCTGGCAAGGAGCCTCCGCGATCGGTGGGCCAGCTGCAGATTGGCAGGCAGGCCTCTAATACGCCCGAGTCGGTCCTTTACTAACTCGTACTCTTCCTCCTGGAGCTTCACTTCCCGCATCACACGAACGACAGTTTCCGTGCAGTGGAGGAGTGAAAAAGTGGCCAGGTAATCTGGGTGGCCTAGAGGCGTAACATCTAGAAGGCGCTGTGCGATGGCATATGATTGTTGGGATATACGGAGAAGTGCGAGTTGTGAAGCGTACCTTGAAATGGATTGGGTAGTCAACGAGTTTGTTGACTGGCTCCACCAGGAAGGCTTCGACGCTCCACCCGTGACAGTCGTCATGCTCCTGTTGGATTCTTATAAACTCGCCGAAGTCGCTACCAAATTCTCCGCTCAGACGCTTGATCAATATCGTGGTAGATTCCAACCGGACAACGTATGGCTGATGAACCTCCAGGCGCGACACGAAGCTTCTTACCCTCCCAGCGATGCGCATCACGATCGGGTACTGTTCCGAGACGATAGCGCGCAAAGCTGATGATATCTGCGCGTGCAGGTTGATGATATCTTCAAGCCAGTCGAATAGCCGCGCAACCTCTATCGGTACACCAGCGAGCCAAGTCACGCTATCTTTCATACGCAACGGACGGATGAAGAGCCGCACGAAAGTCTGCAGCCGCCTCACGAAGGCTCTCTCAGACTCACAGAGATCCCAAATAATTTGTTGTCGCTTTATCTCGACTTCGCCATAGCGGTCCAGCAATGAATGATAGGCCGAAGAGGATATCGTGGAGAGCCATGTACGTTGCTCAAAGTCAGATGCCAGCGAGCTTCGCTCGCGATCGGTGCGTCTTGGCGGTTGCATTGTATTTGTTCCTTCGTGAGCCCTAGGAGCACCGTGACTGTTGGGCAATTTAGTCGTTGGTTTGGAAGGTTTGTTGGGAGTTTCCCTGGGCGGGGGGAATTCGGGAGGGTAGCTCGTTTGGAAGTTCCTCCCTTTTCCTTGGCGCTGTGGGTGAGTTGCAGAAGTCTCAGTTCCACCAGGCTGACGTCCCGTGTCGAGTTGTTCGAAAATTGCTTCTGCATCTACGCTGATTTCTTGGTCTTCGTGACGCCAGCGAAAACTTTCAATTGAAGACGAACTATCGGAGTGGGGGAGGGCGGTATGACGCACGGGAACCGGCGAAGCGTTCTTCCCTTTGGGCCCGCGACTCCGATCAATACTCCGCGTTCCGCCTGTACTATGCGCCCCATCAGAATTTGACCTGAGAGAGCTAGCTCCAAGCATTTCACGGCTCGTCCGATGCGTACTTCCTGGTGGTCCCCTTGAGTCGGTTCCGCGGAGGCGCGTTGAGGGGGGAAGGGCGACACCAACAACAGGAGCTCTACCGGATGGGTCGCGTGATGATGACGGACGATCGCCTTCAAGAAAACCTCTAGACGAAGGACGATCTTTTATCAAGGGACTTCGGCGGGCCCTTTGCAACGGAGGAGATGGGACTCTATTTGGGGTGTGGTGTGCGTCCTCGTCACCGGAATATTCGGATAGTGGCGAAAACTCGTTTCCTATGTTTCTGCGCGCTTCTGTCCTCTGACCTGTCGCCATGATGCCGGGAAATTTCCTTGGCGAAGAGTATTCGGGACGGGACCCCGGATAACCCATTATTGTGGGTGCGCTAGGTGGTTGCCTCGGAGTCGTCTGGCCGCTGCTAGGTGGCCGATGCCTAACAAAGTTGGCATTCTCGTCCCTTGGTTTTAACGTCACATCTACGTTGTTGTCGAAGTCGTCGGAAGGGCTGATGGCAAGGCCTGGTTCCCCGGTGTACTCATCATCTGATAAGTCGTCACCATGCCCATAAGCCTGCGCTGAACCCAAAGAACCGTTGTCCATCCCATTGACAAGCTCGATTAATTCTCGCCTCCGCTGATCACCTTCGCTTGGCTTGACATTAGTGGACTCCCAGGGATTTGGAAGCACGTCTCCCGATGTGGCACTGCCATTTCTGTTTAGAATAGGTGGGCGGAACATTTGGCGGTCCAGCACAAGGGAACGGAGGTGGGCAGACGATGCGCCCGAATCTGCGTCTTCATCTTCTGGATCGGAATTGTATTCGCTCTCGATATCGTCTGGCATACTGCTGTCAATAAGAGGGGTCGTATGGGATTGCCCATTCCCCATTGTACCCGGTGTACTGAGGCCCAGACCGAGTCCTGTCTGCGCAGATCTCCCGCCGGATGGCTGATTTCGTTGAGGCCTATGCGAGGACCGAGCCGGAGAATTAACCCGGACATAAGGACTAAATTGAAACGTCTCGACCTCTTCACTAGAGCTCGAACTTGAAGGCGCGATCACTGCATTAGTGACAAACAGTGCCCTCCCGCGATCACCATGTAGACTTAATTCTGATCCAGAGCTCTCTGCGATAGCTGCATATCCACGACCGGGAGGGATGATCCGTGACTCTCGTCTCGGAGTGGAAAATGTGGAAACAGGAGGGGGAACCCGGGGAGTAGCCGGAACATGGGGTGACCGAGAGGGAATCCTGGAAATATGACCCGGGTCCGTGTGGGAGCGCTCACGGGCCAAACGGCCAGAACCGATCACTGAAGTAGCCATCTACGTGCCACCTGAGTCACGGTACAAGACGATCGAAGATGTGCTTACATTCCCTGTTTGGACACTGGTGATATCTGGGGGTGCTCGTTCGGAGGGAGTTTTCCGTCCAAGGATACCTTTAACAGATCTGAGTGATCTTGATGGTGATGCCTTAGTTGGAGATGATTGGTTTCCTTGCCCAGCGCTCGAGGAGGTGGACATAATGGCATTCTTGAGCGCGGGTTTCAGGTTTGACTTCATTTTAGCTGCCGCCACTGGTGTTGGAATACGGCTACCTTCTAGCGCATTTGTAAACCTCGGGATAGACGTTGGAGTTGTGGGGGCAGTTTTGACGGAACCCGCCTGTGGGTGTTGACGGGGCGGGGGCGTAGATGGATACGATGGGTGCTGAGAGGAAGTGGGTAAAGGATCGTGGGAGTTTTGTTGAGAAGTCGCATAGGGGAATATTACCGGAGTTTGCGCTTGGCTGTTGGGAGTGTTGGGAGAGTTCGTCATCCTGTCGATAGTGTCGCGTAGAGACGGAACTAACTGTGCTTCGACAAGAGGCAAGTCCGCTAGCTGGCTCTTGCGCTTTGACAAAGACTTGCTACTCACTCCCCCCGCTTTTGAAAGCCTTCTATTTAGAAAGGAAATCCGCGAGACGAGGCTAGGTTCTGTCGAAGACGCTGACGACGAAGTTGGGAGTTGGGCTGTTGGCATGTGTGCAGGGACTAATGAATCATCGAATCCTGCGGAGGATTGGCCCGAGGTGGTAGCATGACGGACTGTTGCTTCCGCGGGCTTGTCATCATCGGGATGTGGGTGCGTCAAACCTGCGGCAGCGGCATAATAGGATGGCGGGTGAAAACCCTTGGGGGCGGAACTCGATTGGAAGTAGTTAGCAGATGAGATACCAGAAGATTGGGAAGGGTTCTTGTTCTTTGAGCGTGTTAAAGGCATCAGTGCGAAAAGGCATGCGGTGAGCTAGCTGTGAACAACGCACCCGCACATGACGGCCAAACAACCAAACAAAGAACGCGAAGTGAGCACGTGGTAGGTATCTGTCCAGTTCCCAGTTCCTCCCTCATGGTGGACGGACATTGGGAACGGTAATCATCGAATCTCCAGGAAAGTCCTTTCCGCAGAAACAATACCGTCGGCCAATGATTTGACACGAATCCCGGGATTGGAATCATAATGTCACAGAATGGTAATGTAGCTGTCCACGGGGACATTGACTTTGGTGGCCCACTAGAGTTTGAACCCCGAGTCTAATGATTCCACAGTAATCGTCTTGGTTGCCTTGTTCTGGAGAATTTCCGCATTATGAAGCACCAGGAAGTCTGCCTGAGCGGTCTGGTTCCATAAAGATAAAGGTGATCACGAGTCTCGTCAATCACATGAACGCCTTGCCTTCGTCTTATAATTAGCACAGTACAGCCTGTCCAAGTCCGGGTTTCCTCAAGCCTTCGTGAGCCAGTTAAAACTCCTGGTAGTGAATAAAGGGCAGCACGTAGACATGCTGATGCCAGCAGGAGACAACAATTTGATTCACTGAAGCGCCCGTGCGCAAAGTCAAGTGACTCGCTTAGGTAAGAGCCGCGGCCCTCAGGACGTGGGGCTGGGATAACTAGCGAGGAAATCTCTCACACAAATGACGAAATCATATGTTATAGAGATTCCACAATTATGGTACTGTATATTACAGTAAAGTACAAGCCACTCATTACGCGAAGCTGGTGACCGCCAGCTCCGAACTTACATTGTAGCGAAACCGGGCGATAACTAGTGACCATCATGAACCATAATAATGCCCTCCGAACCGAATCGTATTCTGGGTGAGGACAAAGCCTCCTATGACCTTTCGGTTGTTCTCCACATGCGCCCGGGCCGGGACCACTGGTTCAGACGATGGATTCGGCGACTCGGGAAGTGAAGCTTGAGACGCCTTGCGCGGCTCCTGCACAACCCACAGCTCCGGCGTTTCGGCAACGCGTTCCACGACATCGCGGAATGCTCGGGATACGCCCATCGCGGTCTTTGCTGACGTCTCAACAAACAAACACCCCATACGCGCAGCGTACGCTGCGGCTTCTTCTGTCGATACCTGACGTGCATGCTCCTGTGTTGGATTGAATAGTCAGATTCGAAGTGGTGTCGACGTATCTGCCACCCCGGAACACAAAGACCCACCTTGTCTGCCTTATTTCCCACCATGATCTTTATCGTAGACTCAGGAACGTATTTGCTCCGCTCCGCGAACCACCACGGGATGGCCTCGTACGACTCGCGATCTGTTACATCGTAAACTGCGACGACAGCATACAGTGAGTTGGGCGCTACCGAAGCCAAAATTTCTTTGTGATGTATGACCAACCTAGAAGAATTCCTTGTGTCCCACGATAATACGAGGAAGTAATTGCACGGAAGCGCTCCTCGCCGGCAGTGTCCTGACCACAAAAATATTTGCCAACCGTTAGGACTCAGATAACAACTTCAAGGAACGTACCCATATTGTGAGATTCACCCTCTTTCCCTTCACATCCAATTTATCCGACTGAAAAACAAATCAGCTTCGCAAAGTAGCTTTGGTACTTATCCGATAGCTACCCAAGTATCAACTCCAACTGTTGCGACAGCTGCATGCTCTGGGAGCCACTGATGATCTGTGAAGCGCAAGAGCAGGCTCGTCTTCCCTACGGAGGAAAGACCGAGCATCAAAATCTTGACATTGATTGGCATATTCTGGTTCGTGGGCAATTCCGCTGACATGTTTGCACGAGCTTGCGGTGTGAGTGAGAGTAGGTCGAGGGGTTTCTGGTTCCTTGAGGGGAAGGGAGATCCAACGCAGGTTAAATAGCAAAGTGAGACTAGTAGGATCGACGGAAAACATGGGCAACCAAGAAGTATGCATCTCCGAATCGGCAGCTTCAGGAGCAGTGAAACATATCGACGCACAGCTAGCATGTGGGCGGGTAACTCTGATGCGAAGATTCGGGTGACTCGGACTTTTGCAGCATCGAACGCTGTGCGGTACGTCCTCACTTGAGAAGAAAGAAAGTGGAGCAGGGGGCCACAGCAGCACTTCAATGGTCAGTCGTCGGGACACGGTGGCACTGGATGGTGTGGAGCAAACTCCTCGCGTGGTAGATGAAAAGAAGTCGTCGGTTTAGCGGCACAGTTATGTCGGCAGTTTGATGTCAGAGGTTTCATTCGCGAAGCAATTCCCCGACATACGTAGAGCCTGTGAATCACGGGTGCCGAGACAATTTCAATGATCCTTATCATTTTCATCAAGGAACAGTTGATGTGCACCAAGTCTGGCTATTAATGCACATCATTGGTGACGGAAGCCTAATAGGAATCACAAGTGGCTCATGAGATGAAGACGCAGAGAATACATTACTCTGTTCGGTCACAAACTGGCCCTCCCGAGGCGACATCACCCGAGTACTACAGGACATCGATTGCTGCCTCAGGACTTGAGTAAGAATCCTAGATATGAAAAGGAGTTTCAGGGGAGGTTCGGAGTTTGCAGCGAAAGGCCTCATGCAGTAAAAAAAAAAAAAGGTCTCTTCATGCCCTAATCATGCGGAGCAGATTTGAGGCGACATGGCACAGAAAGGTAACCAAGTTGAACCAGCATCTCTGCCGACTACTCCGCTTGCCGCGGCCGCGGACACCAGGGTGGATTCTGTCTCTAAAAATACCTGGGCGTAACAAACGAACCAGTCATGACTGCGTTTGACAATGACCGTGGCACGGACGATAACGTCATCATTGTTGACAAGGTTCGATAAGGAAAACGGTCCACAAAATAAGCAAAGTACAGCGGAGCGCCCAAACTGTGCCTGATGCAATGAAATGTAGACCGAAGGCAACAGAAATAGACATGACGAGAAAAGCGGGGGACACTTTCATTTTCGATCTTCCAATCTGCCAAAGCAATCACGTCGTCCATGGCGCAGTGCTGCATGAGATTCGTGTCTTCCTGATATTCTGATGCGCCGAGAAACCAGACGCTGTGGCAATCAAGGCACGTGACGAGCCAGAATGCGCTGAAGTTTTTGCTCCATCCCTTGCACCTTTTTGAGGTACAATGTGATGGACTCCGTGACATCTGTAATCTCGATATTCCCCATAAATGCGAACTTTAAAGCTTGGAAACTTTCGTCGCCGTCATAATACGATTCGGGGAGACTGGTTATGGCAAGCACGTTAGTGGCGAGTATCGACTGCGCTATTATAGACATACGTTGAGACATTGAGTTCGCGAAGACGGCGTTCCTCCCATAGTTTCGCGTCATTCATAAAACGAAAGCATGACATTGCAGTATCGGCGAGACGCGCTTGCTCTTCTGTCATCAACGATGCATGATATAATCTTTGCTTGTCGAGCTTCCCATGGGCCCAAGGGAAGTATATCCGAAGGTAGTGGTGCAAGAGATATGCGTCTTTGGCGTGCGTCCACAAATAAAGCACGTGCTACCTCTCAAGTAAGAACGATGGTTCGGTACGAATCGAGAAGAGACAGGTGAACGTACAAGGCGAATGATATGCTCCACAATACATATGAAAATGCGTCGCGTCGCGTCAAGACGTTCTGGGTTGAGAAGCCTCCTGAGTATGTCCTTATCCGCTTTCTGCAAAACGCGTATATTCGGATTGGGACGCGTTTCATAGAATCGCTGCCAGATCAACGCCCATTTCGCGTGCTCCCGTGAAAACTCGCGTGCGCGTTCGACTTGCGATAAGATGTCGAGCAGGTCCGGAATGTGATTGAAGGATAGTGTCGGGTGAAGTATGCTTTGGGCCGCATACAGTAGGGCGCTCAAGGGAGGTTCGGCGTCTACGGAGCCTGGTGGGACTCTGAGGTCAATGAGGTCTGACCTTCGAAACGTGATTGAGAGACCTTCTGTTGATACATGGGTGAAACTGCACTAACGTAGAATCTTCGAACATTCCTCTTCAGTGTGATCTGGTTTTCGAAGAAGCGTCTCTAGATCTTTGACATCCATTGCCCATAAGGAGAGGAGAAAGAAGAAATGTGGGGTGTAGGGTATATGCCGGGATGAGAGAGATGAGGCGGAAGCAAACGCGAAACAGTTCTGTCACATGACTGACAATCGTGTAAACAAAACACTGTAATACATTACATAATTCCAAACAACGCCACTTTTCTATCCTCTATCCACGACGCATCTATCATGATACTGATTGTGTGACATGCACGCTGTAGGTCTAACTTGACATCAATACATAAAATTCAGTTGCCATTAACGCTTCGCTAGAGCTTAATTGTCCTGACAGATCTTAAAGTAATCGCATGTTCTGGGAGAATAAGAACCAACGCAGTACACAGATGGCCTACAGGAGCTCAAACTGTGAAGACGATGTACGATGCCTTGGGTAGCCAGAGACTTGGACAGTAGTATCGCAAGACAGGATACCTGTTCTACCTTCAGGTGTTGAGCGCCGAGCTTCGACTAATTTAACCTGTGCGTATCTGGTCAGTGTGCTATGTTGGAAGCTTCGGAGCGCATCGCCTCTTGTTGACTTTGGCATGTATGCCATGGTTTGTATGGAAATAACTGTTCAACTGATCGAGACAGGCCATGGGTCACCTCCGGGGAACCAGGACAGAAATACGTCAATTTCGAAGACAGAAAGCAGATTCATATTAATCTATATCGGGATGACATGATGCAAACGTCCAAGAGAGATCACGCTCACTTGTGATACAACAGACTCGATCCATGAAACACATCAAGGTCAGTCAAAACTTCCATGTTACACACGGCGTATGATGTAACGAGGACTTCAGTTTGATGAGAGAAAAGGTTGAGGTGAGATACCGCACTGTGGGTGTGTCCATAGGCCAGCGGGTCTGAAGCATGGAAGCCTGGGCAGAAAAAATATGCAAGATCATGAGGTGAAACGTGCACGCCGTGTTCAAGGCACAATCGAGTCGTGATCTCAAAACCCAGACGGATTTACCGCGGTATGATTCAATATTATAACTCTCACATGATCAACGTATTCTGTGTGACCGCACCTCATGCTCTAGTCGTGATTCGCTTAGTGAAAGTACACAGGATACGAAACATCCAACATCCAACATAGATATAATTTAAAAAAATGTAATGACTCTGAGAGAAAATGTCTGATACAGGCAGTAATCAGTAACTAAGGAAGTGTGGGGGTCGGGGTCGCGCAAAGGACGCCTGGGGCGGGCTAGGCTTGAAGATGACACGAAGCTCTGGGTTTTCTACGATACGTTCAACGATGTCCCGGAATGCTTTTCGCACGCCAACGGCCGACTTCGCTGATGTCTCCACGAAGTAGCAACCCATTTTCTCCGCAAACGCCGCCGCCTCTGCAGTGGGCACCTGACGTTGGTATTCCTGAAAAGAGACAAATACTAAGCAAGACAAGACCAACGTCGAACGTGAGAGGCGCCGTACCTTGTCTACTTTGTTGCCCACAATAACTTTGACGACTGGTCCATGGACATAAGTTGATATCTCGGCAAACCAGCGCGTGAGCTCCACAAAGGACTGACGGCATGACGCATCATATACTTCAGAGACGATCAAGTCAGTGTTTGCGGAGGTATTCAAAGTCCAGATCAACACACCAAGGAGAATTCCCTGTGCACCCTTATATTGGGCTAGCTGCATAGTGCGGAACAGCTCTTCACCCGCTGTATCCTAATCCGTTAGGCCCGACGTCAGCGTCTTAGGTCTCCATAGTTCGAGAACGGTGGGACTCACCCATACAGCCAGGTTCACGTTTTCTCCTCTCACGTCGAGTTTTCGTCTCTAAAAGTTCGATCAGATATCGTGAAAGTCTCGATGGGTGTGAGCAATGCGCCTACCTTAACCTCGACCCCAATCGTTGCATCGGCTTCGTCCTCTGGAAGCCATTGGTCCTCTGACCAGCGCATGAGAAGACTGCTCTTCCCAACGGATGAGTTGCCAATCATGAGGACCTTGACGTGTAGCTCTGGCGAATGTGACATCATCAAGGTGTGTGTGCGACGTAAAGGGAAAAGTGCCTTTCGTGTGGGTAAGCGATGATGTAGTTTGGCATTTTGTGGGATGGGAAACTGGCGCAAGATAAATATGCACCATGGAATTTTTGAGAGTAAGCACTCATAGCGTGAGGTTGTGCGTACAACACTTCCGAATCGGTAGTACGGGTCCAGCGAAACGGCCGTCCATTTTCCTCGTCGGGCTGACATAAGCTCCCAGATCCTAGAGATGATGGCCAGGGGTAGTAGAATAGAAACGCTCGCAACCAGTTCGCAACCACGCAGTCCAAATTGGGTGACGAGGCTGGCAACCACGAGCCAATAATCATCGGAGTTTCGAGTGGATGGCACACCTCAATGGTGTCTATGGAAGGCCAGGAATACTTCATGCAACCGTTGGTCGATCGTGATACAGTGATGGTCTGAAAAGAATCCAGCTCGTGATGGTAAAATCGATGTCTTAGAATTCGTCTGTTTGGGTTAGGACAATGCTAACTTCAATTAGTGCTGGAAGAATTTAGACGCCAGGGAGTACAATAATTCGACAAAGTTTCCCCTACTTTGTCTTTGGTAGGTTACGCGCTGGAAAAGAGTTGTACCTGGTTGCCGACCCTCGATGCCGAGAAATGGCACTGACCCATACATCGCGCAGACCAACAGCAACTTTCAGTGAATGTGATAATGTGATCGAGTGCTCAAGCAGCACCACAGAAACCATGAGGACATTGTTTGGTACAGGCATAGCAAAGGCGGCAGAATGATGGTGCCGTTTGAACATGGCAGTGGTGCAGCACGCAGCACGCTTTGAGTTTCAGAAAGAAAAAAAGGCTGACATGAGGGGGGGGATCAGAAATTCAAATGACTCTCGTGTGGGAAAGCTTTCAGCCGGAAAATGCCAGTGAGGCCCCACTGCAAACTCCATGCGAGCCCACGAGGTGTTTCAATCGATCGACTACGCAAATGGGGCGAAAAAAGGCGCCAGCTCAGGGACTGTATCATTGTGGTCCGTATGCAGTCATGGTCGTCCGCGGGGGGCGGATTGTAATCGGAGACTGGTGAGTAATCCCCCCTTGGTCGAAAATTTGACTGTCTGACTCTGCTCGATACGGCCCTCTTTTGGTTGCACGGTTCTGGGATGCACCGATGGCGGACACCCTCATGTTCTCTCTGGTGTCACCGCGGTGGTATTACCGACGCCTAGATGGTACCGCATATTTCTCGAGAAAATGGCGCCAATGGTCAACGTATTCGTGCATATAGCCTAGTAGGGCTACAAACGTTCAATTACACCGCCCTTCAACCCGATACCAGTGGTGCCCATTCGCGAGGCTACTTGGAACAGTAAGGCAAGTGCCCTCGTTTCCTTGGTTTCCATCAGCTCAAAAAACTATTTTCTGTAGAGGAGACAGGTGGAAGACCCAACGTATCTTTCACGTGCAACTCGGAACCCTGCACATTGTGTATCTTTGGTTTTTTTTTCTATTCCCTCTTCTTATGTCACTGTAAGCATCTTGTTAGGGTTCTTCTCTGCAACGAGCCTGGTACGTGGCTCCCCTCAGGTGATCCCGACTCCAACGCCGGACAGGAATCATCGAAGCTGGGAGTTTAGCTTGGCCACGACTCCCTGAACGGGTATGTTGGACTCGGAACGACCCTCGATCGATACGAAGGGAAGATCGGAAGTATGATGCCATCAACAACAAAAATTAATGAGGCACTTTTGAAACTGGGGCGACCTTATAATGCTACTGTACCATTATACCGGAGACTATTTTGCCTTCAGACTTCAGAGTCAGATGGTTCCTGAGTTGGACGCCGCAAGCAGGACCAGGATGTTGATTAGGACGAAGAATGATGACAATAGCCCCCCCATCCCACGGGAGGACGTAATAAAATTATCATATCTAAAAGCGACACGACGTGAGGGTATGGTACAAGACAAAACGAGCATGGTCAATATCGTGAAGATGATGATGATCAAGGCAAGGCAAAGAAACGTCCCCTGACGGTGTAAAAAGCGTGCTGCTAACACAAACAACCGCTCGACTCCTCCTCGTCCTGCACCTGTGACAGGTCGATGTTCCCCGGCATGCTCGCGCGAGCGACGGTAGTCGTGGCATTTCCAGCGGGCCGTGGCGCCGCGGCGGTGCTGGTCTTGGTGGCGGGCTTCTCCTCGCTCCACAGCGAAGGCGTATCGATGATGCGCGTGACGACGTCGTTGAATGCCTCGGTCACGCCGACGGCCGTCTTGGCGGATGCCTCGACAAAGAGACATCCCGCGCGCCCCGCGAACGCCGCCGCTTCTGACGTCGGCACCTGGCGGGAGTATTCCTAGGAAAGGAGAGCATATCGTCGCGGCGAGGAGGAAAGGAAGGAAAAGGGTCAGGGTCAGATGAATGGTTAATGGTTGGAGGGGTGGAGGGGGTCGGGTGATCGTTTGCATTACCTTGTCCAGCTTGTTCCCGACGACGATTTTGACGACTTCGGGCGGGACGTAGTTCTCGAGCTCTTCCAGCCAGCGCGGGAGCGCCTCGAACGACTCGCGACTCGACACGTCGTACACTATAATCGTATCACGACGCACCCCCAAATACCGCGCCGAATGAGCCGAGTTGCGAGAAGAGGAGGATGTGTGAGGAATGCGGAGCGCGTGAGGTGGGGTCGTGTGGAGAGGAGGGATGAAATGTCCGCACCGAGGATGACGCCTTGCGCGCCGCGGTAGTACGACGCCGTGATGGTGCGGAAGCGTTCTTGGCCTGCTGTGTCCTACACGTGCGTGCAGCGCAGCGCACATATTTATCGACGACCGCAAGAGGAGGGGGAGGGGAATCTCAGCCGTCTCTACTCGTCCATACTAGGAGAGAAACGCACCCATATGCTCATCTTGACTTTCCGCCCGTTGACCTCCATCTTATGTACCTAGCGTATCCCAAGCACAACAGCGCCAACGTTGTCATCAATCTCCCCCAAAAAACATGAATAAAATAAAAGGGAGAAGGGGAGGGGTAGGGGTGTATGGGTGTTAGTTAGTGCAGGTGCAACACGCACCCGAAAGTCGACGCCGATCGTTGCGCTCGCTTCGTCCTCGGGTAACCACTGCTTGTCAGAGAAACGGAGCAAGAGGCTGCTCTTCCCTACGGACGAGTTGCCAATGAGGAGCAGCTTGACGTTGATGAGCTCTTGCGAATGCGATCTTGGCGTCGGTGCCATCGTGCGGTCGGCGAGTGGATGTGTACGTGCGTGTGGTGCGGTGTTGGTTAGCGGAGAGCGGTATTGTATAGGAGCAACTCGTGCGTGACGCGTGTTGGTGTTGGTTCGTGGTTCGTGGGGTCGTGTGTGTGGCGAAGGGTCAAAGTCCGTGCGATTATGGTATCAGTACTGTATCAGTAATTCTGAGTGATGGCGTGACTCGTATCGTTACAGTCAGGAATTGTAGGGGACCGTGGGGGGTGAAGAAGGAATGGAGATGGAAGGAGCTGAGGGTCGTGGAGCCCACGGGGCCCAAAAGAATCAACTGTAAGCCAACTGGGCCACGAATCGTAATATAACACGCCAATCATCACATCACGCGCAGCTGGCTGAACATGTATTGCCCTCAAGTTTATGGTCGCGATTGCTAGGAACAAGAATTACAAACACAGGAGGGTAGACTAAACCCCTCATTACGCACTACCTCCAATGAAAAGAGGGTGGTGTTGGTAAAAGATAGAATCGTAGATACGACTTAGATATCGGTT
>Ga0307510_10001346_pt1 | contig 26785 bp, 30 predicted proteins | sample 12_EM_MG_FD_207224 | JGI IMG/M metagenome (GOLD analysis project Ga0307510, IMG submission 207224) | Populus trichocarpa ectomycorrhiza microbial communities from riparian zone in the Pacific Northwest, United States - 12_EM | ecosystem: Host-associated > Plants > Roots > Unclassified | place... | reverse complement strand
AGGCGAACACACACATTTCGTCCCTCTTCCCTTCTCCTCGTCCTGAGGGGCAGACGTACTGGGATCCATGGTGGAGAGAGAAAGAGGTGATTTGTGGAAGGGCAAATTAGGCATATTGAGAGTCGGGGTCCCTTTATAAAGAATTTGCTAGGGTGAGGACTGTGACGCCAGCGGCAGTACTGTATTTCCTCGATTGCGACTGTCCAGGGCGCAAGATCTGGACTGTTGACGCGCTACTGTATGAGACAAGTGGGCGTCGCGTGATTCTGGACAAGTTGGCCATTAATATGCATTAATGGTCAAAGGGGTCGATCGAACTGTTTGGCATGTCGACTGGCGTGTGAAGTGCCTGGCGGCCAGCGCCAGGAACAAACTCACAATTTCAAATTGGTCCAAACCGCAAACCAACATACTTGGACTTGGCAACAACAGTACAGTACAGTACGATACTCAGGCTGTAGCGGGAAGATGTAAAGTCCGGGATGAGAATAAGATAGCTGTTCAGGACCTCAGCTCTGGCTGGTAAGTTAAATGATTGGCCTTTTCATCCTTGTTGAAGTGAAGGACTTCCATGCCGTCCGTTTTCTGAATTCAAGAGGTGAGCACTGTGTCTGTATATACATAATCATCATCGACAACAACGACACTGCATTTGTTAGTGGCGCCGTGTTGGGTACACACCTGAAGCGCAGAGTAGTTGTGATGTACGCGACGTCGTGTGCGTGGACGACGGGGGTGAGGGACGATTCAGCGATGCTCGATGGGAAAGCCAAAGTCGATTTTGGAAGGTGCTGTATGGAGAGCATAACGTCAGAAGTAAAAGGGGGTAGGAAAACGTACGAAAGCCAACCCTTCATCCAGTAAAGATCCTCCTAAACAGCGATGAGGTCATGACCCAGGCCCGACTTGTGAGGAGGAGCCATGAGCGACGCATGCTACATGGAGCAGTGGTCATTCCGAGGCGGCGCGTGCTCGTGGCATCGGCAGATGGTCTTGAGCGATCCGTGAGACTTCGGCCATGAGGATTGCAGTGCGACAAGGGGCGAGTCTTGGTCTGGTAGAGGAAATGTGTCGATCATGTGGTAAACGAGGGTGGAAGACAAGGGGTGAAGCAAGTGGCCACAGTGAGAGGCTAGGACATGTCAGGATGGGCTCGCCTGGCACAACCCATCATGCCATGATACGACCTGTAAACGACCGTCACTTGACGGCCTGATCCCGTCAACCGTCTCGGTCAACTGTGTCTTCAATACCAGACGGGACGGTGAGGCCCGTAAACACGTGTATTTCTGCATCGTCCCTCTGTGTCATGACGACTTTGCCATCGTGTAGAAGAAGGTTGTTACTGTAATAACCATATAGTGGTCCAGGGCGAAAAAAAAAGTCTTCGAAGTCAACAGTCTCAACACGTCACGCACCATCACACCCCTTATGCGATCGATCCCGACAAATGCAGCATTGTCACCAAAGGCGCATATTTTACTAGACGATCTCATCGATCTATCCGTCCTTAAGCATGTTGTTGCTTGCATTTTGGGCGTCAACGGGACTCGGAACTCGTACTCGACCTGGGATCGGGATCGGCTGCGCCCAATGAACCATAAATTGTCATCATCACCTCGCGCGCTCTTGGTACGTCGGATGCGTGGGGGTAATATAATTGACTTGGAGTAGTTTGAGCAGTTTTTTGTTTAGAACTACAAAATTTATTGAAATCGCACCCGTATCATCCCGTAAGGCCCGCATACGGCCGTATGCAGCCCCGTACCATACCGTCAAGAAATTTTCAAGCTACTATACGGTTACGGTTACGGGGGGTAATCGTAACCGCGATCCTTCTGAGGTGCGAAATTGGTCCATCACATCCCCGATGCCACCATGTTTAGGCGGGAAACGCACTCGGGAATTGGATCAGTCGCGGCACGCTGCAACAACCGCCGCTCGCGGAACACCCATCACGTACTGAGGGGACGCCATGGGCAGAAACCCCGGCGAGGCGCTGGTTGCGTACGTGGGAGATTGTGATAAGATAAAATAGGAATACTATAGATGATGGGACGACTCATGCACGCACGGATGGCATTCTGAACAGGGCGGATCGCAGGCTGTGCATTGATTAGTCCTTGATTCAAGTCCTCTGGGAGTAGTTTTCTATGATGCTTACCAGTTTCTCCATCGGTGTGCATCTGGTCGAGAACTCCAAGCACATTTCGAGTTATTGCTAATACTTGGCCAACTCGCTGAAGAACCTCGAGCACTGTATAGCCCGAAAATGGACGGTGAGCATCATATCTGTCGAAACGTGGCTTGTGTGGAGCAGGGATCCCGCCATCACTTAATGCTCCAGCATAAAGAGCAGTGCGGGAACGCAGACCTGGGCTCTGTCAGCTCAGTCTCATCAGAAGCAATCGGGCAAACAGGTAAGGGTAGTGATGTGCCTTGGGAGCATGCTTCGAGAATCTGTACATTCGGTGGTGAAGGGGCGACATGGAACATCTAGGTTCTACGTCCTCATTGGACAAGTTCCCTTCGAATGATCATGCCCTTCCGTCCTCGGTCTTCCCATGTTATATGACCTGCGTGATGGAACGCCTTAGTTAGTACTTTCTCTTATTATGGGCTCCAGATCTGCCAGAACGTGTCGTTCGATGCTCAGACGTCACACATACCATCGCATCGACGTGTTTTTCTGAGCAACCAATGGTCAACGAAAGAAAGGGCTCGGGTCTCCTACATTGTTACATTTCTGTGCTGTAGCTGAAAGTGCGACGAATGAGCTTCAAACAAGGGCCGTGGGTCACAATTGGACCCTATCACTGCAAAGTTTGACCCCGGTTTCGGCTCCTGGAGTGCATATACGCAAATTGGGTGAGCGACAATACGGTGTCGTAGCTCTTTGAAAAAATGACATCGAACCAAACAATTCGCCGACAATGCGAGGCGAGGGACTCCACATACCGCATCGTTCCCCGCGAGCCGCAAGGCTGAGACCAATCTCCGCCTCCCACTGGCACACTCCCCATCTCCCACGATACGTTATCGGACGCGCGACGTATGTTGCCAGTCCAGCACTCCAGCGTCACACGACGCTTCGTGAAGTCCCGATCATTCGCCGATGCGTCCGGGCATGGTGGCGGCGGCGCAACTGGTCGCGCACGAGCTCCAGTAGAGTGCGCGAGATGACCGTGGTCACCTGGGCGAGGGTGGAGATCGGGGAGTACGGTTTTGCAGCCAGAGCGCGTGCACCAAGGGTTAGAGGGGGCTCAGTTTTCGAAGACTGAAAAGGTTGGGTCAGGATGGCTGGAGAAGAGCCCACGTGATGCATTCCGAGGCAGGTCTACAGTAGTTCAGGATTATTCAGTTCAAGTCTACTGTATCTGCGGCTCTTGAGTTGCGTTTCCCGAAAATCTGACAATCTGGATGGTGGATGGACAAGGACGTTGGGCCGTGTAGTGAACGATGAATCACACATGGCTGTCGCGAAGGTGCGTATTTGAAGGTCGAGGAGGAACTCTAGATTATATATTTTTTTCAACTGACACAAGGCGAAATCATCGATACAAGGTGAGTAGAACGTTTCATACATTGGCGCACACATTCAGTTAATTCCCTCTGCCCGCCCCTTCCTTCCCTACTTTGTCCCGAATGATTCAGATACCCCAGTTCGCCGAATCGCAACTGCGCAAGGCGCAACAACCTGAGCGAGTTACAGTTATCAATTCTTCAAACTAGGAGCTACTGTTACAACAACAGGAATGAGGCATGGCTTTCTTTACATCCAAGGAGAACTCCTTTCTTGCATTACAGAATCACAAGAATACTAAAATCTTGACTAAAATCCGCGCTGCTGTAGCGGTTCGACGAACTTGACATCCAAAGTCGAGACCAGGCGCTTTACGGAGGATTTTATAACCAAATAATACGCTTCCGTTGGATTTTTACCTAGATGGAGGGCACAACGGTGTAAGCTTGACGATGTCCAACACTCGAATGATCGGGAACAGAGCTTACGTGTTGACATTGCACTCTCTGACACCAACTGTGTATGTGCATGCGATACATCGTTCAGGGCCTCGACGAGGCGTTGCTGATCAGCGTGTGAGAACTCTCTGCCGCTCAGTTCACGACAAAGTTCTTCGAGAGTCATCTTGGTCTCCTCGAGTTCCACATGAGACGGTTTCCCCAACTGCGGAATAAGCACGAGAATCTTGGATGTGAACTCCGCCACCGTGTTCAATCGTTCGTCCGACCCGGGCCGCACGTCGCTGCGTTGACTAGATTGGTAGGATAGAACGAGTGGATCATCCATGCCGCCAACGACCTCAGCGAGCGCAGCAACCGTCTCCTTGCTCCGGTCGGGGTCGTTTCTGCGTTCCGCGTCAGAGAGTTGTTCTAGAAGCGCGCGTTTGAAGATCGCCACGGTCCTCAGCGCCGAAGCGGCAATGGCGGAATCGGTGTCGGAGGTAAGACGCTGGAGCGCGTCGCCTATGGTCTTTGGGAGGTCCAGAGCCACCACGCCTTTGACATTGTTAGAAAGACAGGCCCTTGACATTTCCCAGACCGCCCGACAGCAAGTAATTGCACGGCGGCGGCGGGCCTTATCGTCCATCCTCATATGGTCACTGGTGCAGGAATCGAAGAGGTGTACAAGCCGGTGGCGAAGTGACGACTCCTTTCCTCTCGCCTCGAGGAGGAATCCAATATCGTGAAAACGAGTACAAAGATGAACGTCGGCATGCTTGGCAACATCTTCGTCGGTCTGCAAATAACCGGGGATTGCATCCACAAAGGCTTCCAGTTCGTGTTCTTCGCGACACATGCCGAGCGTCGACTCCAAGGCATCTTTGTCGAGTTCAGCTTTGTACGACATCATGCCCATCAAATGTTTGTCCATCCCTTTACGGAAGTGCCCCCGCATCTCAACAATCTTGGCCCGAACGTGGCTGGAGCACGCGAATAGATACAGAAAGGAGATGGCGAAAAAGTGTCCCATGTACCACAAGACCGAGGTCAGCGGGGTCTGGAAAGGGCAATGTCGTTTTATCGCTGGGAGAAGGGTGAGGGCGAAGTAGATCGCGGTGAGGATAGAGACGACCACGACGATAACCTCCGCGACTTCGTCATTGATGGCAAAAAGGAATTCGCAGAGACCAGCGAAGAAAAGGAAGATTGCGGCGTGCAGCATGACGGCAATGTTTTCGACCACCCAGCTTACATGGAAATCACGGATACCCTTGAAAAGGAACGCACGCATTCTGACACGACGTAATGGCGCATCTGAATGCTGTGTGAGCCGAATGTACCTGCGAAGCCACTGTTGTACTAGAGTAGCGCCGAGGCCGCAGGCGAGGCTGAGACAGAGGCTGAGGAACCAAAGGATGTTCACATGAATCGCATATCGTGGGGGCCGAAACGTGTCGTCAAGGTTCGGAGGGGTGAGTCGATCTCCGTTGGAGATCCCAGCAAGTTCCTGCGTGATTTGTCGAAGAAGCCTGGAGGACACGTCGGTGGAATCAGGCATGAGGGTCTTGTAGCCGTCAATGAGAAATGCAGCCACCGTCGCAGAGAAAACGCCTGTCTGGAGAACGTTGCGAACGTTAGTGGGGTCGCAATCACCGATGAACCTGGTTGTGTTGATCGCACATATATGAGGATTCCATCCATATCATTCTTCCAGCGCTCAGCCATAGCGAGATCATGCTCGGAGGCTTGTGAGATACTGAGAGCCCACATCTTTGCAGAAGGGTCATCGCCGCCGGGCAAACTTGGAGCGGCAGCTATATACAAAAACAAAAACTTGAAAGTAAGATAATAAAAAAAGACGTAGCAATCCCATACGAACACCCACTTTTTGCCGCTTTTCCTTTCTCCTCATCTTGAGCGACAGACTTCTCAGGATTCATGGCGAGAAGAGAATAGTAGTGGAGGAGCGAATTGGGGTGACTGAGAGTCGGAGATGCGTTTAAAAAGACTTCGCTAAGTGACTCAGACCTATGTCACTTGTGAGGCAACATTAATGTTCCGTCACGATTCCGACTGCGGCCTGAGGCGCAAGGCTGTCAAACATGTTGAGGTGCCATGAGACCAGGGATTGTCGCATAATCATTGGGAACTCGCCATCATTGGCCAGAAACGATCGAACTAGACTAGTATACGGTCCTATATGCGGACATGACTCGTGGAGCCCTGGGCCAGGAACGAAACTCCGCGAATGTCAAATCAGGCCAACAAAGTGCAAAACCAGGAGATAGAAAAGTTGCGGACGTCAGCTGGGGCCGAATAAACCCCACGGCAAAGGGTCTCCGTGAGAAATCACTCTTCATGACATCTTCGCTGATTGGCAATGATTGGCCCGCAACTCGTTCTCGAAGAATTTCCGACAAGTCGTCCATTTCTGGCGTTCCTTCCCCAGCTCTTCTAGCGACATTCCTCTGAATGGGTCGTAGCCGGGGTCCTCTAAATGACACAGTCGGCTCGTCACGTCCCCGATGCCCCGGTTAAGCCCAGAATGCAACCCTGAATCAGCCACGGCATGGGCCTGTTCGCGTAACTTGTCGGAACACTCATCACGTGCTGAGGTGGAGCTATCAGCCCCTGCGCACTTACACCTACTGTATAGGATGACCCATTTACGCACCGATAGCATTCCGAATAGAATGAACCGCAACCTGTGTATTGTCCGGCGCTTGATTTAAGTTCTCTTTCAACAGCTTCTGGGACGTCGCCAACTTCTCCAGCGTCGGTCTCCCGGCCGAAACCTCCGAGGGCATCTCGAGTTTCCCCCAGTACTTGACGCATTCGTTGAAGAAGCTCAAGAGCTGCTGCTGGCTCTGTTGCAGCCCGAAAATGGCTATTTGGATGGGGGGCATGTCCGCGTTCGGCGCGTGGTCCCGCATTGTGTGGAGCAGGGAACCCGCTGTCATCATATGTGGACAGAGCTGCCTTGCGATGGCGGTAAGATCTGAAGCCTAAAGCGGAGAATATTAGCACCCTGAGCGAAGATGTCGGAAATTAACCAGAAGCGTACAGCGGCGGACTCTGGCTCATGATCAGAATCCACTTCAACACCTTCTATTCTGTCGTTTGTAAGCGCCCCAACACCCTTTCGGTCGACAGTAAGCCCTGAACAAGGAATAATGAATTGGGGTTGGTGTCTCACCTTCCACTTTAATATCACTTCTTCGAGGGTACCCTTATAGTCGAGCCACCTCTCCACTCGGACCCGGTCAACATGCACCGTGTCAATCGCCCGGTTCAAATTATGCATCTCGATGGCCCAAAAGTTTTCCAGCAACTTATAAGCGACCTGTATATCCCTGAGAGAAATGTTTATGTCGTCAAAGAAGTCGGCGTCGAATAGCAGCGGTTTGGACTTAGCTGTTGAGATTGGCATGAGTGACTCGTGGTTATCAACGGGGTGCAATAAGTGGAAAACAAACTCACCTGCCTTAACGATGCACTTGAACTGCTTGCATGGGCCTTTCTTAAACGATATCTTGAGCCGACTTGCCTCTCCCCGCAACCGCCGTGCCACCTCGACCAACCCCAGGAGAACCTCCAAGGTGCCACTCTGGAAGCGCATGCGTTCCAAGACTGCATCGACATAGCTCTGCGCAAAAGTATGGCTTGCCTGCAAGAAACGTGCATAGTCCGCACGGGCGGATGCGCTAGCTTCGTCATACACGAGAAGCGCGTGAGGTAACTGCTCGTGGTCCCCATGGGCCGTCGGCGATGGCGAACCCGGCGCTGGTGGCAATTGGCCAAGGTGCGTACGAAGATCTTCCACGTGCAGCATGTTCTTCTTCCACGCTATGCAGGACTGCTGGAGGGCCGTTGCGAGATCGGGCTATGAACGGAGTTGTGTTGTCTTTAACAGCAATACATGATGGGTAGGGATGACAAACGGTGCTTCGGGGCGCTGCATGCGACTTGAGCGATAGCAGAGAACCTCCTACAAAACGAGCGACGACACGCGGGCTCACGCGGAGCTTTCTGATAGCTGAAAAGGGGTTAGACCCATGGGCGGGAGGCGGGGTACACCTGTCGATCGGTGCAGAAGGAGTCATCTTTTGGGGTGGAGGGATAGCCAACGCCTAGATCCATATAATAGCATTTGGTCGAGGTCGGGAAGACTGTAGAACATCCCAGATGTTGACGTTGCAGTGCAGGAAGACCAGCGCCGCCAACATTCGGCGCCAGGCATATTGAGGGCGCTTGCTGGTCACTCAATTACGGCATCTCTATTTCTGGCCGTTGGAGCTCGGAATGCGCTAGAATATGCTGGAATACTACAGTATGCTGGTTGACCCCAGGCGACATGAGCGACATCGACTCAGTCTTCTTCGGAGTTTGACGGCGAATTCAAAATTCCGGGCAGACAACCGTGACCATACTACTACTGTACCATACTACTGTACTGCGGCAGTCGCGGCATCACTGACCCCACTCGCTCCAGGGCCAGAGGGCCGGAGACGGAAACCGTGCTGCTTTGGGCAGGAAAAAATAGATAATAAACAGCCGCAGAGCGATATGAACAAGTACCAGTGAGCACCTACTCAGAACGACCACGGCTTCATGAAATTCTGCCGGGTCCAATGTCATTCTGGCGTATTGGATCCACAGAGGCTATGAATATGCCGAAACTGGACCCACCACGAGTTTAAAAGGCGACAGGCGGAGATTGAATGTCCGACCCCTCAACCTGAACCTCACCCAATGTTCTCCCTCTCCACTCAAGCCGAGTATTCGACGGACTCGTACCTCAAACATGGTTTGGAAGAACTATATAGTTAAGCAATTTGATCTTGTCAATCGCTCCACTACACTGGAAAGTGACCTCTATGGCGCCTACAACACACTCCTTCATGACCTCTTCCCCGCTGTGAAGTATTACCAGGTCGTCCCGCAGTTCAGGCGATACACCGGGTCCGTGGACTACACAATTTCTTACGTTATCTTGAAGGGGGAAACCCCTATTTTCTTTGTCGAAATCAAGACATTCGTGGCTCTTGAACTTCGCAGCGCTCGTGCTGCAGCGGACAAGCAGATGCGCACTATATTTCTCGACTTCTCATTTGATCACCTCCCTCAATCTAAACTCATTGGGATCAGCGCCATGGGTACTCGTTTTGCCGTGTATGAATATACAATAAAGAGTCACCGTCTCGATCCCCCTCGTATCATCCGTCATCGTGGTGATACCACCACCAACACCGCCCCTAAGAAGAGATGGAGCGATGACATAATGGAAGACTCCGGAGAGGCCAAATTGAAGGCGCTTGTGAACGAAGCCAAGGAAATGGCATCGGCTATTGGCGAGGATTGTGAGCACCTTTTTCTTTACTCCTGTCCATTTACTGATTAACACACTGTAGAAAGTAAGCGCGCCTTGAGAGGCCCCAGTTGCATACTCGCCCTCGCCTCCACTGGCCATTGTGTGGGCCTCGTGCGGTGCGGTACACTACTGTAAACTGCTTCAGGCGAACTTCGAGCCGGATATACTGTGCCGGTTCAACCCCGGAAGATGGTGAACAGGAGACGTAAGGAACGTAAGTGGGTAGATGCGGAGCCGATGCTACCAGCCAAGGAGGGGAGACCGCCAGTAGGGCCATAGGGCGCGGATTGGAATTTCGTCATTATGTTCTACTACTCTAGTGGGTTTATGTGATAGAATGAATTCGTACGAGCGGCAAGATTCCGTAGAAGATCCCGATGCACGCCCTCACTCGGCCTGAAATGAAAATGAGCGGATCCATGATGAAACCCCAGAAATTGACAGTCCCGCGTCCCGGGCCGTTTATGTGGAAAAAGGAAACGGTCACGAGACGAGAAACAAAGACGTTACGACAATTTTATAGCGCGTGTGCGTCCATGCCCGTGCTATATAATTTTATGAATCTGGGTGTCCAGTTGGCCACCCCTCCGTCACGAGAGTTGACATCCTCTGTGCGGTAGGGCGCTCCCTCGATAACTCAAGAAAACGACCCGTTTTCAGCGGTCAAGAAAAAGCCGCCCATTGTCCGAAGTCGGGCGTTTCGTAGTAGGTTCTCTGTTCAAGTCAGATACAGTGCCGCAAGGAACAGTCCGTCATTTCCATTCTCTGTGTACAGTGAAGAGAAGCACACCGCTATTTATGGACTGACCTCGCCGTGGCCTGCTCCAGCAGTCCTAGAACGCAACAGGTTGCACGAGGAAGTGGACGATTCTTTTCATGCAATTCGACCAGTTGTCACCTTTATTCTTACCCTTGCAGATTACCCACGAGGACGAGGGGTCCTTGCCTTATGCGCAACTCGTGTTTGACAAAGCCAGCGCATCCGCACGTGTCGACTATACCGGTCTATACGAATGATACCTTGGACTCTTGGAGGTCCTCCTATCCTTATTCAAGATAGAGTGACGGCGGGGAGGCGGACCTTGAGCGGCGCCCGTGCAAGTAGTTCGGATGCATCATTAAAGGTGTGTTTGGCTACAGATCATGCCCATTGATAACCACAACTTGCTCACGTCCACGTCAGCACCTAACTTCACTGTCTGACGTCGAAATATTTGGCGACATAGACCCTTTCACTGGAGAATATCCTCCCCGGTTATCAGTTGGTGAATCTATTTTTGGCCCACCGAGATGCAGAATTTGACCCAGACCATCGACACGACTCACATTGTCAAAAAAACAAGCCACCCCCGAAGAAACGATATCAAAGTGGATGCTTCGTCCCCCTTTTCAGGTCTTATTGTCGATTAAAATGGTGTTGGAGCACATAGGAACTACAGAAAAGACAAAGTTGGAGCGGGTGTTGAGCCTGACATCGTCGCTGTATGCTTCTAGATAATTGCCCACATCTTCGATCAGGGTGCTGATATTAGTTGTTTCAGGGTTCGGATCTCATCGCCATCGCGAAGCAACCCTAGCCACACATGACCACAGCGGGTTCCATGCTCTATACAATGCGGGACCACGTTTCGAGCTCTAACATTGCGCCCTTCCAAGTCACTATTGTCGGGCCGTAGAAGAGCCAGCAACCTTGCTTCAGCTTCTTTAGCAAGTGCGCCACGAGCGCATATCGAATTTCTCCCAGTGGAGCTTCTACTGGGTGACTGTCAATGGAAAAGTTCGTTCTGTACCATCCAATTGGTGCATGTGTGAGCCATCCTATACGATATTTTCGTGCACAGGGTTAATGACTTTGCATTGGTACGTTATCCAGTGTTCTGACAAAGCGCACGTTTGGCGGGCGATGAGCCGTGCTGCGATTGGTTCCCGACTGAACTTCGGGCCTAATAATCATAAAGGGATCAGGGATGTGATGGGCCAGTTGCGCACCTTGGAAGACCCTGGCGTATGACTCATTTAGAGGGATGTCTCTGGAGGAGCTGTGGAAGAATGATGAGCGGCGTATGGGTGCTAGAACTTTCTTTGAGAACGAGCTACGGGCCCAATCACAGCGGATCAACCGAAAAAGTGATTTCTTACTGGAGGCTTTTGCCGCGAAGTTTATCGACTCAGAGTATGTCTGCAGCTTTTTGACCCTTGAGTTAACGTTTTGTGCTTTGTCGGGCCGATTCATCGGTTGCGGGGTTTGTACTGGGCCGCGGGCGGTGTCCGCATATGGTAGGACCGTATGCTAACTAGTTCGATTACCTTGGTCTTTAATGACCAACATGGCAAGAAGTTCGCGAATATCCCTTGTCTCATATGGTTTCAACTAATTTGACAATCCTACGCCGCGGACAGTCAGAGTCGTGACAAAACACTACCTGTGTCACAGTCACCTTAATAGCTAGTCTTTATAAATGCTTCTTCGACTCTCAAGCAGCTTGATTCGCTCTTCCACGGATCTTTTTTTCTCTTATCATGGATCCTGAGAACCCCGCCGCCCAAGATGAGGAGAGGGGAAAGGTGGTGAAAGGTGGGTGTCCTCATAGAATTGCTACCTCGCTTTTCCAACGTCTTACTGCTTACGACACTAGCAGCGGCTGGTCTGTTACACGACGATGGCTCCTCTGTAAAGATGTGGCAGCTCAGTATCTCGCATGCCACCCAGCACGATACTGCCATGGCCGATCGCTGGAAGAATGATATGGACGGAATTCTCGTATATGTAATTTTTGAAACAATTCATCGATGTTTGGTACCCAATTGACCTTGGGAACGACGTTCTCCAGACGGGTATATTTTCCGCGACGGTGGCTGCATTTCTCATTGAAAGCTACAAGTACCTGAAGCCTGACACCGCCGAAATATCCGCCACACTTCTCCAACAAATCACCCAGGAGCTCGCTGGGGTCTCCAACGGAGATCGAGTCACTCCTCCGACTCTTGACACATTTCAGCCAGAACGTTGGGCTATTCGTGTGAACATTCTATGGTTCCTCAGCCTCTGCCTCGGTCTCGGTTGCGGCATGGGGGCCACATTGGTGCAACAGTGGGTTCGCAGGTATATTCGGCTTACCCAGTATTCAGATGCACCAATACGTCGCGTCCGGATTCGCATGTTCCTTTTCGAAGGCATTCAGTATTTCCATATAAGCTGGGTGGTCGAAAACACCTCCATCTTGTTGCACGCGGCAATCTTCCTTTTCTTCGCTGGCCTCACTGAATTCCTATTCACCATCAATGACGAAGTCGCGGACGTTATCCTTGTGATCGTCTCCGTCTTTGCGGTCATCTATGTCATCCTCACACTTCTCCCAGCCATTTTCCGGCAATCCCCTTTCCAGACCCCCCTGACTTCTATTTTTTTGGTACTTTGGCCATATTCTCGCCATCGCGTCCCTCTCTCTGTTCACATGTTCTAGCCGTGTTCGATCGAAGATTGACATGTTGCGGAGGAATGTCCGCGAGGGGATGGACCTGCATCTATTGCGCATGATGGAGCACAAAGCTGAACTGGATAAAGCTGCACTCAAGTCAACTCTCAACATGTGCCGCGACGAAGACGAATTAGAAACCTTTGTGGACGCAATCCCCAGTTACCTGCAGATAGGCCACGGAGTTGACCCAAACGCCAAACCGGATATTGGCGCCCGTATCGACGATATTCAGTCACTATTCCAGGCTAAAGGGAAGGAGGCGCAGCTTCGTCACCGACTTGCACATCTCTTCACCTCCTGCACCAACGATCATAAGAGAATAGAAGAAGGAGCGCGTCGCCGCCGCGCAATCACCTGCTGCCGTGCAATCTGGGAAATATCAAGGGCGCCTCTGTCCATCAAAGATATGGATCCTGTCCTGCCACTGGCCTTATGCGACACTCTCCACCGTCTGACCTCCGACACCGATTCCGCTATCGCGGCTTCGGCGATCAGGGCCGTGGCAATCTTTAAACGCGCGATCCTGGAACAACGCGTGAACGCGGATGGTACAAAGGACGCCGAGCGGAGCAAGGATACGGTGGCTGCACCCGCCGAGGGCGTCGGCAGCATGAAAGGTCAAGACTCCCCTCCCTACCGAACTGGGCAATGCAACGACGAGCGATCGGACGAGCGGTTGAATACGGTGACGGAATTCACGTCGAATATCCTCGTGGTGATTCCGCATCTGGGGAAACCGTCTCATATGGATCTCGAGGAATTGAGGACGACCCTTGAAGCCCTTTGTCGTGAACTGAACGGCCGAGACTTTTCACACGCTGATCAACAGCGCTTGGTCAACGTTTTGAGCGAGGGATCGCTTGCACATGCGCAGTTGGAGTCTGGCCATGCAGTGTCGACAGGTACGCACTGTCCTTAATGATTCGAGGTTCTGGCAACTCCGAGCATGGCTTACACTGTAGTTCCCCCTATCTAGGTGGACATCCGTCGGAACAGTATTATTTGGTCTTAAAATCCTCCGTAAGGCTTCTGGTCTCAACATTGGATGTCAAGTTTGCCGAACCGCTACAACAACTCGGGTTTTAGTTTCTCGCGATTCTCTCATACAGGAAAGGAGCTTTAGTAGCTTAAATGCAGAGGGAAGAATGTATCTCGTTCTTGTTGCCGATAACTTATAGTTTCTAATTGAAGAATCGATAGCAATATTCCCTCCCTCCTGTCGCGACTCGGGTTGAGCGAACGAGGACGGCATGCGGAACCAGTAAGGGTCTGAATAAAGGTGGAGTTCGTCAACCTGAACGCGTGCGCCGGTGCAGATGACCTTGCCTTGTATCAAAAAAAAAAAAGATAACTTTTTGGGGCACTCCCCGACCGTCAAACAAGGTCTTTTCCCCATGCCCTCACCAGCTATGCGAAGGCAGTACGGTTCCACGCCCTTTTTCTTTAAAGACCCCCTGGAATGCGCCGCAGTCCGACGACTATGTTGGTTCTACAGAGGACAAAGATTCCGACGGAGCCAAGCCACGTTTTCGTACGATCGTGACATGTGTCTTGTTTCTTTATCCTAGTTCCGTGATCAACAACACTGGGCTACTTCTCGACCATTTTGTGTGCTTTTGTGCGCTCTCAACTTGGGGGGTTGATGACTGCGTCATGGATGTGGGAAGCAGTATTTTCTTGCGAGTACATCCAGAATTTCGAGGGTAAAGACAGAGGAATGGTATAAGTAAGAGACCAAGCAATACATATACGTACAAGATAAAAGAAAGCAAAGGTTGTAGCCTGCATAGCAGGTCAACCAAAAATATCTGCAACACGCATTGCGCACGCGCAGCTGCGCTCTCTTCATACAACACGTGGTGACCCATCCAGCTTCTCCACGTCTTCGTGCTCGGGTGAGCCCGCGTCTGCATGAGACATCGAGCCTGTATACGGCGTAAGCCGAATATCGTCATCATAGCTCATGCGTGGGACAGATACACCCCCTCGTTGACCGCCCCTTATAGGGGAATAATCCTCCACGCCAAAAGCACGGCCCAGGTCCGTCTTGCTAGTGGTGGGTGCGGACGAGCGCCGACCTGTGAGACGGTGTACAAAGTAGGACAGCTCAGATCCAATTTCGACGGCAAAGTCCCCTGTAGTGGCCCCAGGAGCGAGCGTCAGGATGTGGTGAAAGAGAGCCTGAGATGGCAAAGACGTGAGACGTACACAAGTTGATCGAGTCCCAGAGCGGTCGCCAAATACTTGTGTGGCGTTCTCCCGGTTCCACCCGATACTCCTTCCAATTAAAGGCCCACATCATGAAGAGCGAGAAGAAAACCATCTACAAATGATCAACCAGGAAGCCCGATAAAGGGGTGAAAAGTACCCTATACCTCGATGCAAATTGCTAATGCGTTGAGGCCGTCGGCAATATTCGTAGAAGTCCAAAACGCCGTTCCGTGAATGACGTGGTCCTTCAGCACGTTCAACTTCACAAACGGGTGGAATTAGCGGAGAGAAGGGTATTGTGGACAATGTACTCCATACCGCGAAAGACTGGTAAAATGTGAACATAACAATGAGTTTGATTGATAAAAACTTGGCAAGAGGGCGGCGTCCGGCGAGCTCTTCCTTGGTCAGATCATAAAACAGGATCAAACCATATAGCGCGATACTGGAAGAATCGTCAGCACAAGAGAGTAATGTGCAAGTTGGATGTACCTGATGCTAACGAAATCCGCCGATTCCAGATATACCTCTGCAAAGTGAACGCTGAAGGGCCCGGAGGCGCACAACACATTGTAGTGTTGGCATATTATCCCTGCGATAGAGACCGCTGTGATGTACATGAGCGAGGACCGACGAACAACCAATACGTAGGGCGTACCGGGCCGAATCAAAACGTATTGCATGACAGACCACTAAACGCTGAAAGCTAGAACGGGGAGACGAACATGGATGGTGTGACAACTCACTTTGACCGTATACATGAAGTACGCCTGCGAAATGATAAGCAGCGTGAAACATAAACCGGCGGAAGACGCACTTTCGTGGGTCGATATCTCCAGCAACAAAACTAATGTATGTCCTGTCAACAAATGGTAGGACATTCGCTCGGACATCCTTACCGGAGCGGGAAGGGGTTGTTTAGCCTTCCTGGCGAGGGCACCTTCGGCAGAGTGCCCTATGGCAGTCGAAGCGACGTATTCGATTAAGAGCATTCTATATCGACGTCAGCGGGGGATCGGTGTTGGAATGTATCAGGGAAATGTACAGGAAGGCGCTTAATGTGATGGCCTTTTGTGTAGTTAAGCGCCTGCATTTTCGAAGATGACCGTTTGCCACACACCTCGTAAACTGGGCAAGGGAGGGGGATGAGCCAAGACGCGTTCGTATAATGATGGAGCTAACGCACTGGTTTCCGCAAGAGAGTAGTAGGTGTAGTCTCGGAAGAAGCGGTAGGAGAAGAATGAAACGACGGCATAAACCAGAGGCATATACAATATTCGGATTCTGGGCACCCCAGAGGCTCGTAAATGACTGCAGAAGAAAGGAGAGGGCATGGGCGTACATTTGTCGCTGTTCAGAGCGCTTGGTATAGTTACTGGGCCATGTGAGCTCGCTCGTGGAACGTCGGACAGAGGATCATGGCATACCGACAGTGATTGAGAACGGTGATAGCAGTGATGATGACGGTCTGCGCTCGCGTGGGGAGGCATGATCCCGGGGGGTTCTTTGGAAAGAGCGTGATGGCACTTACCAGAGCAGAGCATCCTCCCGCGATTGCCCAACCGATACGGTGTGCGTCCCAATGGATGTCCCCGGAAGTCCAAAATGATGATTGGTCAACGGCTTCGGTATTATCCGATGGACAAGACATTTTCGAAAGTGAGGGAGAGGTAAAAACAACTTGTGATCCGCCAGGGTACGATGCAGGGGGTATAAAGGTCAAAACGAGGGCGGACCTCGACGCTGCTGACCCGTATGGCGAAAGAGAGGCGAAGGCTATGTCCGTTGTTGCTTGGCGGCACAGCCACGTTGTCCGCGGCTCAAACACACATCATTATATAATCAAATCCATTTCAAAACTGCGGCGATCGATCACGGGAACAGGCTCATCTACAATCCCAACCCGTCGGGGTGCCGTCGGAATCACCCCGCCCCCTTCACTGTTCATCCCCTCACTTCTTCGGATTCGGACCCTTCTTCGACACCTTCGGGATCGGGGCTTTAGGTGTGGGCGTTTTGGGCGTGGGTGTCTTGGTATCGGAGCTCTTGGCCTGTCGCATGCGCGTGTGTTAGCAATATCCCAATGGTTGATGACCCGTGGAATGACAAACCGGCGGTGAAACCGCAGGCGTCGTCTCAGCGGGGGGAGCGGCCTTGTTCTGGTTGCCTAGTTTGACTCGTCTTTTAGACCACGACGACTAGAGAGATGCAAGATGTGAAAGAAAACTCACGTCTGGGAGGAGCCATGTTCAAGTAGCTGGCTGTTGCTTTGGTTGGTGTGTGAGTTTATTGTGTTTGATGTCCTCTCGAGCTTTCTCTCCCCTCCTTTTATACGTTCAGGGGCCTCACAGACGCCAGCACGTTATGTCAAGTCACAAGGACCAGCCCACTGCCATGTCGTGGCTCTCCTCTGCTACCCTGGCTTGAACAGCCAAAGTCGCTCAGGCCAGTGTTTCTCCCAAATGAAAACTCTATACGTGGCCTGTCGACGGTAATGAAAGACGGACTCTCCATTCTGGGATATCTCGGCGTCGCCCCGTATCCGGACACCTTGATAGGCAGGTATTTTGCCACAGGACAAATAACCCTGTGATTATCATGTACAGCGATGGGCCACGATGTCGGTTGTAGAGCTTCTGCATGAGCTGTCTTTCTTAGATTGTCCTACCTACCTCATTGGTGTTGTCCCCGCCGCGTGCTGCGCTGGCACATCACACCGCCGCACTTACGTTCCTTTTGCGAAGCGTGTTATCTTGACGTCTTACCTCCAGAACGCACCCCAAGTCTCACGGATGGCCTCTGAGCTATCGATCCTCGTGAATATTCGTGATCTTCGTACCATCTCCATCAACATGGTGACTTCGAGGCTTGCGTGTTGTTGACACCTTACTTAAGGTGCAGGTACTGGGGCAATCTTGTGCGTTCGTGTTCTGTGTCTTCAATTGACACATGGACACATCTAGGGTGCCCCATGAGAGATTGGCTCCATTACTGGTCCCCCCGAGCCCACTGCCCATTTGCACAGCTTCTCCATTATGTTCCCCGTGACCGAACCGTGCATGGCTTGATTACCCCGCTTGTGGCAAATACGCCTCGAATAGCCTTTCTCGCTCACCCGCTTTCTCAACCCATCGCAGAAGAAAATAAGAGGAGAATGTTTTCGCTTGATTGCCAAGTTCTGAGAGCGGAAGGATTGCGCTTTTACGCTCGACTTTGTGATACGTCGAGTGCTCTCCGCCATTCGTCCGCCACCATATCAGCCATCTGGATAGAGGTTTCGCATCCCTTTTCGCACTGCCAGCGCAGTGCTGGATCGGACCCTCATGACTTTGTGCTATCCCTGGAGGATGCCACGCAGCACGGCCCACCCGATTTAGAGCCCACAAGGGGATAAGAGTCTCATACAGTAGAACAGGAGCAAAAACCACGTTCTTCGCCTTAAATTGGGTGGCTTCATGACAGCGAATGTCGCACGTGAATGATAATGACTTATCACGCGAAACATAATTCCAGTAAAATATACCACATTTTCGTTCTCACCTTGAAGCCTCTGCGGCCAATACGCCAGAATGACATTGGATTCGGCAGAGTTTCATGAAGCTGTGCGTCTGGTCACATTTCCTGGCTCGATTGAGATCTTTATCCGCGGGATGTAGGTTTATGGAATTGTGAGGCGAATCCCTCGAGGGAAGGTCACCACATACGGTGCGTCCGAGTCCTCCAGTCCCACTCAGCCTCTCGCGCAACATGGCCGTATGCTGTATTGTGAATCAGCCGTTCTAACCGAAGCAACATACGTTCCTTGCACGCCGCAGGCCACGTAGCAAAGCTTGTCGGGATGCCCACCTACTCGCGACACGTCGGACAAGGCAAGCATTTCCAGCCCCTTCCTCCCTCTTTCCCACTTCCGTCCTTCCTTCCCATTTTTCTCTCGAACTCTCCCCTTGCAAACCCGGCGCGCTTACGCAATGTCATCCTACTTTGTATCATGCCCGTGCTGCAATGTACATGCGCGTTCACTTCAACAGCGCTTAAGTTCCTCTCGCCGTCGGCTGATCCGCCTGTACCGTGGCAGCGCGTCGTGTCCTCCGCTGGCAAAATCTCTTCACGCGGACCGGGGACGGATGGTGCGCAGCGCCAGCGCGAGGCGCTTGAGGCGGAGGATGTCGAGGTGCGCGTGGGTGGTGGTGCGGGCGCAAACGAGTTCCTTATCGATCTGGCTGCGTATGGGTGGTTCCCCGCTCAGGTATCCTGGAATGGCGCTGTCACTCCAGTTGGGGAGTAGTCCTACTTGGTGGCAGTAGGTCTAATCACGGTACAGCCTTCGCTTTCCATCTCCTTTTATACCAGGAGCCTGTCGGCGGCCCTGGGCTGTGCTTCGCTCGTGTGCCTTGAGGCTCAGTTCAGAGAGTAATGTGTTGGCTCATGCCATGTGTCGCAAATACTGCGTACGAACTTCCATTACACATAGCTATCCATGAGCTCGCCGCCAAGGCCAGCGTGCGAAATACTGTATCGAGCCCGTATCACAGTAGGCCTTTTTGCCAACCCATCCGTCGGACCTGCGTTGATCATGAATATGCAAAGCTGTAATCCCTATTCTGTGACAGTGACGGATTCAGCGCACGAGACCAGAGTCACTGTATCAGTGTAGACAATACGAGCTCAGTACTGCAAGGCTGTGCCGGTGCTGTGAAGCGAAACCAAGCTTCAGTATCTGAGTCGGACATGTTTTTCGATTCCACTTCGATGACGGCCGCTCGGAGTGTGTTCCCGGGTTGTAAAACGTATTGTAAACTGAACTTGCTGCCGACGACATAGTAAGGACCCCAGTTCTCCCCGTTGTCGCAAGATTGACAACAACAGAAAGTGGTCGTTCCGCCGGCGGAATGCAGTGTGACACTGGCACAGCCCTGTACACTAGCACTCTGGGGGAGCAAATGACACCGCACAGGATGCTAGCACTCGCGCGGGGGCCATATAATTCGGTGCTAGGGAATGGTTGGAAAAAAGCGGACAATTTGAGACCTCACTGATATTGATATTGCACTTAGGGTTACTGGCATGAGGCCGCTGAGATTAGTGACTCGGCGAGGTTCATAGATCACGTGATTTTATGCACTGTTGTCCTGTGCCCTGCAGCAGAACTTGCACTGACTCTGCGTGCTAGGACTATATACTTGTGACTCGGAAATAAACACCACCACTTGACGGACAATTGCCAGTGCAAGCACGAATAGCTATACTGTATATAAGTTACCAACGTGAAGCTTCCAGGGTCGGGTTTTGAGGGCACTGTATTTGGGGCGATGCACTTTGCCGCCGAAGGTTTCCCACTTATCCTCTATTCCAACTCAAGTTCGATGTTACTCTCAATGTCTCCGCGCACAACACCAAACTTGACTTCTCGACTTGAAGGTGGCGAGTTTCCAGGTCCGATTACCTTTGGATAGCCAACCGCCTTCCAACTGCTCATAGCGCTCATTGCCTGACCCTAGATCCGTCCCTCGAACCCCAGCTTGAACCTGCAGAGAAAGATTCGGGTACTTCGCCTCTTGACTCTTTTCTTGCCCGATTTCTCACGTGAGATTCGCAGAGATCGAGTATGTGGATTCGTCCGCGCAACTCTGGGCCGTTGTCTTCAAGGAGGGTGAGAAGTATGACAAGACGCTGGTGGAGAGTTGGAAAGGCGACATGGATGGTATCCTCATCTTTGTGTGTTTTTTCGTACCTTCACGACCGTGCCAATTCACTGGAAAAAACTTCGACAGACGGGCCTTTTCTCTGCAACTGTCGCAGCGTTTATCATAGACGGATACAAGTATCTTATAAGGAGCTCCAATGATACCACCAACCAGCTTCTCACCCAAATAACCCTGCAACTTTCTGCTTCTGCAGGGGGGTCTGAACCTCCTCCTCCTTTCGCCTTACCACCCTTCGATGTCCCCGCGGCCATGTTGCAAGTCAACATCCTCTGGTTCCTCAGCCTCAGCCTAAGCGTTGGCTGCGCCCTCTCGGCAACCCTTGTACAACAATGGGCTCGCAATTATCTGTTGACGACACAACTTCCGTCATCTCCACAACGTCGGGCACGGATACGTACTTACTTGTTCCAAGGCGTGCAGCGTTTCCGACTTGTAACGGTCGTGAACACTGTGCCTGTCCTCCTACATGCATCCGTCTTCCTCTTCTTCGCCGGCCTTGTCCACTTTCTCTTCCAGGTCAACAATTCCGTGGCGTACGCCCTCTTGTGCTGCGTCATAGCCTATGCCAAGGCGTATGTCGTGCTCACACTACTCCCCCTCTTTCGTCGCGATTGTCCTTACCTTACACCGATGTCTGGACCACTTTGGCGCACTTTCCAAGCATTGCAGTTCGCTGCTATTTTCCCTTTCAGACGCGTATGCAAGATTCTTATGCCGAACCGGACTCTGAGACTCATGAACCTGAAGGAGTATATGGGCAAATGCAAAGAGCGCTTTTTTGGAGGGTTACAGTATGACCTCGAGCGATGCGCGACGGACGCGTCTCAAGAACTCGACACTTCCGCTTTTCGCTGGACGTTGAAGTCGCTCCGGGAACCCTCTGAACTCGAGTCCTTTATTGCGGGCATCCCAGGCTTCCTCGGATCTGCAACAATAACTTCCGACACTCCGCAGCTTACCCCCTCCTCTATCACACTCTACAACCTCTTACACGTGGCTGACGTCCATCTCGGCCTCCGCCTCGGGCATTTGCTCAAGACACAGCTACATACGCCCCTTCCATGCGTCGATGCTTTATGGCACATCACACGGTGGTATGACGTTGTCAACGTGCCTCAATGGGACCGCGCGTTCGGTGAGGCCACGCTGGACTCGCTCCATGCCCTCAAAGGCTCGCGCGACGCGGCGATTGCATTGACAGCGCGCTGCGCTGCCGCACTTAGTGCGCGGGTGGTACTCAAGGACCTGCGGCGCACCCTTGAACAGGCACCAACGAAAAGGTTGCGTATCATGGAGCTACGCAAGATACTGCAAGCACTGATGGATGTCGAGCGTCCGGATGTAGAGTCCCTCCAAGACGATGAGCTCATTCGCGACGGTTATATGCTGAATATGGCAGACGTTCTAACTGGTGTCGTGCCACTCCTCCCAGGCGTTGATGAGACACGTGCCAATGTGTTATGGGACACGCTAGACACGCTAAGCGCTGGCCTCGATCTTAATCCGGTGTCTACAGGAGCCCGAACTGCGATGGAGGAAGCGTGGAACGCCTATGAGACAGAATTTCGGGAATGGGAATCTGCGCCGCCTATGTCCCCCCGCCGGCCACCAGGAAGCCTGGACCGTTACCGCTCTCGCATGCAGGAGATTGTGGGACCAATTATCCAGGAAATCACAGATGAATAACTCACCAGAAGACACGCAGACATGATTTGGTCACTAATCTGGTCCTCGCAGGTGCTATCGAGAGGTGATGTGTATGGCGTGCTATTTCATGGCCCCTGCGTGCCGTATAACATTTCAGAGGCGTGAACATTTTGTGGTTGTCTCAGTTAGAGGTGGGATCCACTGACAAGGTCAATCCATACGCTGTTACATTGATCCTGACGTCTCGGATGGAGAAACGATAGATACTGATGTGACTCTGGAATACTAGACCAGATACTGTATCTCTGTGCGACTGGATTTCGGACGTAAGACCCCTTGCCGCTATCGGCAAGCTTCTCCCATGAAGGTCGTGTAACCTATACTCCGCTTAGATCGCAGGGCGGTCTGTCAGCCAGACAGCCCTTGTGAACGTCCTCATAGGCGATGGAGTACAGCACCTTCGCCAGACAGGGCAGTGGATGGGCCGGTTGCTGAGCTGCCTCCTGTCGAGAAATAGCAGCTAGATCGTTTTATTTTCGTACGCCGCGCTGAACGTGAGTTTAGGACAAATCTTGACAGACTCGCTCAGTTCCCCAGTAAGTCGGTTAGTAGGCTAGTATGCTTGGATTTATGTTTTCTCTTTATGGATATTTTTTCCCTCTCCTTTGTGCTTCAGGGTCTCGAGACGCCCGGCATGCTGGAGAAATTGATTCCTCATTTATTCAGGCCCACATTGTCGGAGTGAGCCCGGGGGCAAGCACTGCCATGCCGATACCCTTCATGTGCAGATCTAGGTCATGTGCTGTGCGAGGATCAGTCACGTGATTCCCTTTTCCCCAACGAAGGAGATTGAATATCCCACCCTATTCGACAGACTTGTGCCTCAGATATGGTTTGGAAGGACTATATCGTTAAGCAATTTGACTTTGTCAATCGCCTCACTACGGAAGAAATTGACCTCTATGGCCCCTATTACACACTCCTTCACGACCTCTTCCCCCTCGAGGAACGTTACCTGATCGCTCCGCAGTTCAAGCGAAACACCGGGTCTATGGACTACACTATTTCTTACGTTGTCTTCAAGTTGAAGGGGAAAACCCCCATTTTCTTTGTCGAAATCAAGACATTCGTGGCCCTCGAACTTGACACCGCTCGGGCTGCAGCGGACGACGAGATGCGCACCTTCTTTCTCGACTTCTCAGATGATCGTCTCCCTCAATCTAAACTCATTGGCATAAGCGCCATGGGTACTCGGTTTGCCGTGTATGAATATACAACAAATGATCACCGTCTCACTCCCCGTCGTATCATCCACCATCCTCCTGGTCCCGTTACCGACACCGCCCCCAAGGGGAGATGGAGCGATGACATAATGGAGGACTCTGGAGAGGCCAAATTTAGGGCCCTTGTGAATGAAGCCAAGGAAATGGCATCGGCTATTGGCGGGGTTTGTGAGCAACCCCAACGTTCTCCCTTTCCACTCAAGCCCAAGCCAAGTAACATGGTTTGGAAGAACTACATTGTTATGCAATTTGACCGTATCGATCGCTCCACTACGAAGGAATGTGACCTCTACGGCGCCTACAACACCCTCCTTCAAGACCTCTTCCCCGCCGCGGAATATTACCAGGTCGCGCCGCAGTTCAGCCGAAACACCAGGTCCGACCACCCAGTAGTTTCTTACGTGGTCTTGAAGTGGAAAACCCCCATTTTCATTGTCGAAATCAAGACATTCGTGGCTCTTGAACTTCGCAGCGCTCGTGCTGCGGCGGACGACCAGATGCGCGCCATATTTCTCGACTTCTCAGATGATCGTCTCCCTCAATCTAAACTCATTGGGATCAACGCCATGGGTACCCATTTTGCCGTGTATGAATATACAACAAATAATCACGGTCTCGACCCTCCTCGTATTATCCCCCATCCTGATATCGTTACCTATGACACAGCCCCTAAGGGAAGATGGAGCGACGACATAATGGAGGACTCCGGAGAGGCCAAATTTAAGGCGCTTGTGAATGGAGTGAAGGAAATGGCATTGGCTATTAGCGAGGTTTGTGAGTTCTTCTTTCTTCGCTACTCCCGTCCATTTACTGATTAACACCATAGGACATCGACGAGCTCATGATGTCTGCGACGCGAAGTTGTGTCACTTGTGTGGCATTAAGTATCAGTAGAGACCAAAACATTGTCCATCCACTTTGAAAATTAAGGTGTATCATGTCATGTGTAAACCTCAATTACAATTATGACTGAGGCCAAACTCAGCTGATGAAAGAAGTACCGTAGAAAGTATAGGTATATGGCCAGTGCGGGAGGCACGAGAATGCCCATCATGGGCAAGGTGTGTGACTCACAAGGGAGTTGGGCAGCCTGCACAGCCTAAGGTAGGGCTCATTTAGTTTCAACAAATGTCACATGATAAAAGTGACAAAATGCATGACTTTCACAAAATTTTGAATAACTTTCCAAAAACAACATTTATGAGAAAACAGCTGCACTTAAAGCTGTATAATTACCACTAAGTCATTTAAGCACAGGGTATTTTTAATATATGTAGTTTTGGAGGAGTTATTCAAAAAGTTTTGAGCATGTGTGCTAGAATCTGCTTTAAGATTTGTCAGGACATGGCGTGGCAGAAGGCAGCAGAAGTTGATCAATTTTCGCAAAGAGTCACATGAAATGTAACGCTTCCCACATTTCCAAAAAGGAAGGCAACTGGTAAATTGGTAGAGCTGTCAGAATAGCTGTCAGAATTTCAGACCCAGATAAATAAAGAGATCTTGGATTTCGATGTAAAAAAAACAAATATAAAACATGTGCTAAGGAGAAAAAAAAAATCTTGGAATAATTAATGTAAGCAAAACAAAAACAAACATAACACGTTGTAAAAACACACCCATAAACAACAGAGGAAAGGCTTTTCATCCTTTATAGCTGGTCATATATCATAAAGGGAGGAACAGAAATAAGCTGTGTTGGTGTGGTGGTAATTGTGTTTGTAGTCCCATGTGTAACCTTTGGGGGGCTCTGGGTTCGATTCTGTGTAGGGGTAATATATTTTTGGTGTGTGCATATATTATTTATTTGATGAATAGAAGTTAGAAAAAATGTTACCTGTCGCACCAATTTGTTAGCCGTGAAAATTAATAATATATGCAGCATGAAGTGGTCTGATCATTGGGGCAGGAGTGTGGAATCTGCAGATACAAAATATTGCATAAGTTGATTTTTCATTGAGAAGGCAGAACAGCCTGGCATCACCATGCATGCGCAAAAAACATATTGCCCAAATGCAGAATCAAACTCACAGAACCCCTCATGCTCACACATGGGACTACAACTATAACTACCACCACACCAACACACCTTATTTCTATTCCTCCCTTTATGATATATGACCAGCTATAAAGGATGAAAAGCCTTTCCTCTGCTGTTTATGGGTGTGTTTTTACAATGTGTTATCTTTGTTTTGCTTACATTAATTATTCCAAGATTTCTTTTTTCTCCTTAGGACATGTTTTATGTTTGTTTTGTTTACATCAAAATCCAAGATCTCTTTATTTATCTGGGTCTGAAATTCTGACAGCTATTCTGACAGCTCTACCAATTTACCAGTTGCCTTCCTTTTTGGAAACGTGGGAAGCATGACAGCTCACATGATTCTTCGCAAAAATTGATCAACTGGCAGCAGAATGGGAGGTAACACAGTGTCACACTCATGTGACATTCGTTGAAACTAAATGAGCCCTACCTTAGCACCATCATGCCACCATGGCACCCTTGTTAACAGTCACTGGCATACTTCTACCTCCTGGACCAGCTGCCTCAGTGCTTGGTATCTCATTTGCCCCAAATCCTTTCCACCCACTTCCCCAATCTCCTGTCCTTTCAACTTGGCTAAGGTGCCAGTTTCATTAGTAGGGTGGTGCCACTCACTGTAATTCCAATGCTTCTACTTCATCTGCAAATCCGAGGTCTGTTTTCTTTCTCCTATTTCTTCCAGCGATGGACACCAACACTTCCAGGAAAAGAAAATAGAGCAGGGCACAACAGAGTATCGCATACAACTATCAACAAACTGAACCATCACATCCTCCTCAACATATTCGACTGTTACTGCATAGACAACACGATTGACGACTCTGATGGTGGATGGAACCTCGAACGATGGTGGTATAAACTTGTCCAGGTGTGCTGAGTCTGGCGGGGTATCATACTTGCCCATCCGAAGCACCTGGACCTCCACCTTGTCTGTACCTACGGCACGCCCATAGAGACCATGTTGAGCCATTCACCACCCTTCCTGCTTATCATCTACTACCTGGGGAAACTTGATGCTGTTGACACAATGTCTGATGAAGATAAACAAGGCGCAATCTTTGTGCTCCGACAACGTGGGCAGGTGC
>Ga0307510_10001345_pt1 | contig 26797 bp, 25 predicted proteins | sample 12_EM_MG_FD_207224 | JGI IMG/M metagenome (GOLD analysis project Ga0307510, IMG submission 207224) | Populus trichocarpa ectomycorrhiza microbial communities from riparian zone in the Pacific Northwest, United States - 12_EM | ecosystem: Host-associated > Plants > Roots > Unclassified | place... | reverse complement strand
CTTGGTCAATGATACATAGTTCATGAATGAATGGAGTGGGGGGGTTGTACAAGGAACTAGATGAGTGTCTTGAGATATCACTCGGCTGGGTACTTTCCCCGCTGCACACAATGTATCCGACTGGTTATGTATGTGGCACCTGGTGCAGTGGGTATTCGTGATACAATAGTATAATATACCGCGGGGCCTGTATGTTCACGGTCTAATATAGATGGATATGGTGGTGTGCGGTGACAAGGTGAGTATCGTACTGGGCATAAATATTCCTCTGCCTAGGACTATTATATTTAATACTACCCTTCATAGTCACCCTTTCCAGCGGTAGTAGTCAAGTTACGTTATCTATTATTATTATTACACGTTAATTACGATTTCCACTTCTAATACGGGACCGGGTTGGTTCGGTTTAGTTTGGGTTTAGGGTAATAGCTATATAATACTGTAATAATAATACACTGCAGCTACACTACCCATCCATCCACATTAACAGAAGCGCTTCCAATAATACACGACATATCCACCGGCTACAAAGAAAAAAAAGAAAGAAAAAATCTGCAACTCAACTGGTGCGGCTCATACACTACCAGTCTCCCGTCACAACCTTACTATTTCTAACTAACCAGGACTTGAGTTGTTCTTGGCGGAATATAGAGCCAGCGTTGGTATCAGTTTATGAGAGTGATCCGTGGTTGTGTTATACTTTATGCTGTACTGTGTAGTGCTGGAGCACTGTGTCCACTCCGGATAACAGTGATAATAATACCAATGACCTCGGAGCGGAAGCTCCAAATCACAAGATATAACTCGCGACTGGTGCTTTGGATGCCCGGCGGGAGCGAGCGTCTCGGTCGGTTTACTGCGTAATTGTCGTGTGGTGGGTGGCGCAGATGGAGTAGGGGATATATATTATAAGTGGTAACTGCAGCCCACCCCCCGTGGGATCCACACGTGCCATTCGGTGCGTGGACGTTGTACTACGGATGTACCGGAACGCATGCAAGTGCCCGCCATCACCGCGCATCACACTCGCTCACCCTCGAAAAGGATAATCCAACGTGGCTACGTGCGCCACACTCCAACCATTAATATGATAGTAACTCGGCCCACTATATAAACCTCATAGAGAGGGACAACCCAAATTACAACCTACAATACAATACAATACAGTACAGTACAGTACAGTACGATACGAAACTACGCTAATATAAATAAATAAGTGAGGAAATAAATAAATAGATGAACCAAGAGGGCAGGGCAAAAATGGAAGCAAGGTAAACATCCCGACGGAGCGACGTATGACGTATGGTATATATATATAGATGGGGTGAACAGAAGGAATATGAGTGAAATAAATGAATGAACGAAGGTGAAGGGGGTAGAAAATAAGGCCGGTTCATGCATAAAAACTCCTTACCGCACCCATCCATGCAGATTACTGTAACGACGTGAACAAAGTGGATCAAGAGAGGAAATAGTGAAGTAGCGATGAAGGGACAAAGGGGCGAGAGAGGGGGGGCATGGGGGGAGGGGGGATGGAATAAAGAAGATAAGATTTAGTGTCCCAGTCCAAGTTTTTCTCATACCGCCATGTCTCACCTGCACGCCCATCTCCTTTCCCCTCCTCTTCCCTTCAAACAAATACCTGTCTACGAATTATACCCCCCAACCTCAACATTCAAACTTTCCAACGTCCCACTCCTCGTCTGCCTAACGTGCCCTTCCTCCTTCTCTTCACCCCCACTCGTAATATTACTCACCTCCCAATCCGTCCTAATCTCCTCGAGCACCTTCTCACACCAGTATCCAATATCCCTCTGAAAATCCCGCCACCCATCTTCAGTCCCGTTAACCACGCCCATGGCATCAAACTTCAACCTCAGCTCCCACCGAATCTCTGCAGCCTTCTTCCAGAAGCGCAAGTTCTCTGCTGAGCGGTAGGGCTTGCTAAATTCTTTATGATAGTTCGGTATCTGGCCAAAGGGTCGCTTGGAGCGGCGGACGACAGCGTTGTGAATCAGGATCAGACGGAGGCCGGAGCGGAGGGATAGGAGGAAGGGTGTTGGGAGCGTGGCTGCTGGCTCGGTGGGAACAAGTGGGGGGAGGGGGTCCGGGGAGGGGTCGAAGTAGGTCAGGAATAGGTGATAGCGATCTGCTAGCAATTTGATTAGCATGTCAGCCTCGGATTTGGGGATTGGGGGGCCTAGGGTGGTTAGGGAGCAAACCCATTTCCCGACCTTCCCAGCTGCCCTCCAGCCATTCTCTGCCTTTCTTCCGCATGTCCGCTATTGCATTTTCTTCTGCTGCCAATGATAACTCCACGGTGTCGATCCACCTGACTACGGCGTCTCGCTCCTCAGGTTTCACACCACCCTCGAATTTCCTCTGCGCCAGTCTCCTGAGCACGTCTAGAATTCCCAGAAACCCCTCCCTTAATGACTTGTCATCCCGCGTCGACAAGAGTGATGTATCAGTGGTATAATAGTATGCCTTCGCCGCCCGAATAGCGGAAGTTGCCAATTCCACCAACTCAGTTCCGTGAAGCTCGTTGAACCCAGGTGGTAATGGAGCCAAATCCTTTTCGCCCTCCACTTTCTCCTTACGCGCTGGTCCACCCGGAATTGCGAAGCTTTGCAACCACGCACTTTTTGTCACTGCCAAGGCACCCCGCAATTGCTCCCTGAGGACCTGAGGATTTGGCGTTGGAGGGATATGTTTTGTCTGAGGATTGTACGTGGAGGTAGTAGGCGGTAGCATGATCGACTCATCAAAGCTGAAATCATCGAGCTCAGAGGGCGATTCGGAGAAGAAGTCAGCTTCCATGGGCGTGAGAAGTTCTGGTGATGATCGAAGCGAGGAATAAGTCGAGTCCTGGAGGGCCCCCCGGGTTGTTGTGTCGACCGTCAAGTTACTCGAGCTCTTCTTCGTCTGTAGTCCGCTGTGTACGTGGTCAGAGAAGCTCTAACGATGCAGGGGAGTGATTGTGCAAAACTTACGCCCCTTTCCCATCCAACAATCCGGTCTTTGCAAAAAAGTATTGAAGGTGAGCAATACTCCCTAGCGCCATCACACTTTCCCTAGACCGCGCCGAGGTCGAGAACTCAGTCCCTTGAGGTCGTATGAACCCGCGTCTCCGTGGCCCTCCCAGGTCCGTCCGAGCGAGTGAAGACCTAGCCGAAGAATCGGACGAAGCGTCGGAAGACGCGTATCCCAATTCCTTGGACGGGAAGGTGAAAGCCGGGGATGGGGGAGTCATCGGTAGTGTATGAGGCGAGACATTTGGTGAATCTTGCTTTGTAGGAGTCGAGCGGGGTGATGGCATGGGAGTGGTATTTCCAGACATGATCTTGTATAGTTAGGGGTGGGGGGTTGAAGGAAGTAAGGGAAGGGAAAACGTGGTGTCTTTTTTGACTAGTACCGTATGTACAGAAGACACCTCTTGGGGTGCGGAGTCAAGTTCCAGCATCCACAAAATGAGATCAAGGAGAAGAGAAAAAGAAAAGAAAGGCGTGCTTGATTGATAGGTCAGAGTCTCAGGTAAAGTACAGTGAGGAACACCGATAATGGTGAAATAAGCTGACGCGACAAACGGTACCAAGCGTGCTCGAGCGGAAGCAGTATGTAAGGGCGCAGGTCACCGAATATTCTAGAAGCAGTTGACGGTGATACAAGCGTTAAAAAAGGAGGTGTTGGGGAGGCGGAGATGCGGGGAGGGAGCGGGGATGTGGGGGTTGAAGTGCTCAGGGATTGTAATGGGAATAGGCTGTTACTAGGCGCAGCAGTAGTAAAGTAAGTGCCGCTGCTACTATTGCTACTATGATAGAATCTATCTTAGCGCCCTACTGCAAGACTTTGGTAGATTAACGATAGTCCTTCAAATAAGGCAGTGGCACTGTGCGATACTTCGCGGGTGGACACCTGGGATAATGGGAGGAAACTGGTAGCATTGCCTGCCGCCGGTGGACTCAACATTCCACGCCCTACTGTATCGCATAATCGTCCTTCGAGGATGCAAAGGGCCGTCCCGTAGTCCCGAGTACGAAAGATCATCGGGGAAGTAAGCGCCAGGGCACATAATCGAGTGATGGCGGGTGATATCAGGTGCAATTGGGGTATCATACTTGGGAAAGAGGTCAAAATAAAGCTCCACCGTCTGGATCTGGTTCTAAAATACACTAGGACAGAACGATTAAGCTTTCGTGTCTAGCTCTAAGTAAGGCATACCAAAGATATCGATCAATTGAGAGATAAAGGGGGCTCTCATCTGGGGAGCCTAGTTATGCATATGCCCCACGATACCCTCCTTCTGAGCTGCTTGGTCGGTATGTGCTGTCACGTCAGAGACTGAGATCTCATACACTCGAGCATATGCCGTACCCCGTCTGTGCTTAGCCGAGCCTATGATATGTGATGAAGGTTATTTCGACGGCGGCAGCTCAAAGGACAGGAAATTCTGGGACCAAACACCAGCTTGCAGACTGCTTTGTACAGTACAAGTAGAGCATCCATCGATTATAGATGGCCTTTCCTACCTAAGCCGATAGCTACAGCCCTGGAAATACGGGTTATGCTGGCGGGGTGCACCCTAAGACCCACCGAGGTACATAAAGTACTGCACACAAACCCCGACTACATGTTAAAAAGCTTGACAATGAGCTTTCCCCTATTCCGCCCAAGGGGGAGGCCACGGGGTTTCGAGGGTGGGTTCGCGGTAAGGTGCGGTACGGTACCGAAACTATGGGATGCGGCTTATGATACTATACTCCAGTGGATCTCATCCTTGCGCGGAACTTTTTTCTTTTACTTTTCCTGAGGAGTTCATCAGGATCTGGCGAAATTCGCTGGTGCTTTATTATTATTGTCAAGGAGTCTGATGGTCTGGTCTGTATTATAACATCCGCTCGGTATATTGAATATTGGGTAAAGTCTCCCATTCGCTTGTCCAAGCAAAAGACAAGGCAACTAGGGAATCAGAACGTGCACGCGATTGGTGTTCTCCCTAGTTCACAGACAGGTAACATACCCTGACGGACTGTAAACGTTATAGGGAAAACAAAAGCATTACGAGAGGGGGAGAAAAGAAGAATAAATCGTGGCATCCTAGACTACTCCGAACCTGAGGAGAGAATACATCTAATGATGGGAAAAGACAATTTTGGTAAACTAGCAAAGTCTCCAGTACACCGCGATCCAGAAACACAAAGTGAACTTAAGAAGGAGAGAAGGAGAGAAATGAAAGGAGGAAAAGAGAGCAGGGCATCCGGAAGCAAAAACAGAACGGAAACGATGAATCGACTCTTCATAAAGTTTCCCAGCCACCACTGTTGATGTCTGCTTCTAATTTTCTAGATATGACTGATGGCACGCCGTGTTGCAGCCAGGTGTTGCGCATGAGAGCGTCATATCTTCGCTGGTTGAGGAATAGTTGTCGGTTGCGTCTGCTGGATGTTAAATCTAGTGTCGTGGGAAGGGTTGTGGGGATAATAATACCTTAGCCCCCAGTCGGTTTCTCCGTACCTGTCAAGGTACGGGGCCGGTCCGTAGCTACCGTGCCCATTGTGCAAATAGAGAACGCACCCTTTCCGGATGTTTATGAAGATCCCAATATCCTTCCCACATCTAGCGCGAAGCCGGTGAGTAATTGTTCGAGCAGCCAGTGAAGGCGGTTGTACTTACTTGTCAACATGCTGATTACAACCCCCGCGTCCCCTATCCGTGCAACACACAGCTTGCGAGCATATGATCTCGCCGCAGAATAGACACACATTAGGGTCAGAGAGGTCTTTTCCACTCTTTGGGCATTTTCTCTTCATTGCTTCGTCTACCAGTGTATCGTAATGAAGAGGCAATCCGACAAGTTCGAAAATAGCAGGGTGTGATAGGTTGGTACCCTTAAGATTTGTGCTCATATGAACACACCATTCCGATATCATTGAACGCAAGTACTGGCCGTCAGTAGTGGGCATAAGCCATGAGGAAAGCATCTCGTCGAAGCCCGGGAGTCCTAACACCTCGGAAAGACGATCTGCTTCGGAATCATCGATATTTCCGAAACCCGTGTTCGGAAAAACGATTCCGTACTGGACATGCAACAGGATGGCGGATTTGCGCAGGAACGTTGTTGCGTACTTTTTGACTAGTGTGCGCATGATTGCGATGCTCTCGAGAGGGAGATTGCCTGTGTCGGGTGCTAGTCTGCCGCTTTGACGAACAAACTCCGTAAACTGACGGAATGTGTTGAGTTGTTGTTCTGTGAAATTCATAGAGTTTTGAACATCCTTAGATCTTCCGGATTGTCCCCATGCTGTCAACAGGCCATTGAACCAATTGACTCTGGAAAGCTTATGCACTGTTTTGGTGATTTCGGCCATGTAACACAACCGAACAACATGTATGATGTCAAGACCTAGTCCAGGGGCAAGGCACATAGAGCATTCTGCCAAGAATACAAATATATCATCTAAGAACAGGGGGTTCTCATTCGACCTCAACTGTGTGCGGGCTAGGTCATCGTATACCTCGGGATGACCAATCAACAATCGCTGGATTTGTTGTCGCTGCATGTCCTTAAACTCAAAAATTGTCTTGTTTTTCTCGCTGTTTTGTAATCCCCCAATGGCGATATAGGAAGATACAGTTTCAGACAGGATCCTCAAGTGTGTCAAAGCTTGTTGTGAGATCCGGTCGAGCAGGGTCATTCCAGGCTCAGATCCCACACCCCGTTGGGCGATCTCAACCGCTGAGATGGTAAACCCAAAGATTTTAGCCATCGAATCGCAATGAGTGAGGTTGTGCTGGGGTGGGGGTGTAGCCAGGCGTGCTTCAGGGGAGGGATATCTAGTATGAATGTTGTTGCTGATAAGGGTGTCTCTCAGGCGGCGGTATATCTTGTGTAGTTCGTCCAATTCGGTTTGAGCCGGCGGAAGGATAACTGCACCGGGCCTTGGAGCAGCTTCATTAACCCCGAAGCTTAAGGTGGGAGCTGGTCTGGATGATCCAAGCTCGGGAAATCTCGGCTCGACATGCATTGTTGACAATTGAGAGAGCTTATTCCCTATTGGGGCAATCATGTTGCTGGAGCCATAGGAATAAAACATTTCTTGGCACATCATAATGTTGTACCTGTCTAGCCCGTCACTCTCGATGGCCTTCTTAAGTTTTGACATCGAGCCGAGTTTTTCTCCCAACCATTGTTCGAACCTGACTGGTGGTTTTAACGCCCCGGATGTAGTCTCCTCTTTAGCCCTCCAGACAATCGGCAGAAAAGCATTTCCCAAAGCCTTACAAAGGGGGCAGACGAATTCCTTAAACTCTAATCGCTCGGGATGGTCGCGGGCTATTTGCTGGGGGTGGCGGCGCCTGGTGGATTCGTAGTAGTGTTCGAAGCAGCTAAAATGCATGACATGGCTGCACCCAGTGGCAACAGGCCCCCTCATGACAGATTCTGGGGGAAATCCTTGGCCCAGCCCTTGGCGCTTAACAATAAACTCACTTCCATCTGCAGCAAGTTTGCGAATAGAATCGCGATTCATACTTGCAACCCCGAAAGGCCGAATTTCGTCGGCTGGACGGTCAAGGCTGTCGGGCAAAGTGACAACCTCATAAATGTAGTTCGGATCGTTAATTGGGGTTTGCCTTGAGATATTGCTATCTGATATCAATGCCAGCGCCCCGTAAAGCCTTGAATCAGTCATCTCCTCCTGACATAGCAAGCATGTTCCGGCAGGATACTTCCACCATTTCTTCTCCTCCTCATACTCTTTCTCCTCATTTTCGCTGTCAGTGAATTCCTCGTCTCCAAAGTCAAATCCAGCGGAGTTCAAGAAACTTTGTTGCTGTTGCTTCATCTGTGCCATTATCTTTGCTTGTCGTTCCCTCGCTAGTTGCTTTCTCTCGACCTCGGCAGCTTTGGTGTTTTGGTCAGCTTCGGTATCCATCCGCTCTGCAATCTCGTGTGCCCACACTGCGGCTGCTTCGAATGCCACCGGCTTCTTTTGTCGCATCCGCCGGAGAATGTTGTCGATCTTGGGCCAGCAGGCTTTGAAGGCATCTATGCCGGACAAACGGTGGAGCACGGTGGCGATGGTTCGATTGCCGATCTCGCTAGCCTCAACTTCAATAGGCTGTAGATTGAGCATCCCAAATCCACCCTTGGCCTTCTTCTCGAGTGCATGGAGGATAAATGAGTTGTCGGCTTCGCCCTCAATGGTTTTGTCCTCGGCGACGGCCAGCTGACAAAGATGAAGACAAAGTTGCAGAAATATCTCAACTCTGCTCTCCTGTATTGAAGGTGTGTAGCTCTTGAATTGAAGGCCATATGCTAGGGAGTAGTAAATGATTTGTGCAAAAATTGGTGTTCTGGTGAAAGCGGCAATCTCCGAGAACACCCCCGTCTTGATCTCTCGTAGTTTTGGCTCAAACGCTACCTCAGAAACCAGGCGCCCGGTTCTCTTTGCGACCCTCGCACAACAGCTATTTTCCATTTCCTCGCGTTGGTTCTTTGAAAACTGCAGGATGTATGGATCTACTTCCTCATGATACTCCTCTTTGAGCTCAAACGTGCCGGAATCAGAGAGGCCGTCTGGAGGTCGAAAAGTAGTCATTTCTTCAAGGGTATCTTGGAACTTGTCAAGCTCTTGCAATCTCTCTGGAAGGCGTGCTGTGAGCTCTGAGAATTGAATTGGCTTAAAACAAAGAATATGAACGATTTCTCTCTTTAATTTCAACAATGCAAGATCGGGTTCCTCCTGTATTGGGATAAGCGGGAGGCGATCGCTAAGTATCACGATCAACAGGTGTAAAAAGTCTTCCGCAAGGTCTAATACTTGCGAGTCCTCATAGCCTTGTGGGATGTCAAAGTTCCCTTCAACCCAATGGTTGAGATTGAAGCGGTCGATGATTGTCACGAGCATCCTGCTGGGGTTGACGGTGACCAAGGCTGTCTGCAGTAAAAAGATATCTCTGCTATGTGCCATCTCTCGCTGGGAAACGCTCTTGTAGGTTTGCATCTGGTGTCGGAGACTGAATCCGTTGCGGACCCACATCCCTGCCTTCATTTGAGCTAGCCACACGCAAACCCTCAAAGGGAAATCAAACATGACGATTGCGATATCCTCGGGCTCGTATTCCGGGGTTTCTAGATCCGATGTTCGTTTGATTTGTTCCCAGTCGGGCATAAGGAGCTTCCGTAATTGACGAACATCCATGTTTTTTCCAGCTTCTATGAGCCAGGACAGTGTGTAGTGCAGAGCGTGGTGAAAGCTGATCGGCTGTTTATCGACGGCGAACTTGACGATCTTGTAATGGTGTTGATTGCCCCAGCGGTCAGTATCGAACTGAAAGCCGGTGACTTGTTTGAGCTCGGCTCGAGATTTGATCTCGGCTTGATGGAATCGACAACGTTGCCAGCCTAGGGAGTTGGTTGCGGTGTATCTCGCAACCGTAGATATAGCACGCTGAAGGCTATTGTCGTGAGGGCCCTCAGTCCATTGATATGCTTCCGAGAACTGTCTAACCAATCTATTGATTTCTCGCGTAATCAAGGATGCACTGATCCATGCCTCAGCTTCATACTCTACATGCTCGCCCACCGCGCGGGTGTTGGGACAAATGCCTTGGTGAAGGGTTACTAAGTCTAGAAACTGGAGCATATATCTTTCCTCATGCCGTAATCTATCCTGGACATAATCGGATGCGAACAAATACCGCATATCATGGAAGAAATGAAACATCCTCCGATTAGTGAGGGACCCTGTATCAAAGGCGAGGGTTGCGTCTTGGTTGACTTCATGGGGATGACCCACTTGGCGGGTGGTGAGAAAGGTGTATAAGATGGCCAGTTGATTTGTCAAGAAATTCCCACGCTTAACGACCTCGGCGGTTATGGAGGGTGTCGTTAGGATCTGCAAGGAAAGATTGATGATGGAGTGGTCGGGTTCCCGGTCAGGAACAAGGTACAATTGGCTCAGGACAGTGTATAGGCCAGAGAATCGTAAACCCAGAATTCGCTTGAACTCAGGAATAGCGACCACCGTGCTGATATAAAGATCCCGTAGATCAATCCTAGCCTTTTTCCAAAGTCTCAGGTCGAAAAGGATGAGCCAGTCAAGTCGGACCCTCTGGCGTAGATCTTCGTGAGGAGGCACGGGATGTTTGTTGGTGTACCCGGCTGGTTTTTCTAGCCAGTGTTTGGGTACGGGAACTCCCGGCCTGCGGGAATGCTGGAATCCGGGGGTACGAGGTATTGGCGGCACATCGGGCATTTCCTCTTCATTGTACGCCGGCACGTTACCGCCGGCCTCTTGGTTTTGCTCAATAGCAGTTTCAGCTTGAACTGTCATTGTTTGTGTGTTTGCATGTGTTCTGCCAGTTTGATTTTGAGGGCCCATTCCGATCGCGCCTATGATGCGGCCGCCGATTTGGGCCAGCACACTGCCGACCATGTCAACATCATCATCATCATCATCATCGTCATCATCATCAGCTTCTCCTCCGCCACCATCGTCGTCTTCGTCATGTTCAGCATCTTCCTCAATTTGATCGTCGATATCTCCTTCATCCATATCCACGTCGTCATCGGTTCCCGCGCCAGTCACTACTTCAATGGGGACAACCACCCGCCTACTCCCGAGCAGACCACTATCATCCTCCTCCACCGCGTGGTCATCAATTCCTTTCTTACCAACTTCTGTATTTGAGGCCCTCGATCCAACTCTCCATACCCCAAGAAGTTCTTCACAGATAGTTGTCCGAAGTATGTCGTTATGCCCCCCTACACTGCAACCAGCGATATCTCCAAGCCACTCTATTATCGTACCACACATTTGCTCTCGGAAGGTGGCCCTGGCAGACCTAATAGTTACAGTGACCTTTATTTGCTCGATAATACTCGATACCCGCATAAGCTCTGGAAGAGAGTGACTATAGGCAACGATACTTCGTCCAACAAAATGGGTTTCCTGTGCTCGCTCTTTGCCGAATTTCTTTGTTTTTTTGCATGCTCGTGCAACTTGATCCTCAACCTCGTCGATGGTGTGCTTCTCGTCATTCCATACGATGAGTGCGTATTCGGCGTTATCTGTAGCCGATTCTTCTGGGAAGTATCTAGAAGTTAACCTGGATGACTCCTCATCATTCCTTATACCTTCTCCGGTCTTGGGGAGCCGTAGTTGCTCTGGTGAACATGATATGACATCGCATAGGTAGTCTATCGCTCTAGCAATGGTGCTTCGGATACCTAGAATAAGGTCTGGTGGCAGTTCTTGGGGGGGGACTTCAGAGCCCATAGGTGAACAAGAGGAAGCGTGAGGTAGAGGAGTGTGAATGGAACATTTGACGGGAGTTTTCCATGCCTCGGGATCTCCACAATCACAGCAACCACTGCTGCCGCTCGAGATATTGATATAGACAATGTGGCCCGTATGGTCGGAAGACTCAAAGCATTTTCCACAGAGCACGCAGGTGTCGTCGAGCGAGCAGGTTCTAATTTTAAGCTTGTATTAGCTGAAGAAGGAGAAATTTAGTGGTGTTCATGACTTACTTGCACCGATATGTCGCTTCTCCGGGCCTAAATATATGCCCACATGGTTTCCCCCTCGCTGTTGCACTGTACTCTGCTCCATCAGACGCACCCTGAGCTAACGACAAATTCCAATCCGCCGGAGAGGTTCCTTGTGGCGGTCCGTTGGGAAAAAAGTAATTGAGATATTCCCGTTTGTTACAAGCAAGAGCTCCAAACAGGTCTTTTAACAGAAAGAGCTGAGCCTCACCGGTATACCTATAGGCGTTGCTTTGCGGAGCACTCCGCAGGCGTGAGACGAGGCGGTTTTCGGACTCAACATTCACCGTCGATGCAACGGGGCGCTTCATCAGATTAGAGGCGGGGAATTTCCAAGGAATGGTGATGGATTTCAGTGATGGTAGAGTATCTAGTAGGTTCGATTAGGCTATGGAGAAATCCTAGGAATGGGTGAAGTAAGAGAGAGCTCGAATGAAGGAGACGAACTGATGGAGGCGGTTGCGGAAGTTGCGACGATACCGATCCGGTTTGAGAGTACGGTAGGACTGATTCATGAAAATCTCACCAATGGTATGATATGAGACGGGTAAAATACAGTACAGTATGATACAGTACGACGTTATGGAGAAAAACAGCTCGAGCGGCGAGGGATAGCTGGCAGGTGGACTACGGGTAGTGTAAGATGTCGTTAGCGTCGTTTCCTTCCCTCTCAGTATTTGACGACGAAGAAAAAGGAAAGAAAAAAAAAGGAAGAAAAGAAAAGAAAGAAAATGACGGGCTTCTTGGTGCGCGAGCACCGCACAAGCAGGCGACGGGTGGCAACCGCTTGTCGAGAGCTTCTGAGGTCTTATTCGAGTGTATCAGCAAAGCCCAATTAAACTTTGGTCTTAATTCGAGCCCAATAGACACGTATCATACTTAACAGCTGGGGCTTCCACTAGGGTTGCGAGACGGGATTCGAAGATCGGAATTTGAGGGGTAATTTGATGAAGCTTGCCCTAAGGTCCAAGTGGTACTGTATTGTACTGTACAGCGTCCCGGCATACAAGTATTTTCAGATCGGACCAAAGTAAGGTACAGTAGGGCGTGGTAAAAGAACTTGCAGCACCGATATCGTGGCTGTCCCTTAGGTTTGTTTTTCCTTCCCCAAAGGAGAAGGGTGTAACGATCAAACAGTCGCAATAGAATTACGGGTATTAAGTTATTGGCACTCGAATATGATACAGTACTTGTCAATCAATAGAATGCTGGTGTTGATGGCTTATGCGTGCAGTGAAGCGGCAATAAACATTAGCGCTACCAGTGCACATATCGTACTTGGTGTGATACTGGTGAGCCCAGTCCGTGCCTTGCTGGTGTTTTCTATAATACAGAGGTCTCTGGAATCGGAAACCCACGCCTACAGTCTTGAACTCGTAAGATGAAATCTATAGCATCTACAAGTAAGCATTGACCTTAACTCTGTCCATTACCGCAACTAATGGAGCGGGGGAATGGTATGGGCAGTACTGCGTCTGAGCCAAGACTACCAGCGCAACATACAGGTACAGCAGAGTAATTATATGATACGGTGTCGTGTAAAACCAGCCTCAGTACGCTGCCCTACTATTCGCCCCAAGGGTACGGGTGATGCATAGAGTGCACCATCAAGTAATAGGCTACTCTATATGCTGTGCCAAACACGATTGAATAAAGGGTGATTGAATTATCATTTTTAAGGTGTGACACAAACATAGCAACTATGGGCAAAATGGAGAGCTTGCTTCAGGCTAGGTCAAGGATTGTAGGACCAGGATATGGAAAGGAAAAGAAAAGAGTCTCGTGCTATCATAAGGTATAATATATGGGCAGAGAGACCTAATAGTAACATTAGATAGAACCCAAAAGGAGGGTTGCAGAAAGGGTATGATAGCTTAAACCTTGCAATCAGCAGGCGATTCGAGGAGTGGCTGATAAGGTATCCCGCCACCCTATCGGAATGAAGTCAAACTTGACTCGGGGCCATTAGGTTACAAAGGGGCTGTTTGGCGTGACATACTATACCGGGACCGGTAGTTTTGGCTTTTAAACCATGGTTACGAGGCAAACCATGGGTTGTGCTTCCAACCATGGTTTGGGAGAATTACAAACTACTCGAGTTATGGTTGGTGGTCTTGGCACTTTCTTTTTTTTCAATTTTTTTTTTCCTGCTTTAAAATCTTGGGCTGTTTGGGGCAATCGATTTTGAGACCATGGTTGGGAACTTTGCTCCAACTAGTTTGTAACTTACGAAATTTTCAAATCACCTCAGGCCAAACAGCCCCTAAGTTACAAACTCTCTATGAGCATTTGCCATCCCCACGAGGCTGCGGGAACAATCGCTCTTGGTATTATGATGGTGGTATTAGTACCCCCGCCATATCGACCCGCCATGTCCTGGGTACCGCATTTGTATAGTAGTATTTACGGGGACTGTGAAGCACAGTAGTGGCATATTTGCCCCTGCCGCCGGCGGGGAACTTTACTGTACCGTACATGGTGTACGGAATAGTCGAATTCTCTCAATTGTGAGTAGGGTTAGGGCTATATTGGGGCAGCAGCTTCGCCTATTAGGTTACTCAATTGGCATGAAAGCATCCTGAACACCCGCAATCGCTCAAGAGAAAAGTCTCCTACGTCCGCACAACCCGTTTCCTCTCCACCCTCAACCCTGGGGAATAGTTCTTCGCATCCACCAGGTATCATACTCAGGTTCCTATTTTTCATTATTGGGGACGAAGGTTGACCTGACCATTTTGGTAGTATGCCCACTTCAACCCCCGCACCCGACCCCGCCGAAACCTCCACACCCACAAAGTCCGGCATCACCTTCACTGCCGACGGGCAACGAGTTATACCATCCTCTTTACGTGCAGATGGTTCCGCCAGGCGTGAGATTCGTGTACGGCCGGGTTATCGTCCACCTGAGGATGTCGAAGTTTATAAGAACAGGACTGCGGAAGCGTGGAAGAGCCGCGGTGGTGGAGGTGTGCCCGGCGCTTCATCCCTAAGCGACGACGACAAGAAGCAGCCGGCTGTAACCCCTGCTACAAACAAAAACGCAAAGAGAAAGGCTGCTAGGAAGAGGGCTAAAGAGAAGGCGACAAGCGGACAACCAGAAACGGACGGGGGGACAGCTGGATCCGACGAGAAGACGAACGGGTCCCAGAAAGATGATCCACCTTCCACAGCTCCTGCCGCCGGAGATTCGGGGCTTGAGCAGACAAAGACCGAGCAAACCCCCGATGAAAGAGAGAAGCTAGCTAAGGCAATTAGGAAAAAGATTCGCCAGGCAAATGAGCTCAAAATTCGGAAGGAAGTGGGAGGGGAAAACCTGCTTCCAGAACAGTTGGAGAAAGTCATAAAGCTTCAGGAGCTTACAAGGCAACTCAGTGCTTTGGGGTTTGATCAGTGAGGGGTTTGAGTAACGGAGACGGGGATAGTGATGTTTAATTGATGTTGGTATCGTTTTCTGAATATTTTCAATTCGGACAGTAGCCATTGCAGCGAATCGTTGGTTTTTGGGCATCTTACTCACGTGGCGAGTATCATCAATGTCTTGGGTAGAACCCCCGGCTGTGTTCAAATCATGTATAGAAATTCCCCCTCACCACGCTTGCCTGGCGAGGGTTCTCTTTTATTATATTGTATTTCTAACTACACGTTCTTCTGTTGGTGTTTAAGTTCTGGGGGATTATCTAGAACCTTGAGTGGTGTACTACCAATGTCTACGTACTCTTATTTCGCTGCTGCTGCTGTGTGTACCTGTGTAGCGTCCTTCGTTTAGCGCTGTGTTAGTCCCCGAGCTTCCTTCTCCTTAATAATACTATACGCTGCCCCCCGTCTTGTGAAAAATTTAAATGTTCTACCTTAGTTCCCAAGATGTACTCGCGGTAGGGGTAAAGTATTGGAACAAACAGGGGGGTAAATGTCTGTGCGAGGAACAGAAAAAAGAGCGGTTATTTTCCTTCTTAGGTACCCGGCGATCTGAATGAAGGAAATCCTGCATTGGCCATCTTGACCCAGTTTGTTCCAATACTTTACCCCTACCGCGAGTACACCAAACGAATTGCCACCCCCACGCTCGGTCACAATACCACACCTTTCGTCACATCCCTGCCTTTGTTTCCTTGGTTGTACCATACTTTAATTCATTGAGCTGGATCCTTGCAGCTATGGCGATTCCCACTTGTAATCTGCCTCCTTCAACATTCCCTCGAGCGGTCACTGCTCCCTCGTTTATAGAGTTTAGCCTAACGGCATCTACTCCAACCTATTATATGTATGCTACGAACTTATTGGGGCCAGCACCACTGCATATTTTTGGACTTTGCGATCCACCCGTGCATAGGGGAGGTCATATGGGTGCCACCCTGATATCGGACTTGTTCCATTACGCTCGGCTGGACAATCGCTCTTCGGGCTCTAGGTCGAGCCAAAGCCTGCCTGCTGCCGTTCCATTCCATAGCATTGGGCTCGAAACCTGAGCCTAGTGAGTCAACCCTAAAAGCTAAGGTATCACGAACTCACTCTCTTGGTTTTTGTCCTAAGATTACAAGACCTAGGCTGCTATTCTTTCTCTACCCCCCTCTCTAAAATAACCACAACTAGAAGAACTATGATAACAAAGAAGTGGTAACCATATTGCTAACTCACACAACTAGTGGAACCCGATCACCTATCTGCTCTGCTCCAGTCACTACGGTATGGTCTCCCTCGCTGCTTTCGTACCGCATACGTACCTGACACTGTTTCTGCAGGGACTCTGGAATTTCTCGGGATATTCCTGCTGTCCTGTGGACTTCTGCGGAAGTTTCGTGCGCATCACAAGCTCCTATTAAGGCCCCTCTGGCCGTGGCGCTAAATTCGACGATCTCTGAAAACTAAGCTTATCGGGAGCGCTGGAAATGATAAAACAGCTGGACATTCGGCGGTGGCACCCCGATTCTCGAGGAAAGCATGAACAAGATCGATCGAATTCCTACTTGGGTTCAAAAATTTCTCCCGCAGCCGAGCTACACAGGATGAGAATGGGCCTTTTCGTGTTGATATCAGGGAATCTGGTGAACGGAGATACGGCTACCCTTGTACCAAGTTTGGAGCCCAAAACTGAAGGTCAAGACCGCAGAGGCAGTATTGGAAAATCTAATTCCGCTTCGAACGCCCGGCCCTGTCTAGGTATCAGTATATCTCGCAGTAACGCAAATAGATTGAGTGCTGGGGGTTAATAGCTCCTAAGGCTGCCAAGGCAGTGGGTCTTGATTTAGTTGGTAAGTCTACAATACGCGTGGTGTTATGTGGCACTACTGTGAAGCTTGTTATATTAGGTGTCTTTCTTTTATGCTTCTCATTGTTTAAGTGAGAGCTGGCTCTTTTGAGGGGCGTGTTTGGGGTTGAACTTCGTCGTTCGGGCTCCGGATATGATCTGGAAGCAATTCTTTCAGACTGCCGAATCGGTCTTAGAGCAGGGGGTGTGGGTGGTAGGATTAACCAGTCTAGAGTTTTCCACACTTGGGAGGGTGCTAGGAACGTGACTCTTGAGGCCGGGGGCGACTCTGGTTCCAAGTTATCGGAGGGTATTAGTTGCAGCCACGCTTTATCACTCGGCTGCAATTTTGCCAACTTTGGCCGGTTTTCCGAGACCCCGCCCTTGAAGATTAACCTACCCCTTGTGAGATGGTCAATCATGGCTAGTCAAAGACCTTCCGTTACGATCTACTGTATAGAGGAGGCCGATTTCGAGGTAGTGGTGACCTTGAGGCTTATGCCATATCACAGCATAGCCCACAAGTGCAAAGTGTGCATCACCCACAATTCCTTAACTAGATGAACCCCGGGACGACATCTTAGAAAGGTCAGGTTACAGCGAGCAAAACACACTAAGGTTGATGTTTTAATTCGCCATTATCAGGGTGTCCACAAAGGAAGCGCTATGGAGAATAGACTTCTTCACATACAGGCACTCGGGGTAGAGAGTCTGGGATATTTTTGCTTGTATGATACCCTAGTAGAGCAAGTTAGGTCACTAAGGTGTGGAGTTTGTTAGGGGTGCTTGCCAAGCCCGGGCTTTTTGTAGGGAAAAGAAATATAGCGGTAGACCCGCCGAATCTGAGCGCTCGCTATCCCTTATGTTGAGGAAGTAGAAACTGTGGAAATTTGTATAGTGTATCGGCATTCTAGATGTGAAGTGATCTTTTGCGATTGTTTTGGGACTCGTAGGAGGAATAAGGTAAAACCTTTGTCGTTCGTTATAGGTTCCAGCGGGAAGTTATTGAACAGTTATTTAAGGTTAACTAGCCAAAAATGTCCCTGTCCGTTCGGGTTGATTGTTCCCATCGTACCTCGCATCTCCGGATTCAGAGATAAAAAGACTTGAAAGGGGCTAGCACTTTCCTTTGATGGTGTAGGATTAGCCATCAAGACTGTTGGATCCCTTGAACTGGCATAATATGTACGTAATTCTGTTAACTTGTAAATATTAACCCACCCTGCGCCGGCGGGGAGAGCAGATCCGGAGGGGTTTTTCCGGTATCGGTGGGGTTGTGGCGTGCAAAGGGCCCTGGCCCACAGTGCTTTACAAGTAGCCCGACCTTCCCAAGCCTATTTGGGAGTGCCGTATTTTGTATTTCACCCCACCAAATACTGCAGCCACCACCCACCACAACCCAGACTGATAAACTCATTTCCGAGCAACTTTTTTACATCGCCCGGAACCGAAACAACCGCCATTCAACACCAACCATTCGACAACCAATGGATTCCAATAACCCCCGCGAGGCCTGGAATCGCATTCAGGCTACCATTGCTCGGGTGCAGAGACAGGGCGGTGGTGGCAGGGGACCACCGAAGGGGGTTTTGAGCGGTGGGCTTGCATTGGTACTGCTTGGTACTGCAGCGGTTACTTTTAACAGTGCAATTTTCAACGGTTTGCTTTTTGCAACCTTTTCCACCCCTCATCCTCCTACGTAGGGAATTGGACTAACGGCTTGCAGTTGACGGTGGTCATCGTGCCATCAAGTATACCCGTCACGGGGGTGTCAAGAAGGAGATCTACAATGAAGGTTTGTTTGTACCTTGGGCGAAGTTTGCACCGGCTTCGGGCTAAACCTTTCTAGGAACACATTTTGTTATCCCTTGGTTCGAGACACCGATTACTTATGATGTCCGCGCGAAGCCGAGGAACGTTGCTTCGTTGACTGGTACCAAAGGTTCGTTATTCGCGAGCTTGATTTTTTTGGTTCAATGACGTATGGTGTTAACTTGGACTAGATCTCCAGATGGTCAATATCACTTGCCGCGTGCTTTCTCGTCCCCGTGTTGATGCCCTTCCGACGATCTACCGTACGCTTGGTGTCGACTATGACGAGCGCGTATTGCCGTCGATCGTCAATGAGGTTTTGAAGTCTGTTGTTGCGCAGTTCAATGCTAGTCAATTAATTACCCAGCGTGAGAGCGTCAGTAGGCTTGTCAGGGATAATTTGGTGAAGAGGGCTGCGAGGTTTAACATCATGTTGGATGATGTTTCTCTGACCGTTTGTGCTACCGGGTTTATGCGTTGGCAATTTAAGCTAATCCAGCTTTTCTTAGCATCTCGCTTTCTCACCTGAGTTCACCGCTGCGGTCGAGGCTAAACAAGTTGCTCAGTAGGTGCCTCTGAATGTTCTAGTTGAGATAAGCCTAATTCACTGACAATTTTACAGGCAAGAGGCTCAACGTGCTGCTTTCATTGTTGACAAGGCACGCCAGGAAAAGCAAGCCATGATTGTCCGCGCACAAGGAGAATCCCGTTCAGCAGAACTTATCGGAGACGCTATCAAGAAGTCCAAGAGCTATGTTGAACTCCGTAAAATTGAGAATGCTCGGAATATTGCCACAATTCTCCAAGAGAGCGGCGGACGGAACAAGCTTTATCTTGACACTGACGGCTTGGGTTTAAATGTTATGGAGAAGAGGTAATCTCTATGCAGGGCAGACCGAAATAAAATTAGACATCGCCGCCGGAAATAACCAGATGAGCGTGAAGGAGAGTGTCAGGGGTTTTCACATCTCTTCCTGGAGATTGAGGTATTGTCATAATAACAAATAAAACTCTCCTATCCATACCATTAGCTTTGAAATTTTATTCGGTAGTCCGTGAATGAGACACTTGAGCAAATGCAAATTTCCTTGTAGTTTGGATTGGCCCCCGACATTCGAGTGACATTTGGGAGACATGGTTCAAATATCAATTTGACATATGACTTAGGGTTTAGGCAGTATTTGCCCCCCCCGAACAAATATTCGGGCAGGGCAATATGTATGAATGCAGGCTGGCATCCTGAGTTACCAAACCCTAACAAGCAAATTCAATTGTAGATTCGCTGGTGTACGTCTACCTTCTAGAACCGCCTGATATCTCCTAAGTCCCATCCACACCTTTTTCACTCCCACCGACGTCACCTAGCTACTGCCTCAGCAGAAACTCCTTGATAGAATACCCCATTCAAGTACTCACTGACGATCCCAAAAGTTATGAATTCTGATAAGCCGCCTCCGGGGTTGTCAACAGGTCCCGCTCATCACAGTAGCTCGATTGTCTTTGTTGGCAACATACCATTCGGCAACTGACCCCACTTTACTATTTTGCTGATAATGATCCTAACAAGAATTCCCTAGGCCTCTCCGAGACTCAAGTTGTCGAAATCTTCTCTGTTGTTGGCCGCGTTGTCTGCTTTCGTCTTGTGTTCGACCGTGAAACCGGCCGTTCCAAAGGATACGGTTTCGCTGAATACGTCGACAACGAGACGGCAGCCAGTGCTGTTCGTAACCTAGATAACTATGAGATCTTGGGCCGCAAGTTGAGAGTTGATTATTCTTCCCACGGACATATCCCCGAGGCCCCGCATTCGAATCCCTTAGACCTTCCGAGGGGTATGGAGCTACCACAAGGTCTTTCCGCGACCGAAGCTATATCCAGGACCGTGGATGCTATCCCGCCTGCAAAGTTGGGCGAGCTGTTAGGTGAGATGCATAATCTCGCTGTCAAGGATCCAATGAGGGTTACCGAGCTACTCAAGCAAGCCCCGCAGTTGTCATATGCTCTGTTTGAAGCTATGGCGAAGTTGGGCCAGGTCGATCATGCACAGATGGGGAGGTACTTGGAGCCCGCGGATTCTCCCTTGCGTGGCCCCTTGCCCATTGGCCATCGTACATTTGAGCAGGAAAACAATTCGAAGATTTCCTCTACAGAGCCGAGAAGTGCTATCTCGGCCTTTCCCTCCCCTCTCGCTCCTGCTCTCCTGGGCCACCAGCATAACATGCCTGCCTCTTTCCCTATTTCTCTTGAAATGCGGTCATTTGTCGCTCAGAGATTGAGTTTGTTCAACAGTACCCCTCAGATCCCAAACCTCGTTCAAACACCTATCAATGCCGCCGCTCATAATATCCAAGACCCAAATGTGGCTCTCTTGCAGCAGGTCCTGAACATCCCCATGGACCAGATTGAAGTGTTGCCAGCAGATCAAAAACAACAGATGCTTCAGTTGAGACAGCGTCTGTGTGGTGGAAGTGTGGGTGATGCTGCTCTCAGAAGGACCATTTGATTGTTCGATTGGTTGTTCATTTTCCCCCCAAAGTTGATTGATTATCTGAGGAGTGGTCTGGTTATGGGACTGGCTCATTTCACAATTGATAGGATGTCTACTGTAGAGTCCCGTATCAGGTGGGAAGCAGAAAAGAGAAGGAAGTTGTGGTGCAGGTATGCGGTGAAAGGCTTGGTTGGTACCAGTAAGTAATGGTGTTTCCGATGAAGTTAAAGTAAGGTATGGTTTTTGGGATGCGGAGGATTCCATGTTCTGCGTCTTAAGGGGGGTCATCAATTTGTCTTTTCTTACACTGGTGCTTCTTTTATTTCATCGTTATTGCCGGTACCATTTCTCGGCTCTTTCTTATTAACCTTCTTTCTTCGCATCCCTCTATTTCATTTATTGTGCCGGATGAATGCTGTCACACCCGTCCCATCTAAGTGCTGCAGTCAAGCGGAGATTCCGAGATGACAGGCACCCTGTGCACGAGGTTGATAAGCGCCCAAGGTGCTCGCTGGGAGACAGCTGTACTAGTATATTGATGTCGAGTTATGGCGTTATGCATATTTTCTCTTCACTTCCCCATCTCGTACCCTTTGACTTACCGGTATTGTAGATCATGGGGAGTCGTGTGTTTAGCTGCTAGAGTTTGTGAATGATTGGCCTCCTAATAATACAAGGACCGTTCCGCTTACAAGGACACAGCCTCGGGGTGTTAGCTGGGGTTGTTTTTTCGTTCCTGAGATGATAAAAAAGGTTAACTTTGTTCCTTGATCTCAGGATAATAAGTGTGTAACGATAGTTGGATGATCAATCGCATGCGATTGGTTATATCGGGGTTCCGCGGGCTCAAAGCTGGAAGAGTTGGAAGTCGCCCTGTTTTTGTTTGGTGAGGTATCGATATATGTTATCCGGTAGCAAGCGGGATTGATGGGAAGAAAAGGAATTACGGTATCTCGCACTATTATTTATGTGCGAGTTTAGAAAATCCCCTGTCGGATATAGTAAACCTCCCCAAGACCTCCCCCAAGACCATCATCGTCATATCCTACTTGTCATTGCTGGTTGTGAAACTTTCTCCCCTCTCGGTGTGTTCCTGTTTTATGGTGCTTATGGTATACCTTATCTTACCTTAGCTGGATTAATAAGACTAGATCGCACAAGAAGGACAGAACAGGTATCCTCCCAGCAGAAAATGCAGCCAATTCACTGATCGATTTGATCGTGCAATAGCGAGCCCCTCATGTCCTTGTCTGCACATGCTCCTCCCACTACTCCTATCCGAAAAAATCCACAACCCGCTTCATCCTCACCCTCACCCTCATCCTCATCCTCATCCTCATCCTCGCCTTCACCTCCACCTTCGCCGCTCCAACCCCCAAGAGAAGGTCCCCCGGAAATCCCGCACCAGCAATTGCCTCAGACACCCAGGGGCCAGCAGGGCCCATCATCCTATCCACGCCCAAGTCACAAGAAGCGCCACCGTCGAACACGTAGAGGCTCAACTGTTATCCTTCGAGTTGTTGCTGTCGACCACCCCAACATCCCCCCCATGTCATCGGGCCCCCAACATCAAGAGCTACCTAAGGACTCCACCACCACCATACCTGGTGGTCCTTCTCGCAGTAGACCGTCCCATCTCTTCGCCCACCCGAACCTCAGTAACACCTCGATCGAGAGTTCGGCCTTGCTAGATCATCGAGAGCAGCAGTCTATGAGACCGCGACGGTCGAGCACACAATACTCATCAGCCCCAGTCTTCTCTGGAAGTAGATTGCGTGTGCCAGCCGGCCCTTCCAACATGTCCACTATGCCAGGGCCATCGGGACTCTCTCGTCGGTTCAATTCCCGCGGGTTCCTGGGGGAGAGCGAGAGCGAAGACGACGGGGACGAAGAGGACGCTCCACTATTGGGACCCTCCATGAGATCAGAACAAGGGGTAGATATCGACTCCCCAGTGTTCTCGGGAAAGAACAAGCGATCTAGACCATCTACCGCAGAGTCCATCGTCTCTCCGGCTGGTCGACGTTCTGCAAATTTACAACCGCCGTTGGCCGGGGCTTCCAGAGACTACGGCGGTGTAAATTTCCCACCTTCTGTGCCTGGGAGTCCTGCATTGGGTCCTATGCCTGTGCTAGGGATGATGGGTGCTGTGGGATTTACTGATGGGCTAGGAATGCCAAGCAGGCCTTTGCGGGACGGCGATGCGATAATAGATATTACAGGGGACGCGACAAATGAGCGTGGATATCCGGATTCTACATGCCCTACACCCCCGCAAGATTTGGATCCCGGGCATAGACAGGCTACAGCTGAGGCAGATGTGTGCTTTCCTGTGGATGATGGGCTTACAGACGACGAGGAGGTTGCGACTTTACATGGTGGGAGCGTGCATACTGCTAGACGGCGAGTGCGCGAGTGGCCGGATCTGTCGGTCTTGGAAGAGTGGAGCCGGGATGAAAAGGAAGAGAGGAGCGAAGGGATTAGGGCGAAGAAAACTGCTGAGCCTGTATATGTTGGCGGGAGACTGCGTGCGCCTAGGAGGACTGGGTGGCATAGAGAGGTGGAGGACGAGCCGTATAGGTTCACTTATTTCAACGATGAATTGCCGGCAACTATTCATTCGCATACAATTTCAGAGCTACTACAGCCTGGCCAAACATTTAAGGATTTATTCCGCCCTGAACCTAGGATTCTAGACGATAGCTCAGACGACGAAGACCCACAATCGGAGGCAGAAAGCCGTAATGGCAACGGGCGAGCTACCGGGGATGACCCCGCCGCCCGTTCTTCCCCACAGAATGCCCCCCGTTCAGTCCGCACTGGGCCCCGGCCAACCTTCTGGCTAGACGTCATGAACCCCACTGACGCCGAGATGAAGGTGTTCATCCGAGCCTTCGGGATCCACCCACTGACCTCTGAAGATATATTGATGCAAGAGACCCGCGAAAAAGTAGAGCTATTTCGTAGCTACTACCTAGTCTCCTATCGCACCTTCGAGCAAGACACTAATAGCGAGGAATACCTTGAGCCCGTAAACATCTATTTTGTCGTCTTCCGGGAAGGGGTAATAAGTTTCCACTTTTCACTCACCCCTCATCCAGCAAACGTCCGGAGGCGCATTCGGCAATTGAAGGACTATATCACCGTGTCGGCGGACTGGATCTCGTATGCGCTTATCGACGACATCACCGACGCCTTCGCTCCATTGATTCAGTCTTTAGAAGAAGAGGTTGATGAGATTGATGATGCTATCTTGCAAATGCACCTCACATCTAATTCGGATGGCACTTCGGATAAGAAGAGCAACGCGGGTAGCAGTGCATCTGACGGAACGGAACAGAAGAGCGACGGAGATATGTTGAAGCGGGTCGGTGATACGCGCAAGAAGGTTATGGGCTTGTACAGACTTTTGGGGAATAAAGCGGATGTAATTAAGGGGTTTGCGAAGAGGTGTAATGAGCAGTGGGAAGTAGCACCTAGGAGTGAGATTGGGCTCTATTTGGGCGACATTCAAGGTATTCCCTGTCCCTCCCTATGCTATGGATAGGCGAGATTGGATGGGCTGACTAGGCGGGAAGATCACATCGTAACGATGGTTGGTAACTTAAACCACATGGAGAAGATCCTATCGAGATCACATTCGAATTACCTTGCACAGATTAACATCAAGAGTATTCTTTCCACTTCCGCCCTCTCACCCTACCTTTCTGCCACTAACAGTCCTCTAGTGAACGAACGCCAAGAACAAACAGCGGACGTCCTCGGCCGCCTCACAGTTCTGGGAACCATAGTCCTGCCAATGAACATCATAACTGGCCTCTGGGGCATGAACGTCCTGGTCCCCGGCCAAGAAATCGACAACCTGAATTGGTTCTGGTGCATTACGGCGGGGCTGCTCGTGTTTGGATTTTTGTGCTATTTTATTGCTAAAAGGGTTTATAAAATCATGTAGTACCTTCAGGCACTAGGTAGGAGTAGTGGGAGTGGAGGATGCAATTTCCCGTCTAGTCCATGTTTCTTTGTCTCTTTTTTGTCTAAGTGTTTATTCCCCTTTTGGTTGAAGTTTTTTCTGTTTCCCATCTCTTCATCTCTTCATTTTTCATTGAGTAAAGGGTGTTTGGGGGATATATAGAGGATATTTGGGATTTCACCATTATTCTCTCCTTTATATTGTTTTTGTTTTTTGTATGGTGTACGTATAGATAGCGTAGGACTCCAAGGAGGCCAAGAGTCGTCGCTGTAGTGAGTTAGGCGCGGGGTAAAGGTGGGTGGTGTAGCGGGATAGGATTTGCAGTTGAGTGTGGGCTGTCTTTGAAAATTTCTTTTATTAAGTTACTGTAGTAAATGTGTGCGCGAGGGCGGGGGGGGAGGGGTGTATGGATATTATAGAATCAAGTTCGTAGGAGAAAGATATGTGTAATAAGATTATTATCATGCGATGGAAGTTATTCAGGTGTGATCTGGAGTCTGCGGCAAACTCAGTGAAGGGCGTAGTCCTACGAGCACCGAAAGCGGAGAATGCATGTGAATTTCAGTTGGCACCGGGCGACTCTACGGTACTCGAGTATCGAGACATGCATGTTCGCGTGTCATATGTTCAAGGTTAACTTACCGTAAAACCGGAATACCGTATTTTCATAAAAGTCAGAATAGCGCTAAGCAAGCTAAGGTGAAACTAAGGCGGCCGAACCAACAGGAAGGCACGAAGAACACCAAGTCGCGACAGTTTAAACATATTGTGCAGTAGGGAGGGGGAATTGAGCAGGTTCAAGAAAATCATCACTAGCGCCATTTCTACTTTCATGAGATTCTACTCGAGTACGGTACAGTACTAGGACAAAAATATTTCCGAAAACTGATCGTGCTTGGCAACCCCGCAATACCACCCACAACCTCAATCCACATTATGCCACCCAGAAGAAAAGAGAAGACTCCGGGAATTGGAAGCCTTTCAGATATTGAGAAAGGAGAAATTATGGGACTGTGGAAGGTGCACCAGAGTGTTGCAAAAGTCTTACCACAGTTGACATATCTGAGACAAGACTCTGTGGTGCGCAAGTTTATCCAGAGGTGGCAGCAGAGAAGGGACCACTACGATCACCCCACACCAGGCCACCCTTCCAAAGTCAGTGGGCGAGATTGGCGGCACCTACTTCGAGCAGCCAAAGCCAACAGAAGCCAGACTTTACATGAGTTAACGCAATCTGTGACTCCTAATGTCAGCGTACGAACAGTCAAGCGCATTTTAGCAAAAGAACATATTAAAAAATGGCAAGCAAAAAAGAGACCAAAATTGACTAAGGACCATGCTGCTGAACGCTTGCACTGGGCTTTACGCTATGCAGATTGGACTGAGGAGGATTGGAAGCGAGTAATATGGAGCGATGAATGCAGTGTTGAAAAGAGGAAGGATCCACGCACTGTGTGGGGTTTCCGTACAGCATATGAAAAGTAGGATAAGGAGTGTATCCAAACATATGAAAAGGGAGGGGAAGTGAAGCTGATGGTGTGGGGGTGCTTTTGGGACCCATATCGGGGGACCTTTGTGTCTTTAATCGTCAAGTCAGTGGATCGATTTGTCTACCACGATCTCCTCGCGAATGTTTTACCCCCTGTTCTCCAAAGAGTCCGAGAAACCACGGGTGCTGAGCCTATCTTTATGGAAGATAACTCTAGGGTCCATAAGAATGGGGTGGTA
>Ga0307510_10001344_pt1 | contig 26799 bp, 11 predicted proteins | sample 12_EM_MG_FD_207224 | JGI IMG/M metagenome (GOLD analysis project Ga0307510, IMG submission 207224) | Populus trichocarpa ectomycorrhiza microbial communities from riparian zone in the Pacific Northwest, United States - 12_EM | ecosystem: Host-associated > Plants > Roots > Unclassified | place... | reverse complement strand
ATGCTATATGATATGCAATTTGGGGGGGGGTTTGGAAGTTATCTAGGCTAAAGCAAAAGAAAACAGAAAACTATCAAGCGAAAATTAAATAAAACCAAAATTTATCAAGAAAACAAACCTTGGTCGCAAGTAAACATCCACCTACAGAAATCAGAACTGATCATGGAAACGAAGCATCAATTTATATTCTGAATATTTATCTTTTCTTAACATTCGTTAGTTAACGAATCCGCCGTATAACTAACCCTAACCATCAAACAACCATAATGTCCGCACTAGTAATTTAATTCAATGGCAGCCTTAAGAACTAGATATGTTGATTAATCAAGAAAACATAATTGTCCGCAGTCTATGTTTGATTTGATTGAATGTTCTCCCTAGGATTAATAATGTAGATCCGCCACAATTATTAAACTCAGTTGCTTCACAAGTTCATATACCACAACTCCGGTTTTGATATCAAACTTAGCAATAGATTATTTATAATAATAACTTAGAGTCTGCTCTAGCAATTAAAATAAACAATCATAGGAAAAATAAGCATAGGAGAACAAACATATTCATCATATAAACTGAAAAGAAAAGGTAAAATAAATCTCACAGTTCTTGGAATCCGAAGGTTTCCGTGTCCTCATAACCAAGAAAAAGAGTTTAGCCTTGCATGTTTGTTGAACAACTAATGAAAAAGAAAGAAAGAAAACATGATTTCAAGTTTGTGGAGGAGAAGGGGTGTTTTTTCTCTCTTGGCTGACTGTTCTCCTTTCTCTTCTCTCATTCTTTTTATATCCTAGGAAACCCTAGTTTCTATTTTACAAAATAGTCCTCCCTTAAGTAGACATTTTACATTTAAGTACTTCAATAACTATTTTTCTAAAAAAGAAGAAATAGCCTTGCATGAAATCTTCAAGCTTTGACTTAGAGGAGCTAAATTGCTGAAATAAAAATTTGGATGTCGTTTTAGATGCTCCGGAACGTAATTTGGACTCGTTTCTTCATGAAACCTGTTTGCTGGCAGAATTCAGTTGTCATCTTTGAAAAATCATATCTCCCTCATATGACATCTTTTTTGGCTGACATTTGGAGCATTGATAGGCATTTTAGTCAGGAATGTAAAAAAATTAAGTTTGCATCCAATGGACTTTTGTAGCTCAAGATATTCAAGTCGGAATGTCCGAAGGTCAACACTAGTAGATTGCGAGATTTGACTTTGAAGGCTGCGATTTCCATGCTCTTCCTTATTTTATTTTCTTGCCTTAGATGTCCAGAAAGGTATGGATGTTAGCTTTTTATGCCACCGGAATCACTTCATTTTGACCTCTAGAGCTCACGCTCTGCACAAAACATCGACTGAAGGTCAAATCTTCCAATTAACTCCAATTTACTCCAATTTGCATCTTTCATCCAAAAGTGCCTTTAAAACATAAAACAAAGAATATCAAGGCATTTTATATATAAAACATAGGCAAAACACTAGTTAAATGTGGGTGAAACTATCGAATAATATGGTTGCATCATATAGGTTCAAATGGAAGAGGTACTATTTGATGGGCATTTATAAGGTGTTGATAAATGTCGATGCTTAGAACCGAGAAGGGAGATGATTGTTCATGGTATTTTCTTTTATGGATTTTAATTTTAGGTTCTTTGAAAAGCATGATATCCAGACTAAAATAAGAGTTGAGGATTTTTAGGCATTTGGCTTCTAGTAGTTTGTGATGGATTTCGAAGTATGACTATTGGACTTTTTAATGATCATGAGTGGTTTAAATAACTAGAAAGCCTTGATTAACTGGAAAGACATCTAAAATTCTTTTCTAATGAGGGTGTGTAGAGGGATATATTGGAGGAATCATGGGAGAGGTTTTGGCCAATGTGGGAGAAGGAGAGGGAGTTATCTCTATAATGAACTTTATAGTATTGGTTTCTGTGTTTAGTGGCCTACCCTAAAACCTTTTAAAGTGAAGGTTCTATTTTAGCATATTACTTAGCTGAGTCATTTTATATTTTTAAAAGTTGATTTTATTTCACCCTGACCGAGTTCTTTATTTGTCTTTGATTTGCCTTTTTTGAATCTCTTGAGGTGTTTTAGATTTTGAGGTCGAGTTGGATTTTTAAGGGATCTATATTTCACTTGTAAACTGAGCTTGGCATATATACAAAGAAAAATAAGTAAAACATGTAAACCAATATGCTAGACATTGGATATGATGTAGTGATAGTACATGGAGACACCCTAAATAAAGGTTCTAGCCATTACATGGGTAGAGGTAAGTTTACTACAACCACAAAAGGCCTTCTGCTACTCAATAATCAACCCTTAGATGTCAATATAAAGTCCATAAGGAGTGTGAAAGCATAGACTGTGACTGTGTCAGATTGACATGCTAACCATATCCAAGTTGATAATTAGATGGGAGTTGGTGGTTTCACAAGTTTTACCCAAGTCGATGGCCATTAAGGTACCATTACTTCCCCACCTAACCTAAAGTAAAGGTGTATGCTCTCAAATAGTGTTGTTTTTGTGAAAGCATGAATCTATATTCAATATATGAATGACAAAATAAAGTATGAATGTTATAAAGTAGACATGATAAATTAAGCAAAATATAAATTAAAGCAAGCACAACAAATACAATATTAACATAAGACAATAACATAAAGCTTAGTCCTAGAAATCTCTAGTGGAGTCACTATTTTGTCACACTCAACATTGCGGTGACCTGTCTTTTTTTCTTAAAAAAAAGGTTTTTTTCTTAGTGTTGGGAGGGGGGATATGTCCGAAACTTATGAAAAATGAGTCTCCATCTAGTATTATGGTCAATAGAAATCTTAATTGATCTTTAAAGTTATAAGGTAAATGACTGGTCATACTAAAGAAAAGATATTATCACCATAAAACATTTTACTTGAGGTAAACTGCATTGTCATGTGTCTTTTATTCTTTTTGGTTTGTTATGCCTAATCTGCTAGTGGTTTACCTACATGAGTGATAATAGATCTACTATAATGTGTTCAACTCAAGGTGTCCTATTCTAAGGTTGAGATCATCTACAATCAATTACTCTTGATCAACCCATGTCAACGATAGTATATCAAGCTTTATTAATGAATAAGTAGATGGACCACAGTTGGGCTCATTAAACCCAGCCCTCATCCTAGGAAGAGTTGTCACTAAACATTTTGTTTATATAATAATGGTCCAGAGATAATGACTTGTTCAGGTTCATTTATCTTTTAGCAAAAGCTTCACTCGTATTTTTTTTTCTAAATGAGGTTTTTATGCCCTAGTCCTAAATATCCAAGCAGAGACCATTATGGGTTAAAATTATTGTAGGTAGGATCTAATGACATGAATGTTTGAGACTTACTAAGGAAATTAATACCCTTGATTGACTCTTAGGTTTCATCAATGGCTATTAAACCTAAAGATTTAAAATTTTAAAAAGAATACATGTTTTGAAACTTGATAACAAAAAGAACTGAGGTATCACTAATTAACATTTAAGTTAATAGCTCGTTATGAGTCTATTTACCTTAAACACTATGATTGAATAAAAAATTATTTATTTTCAACATGTTTTAAAAGGGGTTTTCAAATGTCAACCTTTTAAAGACCTTCTTAATGTGGGCCGAACCCTTAGTAGGTTTTATAAACAAATTATAAAACCAATACAATTGTATGTATGAGTGTGAACATTATATTATTATTTTTATGTAAAAACAAACTCATGCATAAATAACACATAGGAATGACTAAGAACATCAAACATGAATAAGCATTGATTCAGGGCAACACTATAAAACTATAATTCTATTGTGATTATTAAGCATAACATCACAACTCAAGTCAAATGAATCCATAAAATTCATTATCCAAACCAAATCCAAAAGCGACATTTATGCCACTAGATTGTACTTTGAAGTAGATGAACCTTTGATGGTCACTACTTGGATATTCAGGATAGGGGTAAAAAAATCTCATTCAACAAAATTACGAGTAAACCTTAGTACTATAGGATAATATAACCATTATAAGTAATTATCAATATGCCACTATTGCATAAACAAAACATGTAACGATAATTTCTCCTAGCATTTATTTTATTTAGTTATTTTTTTTTAATTTTATGTTTTTATTTCATTTATGTTGTTTATTATTGTGTTTATTTTAATCTACCAAATCAAATTTGCATACATATTTTTTTTAGTTCTCACACACTTCATAAAAACTCAACAAAAGCTCTAGACCCAAGCTCATATATTTTAGGATTAGATAAAGAATTTAGGTTGCAAGTGTGCCTTTCGACCACTAATACTCACTTGGATTTGTGCTTAGATTAAAACTCACCCTGTACATAGGGTATTGTGGATTTACTCCCTTACCCATGTTGTATAAGGTCGGGTTACACCACTAATAATTCAAACAATCTAGAAGCCTATAACTCTTTAGGGATAAACCAACTAAGACAAACCTTATATGATTTAGATCTTATCCTCTAGAGTTGACCATCAATAGGACACGAATCATATCATGACATATCATTAGCGTTTATGGTGACCTTACTATTTTTCCATTGATCCTTACAGAAAGTGTGAGATCTTAGGATAAATTGAGATTATCGTTGAGGACATAAGGACTAGGCTGGGAAAGGGCCAATATGATAAGAGGCATTACTTGAAATCGACCAAAATTCTTGTGGTTTTTATGTCCTCAGGGAGAATGTTTCAAGAAAATTCAACCTAATCCATCCTCATAATCCTGATATAATAGGAAACTGAAATAATAACAAGTATGCATACTCAATCCAGCCTTTTGCATTCATTTATAAATTTTCTTTAAAGGTTGATAGGAAGAAATATAGGTTGCCTTGCAAAAGTTTAACTTTCCTTTAAAGTTGATACTATTAAATCTAGACAAAAAAGAATGGAAAACAAATAAGGATCACAACTAAACCAACACAACCAAAAAGAGATAGAGAGTCTAAAATGAGAGGTTTCTAGGCTCACTAGCTTGCTTGAAAGAACACTGTAAGCTATATCATCTGGGGAAGGGACCTCTAATTAGGAGCAAACTCAGGTAGAAATGTCATTTCATCCCAATGTCCAGCAAAAGCTACAAATACCATCAAGGCCATCCAATTTTACCAAGCTAAACCAAGGGGCTCCAAGCTATTCTCCTGAGTCCTAATTTACATCACATTTCCCATTTGCAAGCTTTCTATAAGAATTACAAGCCCAGACTGCTATAACTATTGACTTTATCGTTGAAGAAACCCCGAAAGTCAAGCTGCTTGAAGACCTTGATTCTGAAAAGTTATTTACAATAGAGGAATGACTTTGAGAGATAGAAGGTATAAACCTTTATAACCTAGTAAAGACAATTAAAACGTGTCTCATGCCTGATGTTGTAATACCTAAGAAGTTCAAAGTACTAGATTCTATCAAATTCAGTGGAATACAGAGTCCCATGATGTATTTACTGATGTATTGTAGCAAAATGGTCAAAGTAGTCCATGATTAGGAATCTCCGTTCAAGTCAATCCCCTTCTGTTTGAAAAGAAAATGATCTTCATCTTCATGAATAACGTCGAGGGTTTTTATTTTGGTTATATGATTTGCAATACTTCAAAGTAATTCGCAAATATGGTAGTTGTAGCTAAAAGAGTTAAATAAGCTCTAAATGAAAGAAAAATTCAGGACATGAGGATACCACCTACTTAAATGAATTTCCTAGTTGATAACCTCAAAGTTTGACACTTGGTGATAAAATGGCGTACAAGCTTGGTTATATTATCCATGTTTTTCTCATCATTAAAAAACTCAAAGTTTAACACTTGGTGAATCTCTTTTACCCTTATAAAATGCTATATTCTACCATAAATGCCGAACAACTGCATCATCTTTATTTCATCCTAAACATCACGTTTCTCAAATCATATTAAGTCCAAGACGTAAAAGAAAATGCCATGAACAATCATTTTCCTTCCCTATTCCACTCATCAATATTTATCAGCACCTTATGAATGATTATCAGATAGTACCTCGGTCACTTGATCCCATCCAACCATCTTTACTTAGATGGTATAATAAATATACTAAATATGAATATAAAGTAGCCAAGGGTCATTCCATTGATTAATGTCAAGATTTAAGAAATAGATCAATAATTTGATTCAGCATGAATGGTCATCATTTGTTGAGAACAACAATTAATACATAATAACCATTAAAACATTTAGGGCCAGATGAAGAGAACAACCAAGACATGATGTTAAGCGGATCATGTAGTTGATAGGTGAATAGAGAGGTACAGTTTGGCCTTTGATGAAGTGAACAAAATAAATCATGACTATCAAAAAATGGGTGCCTGAACCTTGAAAATGCAATTATATTACCCTAGTTGTAAAACTATATTTTTTTAGGATTATATTGCATCTTTTAATGAATTATGCCTTTTTTTCTTATTGTTGTTTTGAAATCAATAGATGTTTAGGTGAAAGTAATATTTTTCATTTTATTTTCATCTATGATTGGAAGTATTATGGAAAATTCATTATAAAAACTTTAGTAAAATTGGTCAAATTCAATGACATGTCATGAAAATGCTAGGGGCAATCCCTCTTTTCACGAAACCAATCCGTTGTTTTATATTAAGGCAGTCGCAGGGGCAAAGGCCCCCACACCAACATCGCAGTATGCATCTAAAAGCACAAGCAATCACGCGTGGGCCAGTTCGACAGGTTTTCGCTTGACTGGAACACGACGCTACTGCTAGGTTCGCCCCGCGCCCCCCGGAAGGCGGGAGGCGGAGAAGGACACTTAACATTCAAATTCCACCAAATTAGGTACGTAACATAGAAACTCCACTTTGTCGTAAGGCACCTAGGGCTTTAGGCTAAAAGTGATAGGGGCAATAAGACGACAGTGCGGTGCACCAGTATGAAGCCTGCCAACACGGACAACCCGATTACCGCTCATGCGCCACCATGTACACATGACAACAATTTCAACGTGTGGAAACACCCGAGCGAGATCATGCCCATATCCCTAAACACAAAGGATCTCGAAAGGTTAAGCGACAAGCCAAAGAGAGACACAACGAGGACAATACTGTAGGGAGAGTAAAATGTCATTTTCAAGATCAATAATGAAAATATTAAAATCAAGGTGACGAGCTTAAAATATCTCCACAAATAAATAAGTGATCATATATATTTTAACCTTTAAATACATTTTGAGCTTTATAAATCTCATATTTCATTGACATGAACCTTAGCCTAAATCCTGTACTTTTAAAAGCAATTTCTGATAAAAAATAATAATACTATTTGACTTGTGTGGTTTAGTTTTACCCTCTAAAAACATAATAAAAATGTTTATCAAGCAAAATCATAACTTGTTTACATGTTGTATATCATTCTTTATATCATTAAATCACAGGTTTTCATAAAAAATAAGCATGATCACATATTGTTAGTAAAACACTATTTTTTTAAAATGAAAAAAACTCTCTTGTTGGAATCTAACATTTTCTTTCCAAAATTGTAATCCATATGTTAAAGAATTCTTTGAGCCATTAATATATCAAGTTTAGAAATAATCATTCTTTTTCACTATTCAAAGAACACTCATTTCATCACATGTCAATAAAATATCCAAGATTACACTTTGGCATTGTAATGACATGTTTTAGGCTTTTGATAAAAGAAATATCAATTTTTTGTTTGATTAAAATACTTTTAAATTTACATCTCAATGATTTCATTTTAATAATTGGACATGTATGAACATGATCATTAAAATTTATGGCTTGGCCCAATAACAAGAAAAATAATTTCATGAAAGTAGGTTATACAATAAAATTATCTCATTGACTGAACTTAAAAAGTTCATGGAAAGAATGATAATGATGCATATATGCCTTTTGATGGCTATTAAAAAGTAAACACGGTCAAATCAGCTATGGACAATTCTGTTTGAAAGAATCCATGACAAATAATGATAGTCCAATGATGAACTAATGAACTCCAAAATTTATAAGTAGCAGAGCATAACTTCTTCATTGGTGATGATGAAGAGTGGGAAATGGTAAAATATAAAAAAAATACCCTCACACTATACTTAGGGGTAAGGTCACATATTAGGAACAAATCGTCATTCACCAAGTAGTAAACGGTACAAGGTTTCTCAGAATAGTAAGTAGACATGGTTATTAAGAGTTGACAATGCAAATTTTCTATAAGGATTAAATGACATGGTTTTGTGAATCTACTATAACAGCACAAGCATCTACAAATGTATTGTCCTCAAGAAAACTTGAGCAGGCTAGTGAGCTAAAGAACTTCTTTAAAATTTAGAAGTAATTGAGCGTAATTTCTTCATTGGTGATGATGAAGAGTGGGAAATGGTAAACAAATACCCTTATACTACACTTAGGGGCAAGGTCACATATTAGGAATAAACTGTCTTTCACCAAGTAGTAAACGATACAAGGTTTCTCATAATAGTAAGTAAACATGGTTATTAAGAGTCGACAATGCAAATTTTCTATAAGACTAGAATGACATGGTTTAGTGAAGCTATTATAATAGCACAACCATCCACACATATATTGTACTTAAGCAAACTTGAGTAGGCTAATGAGTTAAGTGTCATAATATTAGCAAATATGAGATCAATCAATTTTAATGTCAATGGGATAAGTTTAACACCGGAAGGGGGATCAATATTACTCAAATGTAAGAATCCCATTATATATATATATATATATATATATATATATATCTGTTATAACATCTCAACTAATTTAAGCTTTGTAAGGCCATTGCAATTTTTTTTTCTTTTTGAGCCCAGTAAGTCCAACAAATTTAAGTCTAACAAGACTTTTGTGAATTTAGAACCAACAAGGTTTCTTTTTATTTTAAGCTTAAAAAGGCTTTTGCAAGCTTTTGCTTTTAGCCCAGCAAGGCTCCAACAAGAGTTTGGTGAATTTAAACCTACAAAGGATACTTTTTATTTTGAAACCAGTAAGGCTTTTGCAAACCTTTCTTGTGATCGAGTGAAAGAGGACTCTCATAAATGTTTCTTTACTTTATGCGTCCAGAAGACTCATGTGTAATTAAAGCAAACCTTACCATCATAAGGCTTTTACGATTAAGTCTCACAGGTTTCTCACAAATCACTTTATTTTTTAGTCTTTGAGGACTCCAAAAATCTCTTATGTAGTTTTATGTAGTTGAGTCACAAAAGGCTCTCACAATTTTTTTTTTTATTTTTTAGTCAGAGGAGTCTTACATTTTCTTTTGTGATTGAAACCCAGAGAACTCTCATAAATCATTTTTCGTTTTCAAGTCTTAGAGGACTCCTACAATTTTTTTTTTGTAACTAGTCTCGTAAGGCTCTCACAAATCTTTATTTATTTTTTTAGTCTTAGAGGACTTTAACAATATCTTTAGCGATTGAGTCTTAAAGGGCTCTCATAAATCTCTTTATTTTTTAGTCTTAAAAGACTCCCACATTTTCAGTTATGATCGAGTCTTAGAGAACTTTCATAAATATTTCTTTACTTTTGAGTCTTAGATGACTCTTGCAAATCTTTATATGATATTGAGTCTACGAGGACTCTTGCGAATCTTTTAGTGGTATGGAGCTTGTGAGGGCTCTCAATAAACATTTTACTTTTGAGTTTTAAGGAGTCATACAAATCTTTATATGATATTGAGCCTACGAGGGTTCTCATAAAACGTTTTACTTTTGAGTCTTACAGAACTCATGTAAATCTTTCTGTAATAATGAGCGTATGAGGGCTCTCACAAAACTTTTTTCTTTTAAATCTTAGAGGACTCTTGCAATCTTTTTATGATATTCAGCCTCCAAGGGCTCTTGTAATTTCTTTTTTACTTTTGAGTCCTAGAAGACTTTTGTAATTTTTTCCTTACTTTTGAGTCTTAGAGGACTCGTGTATTTTTTTTCTTTAGTTTTGAGTCTTAAATGACTCGTGCAAACTTAAGTCTAAAGCATTGCTCCTATGAATTTGAATCTCATGTGATTTTTTCACTATTAATTCTTAAGGCTGGTTATCTCTTGACTTGACCACCCTTCAAATTTACCCATATTCTCTATCTTGCCTTTACAAGCTTGATAACAAAGCCTTGGAAAAACATTTTTCATAGACTTTGTACCTTAAGTATTATAAAAAGGGGGCAAATGTTGTAACTCAATTTTGAACCCCTTGTTTTGATAATTGTTTTCTACTTTATTTTAAAATAGAAGAAAAATAAAAAAAAAATTACATATTTTCCATGAAAAATGCATTCTCGACGCAATTCGTTTAATTCTCAACTATTTCACATTTTTAGTTCTTTCTTTTTATCATATTCATGTTAGAAATTTTTCAAAGGTTAGAATATCAAAAAATTCAATGGGAGTGCAAGTATAAACGATGCCATTTTTCTCCTTTTCTTTCTCAAGTATAACATAATACTTATTTTCATCACATTTTGTCCTCTTGACAGAACAAGCCATAAGAACACAAATTGACTTTTAAGTTTTTTCCAGCAAAAAGAGCAAAAAAAGACACACTTTCAACCTCATTCTTTACTTTCAAAATTAAAAAAAATTAAAGAAAAAAAAATCCTTGTACCTGTTGCCTTTTACCATAATCTTTATCCTGTTTTTATGGTTGCAAGCTTTATATAAACATGCATCCTTACACCCTATGTTTTATTACTTAAACTAGCAATAAAAATCATAACTCTTTTACCCTATTTGACAGTTGCAGAAACACACTCCTTACACCTTTGATTTAAGATAAAAATCATCAAAAAAGATGTTTCACACAATAACCAAAAACCCTAGCCATCATAGCCTTTTTGCATCTACAATAATATAGTCCTTTATCCAACTTTCTTGCTGACAAATTAAGGGGAAAAGAACCCTATTTATCCTTCAAAATATGCCATAAAACAATACAAAAAAAAAAAAAACTAGCAATGAGATCTAAATGAATGAGACTTTGTGGAAGAATTAAGGGATAAGATTGAGTGTTAAAGGAGAGGTTCTAGGTAGTCTTTTAAGGCTTACAAAAGGGTTATAGTTCTTTAGTTTTAGAGGAGGAGACAATCTGAAATGAAAACTAAAAAACAAGCAAATAAATCAAAAAGGAAAATAATGTTAAAAAAGAAAGAGGATATACAAGGAGGTTTGATTTGGAAAAGACAGTCTGGTCTAGTTAATCTGAAATGAAAACTAAAAAACAAGCAAAAAAATAAAAAAGGAAAGGAAAATATTGTTAAAAAAGAAAGAGGATATACAAGGAGGTTTGATTTGGAAGAGACAATTTGATCTAGTTAATCCAGAACACTATTTGGTTTTTAGGTTTTTAACGGAGCTAAACACCTTAGTATCAAACGCTTGTTGGCTTGTTGAAAAGCTAAGACATACACCTAAATTTTTTATAAGAGCCCAAATCCTAATTGTGTTGTTTTGGAGTTCAAAACATAACATACAAAAAAAGTTTGAATTTGTCTAGAAGCTCACTATACCCTAGACCTTGTTTTAGTTAGAGCCCATATTTAGAGTTTTAGAAGTCAAAATAAAGTTAGATTAGGCGAATTGAAAATCTAAGAAACAAATCTAAAACTTTTATGAAGGGACAAACTCTAAATTATGTCATTTTGATGCTTTAAATAAAAAACATAGTTGCGTCCCTTCTGCAATAGTAATAGTAGCCTTCATTAAGCTATAAACTCATGTTCTCTTTGGAATAAATGTTTTGGATTATATCTAATATTCCATTTAAGTCTTTTTGAGTTGCTTTTGCTACATGTTGTGCCTAGATTTTATTATGCATCACAACCAGGGTTTTAAATAATGTGAGTCTTGGTGAAACCTAATGTATTTTCCCTTTATGGTTTTTTTTTTGTTTTTCCCTTTAACATTCTTTATTTAAACTTTATAAATAATTAGGTTGATGAGTCTCCTAGTTTTATGGAACAAAGTAAACATAGCACATGGTTTTTAACCCAAAAACTAGTTCAAAATGCCTCCATGAGTTTCATCAAATTGGCGATGTTTTTATTAACTTCTTTTTAATAAATAGGTCAACAATTCTTTTGGTTCTAGGTATTGAAATAGACCTAACACATGGTTTTTAACCCTAAAATAAATTTTTTAAAAATGTGTGAATAAGTTTTCGATGAGTTTTCATCAAGTTATCGTCAAGTCTTGTTTAAGGTCTTTTACATTTAGATAAACTAGTCTCCTTGTTCTAGGGACTAACATAGACCTAACATGATGTTTTGACCTTAAAATGAGTTCAAAAATGCTTCAATGAATTTTCATCAATTTTTTGTTAAATTGGCAATGCTTTGGTTTTTAAAGGCTAGCTTAATAAGTCTCTAAATATTGGGAGCAATGTTAGCCTAACATGATCGTTTAGTGAATATATATATATATATATCTTTGGGCTTTGAGACTCCTAATATAGGGCCCAACACTAACTTGATAAACATCAATAAATGATAAATGACTTACAAATAAGCTTTATAAATAATTTAGATAGTTAATTACAAGGGTAAAATAAATTTAAAAGAAAAACATAGCTAAGGTAACCTTTTGTTTGAAAGGATGTGATAAGGATGATGTCTATCTTCCCTTAACCATAACCAACCTCTTATTCAGATTTCTAGAACCAAAGCATATTATAAGATTCTTAGTTTTCTTAAAAACTAGATGGCAACTTTATTTTTCATATTTTTGTCGGGTAGCTACAATTCTTAATCAAATAATACATGATTGTTTGATTTAGTAAAAATAAAAAGATGCACTCATATAAAAAAATCGATATATAACAATCAATCTTTTTGATCAATTTAAGTAATATGAAATCTGTATACCTCTCATCTAACCTGATTAAGGTTTTCTTCCTCTACTTTGAAAGCTCACAAAGAATGGTAGAGAGATCTTATTTCTTCTTTAATTTTTGGTGATTGAGGACTTGGAAAATATCAAGTAATAAAAATGAAGTATAATTTAAGTCTAGCATCTCAAGTTCTTATAAAGGGACAAGATTTGATCATGTAATCTTCAAATAATAAGATTAAGGAGTTAACCATTGCTCATCACACTTTTTCTCTCAAAACAAAAAATGGTTTGACTTGTACGTGTTAAGAATTATATAAAGATATTGAGTATTCATTCACCATCACAACATAAAATTCTTTTGACCTTAGGTGATTGAGTATTAGCACCTGTAAAACCTCTCCGAATTAAATTGATTTAAGTAATATAATGAATACTTATAACCGACCAAATAAAATGCCAGGATCTTAAAACGTAAGAATATAATGGAAAGGCTACTCAAAACTTTTTATGGTGTTTCATGGATCATGTTAAATAGTTAAGGGCCTCTTTAGGGTTTAAATGAACATAACTTGAATAATAATTCTTCCTTTAGGCTTTTATTAACTATTCATGAATGGGTTATCATAAATCAATAGTCTTCTAATTGTTTATCCTTTAATAGTAATCCACATGAATCACTAGTTAAGAAATCTACTAAAATTTTTAGGAGATATGGATTGTCGTAAATCAATAGTCTTCTAATTCCCTTAGCCTTTAATAATAGTCCTTACAAATTATTAGTTTAGAAATCTCCTAAACCTTTTAGGAGAGATGGATTGCTAAGCCTAACATGCTAGCTTTTATTTTTCTGACTTTTCGCTACTTCTAACTTCTTTAAATTAAAAAAAAATAAGGATTAGTCATCATATTGTATTATATGAAAAACCTAACTTCTTTAATCATGGCAAAATATCAGTTTTCTCTTTGAAAAATATCACATTCAATTTCAAGACAATTATTAGAAATTTATACAATTCAGCTCATACTTGAGTTTTCTAGGTCTAGAAATATAATCCCTTGTATAAATTACATTATAGTCCCTAAATTTCTAAAACCTATTTTATAATTAAGTCATACATGATTTTTCATCCTAATTTATCTTCTCATCAATGATTCCTAATGTGCTTGACCCATTAGATCTTAGAATGTTGGCTTAAATATAAACCTTTAAAATTAATTAATTTATATTTTAAAGTCAAATACCACTTTTAGAAACATATCATGACCTCCCAAATATTAGGTAAGTTATTTGCGGTTTAACAAACCATTCATCTAACTATTTGTTAGCAAAATTAATATTCTTTTATTTCTAATATTTTGGTTAAGATATTTGAGCATGAAATTTGCTTGCTCTATCAAATCATACTAGTTCTCAATATGATAGTTATTGATTTCTTGAATAAGATTTGAAATATTTTCAAATCTCATTCTAACTTGCACAAGAATTTCATAACAATACTATTTGAAAATATATGGAATATTTTTTCTAAATTATCTTAGGCAATGAATTTTTTCTTAATCACTCAAATACTTTCATATAGTTTTTACTGTATTCAATATTTGTCTACTTATTACTTTTGATTAAAGCAACATGCAATCATGATCAAAAACATAATAGTTTCTATATAAGATAACATAGTAATCTCACGTCTAAGGATTAATTATATAAATATCTCATGAATCTTTCTATCGATATAGGTAAATTTTTATATAAATTTCTCATATGGGTTAATTCAGTTAACTTATTATATAAAAAAAACACCTATATATTAGCTTTATGTATTCTTTATACCGTAGTCTTTAAGAATAATTGGTTTTTTTCATAAAAAAAGAACATTATATGTATTGGTCTCCATAACTTTGGTTAATGTCTAATCCTTATAAAATATTACCTTGAAACATTTTAGGGACATTACTTTGAAGCAATAAAAATCCTTGTAATAGTAACAACTTTATAATTTTTCTTGTAAAGAAATTTTATCTTAAGAACTTTATCTTTACCCTAGATTCACTAATTAAACTCAAAAAAATGAAGACTCACTTTATTAATAAATAAAAAATATATTACATGAATAATGTGAGTGCCATATGCAACAAACTAATTAGTTGTAGGGGATACACATTAACAATCACGTAGTTGTGCTCAAGCCAATAACCTATTTATCTAATTTCATATCCCTTCATATGGTGATCATGCTTTTGTCGAGAAAATGTCTTAGTTAGAGATTCTCTTTGGTAGATATTTGTTTTATTATTTTACATTTCAAATCAATGATCTCTATAATCAAATATAATCACCTAAATACAAGTTTGGATCATTGATGAGATTATAATTCATTTCTTGTGCAATGACTTTATTATTATCATAGTACAAGTTTACTAGATCAACAATACTAGGAACCATGCCTAGTTTAGTGATGAATGTTTTTTTAATTATCCAAACTTTTATACCTCAGACTTAGAGATATGTTTAGCTTTAGTTATAGAATCAGTTATAATCTCTTGTTTAAAACTTTTCCAACTCACAACAATACCATTAAGGTAAATTAAATATCTCATTCTTATTTAAAAATAAATTTGTAATCTTAAATAACTATCTAACCATATATTTATTCAAAAGAAAAATGCAAGATAAACATTACTCTAGATAGATAAAATAAGTAGTTAACCATAAGTCCAAATAAAAATCAAGCTTCTTATTGATTGCATCAAAATAAAATTTTAAATTTACCTTTGTTTGAAGGACATAAAAGAAGAGCATTAAAATATGCTAAACTTGTTCGAACCTAAAACAAGAAAAGAATGCAAGCAATAAGCGAAAGAAAAATAGAATGAACTTATTTATAGGCTTTAGCTCGATCATGTTACAATATCAATTAGAAGAGTTAAATATATAGGAGAACTTTTATTAATTGAAACCACTCTCTATAAATGATTTCAACTATTGACTATTTACTCTAAATGTGTCATTAGTATCATCGTGAATCTCTACAATTCTATTAGGATACACTTCGATGACGGTGAAGGGACCAAACAACATGAAGTTAGATTTCCTAAACAATGTTTAAGTCAAGTGTTGATAAAAACACTTTCCAACCATAAATTATCACTTTGAAATATGCTTGTCATGATACTTTTTAGTTCGTTCTATGTAGAGTATTGCTTTCTTATAAGCATTTAAGAAAAATCCATCTATCTCATTAAGTTGGAGTAATTTATTTTTTTTAATCTTTAGCAACTTTAATATCAAAGTTCTAAGTCTTCATATCCCAATATGCTCTGTGTTCCAACTCTATAGGTAAGTGACAAGCCTTTCCATAGACCAACCTAAATGGACACATCCTAATCGGTGTTTTAAATGTCGATCTATCAGGCTAAAATGCATTATCAAGTGTTTTAGACCAATCTTTCCTCGAGGCACTCACTATCTTCTTAAGGATTTGCTTTGATTTCCTATTTGAGACTGTAACTTGACCACTTATTTATGGATGATAGGGAGTTGCAAAAATATTCCCCCTCATCAAGCAAAAATTCTCTCGTTCATTGTCGCAAAACAACTTTTATATCATATATGCTAGATCACATATGAATTCAAAAGAGAGCCTTTAATCTAGTACATAAATTATATAAGTTGAAGTGAGCTTTTTTAAAAAAAAGTTCAAAAGCCTACAAACAATCTTTAGCAAAGTTAAATGATGCATCTTTAACTAACAAGCTGAAAAGAAGTTTAGCTATCTTAGAAAATATTTGATAAAACATCTATATAACCTAGCTTTTTAAGTGGCATCATTGAGTTTTCAATAATTCCTACACACTTTGTATCAATTATTGTTCTAGTTGAAATGATTTTGTTATTGTCATTCTTTACAATCTGAAATTGGATAGATGATTCCAACATCTAAAAGCTTTAGAAACTCAACCTTGACAACCTCTTATATACACAAATTCAATCTTCATTATAGTTGTATTGTAGGCTTAAAAGCCTTATTCTTTAGTATTTTATACTTATACAAAGAAGGGTTATTTATTTAAATATTCTAATTGTCCAACCCAAGGTAGTTTTATGTTTTCTAAGCATTCTAAGTAATTTACCTCTTTTAATGCAATTAAAACACCTTTAATAAAAATGTACCTTAGATAAAAAGGTAATTGCTTGAGATTAAGTTAAGGTGGTTGCTATATTCATGGCTTATAAGGACTTGTACTTTTTTTAGAGCTTTAAATCATGGCCAACTTTGTATTATACATGGACGATTGACTTCCAAATATTGAATACATTATTTTGCTTTTTCCTCCTTTGTTGAAATAGTTTTTGAATGGACTATACATGACTCCAGTGGTTCCCTTGGATGGTTTTCATAAAATATAGCCACAACCAAGTTATTAACACTATCAATTTGGAAGCATAAATCGATCTCATGAATATTTTATAGCATCAAAGAAATTTAAAATGACTTATCCATCTTGAATTCTTATAATTAGCTTGTCTTGTTACACATTAATCAATGTCCTTCCGGTAGCCAAGAAATATGAGTTAAGGATAAGACGAATGTCATGATTTTCCTTTACATCCAAAAAAAATTAAAGTCAACAAGGAATATGAATTTGTCTATCTTCACTAAAACATCTTTGAGTACTCTTTTTGGATGCTTCATTGACCTATATATTAGTGTCATGCTAATTAATATCACACTTGCTAACATCTAACAATTTCTTATAATGTATAATAATAGTATGATTGATCTATTTCCACATTAGAATGATAAAAGATATTCCTTCATTTGTTCTAAAAATAAAGGACTATGAGATGCATTTTTTACACTTAATATAAATGTCAACATGTCAAATGAATAAAATTGTAGTTGTTCACTTTCAAATAGGGAAAAGAACAACATCAGTAAAATTGATCAAGTTTATGACCAAAGAGCACATGAATTAATTGACCAAGGGATTAGAAGTCATGATCAATCAAGAGGGTTAGAAGCCATGATCAACCTGGAAAAAATAATCGACCATAGAGATAAGAGTTCACATGATTAACAAGAAAATTAAATCCTATTAAGTATAGAAGTCCTTTATAGAATAAACTAGCAATTATTATAATTTAGTTACAATTCATATGACTACCAAGATGGAGACATACATACATAGAAATTCAAATTATATTAGAATTCATAATGTGAACTCCTCATTTGTTATAAATAATCTATATGGGATTAGGATATGATATTTAAGTGAAACTTAGACTTTGTAAAAAAACAAAAATGGTCATCCAATAGCTTGTATCGATGATCATCCTCATATATGTAATTTTTTTCATAAGCTTTTATGTTGTTTATGTCTTTCCATACAAAGTTTCTTTACATTTATTGTTTTTTTTCTTTTCATATTGTTCATTTCTTTATAATTCACAAGTTTTGCCATGATCATGAGTAACTCATCTAAATCATATAAATTTAGTTAAATAAGATCCATTTATTCTATAGCATTAAACAAATTCAATCTCACATAATCTTGGGTGATTCAAAAAAGCATGGTGGTTATATCATACATTACAATTATATAAAACATATACCCCTAGCATGTCATTCTTATTGCATGATTATGGACATATAACAAAGAACATAAAAGATTTGTTAAATTCACTTTCAATTTTCTCACATATCATTGTTCACTACAATAATGGTTTGAGTTTTTTTGTTCGACCTTCAATTTTTTTAGCCATTATTTGTTTTTAAATTGCATCCTTACAAATTAGGTTAAATGAGATTTCAGTCTCATAATTTATTTTTTATAGAGTTCTCGAAGTCTCAAAAAGATATTCCGAAGTTAAATTAATGTTTGATTTGACAAGATATAATTTGATTATATTGGTTAACAATAACTAACTCTTTGGGTACCAAATCTAATATTAAAACAAACATGCATCATTATTTTTTTGTTACTATGTTGTCAACGCATTTTCTCAATGAATTGCCTTAATAGTTTTTACAATTACATTTTTTGTCCCTTTAGTTTTCTATTTTTTTTTTGTAGTCCAACACTTTATTTCTATGTATCAGTCCTTGAGTTTGAGAAAAGAGAGAGAGCGTTGCCAAAAAACGATGAAAGAGAGAGAGAAAAATATTTGGTTAGCTATATCCTAGCAATGAAAAAGATCATTCTTGATGTCAATGAGTTTATCTTCTAGAAAAGAGTTCAATAACGGTGTTACTTTCCTTTAAACATGCCAAAAAATAGATTGGGTCCATTTAGTTTTTTTAATTTGACTGATTTTTATATTTAGAGTGATTTTAGGATATTTGGGCATTGGGATTAGGTTTATTGAAGTTCTTAGGGTATTTTTGAGATATATTTAGGTGAAAATGAGTTTTTAAAAACCTGTGTAAATGAGGTGTTTTCAAGATGATACATCGTTTTTTTTTAAAAGGTGGAGTGGAGCAAAAACAAAAAAAAAAGAAACGAAAAAATAAATATTGTTAAGCCTCTAGAATCACAAGCTCCATTAATATATATACATGCATTGTGACCCGATATTCATTTTGCATATATAGACGATCTTATATTGTCAACTACACACTTTAAGGAGCAGTTAGATTACTAGAAAAAAACAGGGAGAAAACTAAATGCATCTCACATGTGAACCCTAAGTTCTGTACTTAGATTGGAAGCAGAAGATCGTCTGAGAAAACTATACATTCACGAGATGATGACAGCTCAATTTTTAAATCTTAGGAGATATCCACTTGCACAATTGGGATATCCTTGTATTTAATATTTTTATTTCTAAAATATTTAAATAAGAGCTGAATACGTTGAGTGATAAAAATATTGGTTTCTGGGGGGAGTAAAAAGACTTGGGAGTAGTTTTTTTTTTTTCTTCTTGTCAGTAGTGAAGTGGCAATGAAAGGGAAATGTATAATGTGGAAGGGACTGCAATGGAGCATTACATGGCTGGCTGTTCCCGAAAATATTGATCTGGAAAGGAAGCAGATGGAGCAAGAGAGGCTGTGATTTTGGAACGTTGCTCTTAAATTTGTGCACATGGGAACAAGGCTGTCTATTTTCTGTGCTTGAGGTAGGGAAATATGCCCTAGTTGACCACACAGCGGGGTGCCCACGCAGAGGCTCCTTCCCTAATCTTGTCTTAATAAACCCTAGACATGCTGGGGCCACGTGCCCCCCACGGGTCCTCCAAGATTAAAACAATCTCGACGGTTACAAAATGAATTACCGGATGTTTACCGGTGGCTAACCTGAAATGACAAAGCTGACAAGCTGGTGAAGTTCACGATACGTTTGGGTGTGTAGGAATTGCGTTGTATTATTATAATCCTATTTTTTTGTATTATAATCATTAAGTTGAAATATTAATATATCACATATCCGTAAAAAAAAATTGTTTAACCTAAATTTCTTATGATTTTACAACATTTCTTTTCAAACTTTGTATTAATTTTAAATTCTTTTTATTGATTGAATTAGAATTTATTGATTGAATTTGAGTTTAGAAGATTTTCCCCTTCAAACTAAAATCCAGAAATAATAAGTTTCTTATAAAAAATATTTCTATTTTCTTGATGCATTTCGAATTTAAAGTCTTAATCATTTTCAATCTTTTAAAAATTACTACATTGTCATTTGATTTCATAATTTTATAATAAAGGGGCCTAATAGAAAAATAATAAGAAAGGAAGAGTGAACTCCTATATTATAATGAACTTTTAAATTTTTGGTGATAAAAAAGTATTATTCTCTAGAAACAAACAAGGCAGCAATCAAATAAAAAATCAATCCAAGCATCAAGGAGCAATACACGACAATATAAACATTGTACAAATATATAGGAGTTGATTAGTTGTAAATATAAAATATGTAGATATCTTCCTTGTATAGCTTGTATTGCTATTGTTAGCTTTTAATACTTGTAATGGTTTTTTATATAATGAATAATCCTACACCATAAACAATTGTCTCTAAATTTTTTTTAAAACATCTTAAAGGATTATATATATATATATATATAATCATCGAGAATATATTGAAAAAGCCATAAAATCAATGATACTAAAATTTTTAATAGATGCTAAAATTTTAATAGATGTGGCAAGACAGACTTAGTATACGTTTTCTTTTTTTAATAGATGCTAAAATTTTATTGGTTAGGACTAATATATATATATATATATATATATAAAAGTAATTCATATACCATAATCATATGATGCACTTTGAATTGCATCAGTTATACTATTATATATTGATTGATTGATTTGTTGAAGTTATATAGATTTTTAAATATTTGATATGCAAATATTTTGATTTTTTAACTTAAATGTATCAAATTTTATTTTTTATATTTAAATATACAAAATTTTAAATTATTTTTAATCTAGTGTTTTTCTTAGAATATGTCTAATACATTAAGATGCGTCCTTACTTAAGATTGCAAAATGGTATTTGTTAAATCTCAAAATTAGTACATACACTCAAGTAGAAAAAATAGAAGTGTATACACTCCAATCGAAAAAATAAATAAATAAAAGTACACACTTGATTAGAAATACAATATAGTATTTATGCACATGCAATGAATGTATAAACATGTTGACATGTCAATTTAATAGGCATGTGAGCATGTACTTACTAGTATTTAATAGAAAATTTTCATTAGAATTATCTGATACTTTGTATATTCAAATAGCAAAAATAAAAGTTAGTATACTCAAATAGAAAAAACAAAAAGAATTCAAGCATAAAATGAATAATAATTTAAAAAATATATTATTATCAAGCATTCATAGATAAGTATTTTAAAGTTAAGTACTTAAGCTCAAGTTCTCTCTAATAAAATTTATTTAAACGAAAAAGAAAAGCAAAAGATCTATCTTATTAGTGAGAAAATATAAATTAAATAATACTTGAGCATGTAATCACCTGGTTTTATCTCTTAAAAAAATTATATAAAAAGAAAGAAAAATAAATTTAAGAAAAAAATAGAGAAAACAAAATGAGGCAAAAGGCTGGACAACCCAAGACCTGGTGCTTTAGAACCCATTTGGTAACACGACTGGCCGCGTATTTGTTAAAAAATTGATTTTTTTTGCTTAAAATTAAATTGTTTGGTGTTTTTGGATCGTTTTGATGTGCTGATGTCAAAAATAAATTTTAAAAAATAAAAAATATATTATTTTGATACATTTTCGAGCGAAAAATACTTTGAAAAGCAACATTAACCATAGTACCAAACACTAGTTTGGTGATTTTTAATTTGATTATAACCTATATCTTTTATGTTGGTAGGATATATCCATTAATTTTCCTATTTTAGCTGTTTATTGTTGGTAGGATTATGTACATTAGTTTTATTAAATTATGATTAATTGACTATCATGCAATTTAGGATCTTTAATTTTGTTTCAACATGTTAAAAAGAGATTTTAATTTAGTTCTGTGATTTTTTTTCTACCATGAAATTGGGTTTGTGAAGACTTGATGTAGATTATGTGATATTCGAGGCTTAGAAGGAATTATATTCAAATTTAATTTAATTTTATTTTATATTTAATCAATAACTGCAGTTTAAAAATAGTATAATCATATTTTGATTACTAAAAATATGACTTAATTTTTTTTATTGATGATAAAGCTAGTGTTCAACTAGCCTCCTGTTTTTGTATATGCATATAATTTAAGATAGGCTAGCAAGTTAAAATGGCTAATAGCCATGTGTAGGCCAGCCAACTATTTTTTTTTTAGTTTAACGTGGGTGTCCGGGTCAATTTGCGCGCACCTCGACTAATCCCACGGGCCCTGAAGTTAACGACCATGTAAGTCTCCAATGGCCATCATATGAGCAACCACAGGGCTCGAACCTGAGACCATAGAGGGAGCAAACCTCTTGGTCCCAACTATTTTTATTTTGTGTGGTCATGCGTGTTTGGTTTGTTGATATATTCAGCTTATTCTTCTTTTAAGATATAACTCGCTATGTGATATGCGCTCCGCTACAAGTAAAATATTTTTATTTTTATAAAAAATTATTTATGCAGGTTTTTTTAATGTATTTTGATAATTCAAAAAATATAATAAATCAAAAAGTTTATACACACATATAATCAAATAAACTAAAAATTATGTGCATTAATAAATCAATAAAAAATCATTAATGACATGTAAAAACACAACTTGGAAAATCAAGAGACAAATATAGATTAAAATATTGAATCTTGAAAAATAAAACATGGAATTAATTGAATAAAATAAAAAGAAAAGAGGAATAACAAGTAAGGCTACACATTAAGAATATCATCTAAAACTAAATATTTTTTATTTTCAAAAACATAATTTATCTATACAAAAGATAAAAACAAAATCATAGACGAACTAAAAAAACCACTCTGAAAATTAAACACATAACAAAAAAATCAATATTTTAAAAAAAAGACCACTGAACAAAATAAAAAGAGAAGGTTTTGTCTATTTTTTTGGTTTTTAGTTTTTTAACCGGTCACATCACTTTATTTATTTTCCATTGCATTCTTTAAAGTTATATTTTCATGACAACCATAGTTATCAAACCCGGCCTGGGGGTCGGATCCCGAGTTACACGGGTTGACTCGGGTCATCCCAGAAAAATTAAAAAAAAATATTTGAGATTTTAATATTTTATATGAAAAAAATTAAGAAACAATCCATGTAAATATAAGCTATACATGTTGTATAGAATTAAGTTTAAAAGCTTATTTCAAAAGGTTTTTTATCCCATATTGAAAAAATAAAACATTCTTCTAGTATTTATATAGTGAAATTTGAAATGAGTTAGTAACCAATTGAAAAATATAAAAAAAAAAAGGTCTCTGGGTAAGAGAAAAAACACGTTTGAAAAAAATGGTCTCCACTAGGTTTTTGTCGGGTCACCCGAGTTGCGGGTTGACCGGTTTACTCCGGGCCAATTGCAGGCCTGAATTTTGAATAAAACAAACCCGACCAAGGCCCCGGGTCACCTAGAAAAATTTACAAAATATATTTGATGTTTTAATATTTTATATGAAAAAATTAAGAAACAATCCATGTGGATATATGTTATACATGTTGTAAATAATTAAGTTTAAAAGATTATTTCAAAAGGTTTTTTTATCTCATATTGAAAAGATACTATCTTATTCTTCTAAGTTGAAATATTTAAACAAAAAAGATTTATTATCTCACATTGAAAAAACATAACATTTTTTTCTTGTGAACATAGAGTATATATACTAAAGGGTTTCAAATCCTATATTGAAAAAAAAAAACTTCTTCTAGTATTTATTTAGTGAACTTTGAAATGAGTTAGTAACAAATTAAAAAATATATATATAAAAAAGGGGTTTCTGGGTAGTAGAAAAAGGGTCTTTATCGGGTCAACTAAGTTCCAGGTTGACCTAAAGGGTCGACTGGTTTACTCTGGATTTTGAATGAAACAGACTCAGCCAAGGCCATACCTCAGATATGTGCCCAACAATGCAAGAAGATTACATTGAATATGTTCATGCAGTTGATGGAGGATTCAATGGACAACCTCAGCGTAAGTATGATCCTTTTTCCCACATGTACAATCCTGGATGGAGAGATCATCCCAACCTACGGTATGGGAACTAGCCTCAATAAGGCAATCAAGGCCGACAATTCCATCCCCATGGATTTCAGCCCCAACAGAATTATCAAGCAAGACAACCCCCTCCATTCACAAACTCCAATGTTATGGGATTGTCATCTAGTAATGATCTTCGTGAGATGATGAAAACTTTGGCTTCTAACACTATGACCTTGCAACAAAATGTCATGTCTTTTCAACAGGAAATAAGGTCAAGTATTCACAACTTGGAGAAGCAAATGGGGCAAGTAGCTTCAAGTGTGGGGAAATTGGAAGCACAAATGAATGGAAAATTGCCCTCCTAAACATTGAATCCAATAGAGAATGTTAGTGTGATCATGCTGCGAAGTGGGAAAAAATTTGAAGAGAAAAGGTCGAAACAAATTGAGATGGATGAAGAAGAAGAGATAGAAACCGAATTGAGTACAAAGAAAGAACATCCTCCTTCTTCACAAACTGAAACATCGACCAACACTCCAAAGGTAACTCCTCACTCAATGAATTACAGTTTTAAAACAATTCCACCATTTCCTATGAGTTATTCTAGGTCAAAGAAAGAGGATAAAGAAAAGGAGATTTTAGAGGTTTTCAAGAAAGTAGAACTCAACATTCCTTTGCTTGATGCTATCAAGCAAATTTCCAAGTATGCCAAATTCTTGAAGGAGTTGTGTACTACCAAGAGAGCTTTCAAACTGAAAGGTCATGAAATGGTAAGTATGGGTGAAGTTGTATCTGCTGTTGTTCAAAAGAATATGCCTTTAAAGCAAAAAGACCCAGGTGCGTTTACTATCCCATGTGTTATTGGTAATGTTAGTTTCAAAAGGGCCTTGTGCGATTTAGGTGCATCCATTAGTGTTATGCCCAAACATGTTTATGATTCTCTTAGTCTTGAGCCTTTGAATAAAACTAGCATTGTAATACAACTTGCGGAACGTAGTTTTGTTTACCCACTTGGTGTGATAGAAGATGTCCTAGTCAAGATTGATAATTTGGTCATTCCATATGACTTTTATATTCTTGATATGGAACATGATTCTTGTGATTCATTAAACAACACTCCTATATTGTTTGGGAGACCATTCTTGAAAACTGCCAATACAAAGATTGATTGTGGTAAGGATACTATGTCTATGGAAGTAGGAGATGAAAAGATTGAATTTAATTTTCATGATGCAATGAAATATCCTTATAGCAATGTTTATTCTATCACATGCTATGACTAAGTTGATAAGTGTATGCAATAAGTTTTTGATTTTGATTGTGAGGATGGACTAAGCGTAGCTTTGAGCTATGGTTACGATTTTACTGAGACAAAAGAGATGGAGAATCACATATATGTTCCCCAAAACATGCACGAATCAGCATTGGCTTTGCAAGCTTTACAAACTGTTCCCCATGATGTCAGAGTCATTCACCCCATCATGGACAGTGAATGGGTGGCACCTATCCTTTTGGTGCCTAAAAAGATTGGAATTACGTTGGAAGAAATACAAAATGATGCTTATGAGAATGCAAGGATTTACAAAGAAAAGACTAAGAGTCTCTATGACCGAATGATTACAAGAAAAGAGTTTAATGTTGGAGACAAAGTCCTTCTTTATCATTCGCATTTGAAACTTTTTCCTGGAAAGTTGCGCTCTAGTTGGATTGGACCCTTTGTTGTTTCTAATGTTTTTCCTTATGGTGCAGTTGAAATTACAAGTTTAGAAACTAACAAAGTACTCAAGGTCAATGGGCATCGCTTGAAATCTTTCTATGAAGGTTGGACGGTAGAACTCATCACTTTTGTGGAGTTAGCTGAACCAATCTATGAAGAATGAGCATGCAACATGTCAAGCCAATGACATAAAACAAAAGCGCTTACTGGGAGGCAACCCAACACAAAAAGAAAAAAAAACAGATTTGCTTTCTTTTTCCCTTATCTTTTATTTTTCACATTTTACTTTATTTTGGTCATTCTCCTATATTTCTTTTCTTTTATTTCAACATTGAGGACAATGTTGTATTTTAAGTGTGGGGGTATTGGGAGAATGTTAGTTTTTTTATTTTGATTTTCTTTGTTGTTCCAAAAAAAAAACAAAAAAACAAATTTCTATGTTTGATCTTTTGAACTCCTATTGATTTATGAGAATGTGAGCATTACATATGAGAATTAACTGAGATAGATGAAGATATAAATCGAATGAAGGAGTGTGCATGCAAGTTTTAAGGTTTAATTGGTTTAGGGATTGACTTTGAGAATATGCCATGTTGACTTTATA
>Ga0307510_10001343_pt1 | contig 26802 bp, 47 predicted proteins | sample 12_EM_MG_FD_207224 | JGI IMG/M metagenome (GOLD analysis project Ga0307510, IMG submission 207224) | Populus trichocarpa ectomycorrhiza microbial communities from riparian zone in the Pacific Northwest, United States - 12_EM | ecosystem: Host-associated > Plants > Roots > Unclassified | place... | reverse complement strand
CTAAAAGCGAACTTTAACCCATTAAAATTAAAGCCAGAAATTATTGGTGCAGCAAACACACCTTGTTTGATGGAAATGTAGCACTCAGAAAGCGTAAAAGTTGTCAGAGAGGCTTAAAAAAAATATTTAAAAAATATTTAGATGGAAAAAAAGAAGGGGACACACCTGGTTTTGAGTGGAAAGGTTTGTGGTAGAGAGGAAAAGAGATTTGATGGGGAGTGTGGCAATTTTCCGAAGGGATTGTGTTGCAGCACTGCAGCTCTCCAGGTTGCTGCACTGCTGCTGCACTGCTGCTGCACCGGTCGTGTGGGACGCATCACGTGCGCTTATGTAAAAAATTTTCGATGAAATGTTACCTAAGCCAAAGCCAAGTCGAGAAAAGTGACGCTCCAATTGTGTAGCGTCACAGTCACATCACACCCCAATTGCAGTCAGGCACAACCCAATTGTGGAATTTAGTTCCCACGTCCAAATGCAGGCAGCTCGGAAATCCCAAGCCTGGCGGCTCGGCGCCCTTATTCTCTTACTGGAAAGATATGATTCTGTGAACTTCTGTCTTGTTCTATGGTCTTCTATGGCCTTCTCCAACATTCTAGTGACTTCCATCTAAACTTGTATATATACTATACCTCTTAGCATAGAACAAGTTCTCTAAGCTTGTTCTATTTGTGCAATATAGGCTATTGCTTCTCTTTTAGAATGCATGCAGCTTTCTCTAAACAAATCCTCTTGCATTAGTTAGCTTTGCTGCTAATTGCCTTCTCCTTCTCAATATACCTCAAGGTTATGTGCAAGTGCCTCACTCAATTCCAAGTCATGTTGACTTGTGTAATCTTCACTTGTCATTTGTCATTGAACCCATCATGTGATTGATTTCCTTTCCTGGAATGACCCCTTTTTGAAATTCACCTTTGCAATCTTGTCTGAGATCTCCAATGACCCTAAAATCCCCAAACAACTTGACATGGTGACCTAACCATAACACAGCCTCCAATTGGGCCCCAAAATTCTGGGTGCCATGATAGAAACCACATGACAGAATGCAAAGATATCCTACATCCCATATAACAGATATGCCAATAATGCCTACATATGAGGCAAAAAGCTCAACAGACTAAGGTAAAATAGGAAATACAACTGTAGAATGTAGATGTTAAGGCCTATTGAACCTTAAGGCGTGATGTGCACAAAGGTGAGATATGTGGCAGTGACGAAGTTACAAGGGTCGTAATTCCCTTAGTAACCAAAGTGACTTTGGAAAGTGATAAAGGTAAAAAGATTGCTAAGACCAATGTCTGGGTGAAGATAAAGAGGAGGAGAAAGTATCTTCAAGGACTTGAAGATAATTTCAAAGAAAGATAAAAGGGAAATGGTTTGTCAAGCAACAAGGACTTTGAACACAATAGTGTTGGGAACTCACTACTTTATGGGTAGCGAGACTTGATGATGGCATGGAGTTGAAGGTGACTGATCCAAAGGAGCAGCAAGGAGATGTTGAGGAAGAAGAGATAGAAGGTGAGGAGAGGGGAAATGTAGTAGACGGGGTGAGCTGCTGACGATAAGGGAGCTTTGAAGGGCTCTAGTATGGGGGTTGACAAGAGAACAGTCTAAGGACTGTTCACCTAAATTCATAGGTCTTATATACTAATACAGGGTGGTCTGTGTGCAGTTTAGAGTAGGTACAATTACAGGTAACAGGGGACTGTGCAGTCGATGTGCAGTAACTACAGATTACATTATACATCTCGATTGGGGTCTAGCCCCAATGAGTCACATCTTTGTTAATCATTTAGTAGACATGTCTTGTTGATCATTCCCACAATCTTCCACATGTTGATCAACAGGTTGGACACGCATCCAAAGTGCATCTTGTCATGTGATCTTGTTGATGACCAGTTCCTTGATAGGTCATGTATTATCTTCCCAGGGTCATGGGGTCATAGGTTCCCAGGGTCACATGCCATTTGGTCATGTGATATCATAGAGGTGGAGGGGTCATGTGATGAGTCATGTGTAGGGTCATGTGATAAGTTCCCATGGTCATGTGATCTCAAAGTCACAGGTTTGTAGCTGAGACTGGGGGGTGAGAGTACCACTCACAACAGTATCCCCTCTTTAGGATCTCCTTGTGCCTGCAAGGCTCATATGTGTATCCCCTCTTTAGGGCATTGTTGGGCATGGAATTCTGCAAGTAATTCTTTGGTGTGGGTTAGTTCTCCAGCTGGAATCCATGAGTTGTCTGCATCTGTGTAGCCTTTCCAATGGACGAAGTACTGTGTGCTCTTGCAATTTCTTGTGGGACGTGCTGCAAGGATCTTGTTGATTTTGTAATGTCCTTCTTCTCCTCCAATGATTTCTGGAGGGGGTCGCTCGAAATTGGGTCCATGTGCTTGTGTTTCATGGTAGGGTTTTAGCAATGAGTTGTAGAATATGGGGTGAACCCTTATAGTCTTGGGTAATTGCAACTTGCAATTTGTAGGTGAAGCCCATATGACCTTGAAAGGTCCATATCTTTGTGGAGCGAGTTTCACTTTTGGGTGTGTTGTTTGTAGATTTGTGGCTTCCAAGAGTACTAGGTTGTCTTTGTGGAATGTGTAGGATAGTTCTTTGGGTCCTCTGCTTTGCATTTCTTTAGCTGCAATCATAAGTGCTGCAGTGACTTCTTTGCGTATTTGTTCTAGATATTGGATGCATTCATCCACGCTTTGTAGTCTGGTCTGTAGTTGCAAGGGTGGTTTAAAGGTTGGCTGAAAGCCATACCAGACTTCAAAGGGTGATTTATAAGTGCTATGGTGTGGTCATGCATTGTGTGCAAATTCAATAATGGGGAGGAGTGTGGTCCAATTGTCTTGTTGGAAGTTTCCACAGATATGAAGGTATTGCTCGATGACTTGGTTAACTTGTTCTGACTCACCATCAGTTTGAGGGTGAAATATAGTGGACAATTTCTGCTTGATTCCTAGTTTCCTCCATAGTTCTTGTGTTACTTGTGCAGCAAATTGTGGGCCTTGATCCAAGATGATTGCTTTGGGAATGCCTGTTCTTTTCCAGACATTGTCTACTAGTAGTTGGCTCATTTGTTCAGCTGTGATGGTCTTATGACAGGGGGATAGAATGATGGCTTTGCTGTGACAGTCGACAACCATAAGGATGCTGTCATATCCTTGTGATACTGGGAGGTCTACAATGAAGTCCATGGTGATTGTTTCCCATATCCCTTCAGGGATCTTGTTGGGCTTGATTGGTACTTTGGTTGGTGGCCGTATCTTTGTGGTTTGGCATGTGGCGCATCCTTGTATGTAAGCTTTGACAAATTTGGTAATGCCTGGCCACCAATATTCTTGTGAGATTAGTTTGATGGCTTTCCATTGTCCTGGGTGTCCCATTAGGTTGTCATGAAATTGCTAGGTGACTCTTTATTTGAGTTCTTCATTCTTTGTCTTTGGAATGTATATTAATCCTTTGTAAAGGATTAGGCCATCTTCATAGTTCCATTCTTGTAATCCTTTGTTTACTTGTCTTGGGCCACTGGTGAGGATGTCTTTGAGTTTTTGGCCCATTAGTGTGTCATTCTTTATTGCTTCTTGTATAGCTTCCTTGAGCTCTTCATTGATCCCCATGGGAATTGCCATGTTATGTAGTGCCCATATATGGAATTGCTCTTGTTTGTGTAGGAATTTTTCCAGTGTGAGCAAAATTGTTTCTGCATTCTCAGATGCTATCTCCTCTTTATAATCTGGATGCCTAGATAGCACATCTGCCTTGTTAATTTTGCCAGGCTTGGGGATGATAACATAGTCAAAAGTGCCAAGGAATAGGGACCACTGTGCTTGGCGATGTGTAAGCATTTGTTTTGTGGTGAAGTATTTGAGATTTGCATGGTCCAAAAATATCTTTGTCTAGTGGGCACTGCCTTGGAGGTAATGGTGGAAATGCTTGAGAGTATGAATGATAGCCAGGAGTTCTTTGTTGTGAATTTTGTAGTTTCACTCCACTGGCTATAGTGACTTGGAGTAAAAAGTGACTGGGTGTGACTGTCCTAATGCGTCATCTTGTTCCAAATTGAGCCCATGGCATAGTTGCTAGCATTAGTAATCAAGGTGAATGGTTTGTCATAGTCTGGTAGGATTAAGACCGGCACAGAAGTGAGTGCGTGCTGTAATGCTGTAAATGTGGTTTCTTGTGAATAGGTCCATGCCCATGGCATGTCTTTCTTGGTGAGGTCAAACAGGGGTCATGCCAATGTGGAATAATCTTGTACGAAATGATGGTAAAAATTGCAAAATCCCAGGAATTGCTGTATGTCCTTGACTTTCTTTGGTTTAGGCCAGTCTTGCACTGCCTTGAGTTTAACAGGGTCCATGTATAGTTTGCCTTCAGAGATGATTAATCCTAGGTATTCAACTGATGTCTGGTTGAAGGAGCATTTGGTGGGTCAGAGGTAGAGGTCCAACTTGAGTAAAAGTTGGAAGACTTTGTACATCCAGTAGATGAGTTCCGTGATCGTAGTTATATAGATAAGGATGTTGTTGAGGTAGATGACTATGTGTCCTTTCTTGATTAATGGACCAAATTCTATGTCCATAAATGTTTGAAATGTCATGGGTGCATTGCATAGTCCAAAGGTCATGACTGTGGATTCATATAATCCTATAGGTATCTTGAAGGCCATTTTCCATTCATCACCTTCCTGTATGCAGATATTGTTATATCCCCATCATATATCTGGTTTGGTAAAAAATCGCGCTCCCAATAGTTTGTTGACGAGTTCAGGGATAAGTGGGATTGGAGCTGCATTTTTAACTGTAATCGCATTCAAGGGTTGATAGTCTTGTACTGGTTGTAGTTTGCCATCCTTCTTATCTATGAAGAAGAAGGAGCATGCATGGGGTGCTTTGGATCAACATAGTGTGCCTCTTTGTAGGCCATCTTCGATATATTCTTTGAGAGCGACTTTCTTGATAGGTGTGAGTTGATATGCAGTGGTTTTCTTCATTTTCATGCCTGGGATGAGGTCTATCTTGTGGTTCCATGGCTGGTGCTTGGGTAGTTGCTGTGCTTCTTCATTAGAAAAGACTTTGGCATATTGATGGAATTCCAAGGGTATGTCTAGGATCTTGGGTTGTTCTGCTTTGGCTAGGGTAGTTGACACCATAGTTCTTCTGACTACCAGTTCAGGGTATGTGAGAGCATGCCATGCTGTGTTCATGTAAGATACTATGGGTGTAACCACTGGTTTGTATTATGGGGTAGCATGCCGTGACACATTCTTGGGAGACACCATGGATGTAACCACCAGTTCGTATCATGGGGTAGCATGCCGTGATGCATTCTTGGATGACACTGTGGATGTAACCACCAGTTTATATCTTGGAGTAGTGGCATGCCATAACACTTTCATGGATGACACTGTGGATGTAACCACCAGTTGTTAAGGTCCAAGGGCCTTAAAGACGCGACGTGCGTGGGTTGGTTTGGCGACGACTGGGTTTGCTTCAGTGGGGTCTCCTCCTGAGGCAATAGGTCACGTGAGTAGCGTGGTACTGGTTGGCTACACAGTATACGAGTAAGTCCCCGATGATAAGGGCAACTTATGAGGTAGATAATAGAGATGAGAGGGAGAGCTTCAAGGCTTTGAAGCGACTGAGTTGATCAGGCAAGAGACTCTGAGAGTCCTAGGTGGAAGCTACAAGTCTTGGATTGAAAACCAAGTTAGGCTTAAGGCCTAACTGCTAAAAGTACAAGCGCTTATATACATTTGAGAAGTAACGGGTCACAGAGGTCACAAAGAAATATGGAAATATTACTAAGGTGAAATCATGACGTGGCGGTTCTAAGTATAGCTCCATCATGAGCTGGCAATCTAAGAATAGCCTATCATGAGCTGGCAAGTCGAAAAGGGTTAAATGAGGACACGTCATGATGCTGCGGACTGCGGAGTGATGGCATGTGATAGTTGACTGCGGATCAGTCATGTGGTCCATCAGGTGACTTTGTCAGGTGATTTGGTGATGGTCCGAGTGGCGCGTGAGGGAACGAGTGAGGGACGAGTGACCGAGAGCACGAAATAAATGGTGGAAAATTGGGATGAGGGTTCAGGATCGTAACACCAGTTCATATCTTGGAGTAGTGGCGTGCCATGACACTTTTGTGGATGACACTGTGGACGTAACTACTGGTTCATATCTTTGTGTACTTGACACTATGGGTGTAACCACTGGTTCATATTTAGCCATATTGCGCTGCGATGCAACTATACTTGTCTTGGGGGGTGACATTGTGGACGAAGCCACTGATTCACTTATAAGGTTGTTGTATGTGCTGTGGATGTGGGCCACAATGCATTGTGTTGGGTCTATGCCCTGGTACTTGATTTTGAGAAGGTCATTGTAGTGGGCTTCCAAATCTTCTGTTGGAAGGAGCTGCACAAGGATTGGTGTGGCTGTGGGTTTCGCAGGATAACAAGAGTCAGGGCAGCAATCAAGACGTAGTTTGTTCTTTGCCCAGTCTATCTGGGGATTGTGTGCCCTGAACCAATCAGTTCCTAGGAGTATGTCATGCCATCTGATATTGGTGACGGCCATTTCTGTGGTTTCCTTGTGTTTATCACCCATCTCCATTTGCAGGATGGCAGTATGGCAGATTGGTCCTTGTTTATTCAAGGTACCGTCAACATTTCATGGGTAAATGGGTGTTGCCAGGGTATTTGTGGGGATTCCATGTGCTTTGATAAACATGATATTATAGTAGATGCCTTTGGCTCCACTGTTGAGTATGGCATGAGCATTGATTTTTCTCCCATTGCATACGATTCAAACTTTAACCTGAATAGATGGGGAGTGTATATTTCAAATTGTATCTACTGGTACATTGGAAGTCTTGGGAACTTGGAGATTTCAGAGATTTCTAGAATTACAATGGGATGGTGGTACAACTCTCACTGATGATGCAACAGGAGAGTGGGTTAAAAAGACAAGTGATTGATGTGGGCCTCTTCAAGATTCTTGTTATCAACATCCATGTTGAGAACCACATAGCAGTTGGTGGACAGGTTATTGGCTTCCACATTGTTGTGAATACTGAGTTTGTCCATGTTATCTTCCAGAATTGAGTCCATTTGACATAACAAGGTCCTGGGGCGTTTGCCTAAAGTGCAATTGGTGGCAACATGTCCTGGTTTGCTGCAGTACATGCAGAGTTTCTCTCTGAAGTGGTGTTCCCTTTCTTCAGGGGAGAGCTTTCCTTGACAAAATGAGGATCCATGGCTACGTCCTTGAAATTGACTGTGTCCGCAAGTAGCATTTATTTCTGTGGTGGGTTCTTCTTCTTCAATTGCTTGAATTCAAGGGGTAAAATGACCTCTTCCGTGTCCTCCGGTAGAGGGTATATAGGATCGTGGTGCGAACATGTGGAAGGAATGATCCAGGTCTTGAGCTTTATCAATGAGATCTGGGAGTGTGGCTGGCTGGGGTGATAGGGCAACAAGTTTCTGTTGGAGTGCCAGGTTAATGCATTGTCTAAATGCATACATCTTGGTATTGTTATCGATGCCTGATCGTTGAGTGTGGTGGGTCCAATCTTGGTACCAGTCATTAAATTCTTGGTTGCCCATATATGTGCTATGCATCCCTTTAATGGCTTCTTGTTGGACTTTGGAGGGGATGAATTGCTTCTGAAAAGCAGTCTGGAATTGGGCCCATGTTCCATAATCTTGTGGGTTGGTGGCTAAAGCTTCAGTGATGTGATCACTGGCCCAATCTCCTCCATGGGTACCAGTCTTGAAATTAGTCAAAGCTGCTGGTACTTTCTTGTCATTGGTATTGTAGACTGTTGTTCATTGTATAATAGTTGGCCAAGGTGTTCCAAAAGGCTTGGGCCTTTGCTGGGTTCCCATCATAGGGATTAGGGGCACTTCCCAATAATTTCAGGGTTGTGATGTTTCCTGCCATGATAACTGGGGGATTGGGAGGTGGGGGTGGGGGACTAGGTAGTCTCTGTGGTGGGCCTGATCTTTCTGATCGTGGCTGGTGAGGAGGGATCTGCGGTGGTATTCCCTTGGGGTTTCCTTTCAGTACTTGTAGTGTCTCTGACTGAGTTGTGGTGGGTACTGGAGTGGCTTGCGAGGATCTTGAAGAGCCAGCAAAGGTCTGGGGTAGTGGTTCTTCTTTTCCTTTGCCTTTGGACATGGGTGGAGTAGGAAGTGAACTTTCTTCTGGTATTGAAAGTTTGGAGCTTCCAGGAAGCATACTTGTTGGACGAGATGGGGTTCCTTGGGGGCTAGGGGTACTAGGATGACTGGTGAGTTTCTGGATGGTTGCAACGATTCTTGTTTCTGCTTCCTGAAGTAAGTTGCTAACATTGAGGGTATTGTCATCTTCTGGGGAAGATGGTGTGCTGGGGTTTGACTTGTATTCAGTTGTGTCTGAACTTTCTTTCTCAAATTCCCCGGGGATTGTGATTTCTTCTGCCTCAGAAGTGCTAGTGCTAGGGCTTTGGAAGTGTACTTTGTGATTTTTGAGGTACTTCCATGTGGAGTCTTGGGTGTCCCACTTGATTTGTTTACCGTGAAAGGTAGCAGTTTGTTGTATGAAGTCAAAATTGTTGACTTTGTCAAGGTGGAAAACAAGGAATCGAAACTTCCTTGGGGCTAGTTCTTCATTGTTTGATGTAAATTTCCAAGTAGTTCCTACTCCTTCACACCAAATTCCTGGTATTAAAAAGCGGGCGAATAGACACCATGTGTCCTTATAATTAGTGGTGAAGGCTTCAGTGGTGTAGACTGGGATATATGCTTCTTCAAGTTCTGTAAGTTGGAGTTGTCATTCCAGTGGAAAGTTATCAAGAATAACGTCCCAAGAGCTCATGCAAGGGTGACAGTGTAACTGGGGTTATCCCAACTGTAGAAGATCATACAAACTTTAACCAGACAAGGAGTTCTAGTATCACTCTGATAGGTAATGCCTCTATAATCCTCTAGAATACCATTGATTGTGATCAAAGTATAGTATTTCCAAAAGAATTTATTAAAGGCTCTGACATGTGGAGTGATAGTTTGCAACTCTGTCAAGGGGTGGCTAATATGTTTCTTAGTACAATTCTGTAGGAGGAACAGGCAGTGTTGTTTGAAAATATGGAGCTCTGTGCGATTTCTTGTAGGGGCCATAACGCCTAGGTAGATGAACTTGGGTAGGTAGATTTGTGAAGTGGCTCCAACTAGATCAGAATTTCCTAAGATGCTGGTATGGTAACTATGGGGAGTAGGGGGCAAAGGTTGTTTGATCCTTGGTAGTGCATTGTATGGTCCTTGTAGGACTTCCTGGATGTGGTGTGTTACTGGTACCATAAAAGGATTTGGGGGTGGGGTTGGTTCTCTATAAACTTGGGGAGAGGGAACTGGATGGGGTCTTCGTTCTATGAAGTTCTGGGTTCTACAGAGTCTTGGTCTTCCTCTTTTGTTGGAGAGTATAAAATGTTCTCTGTCTTGGGCCAGGGCTGAGCAATTTCTCCTGCTATGTGAACTAGCCAGGTTGTTGGTTGTAATGGAGACCTTCTATAGGTCCTGCTCTGAAGAATCAGGGGTCCCAAAGGTGGATTCTGAGTGGGGTGGGTGGGGTTCCGGGATAACAGCTATTGTAACAACAAAGGTCAATTCTGCAGAAACAAAGATCCAGGTGGTCCTCCGAAAAGGTGAGTTCTCGGGAACACTAATATACCAACTCAGGTGTGCTTGGGGGACTGGATTGAGGGGTACCAACCAGAGTGGGGGGTAAAGAACTGTCCATGCTGTTGTGATAGGATGAATCAAGTGTAAGAAGATCTGGTTCCAAGAGGATATGCTGGAAACGTTCCAGGTACTCAGTGTCTCTTCCCTGGGTATTTGGCTAGGTGATGGGGAGGGTAAAATGGGAAGGAGGGTCGATGAGATATATGTGTGGGGTAAGGAGGTCTGTGGTCCAGACACAGCAGTTCCAATGGTAGGTGAGAATTTGTTCATCGGTGTAGATGAACTGGTATAATCTGGTTGAAGTGAATTCTCTACTTGGATTTGTCTGTAGTCAAATTTTGTTGAATTCCACTTCAACTTTGGCTTCTGACATGAAAAATCTAGATAGAAATCTGATTCTGTGTCCAGCTTGGATCTGCATGATAATTTCTGGTCAGACTGATGGGACAAAGTAGTGCCAGAAGAAGGTTTTGTTGTAAAACAAGGAGATCTGGGTGGCTAGGGATTGGTCAAAGTTATGGGCACCAGAGAGTTGCCAATATGCAGTGCAATGTCTTGCAGCATTAAGAAGATCACCTAATTGAAAGTCAATGTAGTGGTAAAATCAGGTTGCACTAAAAAGTTGACCAAAGGGGAGGATGTCTAAGAGGTCTTGAGGAACCAAGTGGTATTCACTCCAATACATAAGTTGGACTTGTTCCTGGAGATTGGCGATTCTTGAATAGGTCTGTCTCAAGATTTCTTCACGAAAGTTTGCCACTTAAGACAACAAATAAGGGAGTTGGAATAAACCTTAGATTTTTATTTACACCAAAATAAGTCCTTTGTAACTTACTTAAGAAGTATTACAAAGGATTTTCAGAAGGAGGCATAATAAAATCAAAAGGTTTAGCAGGGACACAGGGAGTAGGGACGAAACAAGAAAACTTGGGGTCCGTTCAGAGGAGATCTGTAATGTGTGTGCTATGATTAATAAAAAGAATCCCCTGTTCTGTAAAATGTAAGTGTCCACAGAGGATAGCCATATAACCATCTAGAAAGTTGTATGCAACAAGGGGGACAAGGGCTCCTTCAAAGTGAGAGAGCCAAACGGATGGGAAACAAGAGAAAATAAACTTAATCAAGTCCAAGAAGGTGGTCTTGATATAGCCAAAGGGGAAGTGGAGGGACCATGGGTGTTTGTGTTATGATCCACCCCAATTTTTCTCATCCTTGTTGGACCCCCTCCTTGTCACCCTACCCATGCCTAAGCGACCATTACCATTGAACCCATCATCCCTACCAGACTTGCCACCGCTGCCATCCAGTGAACCAAACCATTGTCACCTCTTGACCAGCCCCCAGTCGAGCCCCTTGTCCCCGTCCCCTGGAACATCCATCGTCGGGAATACTCCTCAATGGAGATGTACCAAGAGCCACCCCCAGTAGAGAACCCACTGGAAGACCCAGACAGTCCCATGGAGGACACGCCGCCCTTAGAGCCACAACCAGTCACTCACTATGAACCTGACATCCCTGGAGGACAGACACACACCTTGTCCCCAGAAGAGTCCCCTATCGAACCCTGGGAAGCATACCTCACTCGGCCTAGCAGCCCTGTGTCCCGCAAACACTCCCTGTCACCCACAAGTCCCTCTTCAGCACCCATACACCAACGCACTAGTCGTGAAGGCAGTTACCAGTCAATCACCCCTTCAGCCTTGTCGCCCATAGCTGGCACCTCGCCCCAGAGTCAGGGCTACCAGTCAACCTCTCCCGGAGGATCCGCAGACAATCCCTCATCCACGCAGAGCTCCGCAGATGACGCAGATAGCGATATGGCCCTTAATTGGGTCACCATCAATATGGACTACCTTAAAGGGTAGTTGCTTACACTAGACGCCCATTAAACCAGAATGGGCATGCGGAGATCAGATCTCCTCGGATCAGCCTCAAACCTCATGGTCGTCATCGCATCATGACAACGCTTCTCTTCTTGGAATGACCCGCCGCCATTGTTCAACCCTTAAGGATGAATTAGGCAACTTGTCAATCTGTCATTCGCTCTCGCTCATTCTCTATTGTTTGACTCATACAGACCGCAGCACTTGTCCGCGGAGTACCATACGATACAGACAGCCCCCTCTTGACCAGAAGTACCTACCTTAGTGACCATGGCCCGTGCGCGGCCGTGCCTGTATATAAGCGCCCTGTATTTTGACAGTCAAGCCCTAAGCTTGACTTGATTCTCAATATCAATGTTCTTGAAAGCTCCCCAAGTGCCTCCCCTTTTCCTCATCTCTTACATAAGCCTCTCAGAGTCGTCTCTAGCAACACTAGAGACTTCTACCTCTTCAAGTACTTGCCACTAGTTCACTCTTAGTACAAGTCGTACTATCAAGGCCCATTGAAGCCTTAACAGTTTGCCTACTTTGGCACAGATGTGGACCGGGGGGAGCGCACTGTCAGAGTGGATGTGGATGGAGTGGTAGGCATCGGCGCAGAAAGGGGTGACGAAGAATGGGGCAGTGGCATGGTGGAGGTCTGTGGCCCAGGGGATGGTATTGAGGAAGCGGCTGTTAATGAGTTCCTCCAATGAGAACCAGATGTGGTGGTCCTGTTCATAATGGACTATGTACTGATGAGAATGGTGGTCAGTAGGGAGGCACGGTGGGGCAGCAAAGAGGTACTCAAAGGGGCCGACATTGATGGTGGGGTAAAGTACTGGGAAAGGGAGAGCAACAGGTGATGGCAGGGCAGGGAAAGCAATGGTGGTGGCTGGTGCTTCGACAATGGGCAGGGGAATATTCTTGATGGGGATGTCCTCAAGCAAGATGTGGTTGATAGGGCTATTGGTAAGTTGGTACTGGGCCCAACTGTCCTGGGTGAGTGGGGGAAGGAGGGAGTCAAGCTTGGTTTGAGCAAGGCGGATCAGCAGTGGTTTCTTCTCCAAGTTGCTCAAGATCAAACTTGGCAGCACCACAGAGGGCTTCGATGGTACACGCGGGAGTGGGCAGGGATGGGGACCAGACGATGTAGGGGTTGGGATCAATGGAAATGGGCTTGAGGGTGTCCGGGTCAACAAGGGTAATGCCAGTGTTAGCAAACAAGGTGGAGTACTGGGGGGAATAAATGTTGTATGGGGGGGACCCAGTAGGAGCAAGGAAGGGGAAGCTGGGAACAATGAATTCGGGGCTGGAAGCAATGGTGGGTGACCAGGAGACGATGGGGGATGATGTGGAGCTGGGGGGGTACTGAAGATGGGGGCTTCCGGGACTTGGGTAATTCCAAGTGTTGTGGGTGTGGAGACTGTTGAGGATGTTGTTGACGACCTCAAAGGTAGCAGCAGAGTTCTCCTGGTAGACGGCATTCAAGTCAGACCAAGAGGCAATGGAGATGGAAGGGGAGGACACTTCCAAACAGTCAGCTTCAACTTAATAGACTGTTCTAATGTTGGGAACTCACTACTTTATGGGTAGCGAGACTTGACAATGGCACAGAGTTGAAGGTGACTGATCCAAAGGAGCAGCAAGGAGATGTTGAGGAAGAAGAGGCAGAAGGCGAGAAGAGGGGAAACATAGTAGACAGGGCAAGCTGCTGACAATGAGGGAGCTTTGAAGGGCTCCAGTGTGGGGGTTGATAAGAGAACAGTCTAAGGACTGTTCACCTAAATTCATAGGTCTTATATACTAATACAGGGTGGTCTGTGCACAGTTTAGGGTAGGTACAATTACAGGTAACAGGGGACTGTGCAGTCGATGTGCAGTAACTGCAGATTACATTATACATCTCAATTGGGGTCTAGCCCCAATGAGTCACATCTTTGTTGATCAAGTCATGTCACATCTTTGTTGATCATTTAGTGGACATGTCTTGTTGATCGTTCCCACGATCTTCCATGTGTTGATCAACAGGTTGGATACACATCCAAAGTGCATCTTGTCATGTGATCTTGTTGATGACCAGTTCCTTGATAGGTCATGTGTTATCTTCCCAGGGTCACGGGGTCATAGGTTCCCAGGGTCATGTGCCATTTGGTCATGTGATATCATAGAGGTGGAGGGGTCACATGATGAGTCACATGTAGGGTCATGTGATAAGTTCCCACGGTCATGTGATCTTGAAGTCATGGGTTTGTAGCTGAGACTGGGAGGCACAAGTACCGCTCACAACAAATAGATTGCAAACTAAGTCAGGCTTAAGGCCCAACTCTAGGATATAAGTCCAGCTTATATACAACAGGGCAGCTACCTGACTAAGCATACAAAAAGGGGGAACAATGGAGTCACAAACAATAAGGGTCACAGAACAATAGAGTCATGAACATTGGTGGTCACAGACTACTATAAAGAGAGAACAATAGAGGATATACAAAAGGAGGGAACAATGGAGTTCCTGGCAAGATGGCTCTGGTATACAGGTAAGCGGTCATGTGAGAGGTAGTCAGGTGATCTGATAAGTACATAACAAATGAGAAAAGAAAGAAAAATGTGGACCAAGTGCCCAGGAGTGTAATAGTAGAGCAAAGTATCTAACACAAAAAGGGATGGTGCAAGCACAGGTATAGAGATGTCACTGCCACAATATAAGGGCAACACTCAATTCAGTGTTGAGTTGAATCTAACCCCACTATCTGATGATAAGTCACATGTCGGGTTGTCATCAAGATAGAGGAAGTGGTTCCTGCCTTGGAGTACATCCCAAGACCCACTTATGAGAGAGAGATAAGAGCGGAAAGGAAGTTGATTGACAGGAGATTCAACTTGCCATCTTAGGGATGGTTTGCTGCTCCTTTTATAGCTAAGAATACAGGATGACTAATAGTAATACTACCCAGATATGAGCTATGAGTAAGCAAGTATTACTACCCTAATACAATCAGTAAGCAACTCCAACTACATTGGTCATCACAATAAGAAACATCAGTCAGCAACTCCAACTAGATCTGTAAGCACAATAAGGTGACTAAGATGCTATGACTAAGGATAAGGGCTGGTTCCCATGACTTACAATGGCTACTACTGAAGGCCAGTTACATGACTCCCCACTCTAGATAGTGCAGCCATGCACGTTCTTCCTCCAACCTCTCCAGATGGCAGTTTGCTTGTTGCCTGTGTGCCAGAGATGTGTTGGCGCAATGCACTCCATGTGGGCAAGTTGCTTGGGGGCATGTGCAAGCTTGAGCCTACCTTCACACAATACCTTTTCAATGCAGATACTATCCACCTCAGTGTTAAGCCACTCAATCTCCATGTTGATGCTTGACAAGTTGTTGTCCAGCTTGCAGTAGTGAGAGATATCCATGGCGATACCCCAATCGTCCAACTGATCTGTGGCTTTGAGAAGTGTGGTGAAGATGGCTGTGTTGCCAACCATGAGTTGGTGAAACCATGTGGGGATGGTTTCTGTAGGCTCTGAAGAGTAGATGGGGGCTGCGTGGAGGGGAATGAGATAAGGGTCATCACTGGGCCCATTCTATTTAGTGAGGGCTTCAACCAGCCCTTCACTGTGCCTCTTGATCCAATGAGCATGCCTGTAGAGGCCTTCACTGATAGGGATCCTGAGATAGGGGTAGTTAGTATTGGTGATGAAGCCATCAGGGGGTACATTGAAGCTTTCTTCATGGTTGGCAATGCAGTGCTTGAGTCACTGAATGGTATCCTGGGCAACGATGGCAGCCATGCAATGTGCCTCTTCTTGATTTTTGATGGTTTGGATGAGGCTGCAGGCGATACCATACAGGGTGAGGGCATCAATCTCCTTATTGGAGGAGAATATAGTTTCCACTGTACAAGGTAAGTAGCAAGTGGCTGGGAAAGTGGGGTGGCTATCATCTGGGGACTCAGTGGACATATTAACAGAGTGGTCAGACATGGTATGGGCATCAATAATATGTTGGTTGGCATGGACAGTAATGAGAGAGAGGATCTTCTTAAGGATGATGGTGTATGGGGGATAGTACTCCAGCTTAGTTGTAATACATGCCGTAAGGTTCACAGCAGAAGAAGGGATATTCAAGAGCATGCTCAAAGGTAACGTGGATGCAACAGCAAGGTTTGAACTTGTGAAACTTGTGGGTCTTGTATGGGGGATAATGGATGAGAGAGTAAGGCCAAGCTGGTCATGGAAGAGTGGGAGGAGGAATCCAAGGTGTTTCTTCCCAAGATGTAAGGGGCTCTAGGGTGGAAACTGATGAGGGTACGGAGCAGAAGTTGGTTAGCTTTTATATGTTTTAGAGACCCATAAACCCTGTGATAAGACTTGACTAAGTCTGGGGTATGAATGTCAGCTGCAGATTCCCATGTGTCATCTGCTGCAGAATACCCCTTCCACCTGATCAGGTACTGGAGCTTTTTGTTTATGCCATCATACCTATGGTTCCTGATCAACTCCACCTCATATTGCTCTTCATTATTAATAATGTTGGGTGGAGGCTGGGAGAAGTTTGGGCTGTGTGCGGGAGTTTCGCTATAGGGCGATAGGAGTGAAGCATGGAAGACATTGTGTATCTTCCAGGCAATGGGCAGGGACAACTGATACACCACAGGGGAAACTTCCTTGATAATCTTGAAGGGTCCATATCTCTTTGGGGCTAGTTTGGTTGCTTGGTAAGGGAGATGGAGATTTTTCCCTTCTAGCCATACTTGGTCCCTGGTATTATATTGTGCTGAAGGGACTCCTGATCTTTCTGCAGTTCAGTTCAGGGCTGCAATTGCCTGGGCTCTTCTTTCTTCCAAAGTGTGCAGTCATTCTTCCTTTGTTTCATTGTTGGATGGAGTCATAATAGCCAGGTTCAACTTGCTTTTAGTGGGCCACTTGTGACCGGCCTTAGGTGATCGTTATTACTCATACAATACAGCCTTTGTAAGTCATGGGAACCGGCCCTAGTGATTAGTGATCGGATGACTGATGCTTTGTGATATGCTTACTGATCCAGTTGGAGTCACTTATTGATCATAGTAGTACTTAGTCATAGCATGTATCTGGCTTACTACGTTGTGATTAGTCGTACTTGTATCTTTAGTATAAAAGAGGCTCACTGCTGTCCCTAAGACGGCAAGTTGAATCTCCTGTCAATTCAACTCCCCTTCTCATCTCTCTTATACTCTTATAAGTGGACACTAGGACGTTACTCTAGTGTGGGAACCACTTCTTCTATATCGACTACAACTTGGCACCAAGCTATCCACGCGACATACCGCCAAGTTAGGACAGTTAGCTCAACCCAACACTGGATCAGTGTTGCCCTCACTTTGTGGCGGTGACACCACTACTGTGTATGGCATATCCAAGTTCTTTCAGATGTTGAAGTACAGTGCATTATTATACATTTACTGTAGCTACATACCATACATATAAATACTTTACACTTTACACAACTAAGATACTGTTTGAATATAACGCATTATGCATTTTATTGTAGTAGTCATGTCCTGTATGGACCGTAGGACTGGAGCTACCTTAGGTGCTCCAATAATTAATACATATATAATTTGTAAGCGTTGTAGTGCTCGGACTGATATGCATGGACCAGATGGCCAATGCGCGTTGTACACCATGGCCATGATTACCATATCGGGCTTAATAACTGCTGTAGATAGAGATAATGCACTGTCTGTGTTATGGGACACATATCCCTACCACATTCTTTTGTACCGCCTCCACCTTGGCATACCCAATGTTTACATTTCAACATCAGATATATATAGCTGTACTGGATCTTTCTAGTGGGATTGATGAAATATCTTGTGACATATAATGTAATGAGCTGCCTGTGAATACACCATCATGGAACCAAACCATACCATTTCTAGTTATGAATCTAGCTGTGAAATGGTTGCCAGAATAGTATATCACACCACACAAATTGTATTGTCGATGCAAGCCGCCAGCATCAATATGCAGTATGGAGTCCAAGAGACTTGGGCTTTCCTATAATTCAATATATAGCAGGGGTGGATGAAGGGTGAATGAAAAGGAATGAACTAACTGGTTATTGCATTCAGGACATGTACCAGACAATGGTACAGAGAATTCATCCATATATTCTTGGATGCTATGGCCAGCGAGTGCGGTGCCTACAGTCATAATCTCACATGAACTAGAAAACTGCTCATCTCTGTCCACAGTATGGTTGTGATGGCACTGACAAACTGACCTAACAACCAGTTCCTGAGCCATGTGCAGTTGATCCATGATAGCATGCATGCTTGCATAATCACTAAAGGGAAATTCACTACTATCTATGATTTCAAGATGGCACCTGAATTCATCACATATCTCCTCTAAAGAATAAGAAGTCAATCCAGTATGAATATCTACATGTGAGTTGAAAGCAGTGGTCAAGCTATTCAGAATCTCGTTATCTAACTCATTCCACAATTGCATCATTTTGGCAGGATCTTCACGCCAAACATTGAAAAGCACCGTACATACAGCATCATATGCACAGCTATTGTTTTGCCACTGTGTTCCAATAGGAACAAGCACATGAGGATGTAATTGAGTATTTGCATCCAAAACAGCATTATGAGAACTCTTGAACCTTTTATTTGATGCCTTTAGCATGTTTGTGTTATTGGGATCCTGCCTTTTCAACCCCCTAGGACTCTGATCCCTTTCTTTTTGTACAGGGCCTTCTATTAGCAGCTGATCTTTCTTGTTCACATAACTTTCTGATGCACATTGTCTTTTTTTTGCAGATATGGCTGATACAGGCTCCACAAATCTCCATTCAATGACTTGATTGGTTGATTCTTCACTCTTGAGGTACAGATCGCGCTTGTTCCATCTTATAGCTTTGTGCATCCTTGATGGCATATATTGTAATCCTTTCTTTTCTCTAAACAATGCAATGAGGGTATTCCTACGGTCAGCCATAGCAATCTTCCTCGGTAGCTTATGTTTGTAATGGAGAGTGGTGATTTCGTCCAGAAGTTCAAGTTTGCGGAATTCTTGGCACAAGGCCCCAGAAGCACCACTGGTGATCTTGGATGGGTGAAATCCACCTAGTATCAGAGTTCCTGCAGTACTTGTACTGCGCGATAGCAATATGTAATATCCTTGATGACTCTGCACGTACCTCAAGTCTACAACATTATTTCTTCATATTTTTCCTTGAGATGCAAAGTCTGTCATGGCAAAATTAGGCAGAAGTTCAGCTTGTGAACACGATATGTTTAGAGATGAATCATCTGGTAGATTGCAAGTAGTAGAGACTGAATTTTTAGCCAATGGAACTATGTTCAATGGAAGACCATCAAGCTTCACCAGCATAGGTGGATCACTAAGCAGAACAAACAGCATATCCAATGTGTTTACACTGTTTATCAATCAAGATTGCCAGGCGTATACGAACCCTTCCTGGCCCTTAGTTATGCAAAGTTCCATTGCAAAGTTGTTTCTGATCATAACTGGCATGCCTACACAAAGCGAAAGTTTGCCTGGAATGAGCTTTGTGTTGCACAAGGTGGTTGTTCCCATATTATTTTTTGAATGTTCAGCTTGATTTTGCCATGCTCAGTAAATTCTCTACAAGGCTTCTGTCTTACACACCACTTTTTACTAGCACCGCTGCTGTCTTTGACATCCTCCGAAGGCAGCGTGTCTATCGAAAAAAAGTCCACCAAATTCTGATTCGACTCTTGAGCAAATCTCAACACACCCAGGTGATTAATCTTGTCTTTCAACAAGTTTAAGCAAGTAATAATAGAAACATTTTGAAATCATGCATCGTTTATAGAAGGTCTCAGGCTGTTAGGGAGGTTACTTAAGACTCAAGACCTAAGGAAAGCAATGTCTTCAGCTGTACACACCTTGTACCGCATGTTAGTAAGGGCTTCATAGAACTGGGCATCTTCAACGGATTCAGTATGCTGCCTCATATTCTGGCGCAATATTACAACAGTGGTAACTTGGTGCCAGAGTACCTTCCCAATGGCAGCCTGTTGGTCATACAACAAGGTAGGGTTTCTCCCAACTGTTCGACTGTAAAGTAAAGTATGCTCCCCACCAATGGCAGGCGGTAGTTGTGTGAAGTTGCCTGTGAAGATCATATTCATCCCACTGAACGGCATGTCAGGATTGTTCAATATCTGTGCCAATCTTGCACTAATGAGATATATCTCTCTGCATGATAACATTGAAACTTTGTCTAAAAAGATATATTGAACACCCAGCAACTTTGATTTTAGTTGAGACAGCAGTGTATTCAACAGGCGATCACCATCCAAGTTGATTCCAAGTATAGAGTGGTAAGTAGACCCACCCAGTAAAGCAGCTGCGCTCCCCATTGGTGCTAGTATTAGCAAGCAATATAATTCTTTTCTCTGTGAAAAAAATTCGGAAAGTGTCAGGAACGCACTACATGGACGTAGTGGGACACAACAATGACGAAGGTTTGAAGGTGACTGATCCACGAAGGTCGACAATGTTGAGCTTGAAGGAGAGGGAGCTTAGATCTTGAAGGGAGAAAGGGGAAAGGGATAAACGATAATTATAGTTGTTTAATCACTTGAGTGGCAGTTATTATGTAAGGGGTGACAAGAGAACAGTCTAAGGACTGTTCATTCAATTTTGCAGGTCTTATATACTAATACAGGGTGGTCTGTGCGTAGTTAAGGGTAGGCATATTTGAGAGAGACGGGTAGACACATGCCCCTTTAGGGCAGGTAGTAATACAAGAGACGGGTGAGACTTGAGCTAAGAATAGATACGAACTAATAATAGATGAACTGCGGACTGTGCCGCAGTTCCGCAGTAAGTCTTGTGACTTTGTTGATTCTTGATCAACCGTTGATTGTTCCCACAGTCTTCCACATGTAGATCAATGGACAAGACATGTGTAGAAAGCATGCACAATCAGATGATTGTGTAGATGACCAATCCCTTGGTAGGTCATATGTTAAGTTCCCACAGTCACATGCTTGGTCATGTGCTTGGTCATGTGTTTGGTCACGTGCTTGCTTGAGGGCTTGTAGGTCATGTGATGAGTCATGTGCTAGGTCACATGGTGGGGATTTCCCAGGGTCATGTGGTCGAAGATTCTCTTTGGTTGCTGGTCATGGACCAGGCTTTATCGCAGGCTCAGGAGGACATCGAATAGCCACTTGGCTATAACTTGGTTTAGGGGCAGTTCTAGTGGGACTTATAGGGGTTTGGACTGGGTTTCTAGATGGTGTGGACTTCGTCCACAACAGAAAGTGTGCGAAGCACTTGTGATTTTCCTGTACCTGCCATGCCACCAATGTACATTTTCAATTGCTCAGAATCTGGATCACATGTATGATTCACAACAATATGGAATGCACAACCTTGTTCTTGATTCACAACAATATGGAATGCATGACCTTGTTCTTGATTCAAGCCAAACAAAATATAAATATCCTCAATTGTTGCCTGCCATTCTTTTGAAACAAAAAGGCTAGACAAGTAAGACTTCTTTACAACATGTACATTATCAGGTACAAACTGATTGTTTGCTGTGCCATGGATGGTCTTAGAATTCGAGTTTTCAGGCATGTTTTGCAAATGCAGTTGAAGCACTTCAGTCCATTTTTGCGCAACAACTGTTTTCCAGGCTGCCCTGTTACGTTGGACCTCTGGAGGTGGATGCCTGACATGCACAACTTGGTTCAACAACTCAGGGATATTCTCTGTCCATCCGAGATCTTGTAGCATTGCCCTCATTTCGGACATAAGGTGAGTCCATGCTTTCTTGCACTTCCCTAGTTCATTTGAGAAATCATGGACATGATGCTCAATATTGCAGTCATCCTGTATGACGTTTACATTATCACCGGACATCATTTCATCCATATCCTACATCGCTTGAACATCCGGATCTTCCCACAAGACGGTAATGTCAATATCTCCTTTGTTCAATTGGGCATGGAAGTCATCCCGTGCATCAAGACACTTGTATCAAATACCCAAGTTTCTCATAATGTCCTTTTGTTTATCAGAAAAGTTGTGTGTACTAAATGCATCATCCCAGCTCTGTTCTTGCATTTTAAGTTCCAACCCTGATCGCCAAGGCCTGAACAAAGTCAACATTACACTACAATAAAACTTGCGATCTCCTTGATTGCATCTAGGGAGTGTGGGACCAACGAAGTTTGGAACCTTCTCCTTTCCTACAGGACAGCATCAGGTACCATGGGTCATTGCAAGGGGATGCTCCAAGAGGAGAGGAAACACACTTGATGTCATTCTGCTGTCATGAAAGCTTGGATGGGATGAGGGGCATTTATCAATGGGTGATCCATCTTTGGTAACATCATGACCGTTATCTTTGTCCTTTTCCCTGCTATTCGATTTCCGTTTTTTAGGTAATTTTGTTTGTTCACATCTCGCAACCCAGTCATATAGGCACATATGGCAAAGAGCTTCACATTGATAGATGTAGTCATACACAGGAGAAAGACCAATAAATTGGTTATTGTATTTAAGTATCGTGACCTTCTCCTTCAATTCTTCAATTCCAGCTAACACCTCTGTGTCCGATTGCTTATGCTGCACCATGTTTGAGTTTAGTGATGTACCATCCATCTTCAATACTTCCTTGCAATCATGTGAAACTCTTTCAACCCATGGACTTCTGGCGGCATTAACTTATAACATCAGTATTGCATCTGAAAAGATATGTAACAAGGTAAGAGAATGTGTTCAGCCATTGCTCGGTCTTTTTCATTAAAATACTACCTGATTCTATATCGACTCTGGTCTGTTTGTATACAGGACGTGGAAACCTTGCCTTACATTTACCATATATGTTATTGAGACAGCCTTTGAATGCACAGCCCTTATTCTGAGAGCTGTCTTTGTTTCTAGTACTCAAACACTTATGAAGATTTGACCTGAATACCATAATTCTTTGTTATCAGCAAAATATAGGCACAGTAGATGCTTGTTATCAGCAGGTGAAAGCATTATATACCACATCAGAGCCCCCATGTACACAATCAATGACCAAATTTCGCTGCGCATATACTTTTTTGATGTTATCGAACCCTGAACTTTCCCATTTATGTGATTGAGGTCACGGACAAGTTGGAAGCATGCCTTTTCATCTTTGGTAGAAGGCTTTACAGATTCACCTTCAGACAAATGCTTGGATATAGATGCAAGTGCTCCTTGATTGACAGACAACAATCTATTCGCAATGTCGTGAAATTTCAACGAATCTGCAAGGAGGAAGCCAGCTGATGAAGGAGCTTTCATCTGCAGATGACTGAAGGCTACAAACAGAAAAGTAACATTGCACTGGAACCACTTATTGTGGTACATTAACAAAAACCATTTATGGGCTTTGTCGGAGAGTGCAGTTGATCCTACACCTCCAAGACCATATGGAAATAGCCATGGAAAAGCTTGAGGATATAAGCCAGGATTGTTATATATCAATTTAGATTTTGCACTGTGGGACACAGCAAGTGCACCACCTCTGTTATTCCAATGTCTCAATGCAATGCCTTTCAGTGTTTCAACTGACATAGTCTCATATTGCTCATTTATTAATCCATGTACAACAAAAGGACATTCTCCATCATCTATGCCAACTTCCTTGCCATTATCGAAAGAGCTTGTACCTTCTTCTATTTTAGTGGTCAATGACTGGCGATATTCAACTGTAACTGGTGGAGAGTTTTCTGGATACTTTTCTAGCTTGTCATACACAATCTCAAGGTCTGCATAATAAGTGTTATTTAACTTTAGCCATTCAAGCGTGCAAGCAACATACGAACATCTGACCAACAATGGAGTGCACTGGTAATCTTTTTCTGTAGGCAGACAGGGTCCTGTGAATAAAATAGCCAACATTTCTTCTAGGTCTTCGATGGGAGGGGGCAAGCGATGGTAAATTTTCGGAACTGGTGATTCAAATGCAATTACATGTGAGGTCATTCTTCTTAGACCCGACGCTACAACTCGAATGAAGCAGCTGTTAATACGTATGCGTGCAATTAACAACCACTCCATGAATTTCAAACCCAAGAGCTCATCAGGAACTGCGCTGATCCACAATCCATTAGCCAAAGCATTTCAAGGAACGTTCCCCTTCTGTAAGTGTTTTCTGCAATTATCACATATACAATTGCACTTGTAGTCGAGAACAGGCCCTTGAATTCATGGATCGGTTTGGAAGAGTGCTTTCTCTCCACCCTAGTAACACCTTGTGTCTGTAATATGTGTAAACATTGTTTCACTGATTTTAGTCTGGTGAGCTTTGAAGAGGGAGTTAACTGACCACATATGGCGCAACCAGCTTCCTCCATTTTATTAGGAGAAGAATTGAAGCACAAGTCACAGGCAATGTCACATATCAGTTTATTGTCTGGAGGTGAAGGGGGGAAAATTGGCATCGTTGAAGTAGAACTTGTGGTATGCCTCAAACAGACTGATCATGTTGTGCTGGAAACATGTCTACTTTGTGTTGGAGGGAGAGTAATCAATTGCACACTTGGCTGCATTGATGTCCTTGATGGGACACTTTTCTCTTATCTTGACAGACAATTGACACTTCTTGTATAGATGTATGTCATAGCATTGCATGTGGACTCTTTAGCCTGTAATATCCTGCATTTTGCTACTTTCGCATTTATTATCTTTGTTGCTGATTGCTCCTCAAGTACTTATACTGCATAGTTTCTACCTGTAAACCTCAGTCTTCTGTTTCTCAGACTGAGGTTAGTACCACACATGTTTCTTGTCCACATACTGTAGCTAACTTTGACCCAGCGTCTCACATTCATTCTACAGGTACATAGCTTCATGAATATAGTCTTCTGTTTCTCAGACTGAGCATCTCACATTCGTTCTACAGATTATAAGACCTAGTTCTCTGTCATTCTGACTACGAAGCTCTTGATCGTCACTCTTCCCTGCTGTCCACTATACCATGTCTACTCCCTCCACTCCCGCTACCAGCACCACTGGCACCCCCACTCCTCAGCCCATTACCTCTGGCACTCCTGTGCTGCAGACGTCTGGCACCCCTGTGCAGACTCAAGGCGGAAGCTCCCCCACTACAGGGAACACGTCGGCGAAGCCTTTCATACCCGCTAAGTTCAATGTGCCACTGCTGGAAGACAACGGTGAGAACTACGACACCTGGTATGTAGCTCTGCAGCTTGCATTCAAGAACCAGGACATCTGGCCCATTGTCAACAGGACCAAACTTCGCCCAGATCAGACGACCGATTCTGCTGGCTACTCTGAGTGGGGCTTCAAGGACTGCAAGGCTAGACTTATAATGATCGCTGCATTGAAGAAAGTCAGGCAGAAGTGCATCTATCATGCAACGTCTGCCAAGGAGTACTGGGATTGGATCACCACTTGTTATTCTGGCACCAGTGGCAGCAATGAGCACACTATCACTCTGCTGCAACAGTTCTTCAAGGCCTCCTTCATGGACACTGAACTGCTACAGCCCCAGATCAACAAAGTCGTCTACATGGCTTAGCAGCTCGAAACTCTTGGCTTCCCTATCATCAATCGCCTCCTTGCTTTCTTGCTTGCCATCCAACTCCTGGATTCCTATGCCATGCTTCGCACCATCATCACCAACTCTGACATGTCCAATATCACCAGTCGATGGGTTGCGGACCGCATTATTGGTGAGGAGCATCATCGCCTTAACAATTTTGAAGGCAACAAGGCTGCTTTCTACACTAAGGCTGGCAAGGGCAAGGGCAAATTGCAACAGATCACTTAGGGCAAAGGGGAGGACCTCAAGTGTACTCATTGCAAAAAGAAGGGCCACAAGAAGGTGGACTGCCACAAGCTCAAGAAGGAAAAGGCGGAGAAGGAAGCAGCCAAGAATGCTACTGATTCTGGCAATGCTAACTCCACTTTGTCAACTTCCCCTTCTAGCACTACAGCAAAGATCGCTGTGGCTTCCAAGCCTGATAACGACTCCACCATCGTCCAACTCTTCCACGCTGTAGCCATCCCCTGCTGATCTTGCTCCACTGAACGTCCCTCCACCACTTGTGAACATGTACTACAGGCCAAGATCAATTCTGGTCCTCAAAGTCTCAAGGCCGGTTGGATCATCAACTCTGGTGCCTTGCAAAACATGTGCGCACACCACGATTGGTTCCACCACTACTCCCCCCTTTCTTCCCCCATGGACATCGTTCCTGGTGACGACAGTGCCATTCAAGCCACCGGTGTCGGCCGCATTTCCGTTCACATGCACGCTGAGGGCAAATCCTTGCCCGCAGTGCTGCAAGACGTTCTTCACATGCCGGAACTCCATGGCAACTTGCTCTCAGTGTCACATTTTGCTAAACGCAGCTCTGAGATGCATTTTATTGGTGAAGGATGTTCCATTCTCGACCAGCACAAGATAGTTGCCTGCAAGGGCGACTTACGTGGAAACCTCTACGTTATGCAGATCACTATGCTTCCCATTTCTGAATCAGCTCACATCACAGTCCTCGACTCTTTCCCCACCAAGGGCAAAGACCCTCCTGAGGCCACACTGATCGCTGACAACTCAGGATTGAAGGCCAGCATCAATATTTGGCACCAACGTCTCAGTCACCTTAATGCTGACGATGTCATTTGCATGGCGCAAAAGGGGTTAGCTCATGGGATGGTGATTATCAGTAATTCTTCCCCCTCTTCCCATATCTGCGAACCCTGCATCAAGGGCAAGCAAACGCATGCCAAGATCTGAAAGGAAACGGACACGCATACTGACCTCATCCTAGGCCACGTCTTCTTGGATGTTTGCATTCTCTTCAGCTCTTGATCTTGTCAAGGTTTCCTCTATTTCGTTACCTGGATTGACGACAAGTTGCGCAAAGTATTTGTCAATGCAATGAAGAAGAAGGCCAAGGTGGCTCAGCACCTGCGCACTTTCGTTGCATGTGTTGAGCTCGAGACCAGCCAGAAGCTCAAGGTCCTTTGCTCAGATGGAGGGGGCAAATACACTGCCAGGGAAGTACAATCATTTCTCAGGGAGCAATAGATGCTGCCAATTTTATACACTAGGTTACAGTAAGGCTGATGAATTAAAGTGTACATAAGCCCAGCTAGCTGTAAGACTACTAAGTATCAGATAATCTATAAAGTAGTACTACTAAAGGTAG
>Ga0307510_10001342_pt1 | contig 26840 bp, 22 predicted proteins | sample 12_EM_MG_FD_207224 | JGI IMG/M metagenome (GOLD analysis project Ga0307510, IMG submission 207224) | Populus trichocarpa ectomycorrhiza microbial communities from riparian zone in the Pacific Northwest, United States - 12_EM | ecosystem: Host-associated > Plants > Roots > Unclassified | place... | reverse complement strand
CGCCCATCCGACGCGCTTCGTGGGCGTCTATTCGATCGATGCACTGGCGCCGGATGCCGTGGAGCGCATCGACCATTGGCAGGCCGAGGGGCTTTCGGGCTTTCGCCTGTTCACCACGGGCAGCACCATGCCCGGCCAGTCGGACTGGCTCGGGCACAAGGACTCCTACCCCGCCTGGGCGCATGCCGAGAAACTGGGTATCCCGGTGTGCCTGCAGATGACCATGGAAGGGCTCCCCGCCCTGCGTTCGTTGCTGGAGCGCTTCCCCCGGGTGCGCGTGCTGCTGGACCATTGCGCGCGACCGGACTTGTCCGATGGCGCGCCCTTCACCCAGGCCAAGGCGCTGTTCGACATGGCAAGCTTTCCGGGTGTGTTCCTCAAGCTCACCAACCGCACGCTCGCGGCGGCAACGGCCGGCAAGTCCAACCCGCGCGATTTCCTCGACAGGATCATCGATGTATTCGGCACGGGCCGAATTGCCTGGGGATCGAATTTCCCCGCGGCAGAAGGCGCCCTGCCGACCCTGGTCGCCACCGCGGGCGACGCGCTCGCCGAGCTTCCGGCGCACGACCAGGCAATGATCTTCGCCGACACCGCAGCGACGGTGTATCCGGCACTGGTGCAGGGACTCGCCCATGTCTGAATCGGGCACGCTACGCACGGTGCTGGCGACATCGCCGCTTACCGAACCGCTCAAGAGCGGCGCGGTGGCCAGCCCCGGGCTGAAGTTCGACTTCGTCGACGTGTCGCCGGTGCACAAGGCCTTCGCGCCGATGGTCCGCCAGCAAAACTACGACCTGTCGGAGCTGGCGATCGTCACCGCGCTGCAGGCTGTCGCCTATGGCCGCCCGATCATCCTGCTGCCTGCCGTGGTGGCCTCGCGCTTTCAGCGCGGCTGCCTGATCACGCGCCGCAGCGGTGGCGTGACAAGCCCGCAGGACCTTCCCGGCAAGCGCATCGGCGTGCGCGCGTACACGCAAACCACGGGTATGTGGGTGCGCGCGCACCTGGCCGAGGATTACGGCCTCGCCACCGCCTCGATGCACTGGCTCACCCATGATCCCGCACACGTGGAGCAGTATCAGGATCCATCGTTTGTCGAGCACGCCGCGGATGACAAGAGCCTGCTGGACCAGCTGCGCGAAGGCATCACCGATGCAGCGATCCTGGGCAACGACCTTCCCAAGGACGAGGAATTCGTGCCCGTGATCGCCAACGCCGGCGCGAAGGACAGCGCGTGGTTCGCCCAGCACGGCTTCGTGCCGGTCAATCACCTGGTGTCGGCCAGTACCGCCGCCTGCGAGCGCGACCCAGGCGCTGTACGCCAGGCCTATCGCCTGCTGCTGCAGTCGTACGCCCAGCTGCATGCACCGGCCGGGACGCCCTCCCCTTACGCTTTCGGCTTCAGCAAACTGCTCGGACCCGTGCAATACGTGATCGATGCCTGCCTGGAACAGGGCCTGCTGCCGCGGCGCCTGGGTATCGACGAGGTATTTGGCCCGGCGGAAAATATTCTCGGCGGGCTCCCCGCATGAATGCCGCCACAGCCATGGTGGGACACTCGGTGAATCGCGCCAACCGATGAACAAAATGACGATCAACGATAGCCATTCGACCGTGCGCCGCCGCCGCCCGTTCTACCAGGACCTTACCTTCCAGGTGGTGGCCGGCATGGTGCTGGGTGTCGCCGTGGGCGCGCTGGCACCGGACATCGGCAAGGATCTGAAGCCACTGGGCGACATCTTCATCCGGCTGATCCAGATGGTGGTGGGGCTGATCATCTTCTGTACGGTGACGCACGGCATCGCCAGCGTTCGCGACCTGGGCAAGGTGGCTCGCATCGCCATCAAGGCCATGGTGTATTTCGAAGTGGTCACCAGCATCGCGCTGCTGATCGGCCTGGTCACGATCAACGTGCTCAAGCCCGGCGTGGGCATGCACATCGATCCGGCTATGCTGCATACGGCGGCTACTGGCGCCAAGGATGCCGCGCCCGCGGCGCCCACCGGTATGGGCGCGTTCCTGGTTAACCTGGTTCCCAGTTCCGCGCTCAATGCCTTTGCGCAAGGCGACATCCTGCAGATCCTGGTGTTCTCGGTGCTGTTCGCCTGCGGGCTCGCTTCGTTGGGCGAGAAGGCACAACCGGTGTTGACCGTGGTCGATACCGTGCAGGCCGCGCTGTTCTGGATCATCCGCATGGTGATGAAGATCGCGCCGATCGCGGCCTTCGGCGCCATCGCCTTCACCGTGGCGCAGTTTGGCCTGCACACGCTGCTGCCGCTGGGCACGCTGGTGCTTGAGTTCCTGCTGACCTGCGTGCTTTTCATCGGCCTGGTACTGGCACCGATCAGTGCCTTCGCTGGCTTCAACGTGCTCAAGCTGATGCGTTATTTCCGCGAGGAATTGGTACTGGTGCTCGGCACCAGTTCATCGGAAAGCGTGTTTCCGCAACTCACGGCCAAGCTCACCCGGCTCGGCGTCAATGAATCGGTGGTGGGCATGGTGCTTCCCACGGCCTACAGCTTCAACCACGACGGTACTTGCCTGTACTTCGCCGCCGTGGCGGTATTCCTGGCCCAGGCCACGGGCACCGCGCTGGGTTGGGAACAACAGCTTGGGCTGCTGGCGATCCTGTTGTTCACCTCGAAGGGAGGCGCCGGCGTTTCCGGCTCCGCCATCGCCGTGCTCACACTCACCCTCGCTGCCACCAAGACCATTCCCGTAAGCAGCATCGCCTTGATCCTGGGTGTCCACCGGATCCTCTCGGCGTTCTTCGTGTTCACCAACATTGCAGGCAATTGCGTTGCCACCGTGGTTGTCGGCCGCTGGGAGAAGGCCGTCGACCAGGACCAACTGAAACAACAACTGGACGCGGGCTACCAGCCCGCCTGATCCACCACATCGCAAGCAGTAAGAGCCTCGCGAAGCTTATGGCTTTCGCGATCAGGGAGGGATTTGCCCAAATGAATCGCATGACCTATATCGGCATCACTTTATTCGCGCTGGCAACCGGCCTCACACCGATGATCGCCGCTGCCCAGGCCGCGACGCCCGCGTCCTCCGCGCCGGCCAGCAGCGCCAGCAGCGCCGATCCTGCATCGCCGGATGCGGAAGACGCCGCGACGGAGCCGGCCGATGGCTCCAAGCCTCCGTTGGCGGGTCTGGCCAAGTCGCTCAAAGCCGATGGCATTAACCTCCGCAGCGGCATCATTGATCAGTACGCGCATAACACCACCGGCGGCATCTACCAGGGCCATACCAACGTCGGCCAGTTCAACATCGGCGCCGATTTCGACCTGGACAAGATGATCGGGCTCACCGGAGGTTCGTTCCACTTCACCGTGTACCGCGACTATGGCGAGAGCCTGAACAAGTTCGTCACCGGCACGTTCACCAAGCAGCAGTACATCTACAAGAACGAGTTCTACCGCTGGCACCTTGGCCTGTTCGCGTACGAACAGAAGCTGCTGGACGACAAGCTCGACATTACCGCGGGCCGCCTGGGCACCACCACGTACTATGGGCATCTGGTAACCAACTGCCAGTTCGAGTCGGCCGACACCTGCGGCGAGCCAAGAATCCTGGTGTCCGAGGCTGGCTTCAGCCTGCTGCCGTCGGCCACCTGGGGCCTGAACGTCAAGTACAAACCCACCGCACATACCTATATCGAAAGCGGCGTGTTCGAAGTGAACCCGACGACGTCCGCCAGCAACGGCCTGGATTTCTCCATCGCCAATGCCACGGGCATCACGGTGCCGGTGGAATGGGCCTGGGCCAAGACCGACCCGGCGACCACGCGCTATCCGTTTGAACTGAAGGTCGGCGCCTTTGTCAGCACCGCGCCCCTGACCGACCCCTACTTCAATACCGCCGGTCGCTCCAAGGCCCTGTACGGCGGCACGGCGCTTACCGTCAACAGCAGCCGCGACGGCGTGTACATCATGGGGGACCGCGTTATCTGGCGACCGAACGACGCCAGCGCCCAGAGCTTCAATATATTCGGCGGCATCGTGCAGCAACTGGACGAAGCGGAGATCATGCGCCAGCAGGTCTATACCGGCTTCGTCTGGACCTCGCCCTTCGCCGCGCTGCCGAAGGACACCTTGAACTTCTCGATCTCCGAGTTTGAGCTAACCCCCCGCGAGCGGGAATTCCTGCGCGACGCCCGCATCAAGAAGGGCGGCCATGGCAGCAACGCCCTCCACCAGACGGCCTTCGAGCTGACGTACGGCTGGCATGTAACCCGCGGCCTGGAGCTGATGCCGAGCGTGCAGTACATCGTGCACCCGGACAACTCCAGCATCACCAACACCAAGATCTTCCCGAAGAACATGTTCGCCTTCGGCCTGAGCCTGCGCTGGGATATCGGCAACATGCTCGGTTTCGAACGGACAGCCGGGGGAGATTGATTTTTCTACCTGTAGAACGGAAACGATCATGACGAACAAGACAGCATTGGTGGTGAGCGCACATTCGGCCGACTTCGTGTGGCGCGCCGGCGGCGCGATCGCACTGCACGCGGCAGCCGGCTGGGACATTACGGTGGTATGCCTTTCCTACGGAGAGCGCGGTGAATCGGCCAAGCTGTGGCGCAAGCCCGGCATGACGCTTGAAAAGGTCAAGGTCGAACGCCAGCGCGAAGCCGAGAATGCGGCCAGGCATCTGGACGTTGCCGATATCCAGTTCTGGGACCTTGGCGATTACCCGATCACGCTGTCCACCGAATCGTTGTTCCGGCTGGCCGACCTCTACCGTGCCGTCAAACCCTCGTGGGCCATGACGCATTCGCGCCTTGATCCGTACAACGCCGACCACGTGGCCGTGAGCGCCTTCGCCCAGGAGGCGCGCATCGTTGGGCAGGCCCACGGGCATAACCCGGACGTGCCGGTGATCGGTGCACCACAGGTGTACCTGTTCGAGCCTCACCAGCCGGAGCAGTGTGGCTGGAAGCCGAACGTGATCCTGAATATCACCGAGGTTTGGGAGAAGAAGCGCGCGGCCATCGAGTGCATGGAAGGGCAGGAACACCTTTGGGAGTACTACACGCGGGTGGCGATGCAGCGTGGTGTCCAGGGCGGAAGGAATTCCGGCACCCCGATGACTTACGGCGAGGCTTACGAGGGGGTATTCCCCTCGGTAGTTAGTACACTGGGGTAATTGATCGCGTACAGGGGCTTTAAGTCGTGCAGGAAAATAATCCCGTAGAGGGTACTCGTGGTCGCGTCGGGCTACCGCCGTGGTACGGCCCCGTGCAATTCGTGGGCGCCGTATTTTGTTTGCTCGCCTTCTATCTATTCAGGGCCAATGGCCCATCGCCGCTGACGGCGAAACTGCCCTTCCTCGGCGAGCCTTGGGTTCCATGGGGCACGGCGGTAGTCGGCGGAGTGATCGTCCTGGCTAACGGCTGGCGCGTGATCAGAGCCGCTCGCGAACGTAGTGAGACGCGCCCTTCGGCACCTTGATCTCCGGTCGCGGCGATGGCGCCTCCGCCACTCGCCGTGACCTATTGCATTCGCGCTACCGCGGGCCTCGGTGCAATGCTAAGTTCCGCATCTATCCACATGTCCCCGGAGCTCCCCGCATGTCCCGTGCCCTCCTGACTAGCGGTTCGCTTACCGCGACTCGTAAATTCTCACGGTTATCCCTGGCGCTGGCGGTGGCCCTCGCTGCCGGCGGTGCGGCCGCGCAGCCGGAGCCGACGCGCGCCGACAGCGTGCCGCCGCCCCAGGACACGCCGTACGAAGGAACGGTGAAGCTGCACGTCGATGCCAACGACACGGTGCAGGGAATCTTCCACGTTCGGGAAACCATTCCGGTCACACCGGGCGCCCTGACCTTGCTGTACCCGCAATGGATTCCCGGTGACCACTCGCCGAGCGGCCCCATCGCGATGCTCGCCGGCCTCAAGATCAGCGCCAACGGCAAGCCGCTCGCCTGGCTGCGCGACAAATACAACATGTACGCTTTCCATCTGGATGTGCCCGAGGGGGTCTCCACCGTCGAGGTGGAATTCCAGTATCTGTCCGGGCGCGCCGATGACGGCGGCTTCGAGATCACCGACCGCATGATGGACATGGAGTGGAGCAAGGTGGCGCTGTATCCGGCCGGCCACTATTCCCGCGGCATCACCTTCGTTCCCAGCATGACGCTGCCGCATGGCTGGCAGTTCGGTACCGCCCTGGAAACCGCCTCGCAGTCGGGTGACACCACCACCTTCAAGCCGGTGACGTTCAACAACCTGGTCGACTCCCCGGTCTATGCGGGTCAGTACTTCAAACGCGTGGACCTTAATCCGGGCGACAAGGCACCGGTGCACCTGGATGTTTTTGCCGACGAACCGGGCGACCTTGAGATGACGCCCGAGCAGGTCGCCGCGCATCGCGCGCTGGTGACGCAGGCGGTGAAGCTGTTCGGATCGCATCACTACGATCACTACGACTTCCTGTTCTCGCTGTCCGACCAGCTGGGCGGCAACGGCACCGAGCACCACCAGTCCAGCGAGGATGGCTTAGGATCGGACTACTTCACCGCCTGGAAGGAAGCGGCACCCGAGCGCGACCTGCTAGCCCATGAGTACGTGCACTCGTGGAACGGCAAGTTCCGCCGCCCGGCGGACTTGTGGACGCCGAACTTCAACGTGCCGATGGCCAATTCCCTGCTATGGGTATACGAGGGGCAGACCCAGTATTGGGGCTTCGTACTGACGGCGCGCTCGGGTATCTGGTCGGCGCAGCAATTCCGCGATGCCCTGGCCATGACGGCCGCCAATTACGAACGGAACCGCGTGGGTTTCCAGTGGCGTTCGCTCACCGACACCACCAACGACCCCACCATCGCCCATCGCACCAGCCTGCCCTTCCGCAGCTGGCAGATGAGCGAGGAGTACTACAGCGGCGGCCAGATGATGTGGCTGGAGGTGGACGCCAAGCTGCGCAGCCTCACCAATGACAAGAAATCCCTGGACGATTTTGCTCGCGCATTCTTCGGCGTGGATAACGGCAGCTACGTTACCAAGACCTATACCTTCGACGATGTCGTGGCTGCCCTGAACGGCGTGGCGAAGTACGACTGGGCCGCGTTCCTGCATGCGCATGTCGACGTGGTCAATCCGCCGCTGGAAGACGGCATCGCCGGCACCGGCTGGAAGCTGGTCTATACCGATAAGGAAAGCGACTACGAGAAGCAGTACAACAGCCGGCCGGCGCCGTCCCGCCACCTGTACAACTTCACCTGGTCGATCGGCCTGACGATGAACGACCAGGGCAAGGTCAACGACGTTCGCTGGGATGGACCGGCGTTCAAGGCGGGCGTGAGCACCGGCGCCACGCTGGTGGCGGTGAACGGGAAGGATTATTCCAAGGACGTGCTGAAGAGCGAGATCACGGCGGCCAAGGACAGCAAGGCGCCGATCGAGCTTCTGCTGAAGTACCAGGGTAGCTTCCGCAAGATCGCCGTGGACTACCACGGCGGCCTGCAATATCCGCACCTGGTGCGCGTGGAAGGCACGCCCGATTACCTGAGCGAGATCATCGCGGCGCACAAGTAGCCGGATGCTGCACGGGTAGGGCGATTACATCGCCCTACCCCTTCTGCTTCGCAATCCACGCATGTACGTGATCCTCAAGCACCGGCAATGGCACCGAGCCCAGTTCCAGCACGGCATCATGGAACGCGCGCAAATCGAACTTCGGCCCCAGCGCCTGCTCCGCTTCATGCCGCAGCGCCAGGATGCACAGATACCCCAGCTCGTAAGACAGGGCCTGACCCGGCCAGCTGATATAGCGGTCTACCTCGTTGACGATCTCGCGCTGGCTTAGCGCGGTGTTCTGCGTCATGTAGTCGATCGCCTGCTGGCGGGTCCAGCCTTCGTGGTGGATGCCGGTGTCCACCACCAGCCGGGCGGCGCGCCACATCTGGTAGCTCAGGTAGCCGAATTTCTCGTAGGGCGTGTGATAGATGCCCATCTCCTGGCCCAGGTATTCCGAGTACAGCGCCCAGCCTTCCCCGTAGGCAGAAATATAGCTTTCGCGGCGGAAGGCGGGCTGGCCTTTCTGTTCGGCGGCCAGGGCCAGTTGCAGCGCGTGCCCGGGCATCGATTCGTGCAGGGTAAGCGCGGGCATGGCGAACAGCGGGCGCGATGGCAGATCGTAGGTGTTCACCAGGTAGGTGTCCGCACCGCCACGGCCGGAGGTGTAATACGGCGCAATATCCGCCGGCACCGGCACGATGGCGAAGCGCTGGCGCGGCAACAGGCCAAAGAACTGCCCAAGCTTGCCGTCCACCTGCTTGGCCACCCAAGCGGTGCGCATCAACAGTTCATCGGGCGTCTTCGCATAGAACTGCGGGTCCGATCGCAGGAAGGCCAAAAACTCGCCGAAGCTGCCCTTGAAGCCACTCTCGGCCATCGTCGACAGCATCTGCTGGTGGATCTTGGCGACTTCCGTCAAACCGGTTTTGTGGATCGTGTCCGGATCAAGATCCAGCGTGGTGTATTCGTGGATCTGCTGGCGGTACCACGCCTTGCCGTCGGGCATGGCTTCGGCGGCAAGCGTAGTGCGCGCATGGGGTACGTATTCGTCGTGGAAAAAGGCCAGCAGGCGGCCGTAGGCGGGAATCACCTGCTCGGTGATGGTCTTGCGCGCCTGGGCTTCGAATCCCTCGCGTTGCGCGGCGGGCCACGTCGCCGGCAAATTCTTCACGGGCTGGAAAAACGAGGTTTCGTCGGCGTTCTTCTGGTTGGCCACGGCGGCGATCGAAACATCGCGCCCATCGAGCACCGCGCGCGGCACGGTGAAGCCGCGCTTCAGGCCCAGGCGCATGTTGGCGATTTCTTGATCGATGTAGGTACCGACCTGTCCCAGGCGATCAAGGTAATGCTGCACGTCCGCAGGCGTGTGCAGGCTGTCACCGCCAAGCTGGTAGCCCACGTCCGACCAGAACGCCGAGTCGCTGTTGAAGGGCATTTGCCACTGGCCGAAGCGCTGGGCCGCGGCAAGGTTGCCGACCTGCGCGCGGTAGATCGCGAAATCCACGCGCGCCGTGGGGCTCAGGGTGGCGGGGTCGATCTTGGCAAGGTCGGCCAGTACCGCGTTCCAGTAATCCAACCGGCGTTTCTGGCTGGCGGCATCGACGTCGTCCAGCCGGCCGTTGTTGGGCACCGACTCACCGGAACTGAGCACGCCCGCCTGGCCGGTACGCCAGGCATATTCCCGCTCGTAGATGCGCTTGAAGGCATCGTCGCCCGCCTGCGCGTGCACGGCGAAGCTGGCCACGAAAAGGATGCTGGCGAGGATCGGCTTCATGTCATCCCAAGGAAGGCAAGGAAAACCCGATCATCGCATGGCTAATCCATCCCGCCGAACTGCACGCGCATGGCATCGGTATAGGCGGCCACATCGCGGCCGGGTGCCGGCGTGAACAGCTCGCCCGTCAGTACCACCCCGGACATGCGATCGGGGCGGAAATTGCGGAAGGATTCGCGCAGCCGGCACCAGCCACCCAGCGTCCAGGCGCAACCCCAGAACGAAAGGCACAGTGGTTCGAATGCCCGGTGCGAGGGACGGCCGTCCTTGTCGGAGTAGTCGAAGGCGATCACCTGGCGCCCGCCGATCGCCCCGTGCAGCAGGTCGATAAGCTGGCGGTGGGCCTCGCGCTCGTCGTCCTTGTAGAAGGGTGCATAGATGCGAGTACCGGCGGCACGTTCGCGCAGGTCCGGCGGCAGCACCGCCTCGATCTTGGCCAGCGCCGCCGATGCGCCATCGGCCAGGCGGGATCCGGCAAAGGCGCGGGCAAAGCGCGTGCCCACCACCAGGGCTTCAAGTTCGGCCTCGGTGAACATCAGGGGCGGGATATCCGCGCCCTTGCGCAGCATGTACCCCACCCCCGCCTCGCCCTCGATCGGCACGCCGGAAAGCTGCAGATCCGCCACGTCGCGGTAGATCGTGCGCAGCGATACTTCCAGCGTCTCGGCCAGCCGCCGCGCGGGCATGGCCGTACGGCGGCCGCGAAGGCTGTGGATGATGAGGAAAAGACGGTCGGCACGACGCATGCCCCGATGATCGCCCGGCGGCCTGCGGACGGCTAGTGCGGCACGACCAGGCGCGGCGCCCGGCAGCGGTTGCCGGCCGGCTGGTCGACCTGCTTCCGGCGGCCGCGGGTGGGTTCGGGGCTGATCGGCGGCAACACCTGGTCAACCACGGTCATGCGGCCGACCAGGGGCGCATAAGAGGCAACGATGAGGCGCATGATGCGGTTCATGGCGAACTTCCGTTATGGCGGGTAACTCATGCTGCGCGCCCCCTGCTGACAGCGTCTTGTCAGCAGGAGACAATGGGGCTGACATCCACAAGGCCCCTCATGAAGTCCATCTCCCTGATCCAGTTCCTCATCGAGGAAAAGCGCGCCGGTCACATCAACAGCGAGCTCAGCCTGCTGATCGAGGTGGTCGCCCGCGCCTGCAAACGCATCTCGGTAGCCGTGGCCAAGGGCGCCTTGGGCGGCGTGCTGGGCAACGCCGGCACCGACAACATCCAGGGCGAGGCGCAGAAGAAGCTCGATGTGATCTCCAACGAGATCCTGCTCGAAGCCAACGCCTGGGGTGGCCACCTGGCCGCCTGCGCCTCGGAGGAAATGGACGATCCGCAGCCCATCCCCGATGCCTACCCCAAGGGCCACCACCTGCTGTTGTTCGATCCGCTGGATGGCTCGTCCAACATCGACGTCAATGTATCGGTGGGTACGATCTTCTCGGTGCTGCGCTGCCCCGACGACATCGACGAGGTCCGCGCCGAGCATTTCCTGCAGAAGGGAACCGAACAGGTGGCGGCCGGCTACGTGGTGTACGGTCCCAGCACGCTGCTGGTGCTGACCTTCGGCCATGGCGTGCACGAGTTCACCCTCGACCGCGAGCACGGCAGCTTCGTGCTCAGCCGCCGTGGCATGACCATCCCCGCGCAAACGTCCGAGTTCGCCGTGAACATGGCCAACCAGCGGCACTGGGAAGCTCCCATGCAGCGCTATGTCGGCGAGCTGCAGGCAGGCGTCACCGGCCCGCGCGGACGCGATTTCAACATGCGCTGGGTAGCCTCGATGGTGGCCGACGTACACCGCATCGTTACCCGCGGTGGCGTGTTCATCTATCCGCTGGACGCCCGCATCCGCGAGCAGGGCGGCAAGCTGCGCCTGATGTACGAAGCCAACCCCATGGCCTTCATCGTCGAACAGGCCGGCGGCGCCGCCACCACTGGACGCGAACGCATCATGGGCCTGCAGCCCACCGGCCTGCATCAACGTGTACCGGTGTTCCTGGGCTCGAAGGACGAGATCGACGTGGTCACCCGCTACCACCTCGAATCCGACGACAGCCGCGCCTGATTCCCCATCCGATGAAAGCCCTGCGTACCCTGCCCCTCATGGCCAGCCTGCTGCTGGCCGGCTGCTTTGGCCATGCCGACGTCAAGCCCGTCGCTCCGCCGCCGACGCCCGCGAAAATTCGCATCGGCCTGGCGTTGGGCGGTGGCGCCGCCAAGGGCTTTGCCCACATCGGCGTGATCAAGATGCTCGAAGCCAGCGGCATCCACCCGGATGTCGTGGCCGGCACCAGCGCCGGAAGCGTGGTGGGCGCGCTGTACGCCAGCGGCATGGATGCCTTCACCTTGCAGGAACAAGCTTTCTCGCTGGATGAAGCGAAGATCCGCGATGTCGGCTTCTTCGGTGGCGGCCTGGTGAAGGGCGAACTGCTGGAAGACTACGTCAACACGCTGGTCAACAAGCGCCCGATCCAGAACTTGAGCATTCCCTTCGCGGCCGTGGCAACCAACCTGCAAACCGGCGACCGCGCCGTCTTCGTCAGCGGCAACACCGGCCAGGCGGTGCGCGCATCCAGTTCCATCCCCGGCGTGTTCCAGCCCACCGACATCAACGGCGTACCCTACGTCGATGGCGGCGTGGTGAGCCCGGTGCCGGTCGATGCCGCCCGCCAGCTCGGCGCCGACATCGTGATCGCGGTGGATATCTCGGCCAAGGCCAGCCGTACGCGGCCGGAAGGCATGATGGGCGTGGTCGGCCAGTCGATCACCATCATGGGCCAGAAGCTCGGCGAGCAGGAACTCGCGCGCGCCGACGTGGTGATCCGGCCGAAGGTGGGCCAGATCGGACCCACCGATTTCGATTCGAAGAACGTGGCTATCCTGGAAGGCGAGCGCGCCGCGCTGGCGGCCATTCCCGCAATCAAGGCAGCGATTGCGGCGAAGCAGTTGGCGCGTTCTTCTACTGTTGCCAGCCCTTGAGGCTTGCGCAACGCTACATTAGCGATTTCAGCCGGAGCACAATCGCGGCAAAGGCCAGATGGACAAGCAGGAAGCTCAATAGCCTGAGTGTCAGAAAATATTTGCCGCGAACACAAACCTTTTTCACCAGCACGTAGTTCAGCACCGGCCACCCGAGAAAGATCAGGTACCCCGCAAATTTCGATTGATCAGAAACCAGGCTTTCCGCAATCGATCCGGTGAGAATGACGACGAACGCCATGAGCAGCACGGCCACCACGCCGATCACCCGCTGCCATGTCTGCGTCATAGAGAACGTCTCGTGCTTCGGCGTCAGTAGACAATAACGGAGCGGATGCTTTTTCCTTCATGCATCAAATCAAACGCATGATTAATGTCTTCCAGGCCCATCGTATGGGTCACGAACGGATCGATCTTGATTTCACCGCCCATGTAGCGGTCGACGTAACCCGGTAGCTGCGAGCGGCCTTTTACACCGCCGAAGGCCGAACCGCGCCACACGCGCCCCGTCACCAGCTGGAACGGGCGGGTGCTGATCTCCTGGCCCGCGCCGGCCACGCCGATGATCACCGACTCGCCCCAGCCCTTGTGGCAGCACTCCAGCGCCGCGCGCATCAGGTTCACGTTACCCACGCACTCGAAGGAATAATCAACGCCGCCATCGGTGAGGTCCACGATCACCTGCTGGATGGGCGTGTCGGGGTAATCCCTGGGGTTGATGCAATCGGTGGCGCCAAGCATGCGCGCCATGGCGAACTTCTCGGGGTTCACGTCCACCACCACGATGCGCCCGGCCTTGGCCATCACCGCGCCCTGCACCACCGACAGCCCGATGCCGCCCAGGCCAAAGATGGCCACCGACGCGCCCGCTTCCACCTTGGCGGTATTGAGCACCGCGCCGATGCCGGTGGTCACGCCGCAACCGAGCAGGCACACCTTGTCCAGCGGCGCGTCCTTGTTGATCTTCGCCAGCGAGATCTCCGGCAGCACGGTGTATTCACTGAAGGTGCTGGTGCCCATGTAGTGCAGCAGCGGCTTGCCGCCCAGCGAGAAGCGGGACGTGCCGTCGGGCATCACGCCGCGGCCTTGCGTGGCGCGGATCTTCTGGCAGAGGTTGGTTTTTCCCGACAGGCAGAATTTGCACTCGCCGCACTCGGGCGTGTACAGCGGGATCACGTGGTCACCCACCTTGAGGCTGGTGACGCCTTCGCCGATTTCCTCGACGATGCCGCCTCCCTCGTGGCCCAGGATCACCGGGAAGGCGCCTTCCGGATCGGCGCCGGACAAGGTGAAGGCATCGGTGTGGCACACGCCGGTGGCAACGATGCGCACCAGCACTTCGCCTGCCTTGGGGCCCTCAACGTCGATCTCTTCGATGGAAAGCGGTTTGCCGGCCTCGAAGGCCACGGCGGCGCGGGATTTCATGGGCTTGATGCTCCGTTGCAAAGACGCAAACCCGAAGTCTAGCGTACCGCGTTCAGCACCAGCACCCGGAAAATCAACGCCACGATGGCCACCGCCAGCACGCCGCCGGCGTACAGCAAGACGAACCAGCCCAGGCGCTTCCACACCGGGTTCTGCGGCGGCGCGGGTTGGGGGTCAGCGTGAATACTCTGACCCCGTTCCTGCGGGGCCATCAGTGGTAACCCTCGTCGCCGTGCCGCACCTTGCCGCGGAACACCCAGTACGAAAGCGCCGTATAGGCAAGGATGATCGGCAGGATGATCAAGACGCCCACCAGGGTGAATACCTGGCTGGAGTGCGGCGAGGACGCCTCCCAGATGGTGAGCGAGGGCGGGATGATGTTCGGGTAGATGCTGATCAACAGGCCGCTATAGCCCAGGAAGATGATGGCCTGCGTCAGCAGGAACGGCCGCCATTCGTGCGCCCGGTTCGCCCCGCGGATGATCCCGGCCACGCAGGCCAGTACCAGGATCGGCACCGGCGCGAAGTAGAGGAAATGCGCGCCGGAGAACCAGCGGTCTGCGATGTATTGATTGCCTAATACTGTCCACAGGCTTACCACGCCGATGATGGCCAGCAGCGCCACTGCCAGCGGCTTGAGCATCAGGCGCATGCGGCGTTGCAGTTCGCCATCGGTCTTCATCACCAGCCACGCGCAGCCGGTGGTGGCATAGGTAACCAACAGGCCCAGCCCGCAGAACAGACCGAAGGGCGACAACCAGCCATAGGGGCCGCCCACGTACTTGCCATCGACGATGTCGATGCCCCGCAGCAAAGTGCCCAGGATCAATCCCTGGCAGAAGGTGGCGGTGGCCGAGCCCAGCATGAAGGCCAGGTCCCACAGGTGCTGCGTGCGATGGGCCTTGGCACGGATCTCGAAGGCCACGCCACGGAATATCAGCCCGCACAACATCGCCACCAGCGGCAGGTACACCGCCGGCAACAGGCTGCTGTAGGCCACCGGGAACGCGGCAAACAGGCACGCGCCACCCAATACCATCCAGGTTTCATTGCCGTCCCACACCGGGGCGACTGTGTTGAGCATCACTTGCCGGTCGCCTTCCTGATTGAAGAAGGGAAACAGCAGCCCGATCCCCAGGTCGAAGCCGTCGAGCAGGATATAGAGGAACACGCCAAGGCCGATGATCGCGGCCCACACCATGGGAAGGTCGATATGCATGGCCGTCTACTCGTCGATGGGGTCGGTGGGACGGGACATCGGCCGGTGGTCGTAACGCGCGCTGCCCTTGCCCGTGTCGCCGCGCCTGTCGCCATCGCCGTCGTGCTCCAGCGACGGACCCTTGCCCATCAGCTTGAGCATGTAATAGATGCCGGTGCCGAACACAAGGAAGTAGACGATGACGAAGATCATCAGCGAGGTGCCCACCTGCTCCGCCGATAGCGCTGACGATGCATCGGCCGTGCGCAACACGCCGTACACCACCCAGGGCTGGCGGCCGGCTTCCGTGGTGACCCAGCCGGCAAGCAGCGCCACCAGGCCCGAAGGCCCCATCGCCAGGGCGAAGCGCTGCAGCCATCGCGATTCGTAAAGCCCCTGCTTGCGCCGCAACACCAGGCCACACACGCCAAGTAGCAACATCAACAGGCCCATGCCCACCATGATCCGGAAGCTCCAGAACACGATGGTGGAGTTCGGGCGATCTTCGGGCGCGAACTCCTTCAGGCCCTTGATCTCGCCGTCCCAGCTATGCGTGAGGATCAAACTGCCCAGGTGCGGAACCTTCACCGTGTAATCGGTGCGCTCGTTCTTCATATCCGGCCAGCCGACCAGGTTGAGCGAGGTACCGCCCTTCTCCGTTTCCCACAGGCCTTCCATCGCGGCGATCTTGGCCGGCTGGTACTTGAGCGTGTTCAGGCCATGTGCGTCGCCCACGGCGATCTGGATCGGCACCGTAATCAGGATCATCCACATCGCCATCGAGAAAGATGTCTTTACCCCGGGATCGCGACGGCCGCGCAACAGATGCCACGCGCCGCAAGCTGCTACCAGCGTGGCCGATACGATGAATGCGGCCAATGCCATGTGCGCCAGGCGATACGGGAACGAGGGATTGAAGACGATTGCAAACCAGTCCACCGGGACGATCCTGCCATCGACGATGTCGAAACCCTGGGGCGTCTGCATCCAGCTGTTGGACGACAGTATCCAGAACGTGGAGATCAACGTGCCCACGGCCACCATCGAGGTGGCCAGGAAATGCAGCTTCGGGCCCACGCGGTTCCAGCCGAACAGCATGATGCCGAGAAATCCCGCCTCGAGGAAAAACGCGGTAAGTACCTCGTAGGCAAGCAAGGGTCCGGTAACGCTGCCCGCCACGCGCGAGAAGCCAGCCCAGTTGGCACCGAACTCATAGCTCATCACTACGCCTGAAACCACGCCCATGCCGAAACCGACGGCGAATATCTTCGACCAGAAATTGAAGAGTTCGCGGTAAACCGCTTTGCCCGTGCGCAGCCACAAGCCTTCGAGCACGGCCAGGTAGCTTGCGAGCCCGATGCTGATGGCCGGGAAGATGATGTGGAAGGAGACGGTGAAGGCGAACTGCAGTCGCGCCAGGGTCAGGGCATCGTTGGCGACGATCACGGCCGCGGTGCTCCACGGGCAACTTCAACGAGGATGGACGGCATGATCACAACCCCTTTGTGCGATGCGGCCAGCATACGCCCGTGCTGCCACCGCGCGCGTAGGTGCGGCGTTTTGCGCTATCGGCGGTGCGAGTTGGGGTCAGCGGGTTGGGGGTCAGAGTAATTACTCTGACCCCGTTTCCTGGGCAAGGTCAGTGCAGCTTGAGCAGCGGGCGCGTGCCCCGGGTAAGCAGGCTGCCCAGCATCAGCAGGCCCGTTTTCATCCAGCCGAACAGCGCCGCCTGGTGCATGCGGTAAAGCGAAATGTAGACCACGCGGGCGAGTTTGCCTTCCACCATGCGGCCGCCGAAAAGGTCGCCGATGGCGTCATGGGAAGCCAGCGACACCAGTGATCCGTGATCGACGTAGACGAAGGGCTTCATGGGCTTGCCCTCGGCACGGCGGATGAAGTTCGCGGCAAGCACGCTCGCCTGTTGATGGGCCGCTTGCGCCCGCGCCGGCACGACGCCACTGCGCCCGTCACCCAGCGGGCAGGCCGCGCAGTCACCGAAGGCGAATATCGATGGATCGCGCGTGGTGGCCATGGTGGCATCCACCACCAGCTGGTCGACGCGGTTGGTCTCAAGGCCATCGAGCTCGCGCAGGAAGGCCGGTGCGCGGATCCCCGCGGCCCAGACTACGAGATCGGCGGGGAATCGCTGGTCGTCGCCGGCATGGACGGCACCGGCTTCCACCCGGCGCACGGGGCAAGCGGTATGCACCTGCACGCCGAATTCCTCCCGCAGCCGCGTAGTCACGGCGTGCCCGATGCGCTCGGGCAAGGCCGGTAGCACGCGCGTGCCGGCTTCTAGCAGGGTGATCTCCAGGGCCACTTTTTCAGCATCCCCCGCGTAGTGCGAGTAAAGGTTGGCCGCATCGCGCAGCTCCGCGGAAAGCTCAACGCCCGTGGCGCCGGCGCCCACCACGGCTACCCGTACCGGCACGCCGTCGTTGCGCGAGTGCGCGGCGATGAAGCGATCACGCAGGCGGCGGCGCAAGGCTTCAGCCTGCTCGCGGGTATCGAGGTAGATGGCGTGTTCGCGCACCCCTGGTGTACCGAAGTCGTTGCCCGTGCTGCCTACCGCCAGCACGAGTGTGTCGTAGGGCAGCACGCGGGCCGGCACCAGTTGCACGCCATCCATGTCCACTTGGGGCGCCAGGCGCAGGCGCTTGTTGGCGCGGTCCAGTCCGTCCATGCGGCCGTATTCGTACTCGAATCCGTTCCACGTGGCCTGCGCCATGTAGTTGAGCTCTTCGTGCGCGGCGTCGAGGGAACCTGCCGCTACTTCATGCAGCAGCGGCTTCCATACGTGAGTGAGTTCGGCATCCACCAGCGTCACCGTGGCCAGGCCCGGCTTGCCCAGTTTTCGGCCCAGGCGCGTGGCCAGTTCGATCCCGCCGGCGCCACCACCGACGATGACGATACGATGCGGGTTGGGTGTCACGCGAGGTTTCCTCCGGTTACATGCACCGGGGCACGCTAACGCAACGGATGTAAGAAACTCGTCGCGTCAGGGTGCGAGCAGTTCGAATTCCACCGGCTCACCAGTAGTGGACGACGGGGACACCCACAGCTGGAAGACACCGGGTTCGGTCACCGGCTGGGCGTCTGCGCCGGCGAAGGCCAGGTCATGGCGGGTGAGGGCAAACTCCACCTCCCGCGTAGAACCTGCCGGGATGGTGACCTTGGCAAATCCCTTCAGCTCGCGCACCGGACGTACGCGGCTGGCCACCTTGTCGTGGATGTACAGCTGCACGGTTTCTTCCGCATCGCGCTCGCCGTGGTTGCTCACCTTGCAGCGGATGGTTAGCACCTCGTTCCAGCCCAGGGGCGTGCTGCCGAGGGTGGGCCGGGCATAGGCAAAGCGTGCGTACCCCAGGCCATGGCCGAACGGGTACAGCGCTTCGTTGGTGAATTCTCGCCAGCGGGATTTGAACGCATACGGCTGGCCCGCGATCTCGGGACGGCCCGTGCGACGGTGGTTGTAATAGTACGGTTGCTGGCCGGAATCCTGAGGGAAGCTCACCGGCAGGCGCGCGGACGGCGAGTAATCGCCGAAGACCACATCGGCCACGCCGGGGCCCGTCTGGCTGCCCAGGAACCAGGTCACCAGGATGGCCTGGGCATCGCGCACGGCGCCCTGCAGAGCCAGCGCGCGGCCGTTGCGCAACAGCACCACCACCGGCTTGCCGGTGCTTGAGATGGCTTCGACCAGGGCCTGCTGTACCGCCGGCACCACGATTTGCGTGCGCGACTGCGCCTCGCCGGAATACACCTGCGGTTCGCCGATGGCCAACAGCACCACGTCGGCAGCCTCGGCGGCGGCGATCGCCGCGGCGAAGCCACCGGGCAATTCCGTCTCGAAATCGCAACCCGGTTCCACGCTCAAGCCAGCCGCATCGTCCATCGCCTGGCGCAGGCCGTCTTCCAGCGTGACATGGCGCGCGGCATCGCCGAACAAGGTCCAGCAGCCTTCCAGGTTCTGGCGGTCGCTGGCGAATGGCCCGATCAGCGCGATGCGCTGGCCGGACTTCTTCAGCGGCAGCACGTCGCCGTCGTTCTTCAGCATCACGATTGATCGGCGCGCGGCATCGCGGGCAAGGGCGGCGTGCTCGTCGCGCGTGACATCGGCGGCTTCGCGCGCGGCATCGAGCGAACGGTAGGGATCGTCGAACAAGCCGACGGTGTTCTTGATGTTCAGTACGCGGCGAACCGAATCGTCGAGCATCGCCTCGGGTACTTCGCCGGTGGCCACGAGGTCGGGCAGGTGATCGGCATAGAAGCCGCTCTGCATGCTCATGTCCACACCCGCGGTGAAGGCGAGCTTCGTGGCATGGCGTGCGTCCGCGGCAAAGCCGTGGGCGATCAGTTCCATGTCGGCGGTGTAGTCCGAGACCACCAGCCCGGGGAAAACCCACTCACCGCGCAGCAGGCCTGTCATGAGTTCGCGGTTGGCCGAGGCCGGCACGCCGTTGATGTCGTTGAAAGAGCTCATGGTGGTGATGGCGCCGGCGTCGAAGGCTGCCTTGAACGGCGGCAGGTGCACTTCGTGCAACGTCTGCGGCGAGATGTCCACGCTGTTGTAGTCCATGCCCGCCTGCACCGCGCCGTAGGCAACGAAATGCTTGGGCGTGGCCAGCAGGCTGTCGGCGGCGGTGAGGTCGGCGCCCTGGAAGCCGCGCACGCGTGCCTCGGCAAAGCGCGAACCAAGGTACACATCCTCGCCAGCGCCTTCGGCCACGCGGCCCCAGCGCTGGTCACGGGCAATGTCCACCGCGGGGGCATAGGTCCAGTGGATGCCCGCCGCCGTCGCTTCCACCGCCGCCGCGCGAGCCGTGCGTTCGGCCAGTTCCGGTTCGAAGCTGGCGGCCTCTCCCAGCGGAATGGGGAATACCGTGCGCATGCCGTGGATCACATCCGCGCCGAACAGCAGCGGGATGCCCAGCCGGCTTTCTTCCACCGCCACGCGCTGCGACTCGCGGCCCGCCGCGGCACCCACGCCATTGAATAGCGCGCCCACTTTGCCGGCACGGATCTGCTCGAGCACCTGGGCGGCATCGCGGGCGTTGGCCTCGGGATTCACCTCCGGCGCGAACGGACGCAGCGCGTCGGCGAAGCACCCCAGCTGGCCGACCTTCTCATCGATGGTCATGGAAGCGATGAGGGCATCGATCTCGGCGGGGCTTTTCATTCGGCGGACGGACCTGCAAAAAAATGGCGCGCCGGCGTGGGGCGCGCTTGGCCATGCCCGCCTTGGGCGGCATGGGCGTAAACGTTTACGCGCATTAGATAGCTTTCAGCCCGCCCAATCAACCCGCGGACCAGCCCTAAAGGGCAAACGGGGTCAGAGTAATTACTCTGACCCCCAATGGCTCTCCGGGCCTTGCGCTAGACCGAGGTCGCCCATATGATTGAGTACACACTCACTTAAGTCACCCGTTCATGGCCCGCCCCCGCAGCACCGACAAGCGCAATGCCATCCTCTCTGCCGCCTCGCGCGTCATGGGCGAACTTGGCTTGTCGGCGCCGACGGCGCGGATCGCCAGGGAAGCCGGCGTGGCCGAAGGCACCCTGTTCACCTACTTCGCCAGCAAAGATGTGCTGCTGAACGAGCTGTACCTGGAGATCAAGGATGGCCTGCGGCTGGCCATGCTCGGCGGTTATCCGGCCGCGGCAAGCCTGGAGGAACGGGCGCGCCATGCCTGGTCGGGCTATGTGGCATGGGGCCTGGCACATCCGCAGGAGCGTAAGGTGATGGCCAAGCTCACCCTGTCGGACAAGATCACGCCGCAGACGCGGGCCACGGGCTCGGCCGCGTTCAATGCAATCACCATGGCCCTGCGCGAGACGACCGCCGCCGGTCCCATGGCAGCTCAGGGCGAGCGGTTCGTGGGGGCGATCATGACGTCGTTGGCCGACACCACGATCGAGTTCGTGGCGGCCTATCCGGATAAGGCGTCGGAATACGCCGAAGCAGGTTTCCGCGCTTTCTGGCTGGTGGCTTCCGGCCACTGACACCTCGTTTTTCTTCTTTTTATAAATGAGTGTTCAAACACTCAATATCTACTGGAGTCAATCTCATGAGCAAGATCTGGTTCGTTACCGGCGCCTCCCGCGGCCTGGGCCGTGACATCGTCGAAAACCTGTTGGCGCATGGCGAAACCGTCGTCGCTACGGCGCGCGACGCCGCCACCCTGGACGACCTCGCCAAAAACCACGGCGATGCCCTCCTCGCTACCCGCTTGGACGTCACCGATGCCGCCTCGATCAAGGCCGCGGTCGACGCCGCCGTGGCGCGCTTCGGCCGCATCGACGTGCTGGTGAACAACGCCGGTTACGGCGAAGTGGTGCCCTTCGAACAGATGGACCCAGCAGAATTCCGCTCGCAGATGGAAACCAATTTCTTCGGCGTGGTGGATGTGACGCGCGCGGTGCTGCCGATCATGCGCAAGCAGCGGTCCGGTTTCATCATGCAGGTGTCCTCTGTCGGCGGCCGCCTGGGTACGCCGGGGTTGTCGGCCTACCAGTCGGCGAAATGGGCCGTGGGCGGCTTCACCGAAGTGCTGGCGCGCGAGTTGGGGCCGCTGGGCATCCGCATCACCACGCTGGAGCCCGGTGGCATGCGCACCGGTTGGGGCCAGCGCGCGCGCGGCAACCGCCAGCCGGTGATGGCCGACTACCAGGCGTCGGTGGGTGTGCTGAACGACATGCTGGCGCAATACGTCGGCAACGAAACGGGCGATCCGGCCCGTGTCGCTGAAGTGATCCATCGCCTGGCCGACCACCCCACCCCGCCGCTGCACCTGCTGCTGGGCAGCGATGCCACGCGTTACGCCGGCGAGGTCGATGCGCTGCGCGCGAAGACCGGCGCCGCCTGGAAGGCGGTGAGCAAATCCACCGATTACACTTCAGGCCAGATCCCCACCTTCCCGGAGTCCATCGGATGAACATCCTGATTTTCGGCGCCACCGGCATGGTCGGACAGGGCGTGCTTCGCGAATGCCTGCTGTCGCCGGAGGTCACCTCCGTCCGCGCCGTGGTGCGCTCAAGCACCGGCGTGGTCCACGACAAGTTCAAGGAAATCATCCACGGCGACATGTTCGACCTGTCGCCCGTGGCCAGCCGGCTGGGCGGCGTGGACGCCTGCCTGTTCGTGCTGGGGGTATCGTCCTTCCGGATGAAGGAAGATACCTACACGCATCTCACGTACGACCTGACCATGTCGGTGGCGACCGTTCTGGACCGGCTCAACCCCGGTATGCGCTTTGAGTACGTCTCCGGCGCCAGCACCGACAGCACCGAAGAAGGCAAGTCGATGTGGGCGCGGGTGAAGGGCCGCACCGAGAACGCGCTGCTGCGCCTTTTTCCTGGCAGGGCTTTCATGTTCCGCCCGGGCGTGATCCAGGCGCTGAACGGGGCGAAGACGAAGACACCGGTATATAACGTCCTCTATATCGTGCTTTCGCCGGTTGTCGGCCTGTTGCGCCGCGCCTATCCCCGAACCATCCTCGATACCGAGCGCGTCGGGCGGGCGATGGTGAACGTGGCGGCACGGGGATTTTCCAAACCCATCCTTGAAACCGGCGACATCGCGGACGCTGCCGCTTAACCAGCAAACGGAGACAAGCTATGCCAGTCACGGGAATCGGCGGTTTCTTCTTCCGGTCGAAAGACCCCAAAGGTCTTCGCGCCTGGTACGCCCAGCACCTGGGCGTGATCGGTGAAGGCTGGTCGGGCTGGCAGCAGCAGGCCGGCACCACCTTTATCGAGCCTTTCAAGCAAGACACCGATTATTTCGCCGCCGACAAGCACTACATCCTGAACCTGCGCGTGAGCGGCCTGGACGAGCTGGTCGCCACCCTTCGCGAGGCGGGAATCGAAGCCATCACCAAGGACGAATGGAATTCCCCCGAGACCGGACGCTTCGCCCGTATCCACGATCCGGAAGGCAACCCCATTGAACTGTGGGAGCCTCCCGCCGAGTAAGCGCGTGGCTAGAAGTGCACGGCCACGCGGAAGTCCGCCCGCCAGCTGTCCTGGTCGGGAATGACCTTGGTGAAGGCGTGGGCCGCATCGACGTTGAAGCTCAGCCACTTACGGTAATTCCACAGCACGCCAACACCGGCACCGGTGATCTGGCGATCCTTGGGGAAGGCCTGGTACACCGCGCCGTGGTCGGCGAACACATAGGCATCGGTAGCGCCAAGCGGGTGGTGGATTTCAAGGTCGAGGTAGTAGCCCTTGGTGCCGGCCACGATGCCGCGGTCGTAACCGCGCACGCTGCCGACGCCGCCCAGCTGGAACAGCGACGAGGAAGGCAAGGTGTCTTTCGAGGTGAACTGCCAGCCTGCATCCAGCCGCAGGGCAAAGGAGCCCCCCAGCCGCTGCACGCCATCGAAGCTGCCGGTGGCGGTGAGGAACGAACCGCTGCCGGAGATCGGCTGATCGGCATTCAAGTGATTGAACTGCTGCACGAAGGTCCACTCGCGGCCTTCGACACGGTGATTCAGGCTCACGCCCACCGACACACCATTGGTGGTGGTGTCGGACACCGCCGTGCCTGAAATCGACGTATCGGACTTCGATTTCAGCAACGACGCAGTGCCTTCGAACAACCAGCGCTGGGTGGCGATGAAGGGCTGGGTCCAGTCCAGCGACATCACCGACGAGTGGCCGGTGATGTCCAGGTCGCGGAACGCGCCGGTGACGATATCGATCTGGCTGCGTGAGTAGCTGAAGCCCAGGCGGCCGTCACTGGGCGTGACGATTGCCGAATAGGCCAGCTGCCCGTCGGTGCCGCCACGCGACTTGGCGATGTTCACGTCCAGGCGATCGCTCACGCCGAACAGGCCGTCCATATGCCCGGCCAGGCCCAGGCGGGTGTTGCCGCTGGTATCGACGCCCGCGTTATCGACGAAGGCATCGAAGCTGTAGGTCTTGGGTTCGGCGACATCCACGATCACGTCGGTCTGTCCGCGCTCTGTGCCCGCCTGCATCAGCGCAGCCAGTGTGAGGTTGCTGGTGCGGTTGATGTACACCATGTCGTCACGCAGGGCATTGGCGTCGAGAAGGTCACCCGGCTGGGCATGGATGCGCCGACGCACGAAGTCCTCGTGGGTACGCGTGTTGCCTTCGATGGTGAGCTTGCCCAGATGGCCTTCGACCATGTCCACGTGCACCACGCCACCCACCACCGGCTGGCGGCTGAGCACCGCCCGCGCGGTAGTGACGTTGCGCTGGGTATAAAGCGCATTCACCCCATCGACGATGGCGTTGAGCTCGGCGGCGCCGACGGTCTTTCCGATGTAGGGCTGCGCCACGGCCGCCAGCGAGCCTTCATCGATGAAGGCCGACTTGCTGAAATCGACAGATGTAAGTTCAAAACGTGCATCGCTGCGCACGCCCGACTTGTTCGCCGGCGTCCCCGTAGGCAACGGATTCTCCGATTGCGTGGGCACAGGCGGCGCCTGGCGGTCCTGGTAGTACTGGTCGGTGCGTTGGGCCGGTGTCTGCAGCGGCGGCGTGGTGGATTGGCCGAACACAGCATCCGCCTGGGTGCTGGCAAGCAATAGCAGGCAGGCGGAAGCAAGAGCCTTGCGATTCATCAACATGGATTTCCGAGACATCAGTTAGGGGCGCCAAGGTTCACGGCGACGGGACCTGCCGACTGCACGATGTCGTTCTGATGTTCGTGCCGATCGGCCGGCGGCAGCGGCGTATCGCTTTCGTCGCCGTCGGTGGACGTCTGGTTGGTATGCAGGGTCAGCGTGCTTCCGAGGTAACGCAGCACGCTGTCACCGAGGAAGTCCAGGTCCGTGTTGGTATGGGTGGCGATGTAGTTCGGCGTGGTGATGTCGTAACCCACCGTGTAACGGGACACGAAGGCATCGGACACCGTGGCCTTGCCCACCTGGTACAGCTGGAACTGGGTATCGGGTTCGAAGAACTGCACGTCGGCCTGGGCCAGCTTCGGCGACACGTTGTTCATGTACAGCGTGGCCACCGGCGTGCGCAGCCACATGTCGCCCTGGATCGTGGCGTTGGGCATCGACACGGAGGTCGCCGAGGTATCGAACACCGCCTGCACCGCCGCCAGGCGGTCGATCAGCCAGCTGTCGGCATCGCGCAGGTCGACCACGATCTTCTTCGCCACGCCGCCGTGGTAGCCGGTGAGCGTCATCGTCATCGGCTTGCCGGTCGTGGTCTGGATCACGTGGGCGTCGATGTCGGCCGAGGCCAGGTTCAGTCGCGTTCCGATGTGCGAGGTGTCCAGCACGATGCCATCGCGGGCACCGATGGTGGCAAGGTCGGTGATCAGATCGCCGCCATGCACCGTGCCGCCCGACGAATCGATGGTGATCGGGCCACCGGCAGTGAGCGAGGCGAAGTCCAGATTGCGGCCGAGCGACAGGTCGAGCTGGCCGGCGTTCTTGCCGCGGCCCAGGAACATGTCGCGGCCGGCCGTCAGCGAAACGTCCTTGGTCACGTCGTAGTCGTTCACCGTCAGATCGCGTCCGGCGACACCCGTAAGGTTGCCCGTCACGGTGACGTTGCCAGCGTAGGCATCGCGGCCCGCCGTGGCCAGGACATCCCCGGTCACGTCTAGCGTGTCCACGTGCAGGTCCTGCCCCGCCTTCATGGTCGCACCCTGCCCCGCCGTGGCCGTACCGATGGTGAGATCGGTGCCCGCCGTGGTGGTGAACGACGTGCCGGCCGTGGCCGTGCCGAGGGAGAGGTCACGACCCGCCGTGGCGGTGAATGCCGTACCGGACGTTGCCGAGTCGATATGCAGGTCGTTGGCGGCGCTGGCCGTCAGCGTGCTACCTGCGGTGGCCGTGTTGACGTCGATGCTGCCAGTGCTGGCGGTGGCAGCGAGGCTGGTGCCCGCCGTGAGCGTGTCGGCGTCGATGTCCGTTTGAGCCGTGGCAAGGAAGGCATTCGTGGCATGCGCCGTGCCGCCCAGGATCCGGCCCCGCAGGGAACGCAGGGTGATGTTGCGATCGGCGTCGAGCTCGTTGAAGGCCAGGTCATCGCCCGCGGTGCCGACGATGTCGCGGCCGGCCGTCACCGTGCCCAGCGTCATGCCCAGGCCGGCGTTGAGCAGCGCATCGCGACCGAGCGTCGCCGCATCGATCGAGGTGTCGCCGCCTGAGGTTGCCACCAGGTCATTGCCGGCCTTGATCGTCCCGATCTTCAACGACGTGCCGGTGTCGAGGGTAGCGTCGTTGCCCACCGTACCGGTAGTCAGGTTGAAGCCGGCCGCGGAGCTGGCGTCGAAGGTATGGGCCACCTTCAGGCTACCGATGGTGGTGTCCCCCCCCGAAGTCGTGGCCATCGCTGCGTTGCCGGTGAAGTCACCGAGCGTCAGCGTGGTCCCCGTATCGAGCGTCACATTGCCGCCGACGCTGGCAAGGTCGATGCCCAGTGCGTTGCCGGTAGTCACGCCGAGCGTGCCGTGCCCGGTGAAATCGTGGATCGAGGTGGAACCGGTGGACTGCAGCTGCGTCGCGCCGGTGACGGTGACATCGCCAAACGTGCCATCGCCACTGATCGTCGCCGTCGCGTCGCCTCCGACCGTGGTGCTGTCGATGCTGGCGTTGCCCGCCACATTGAGCGAGGCGTTGCGGCCTACACCCAGTGTGGTGATATCGAGTGTCCCGGCGTGCAGGTCGGCATCGCGCCCGGCGGTCAACGTGGTGACGTCGAGCGTGTCGGCATGGATCACGGCGTCCCGGCCGATCTCGAGCCAGTTCGCCTGCAACAGGCCAATGGCGTCCAGCGTCATGTCGCGACCGGCATGCAGGTCGCCCGCGTCGATCACGTTGGCCGTGATGCCCAGGTCGTTGCCCGTGTGCAGGCTACCCAGCGTGGCCGTGCCACCGACATCGAGCGTGGTGTCGCCGGTGACCGTGGTGGTCACCAGGCCAAGGTCGCCCAGCGCC
>Ga0307510_10001341_pt1 | contig 26854 bp, 34 predicted proteins | sample 12_EM_MG_FD_207224 | JGI IMG/M metagenome (GOLD analysis project Ga0307510, IMG submission 207224) | Populus trichocarpa ectomycorrhiza microbial communities from riparian zone in the Pacific Northwest, United States - 12_EM | ecosystem: Host-associated > Plants > Roots > Unclassified | place... | reverse complement strand
CCCCCAGGAAACAAATAGGAACCTATATAGCACAGTAACAGTGTGAACTGCATGAGTGTGCCCAGTACATGTGTAAAACACAAGGAACAGTCAGGAAAATGGATGAAAACCATGTTGAAAACCACACACCAAGGCCCAACAAGATGCTCCCAAACCCTCATTGGAACCAGCACACCACAGATAGGTGCAAAGGTGGAACAGAATCATGTAAGGAAGGCCGATCTAAGAGAAAATAAGAATGAGAGGATCAGGAAGAGCAACGATAGTCTTACCAGCAACATGGGCACCACAATGAAACCTAGAGAAATGACAAGACATGGAACATGGAACTAGTGAAAAAACAGCAGAGGAGGGAATAGTGATTTGCAGGGCCGGGCTGGGCCCAAATGCCCCGGCTTGGGCTCGGCTCGGCAGGGCTCGGGCTCATGAAAACTCAGAGCCCAGCCCTGGTCGACGGCTCGGGCTGGGCTCGGGCTGGGCTTGGGCTTAAGCCCGGGCTTCAGAGTGAGGATTGATCAAACGCATTCCTACACTCCCACTCCCAACCATCACCCATTATCACACCCCGCAACACGGTTCTGCAGGATGCGCAGGTGACTGGGGCTGATCCAGCTCCCGCCCCATGACGTCGGTGGTGGAGGCCATATGTCCGAGTCCTGCTCTTCATGTCGACCCGCCCATGCGGGATGTGAGATGTGCACCACCTCGCCAGTGAGAGGACCTGTCAACGATGTATAGGTCGTGACTTGTGACACTGCTTCATATTGTCATGGGTGTAACCGCCACACTCTGCACAATCAGCGGTGCAGCAGCTGGCATCCGAAAATGCGCAAAGAGAAAATGCCACGGGCATAAGGGGCTTGAGGAAGGAGCACACGGGCACAAAGAGGGGAAAGGAGTGCTATAATTGCCTGCTTGGACGAGGCCAGGTGAGGGGGACTAAATAGACAAGTACACTACAAGCAAGTCTAGTAGAGGGGGTGAGAACGGGAACAAGAGTGTGAGTTGGTCTTGCCAGCAACAGACCCACGCAGCAACGTTGACGGAAGAGTTCGGTGTTAAAACTAAATCCAGTGTAGTTTCGATAGGCTGCGGAGAGAGCGATTGAGGGAGTATACAAGCAGGGTGGGACAATGACGGGTGTGGGTGGATGGCGACTACAAGAGACCGAGCGAGGGCAGGGACAATGGTTCCGCTGCGCAAGGCCAAGTCAGGTGAAGACGATAAGCAAGGGCGAGCGACAGTTTACTGCGACAAAGAGGGAATCACGCAGAGAGATGAACAGAGCAAAAGGGAGTAGGATTGGGACGAGCGACAAAGTAACTGATGCTGATGATGGTGCACTCCACGAGAGCAGCAGGCGTAGCTTATGTACAAAACGAGGTCCATAGTAAGATAAGAGTGTCAAAGAGGGGCTGCGAATGCGAAGTCAAGAAAGCGATGTCGAGGAAGCGCAAGGCGGTGGTGCTGGCATCGTCGAGAGGCAGGAGGCTGTGATGGCGAACACTGCGGGTGAGTTGGCAAGCTTGTGGTGAGACAGCAAGTATATACAACTGGATGGTAAGGCAATGTGAACTAAGAGGTGTCAGGCTAAAGAGGAGACTAAAGAAAAGGGTCGTACGGGTGCCGGACAACAGGGTGTTGCACATATCATGCGTGACGTGGAATGACAACTATCGTTGCAGCGCACACTTGTGGTGTAGGCTGGCGAGTCTTGGGCGATCCACATGTCTTCGGTAGTAGGGTTTGTGGTGCGATGAGGGGGGGGGGGCTTGAATATGAGGGGAAGAGGATTGGTCGAGGGACCAGAGAGGCGAATGAGATCGGACAAGAGCGAGAGGAAGGCTGGGCGTGGCAGGGCGCAGAGAGCGTCACGTGGCTGAAAGTGCTTGATTCCGAGTTTACAGCATGTGCATACCTTACATGATTGTATATCACAGACTGTATAGTTGGTCGGAGGGTCATATATCAATCATACCCCATAGACGCTGAAAGCCCGGGCTTGCAGGCTGGGCTCGGGCTTGCAGGATCCTCAAGCCGGGCCGTGAGCCCGCCAAAGCCGTCACCAGGGCTCGGCTGGGCTCAGGCTTTCAGGGCCGGGCTACCCGGGCTTGCGGGCTTTGAGCCGGGCCGTGCAAATCACTAGGAGGGAACACCCCAGCGAACCAGCTGAACTATAAATGAGGTTTTAGTGGGTAGGACTGCATGGTGAGCATGCCTTACAGGCATGCTCAGTCACCATGCTTTGAGTCCCACACTACCCCTAACCCAGGGGTGTGCGTAACAGCATTTTTTCCTCACATCCGGACCTCGGTCCGGCTTTAGCGTGATAAGTGGAGCTGGTTAATCCTCTCACCACTTATCAATTATGTCTGAAGGCAATTCTATTGGGATAACTAATAGATACACCTCAAGATAAAGCGCTCTCAAAAAAAAAAAAAAAAAAAAAAGAGAAATGTCGTTCGAGGACGAGAGTAGAGAAGGACAGAGGAAAAGTCGAACGAAATGGGGCAGTGAGCGGCTCACTGTGAGCCAAGAAGAAAAGCAGAAAAGTCCGCGCGTTGAGTTATTTTGTCCCTCGGATTATGAAAGGGTAGGAGCGGTGGGCTTTGATGTTGGTGATTGCGATGAAATTGGGGAGGGAGGCATATTGTTGACAGACGCCATACTTTGACTTCTGGTGCGCTCCGACATAGCCGATCTATTCTATTCGCACATGCTTGTGGAGGTCACCTGATAAGTTAACATATATGCTTCAAATCACAGTGTGCTAGGATGCGCAGATCCGTAATCTAAAAGTAATTGCATGATATCAAAAAGTCCTTTACTCGATGCGCACTGCAGCGGAGTCATACCCACAAAATCCCGCATATTTGTGTCCGCCCCACCCTCGAGAAGAACCCGAACCACTCCTACGTGACCGTCTGCGGATGCTAGATGAAGCGGAGTCGACCTGTAATAATCCTGGACATTCACATCCGCGCCATGCTCGATGAGCACCCGAACAAATTCTACATGTCCGCCCCTCGACGCGAGATGCAACGGAGTCCACTTGGAATCGTCCGTAGCATTCGCATCCGCACCAAGTTCGAGGACCTTCCGAGCGAATTCCACATCCTTGTCCTCCAACGCGATACACAAAGCGGACTCGCAATTCTTCTGGGAATCTGCATGCTTGACAAGCACCCGAGACAATTCCACATGTCCAAGTTTCAATGCAAGATGCAACGGAGTAGACTTGTTCCCATCCCGTACATTCACACCCGCGCCATGCTCCATGAGCAACTGAGCGAATCCTACATGTCCGCCCCTCGACGCGCAGTGCAACGGAGTTGACTTGTAATTGTTCTGGGCATTCACATCCGCTCCACGCTCGATGAGCACCTGAGCGACTTCTGCATGTCCGCCACTCAACGCGCCGTGCAACGGAGTTGACCCGTGTTTGTCCCGGGAATTCACATCCGCGCCATGCTCGATGAGCACTCGAGCGAATTCTACATATCCGCCCGCCGACGCGCCATGCTCAATGAGCACCTGACCGAATTCTACATGTCCACCCCTCGACGCGAGATGTAAGGGAGTCGCCTTGTCATTGTCCTGGGCATTCACATCCGCGTCATGTTCTACGAGCACCTGAGCGAATTCAACATGTCCGCCACTCAACGCGAGATGTAACGGTGTGGACTCGGAGTTGTCCTTGGCATTCACATCCGCGCCATGATTGACGAGCTCCTGAGCGAAGTCCATATGTCCCCCCTTCAACGCCAGGTGCAACGGTGTCGACTTGTACTTGTTCTTCGCATTCACGTCTGCACCATGACCGATGAGCGCCCGAGCACAGTCCACATGTCCGCCCTTCAACGCAAGGTGCAGCGGTGTCCACTTGTACTTGTCTCCGACACTCACGTTCGCGCCGTGCTCGACAAGCACCCGAGAAAATGCCACATGTCCGCCTTGAGAAGCGAGATGCAACGGCGTCCATTTGTCATCATCGCGCGCATTGACGTCTTGCGAGCATTCAATCACAAGGGATTTTACCAGCTCTTGAATCCCAAAGCAAGCAGCATAATGCAACGAACTGCCTCTGAGCTGGGGCGGGTGCATCGATTTCTGGGACCGCGACCGGGAGGGACGTGGGTCAAATATCTGAACCAAGACTGCAAGATGTCGTGTCCTTGGGTCGAATAGACGCTTCACGCCATCTTGCACCTTTGCTGACACGGTCTCAAATCGTGCGTGGTCCGCCCAGTGCTCTGCGGCATATTTAGCAAGATGGAAATCCTTCAGGCCATCGCTGGTGATGTCCACATCCAGATGTAGGAGAATGCCCAGACAAGCTTGTGCAACAAGTGTATGGGCAGGGATCATTGAAACATAGTAGCGGGGAATTGGGTCCCTGGCTTCGGTGAGGCGTGTCGATGTGAGAAATTCTTTCACTGAAAAGTGAGAGAATTGTATAACTTCCGAACCCTTGACTTTTACAATGGCAAGCAAACTGGAGCAGGTGGACAACAAAGCGTCTAGTGGGTCAACCGGGCGCCAACCAGCACGAAATGTCGGGGTCGGTCCTGCATTGAAATCGAATGCAAGGAACTCTGCGAGCTCTTCAACACGAAGAGGGCGAGATGCAACTGTGACACATTGGAAGATCCGATGTGCAAATCCACTGTTCGCCTCATTGATATCTTGTAACGTGCGTTTGTACGTCCCATCCAAGCTCTCTGGTAGTTCGTCCAAAGCTTGCCGGATACGCGAGGGCAGGGAACGCCGCAGGAAATCCAACTGGCAATATACCCAACGGAACCTGTATCAAACATATCAGCAAGCATCCTGGGATGGCATTCCATTGGGTCTCACATTCCGTCGGCTTTATCCGTCAGCACATCGATCACCAGTTCCTTGTCCTCCAGCCTCCATCTTTCCGTCTTCGCGTCCTCGTAAACAATAGACCTGATATAGTTGACAATATCCTGCCTTTGTCCGCTCTCCTCGTGTAGGGATACAGTACGGAAAGGTAAACGACCAATGGTGGCTTGAATGTCGACCTCGGGTCGGCTCGTGATGCAAACGTGCAAATTTTGGAGGTGTAAGTTGACAAGCCTCTCCAAGAACACCAAAACCTTTTCGCGAGGGGAAGGCATCCCAAAAGTGTCTGGACACTCATCCAAACCATCAATGATTATGTAAGCGGGTGCTTGACCGGGGTGCCTCAGTATGTCTTCAAGACATCCGATGAGTTCGGCCTCACTAGGTTCTCGCGATCCTTCACCGTGCGCCGAATAGAACTCGGAAAAGATGGTGGAGTAGGAGTCGGAGTGGTCACAAAGCTGAAGTAGTATTGATGACACCAATCCGCGAAGGTTCTTCTTGTTGACATCACGAAAGTCGCAGTAGAAAAACCCCAACGAGGCCAGTCCTCGTGTTTGCATTTCGAAGACGCCCTCGACGATAGTGGAACTAGAGAAACCTTATAGGTTCTTTCTGGGGAACTGGAAGAAGGTGTACATACCAGATAACGCTTTTCCCCGCCCCAGCTGCGAATTCAAAATAGGCAATTCAGCGAAAATGGAAGTATGTGTGACTCAGACACGCACGTTTCCCATGAATCCACAATAGCAAATCTGGACTGGATGATTTCCATTTTGCGAAAGTGTTACTCTCGACGAACCATCTCGACGTCCCTTCATAGTGAGATTCGCGAGCAGTGATGTGGTTTTCCCATGGGTTCGGAGGAGAAATCCAGTCTCGAGTATCTCTTTGCAAATCCTTGCCTATGCGACCGCTTCCACGTCCCTGATTAGCAATGTGGGTAAAAGTAATGTGCTCACGTCGTGCTTCGTTCATTTTGTCCAGGATTTCTTGCATGTTTTCTACCACGCAGTCAGGGACACTGTAGCTTGATCTCACTAACCAGACATACTAAGAGAAGCCCAGATATCATCTGCCGATGCTTTGCCGTCTAGGGGAAAAGGTGTTCACACCGAATACCCACCTTACTACATAGAGTTGCCTTACCACTCATAGCTACCCTCATACTCTGAACGAGACCATGCACGACATCGAGTGTCTGGGTTGCAGTAGCATGAGCTTCATCGAGGGTCAATCGATCAAGTCTCTGTAGCACAGACTCAACCTCATTCTCCCCCAGAATCTTCTTCAACAATTTCACTGCATCGTGATCAGTCAAGTGACGGATAATAGGCGGCATGGATGCACTCACGTGGTCGACTCCGTTTGATCTGGTTAGTGACTAGGGCGAGTGTCGAAAGCAGTTCGACCATTATTTCTACAAGAATCTTTCCCATGCCACCCGCAAGGGGCAGCCCGATATAGACATCGAGTCTGCCCAAGAAGTGTTCGATGGTCTCCAGCAGGTTGATAAGCGCATCATAGCTTGAGTTGCGGTCTTTGATTGCCTGATACACATGGCCCGTGAGTCGTCATCAGAATGACATGCGAGTTGGAAGTGGGAAAGACGGACAGCGAGGAGGATGCCAAAGGCTGCGAATATTGACTTTGCACAAGGGAATGCCTACATAAGGAGCATCAGAAACTGGAAATACAAAAATTGCGTCAGACGTACCAGGCCAGTACCTTCTCCAAGAGTTGTGCTTGTAGAAAGCGTGTGGAGGACATGGACGACCCGCTTGAGAGATCTCATGATTTTGCCGTCATCCTCTCGAAATACAGCCAAGGCCCAAGCTTGATGTTGGAGAATTTCCATAACAGAGTCGACAGTATGGCAATTCTCGAGCTGTCTAGCGAGAGGGTGGTCGATCAATTTGAACCCAGTCTGGTTTTCATAGCTCTGGAGGGCAGCGTCGAAGAGCAACTGAAGTCGATTATCAGAAGAATTGTTCATTGTATCGTACAGATAGAAGAAATGTGTAGAGAACTTGAAAACTAAACGAGGGGAGGTGATAGGACAGGCGATAAGCTCGCGGAAACAACGAGGTGCAGCCCCGGGCCGAGTGGTTTCCATGGTTGACGTTGGTCATGGGGAAGTTCATTATCACGTGTCAACGCAAAAGTGCATCGGCCCGGCCCTGTTGCTTTTTACCTCCGCCGTCCGCGCAAGACGGTTTCAGTTTATTCTCCATTTTCGGTACGTGCCCAAGCCAAGTGCTAGCCAGATCTCAGGCCGAGTAAACTAGCCGACTTTCTTCCCCGTCTGACCATCGTACCAACATGTGCCAGTGATGAAGGCAAGTCTCGACTGCCAGTGTAGTATCCGCCGCCCTCTCTCCCTGGAAGGCTCTGGAAGTAACCCAAGTTTGCTTGCCTCACTTGTATCTGCACAACATCTTGGTCACTTTCGCCACATCGGAACGATGCTTTTACCAGTACCCCCCACCACCAATGCTCGGGGACCTAGGGCCCTGGGCCCGGGCACCCGTCACGGCAGCGAAGTGTCGGTACAGAGGGATGGCTACTGCGTATGCGGACCAGGCGGGTATCGCTGCCTCGTTACGGATGGTTGATCAAGTGAGAGAACCCCAGTTCTATTGTGTGCTTTTTTTTTCAATGAGTCGTTGATACCGCCCTTGCAACCGTTGTACATAATCTTTGTCGACAACTCCCGATTCAAGTTCTACAGCGCACCTCGTCACTTTCTTCAATTCATTTTTTTTGCTTCTCGTAGTTGTGTCTCCAGGCTCAATCTCCGACCTTCCGTCCTTTCCAACATTCCCGGCTCTTCGCGCCTCGATCTAGCGTTTGCATAGAAGGGCCCAGGAGCTACTGCCAATCGACGAATACCAAGCTTCGGCTACAACACGGTCATACCAGTGACATATCTCCTGCACCCATGCCTTTCCGTCATTTCCGGTATGTGCTGTACGACTCTGACATATCGATCGCAGTCGTGATGGGGCACTCTAGAGCCCTTGCAGGACTGTTGACATGATCATATCTATAGACATCATGCCGCCCGATTAACATCTTCCTCAAGATCACGTCTTCGCTCCGTGGTGTGGGAGGCCTGCTGCCTATGTCCCTATTCCGTTGGGGGCAGCATATGTGCCTTGATGCAAAGGGTCGGAAATGGCCGATCTCTGTGCGGCAATATTGCTGTAGAGACTTCCTTTTTTGGCAACCACCACCTCTGCAGCAAAATTTCTCACCAAGGAATGTGTTAGCTTAGAGTAGGATATAGTCTTTTAAAAACACACATCCCCATGCCTAAACAAGTGTCTGTACACCCTAAAAACACAAATTGGACAGTCCATAATACATGGATGTGCCCAAACCCCTGCCAAAAGTGGGTGTTATCACACTCAGACTGTGCTCAGGAGGTGGCAAAGCAGCCCAAACCCAGGCAACCATGGCAGCAATAGCTGCAAGAAACACAGCAGAGGAACCAAATGCACCCACAGCCAACCTCAGTGAAGGTGATGTCAATCACTCCAACCCCACAAATGATCAGCTGAGCAGCAGAGCCACATTACAGGTGGCCACATACAGCACCATAGCAGACATGTTGGCTGCCATCATCCAGAATGGAAAGCTAGATGTACTTACCAAGCAAAAGCTGCTGAAAGTAATAAAAATAGCCAAGGAAGTGGAAGTAAGGACTGAAGAAAAAGACAAAAGCGATGCGGGATGAGAGAAAGAGAAGGTGAGCGCCATTTGCGCAGTCATTTAGAAGGACCTCACAGAGATACACAACTCACTTGAGAAGCAAATCATTAAAGTCAAAGAGGACTGTAGCATAATCCTTGATAATGCCTCCAAAGTGCTAAAGGAAGTTGAGGAGACTAAAACTGACACTAAAGACCTAGCTTGCAAAGTCAACAAAGTGACAGATGCAGCAGATAAGATTGCCTCTGACACAAGCTCATACCAGAATGCGCTGCTAGCCAAGCCAGTGCCATCCAATAAGATTAGTGCTGACCCTAGAATCCTGAATGATATGGACTGCAAGGCAAAGCAAATCCTGATGGACATATATGACAAGGATAGCAACAACATCTTAATGAAAAGCCTCACAGCCATAGTGGATAAAGCCAATGAAACCATAGTGGGAATCAAGGATGCAAGCAAGCCGAAGGACATCAAAGTCACCATGGCCCTAAAAATGCAAGGATAGATGGTGCTCCTAACACTGAACAGTAAGGAAGTGGCCAAATGGATTAGGGAGCCAGGTAATAAGGAAATGTTTGCAAACAGATTCTCTGCCAAAGCACATATCAGGGAAAGGTCCTTCAATCTGATAGTTCCAAGGGTCCCAATCACCTTCAAGCCCAGTGAAGGCAAGCATCTGCACAAGATAGAGGAAGTAAACAACCTTGACAAAAACATGCTGAGCAAAGCTAGATGGATTAAGCCAGTGGAGAGAAGGAGACCTGAGCAAATATATGCCTATGCTATCATAACTCTCACTTCCACCAATAGTGCTAACATCCTCATTAGAGATGGCCTTGTTATCTGCAGCACAAAAGTAAGGCCAACCAAACAGAAACATGAGCCCATTCAGTGCATGAAATGCAGAAGGTGGGGACACCTAGCCGCAGAATGCCCATCAGAGAAGGACATCTATGGTAACTGCAGAAATGAACACTGCACCAACACATGTAGGAACAGAAATGAACCCTACTGCATGGCATGCAAGGATGGATCACACGCTAGCTAGAGCAGGAACTGCCTGGAGCTCATCAGAAGATGTGCAATCTATGATGAAAGGAATCCAGAAAACATGATGCCCTATTTCCCCACAGAGCATGACTGGTCCCTTGTGGTCCAGCCAGGCAGTCTGCCAATGGCAGACAGATTCCCAGCAAAATATGCTGTCAATGTGCTACCCATTACGGGAAACAGGCAGCAGGCCCTCAAGCTGCGCCAACCACACAAAGGTCAGAAATGTGGACCATGGGACAGAAATGTTATGATCCACCCCCATTTTTCCCCCCTTCATCAGACCCCCTCCTCATCACCCTACCAATGGCTAAGCGACCATTACCATTGAAACCATCACCCCTACCAGACCTACCACTGCTGCCACCTAGTGAACCATCCAAACCATCATCACCCCTTGATCAGCCACCAGTCCTGCCTCTTGTCCCTGTCCCCTGGAACATCTACCATCGGGAGTACTCCTCAATGGAGACATATCAAGAGCCACCCCTAGTAGAGAACCCACTGGAAGATCCAGACAGTCCCATGGAGGACGCGCCACCTTTAGAGCCAGAACCAGTCACTCACTATGAACCCAACACTCCTGGAGGTCATACGAAGACCCTGTCTTCCCAAGAATCCCCTATCACACCATGGGAGGAATACCTCACTCAGCCCAGCAGTTCTGTGTCTCACAAGCACTCCCTGTCACCCACAAGTCCTTCTTTGGCACCCATACAACAACGCACCAGTCATGAAGGCAGTTACCAGTCAATCACCCCTTCAGCCTCATCACCCATAGCTGGCACCTTGCCCCAGAGTCCAGGCCACCAGTCAACCTCCTAGGGCTGAGCACCCGTAACCATATTTACGGGTTTATGGGCCGCCATAATACGGTACGGGTCCCGTACCGTATTGGCCTTGAAGCGACACTTTTACGGTACGGTTTATGGGCCGGGTACCTGTTACAATCCACCCTATTTTTCACCTCCCTCATACCCCTTGGCATCCACTCCTATGCCCCCAGCCAAACCACCACTAGCAGTCCTACCAGCCCTACCCGTTCTGCCGCCATTACCATCCAGTAAAGCCACCACTCAACCGCCCACACCACCAGTCCAACCACCAGTCGAACCCCTTGTTCCTATCCCATGGAATATCTACCGCAGGGACTACTCCTCAATGGAGTTGTACAGAGAGCCATCCCCAGTAGTGAACCCACTGGAAGACCCAGACAGTCCTATAGAGGACGCGCCGCCTTTAGAGCCAGAGCCAGTCACACACTACGAACCTGATGTACCCGGAGGTCAGACGCATACCCTATCCCCGGAAGAGTCCCCTATCGAACCCTGGCAAGCATACCTCACTCAGCCCAGTAGTCCTATATCCCGCAAGCACTCCCTGTCACCTACAAGTCCCTCATCAGCGCCCATACGCCAGCGAACCAGTAGAGAAGGCAGCTACCAGTCAATCACACCTGCTGCCTCATCGCCTATAGCCAGCACCTCACCCCAGAGTCAGGGCCACCAGTCGACCTCTTCAGAAGAGTCTGCAGACAATCCCTCACCCACGCATAGCTCCGCAGAAGATGTGGATAGCGACATGGCCCTTAATTGGGTTACCATAAAGTCTGACTACCATAAAGGGTAGCTGCTTACTTCAGACGCCCATTAGACCGTAACGGGCGCGCAGCAACCAAAACGCCTTGGATCAATCTCAAATCTCGTCGCCATGATCGCATCATGACGACGCTTCTCTTCTCAGAACGACACGTCAATACTAGTACCTGGTTAAGGATAGATTAGGCAATCCTCTGACATATGATTTCGCTCTCGCTTCATCCCCCTTGTAACACTCATACAGATTGCAGCACTTGTCCACGGATATCATGATGATACAGATAGCTCTGTCACTACTAGTAGTACCTCTCCTAGTAACCTTGGTCCGTGCGCGGACGTGCCTGTATATAAGCGCTCAGTATTTCGACAGTCAAGCCCTAAGCTTGACTTGGTTTCCAATACAACCGTTGTCAATCCCTTCATAGTCCCTCTACTTGTTTGCCCAGCACACTCTGAGTCATCTCTAGCAGCTCTAGAGAACTCTACTTGTTTGATAACTCGCCACCAGAAGAACCCTTAGTACAAGTTGTACTATCAAGGCTCGTTGCAGCCTTAACAGTACCCCCCGTATCAGACCGTAAAGATATGGCCGTATGATTGGTAAGAAGTGTTGTGCCGCGTGTATCCCCACTTGTCCTAGAACCTCCTTACCCTGCCTCGCTTCAGGCCGCTGCCCACCATTGTCAGTTTGTCAATATTGTGATCGAGTCAGATCGATACCTTTCCTCAATGAGAATATAACTTGGCCGCCCTTGCACTGCAATGCTCATGGCTGAAGACTCACAGATCGCCCCCGATCATCGGCCGATGTCACCAGCACGTGTCGCCACAGCTCCATGAGGACTTGTCGCTCACAGCTCCTTACAAGTTGGGCCTAGGTCAAGACGTCGTCACTGTTTAGAAGGACCTTTCCTGGATATGGGGGACACCTTTGGTATGTTTTTTTGCTTTTTTTTCGTGAGATACTATGCTCTCGACCTTCAAAAGTCGTTTTTTTAGCTTTCTCATCAAGCATGATCGGACTCATCGGAGCACCGCTGCACCCTCCCTCACCCTTGTTGTCCATCCATTCAACGTTGCACACTTCTCAACTATTCAGTAAAACATCGCTCTACATTTCAGACACCGCTATTCCACCATGCCAGCCTACAACCAGAGACCATCCGGACACTCATGGTCCTGAAACATCACATTCGTCAGACACGCGGGGGCAATGCAATTAACATAGACTAGCTTTTTGTTCTGTAGTTAAAGTACTTTGAAATTACACCCGTATAGTCCCGTATCACACTGTAATATGGCCGTATATACACCCGTACCGTACTGTCTCGAAATTTCGAGTCTCCTGTATGGTTACGGTTTACGGGTACCTGTAACTGTATTGGTACCATAAATTATATGGCTGTATGCCGTATACGGTACGGTTCTCAGCCCTACGACCTCCTCAGGAGGATCTGCAGACAATCCCTCATCCACGCAGAGCTCTGCAGATGACACAGATAGCGACATGGCCCTTAATTGGGTCACCATCAATACCAACTACCTTAAAGGGTAGTTGCTTACACTAGATGCCCATTAGACCAGAATGGGCATGCGGAGATCAGATCTCTGCAGATTTGCCTCAAAACTCATGGTTGTCATCGCATCATGATGATGCTTCTCTTCTTGGAATGACCCGCTGCCATTGTTCTCTGGTTAAGGATAGATTAGGCAATTCTCTGATCCTTCATTCGCTCTTGCTCACTTTCTATTGTTCAACTCATACAGACTGCAGCACTTGTCTGCAGAGTACTATATGATACAGACATCCCCCTCTTGACCAGAAGTACCTACTTTAGTAGTCTTGGTCTGTGCACAGACTTGCCTGTATATAAGCGCCCAGTATTTCAACAGTCAAGCCCTAAGCTTTACTTGATTATCAATATCAATGTTCTTGAAAACCTCCCTAGTGCCTCCCCTTTTGCCCACTTCAATCTAAGTCATCTCTAGCAACACTAGAGACTCCTCTACTCCTTCAAGTACTTGCCACCAGTCAACTCTTAGTACAAGTTGTACTATCAAGGCCTGTTGAAGCCTTAACAAGAAACAACCATGAAAACCCAAACATGATCACAATCTGAGCCCTGCTCAACCATCAAAGGGAGGAAGGTGAACTCCCCAGCAGCACTGAGTGGTGGCAAATGGATGCGGGCACAGGAATAGCAAACACAGACAAAAATGCACCACCTGAACCATCAGGATGGGATTGAAAAACAAAATCTCAATCTGGCAGCAAAACATCAACAAATCGCCCACCTGTCAACACAACCTGTTAAGTAGCAATAAACTGACATCTATGAACATCGATGTGATAGCATTACAGGAACCAGCAATCATTAACGCCAGTTGCTCAATAGTGGCCAGAGAATGGATATCAGTATACCCCACTCTGCACCTAAATAATCCCAAAAAAATGTGATTGCTCCTGCTCATACAGGCACAGATCAGCACAGACAGCTGGAACCAGCTGGACTTTCCATCAAGTGATGTCACAGTTGTCCAGTTCACTAGCGAGTGGGGCAAACTAACTTTATTCAATATATATAATGAAGGTGAGGGAAACAATACTATAAGGCTACTAACAAAGTATCAAAGGGACAATCATGCAAGCTTAGAGCAATGCCAAACTGGCAACACACACCAAATCTGGATGGGGGACTTTAACAGGCACCATCCCTACTGGGACAACCCTAGCAACTTACGACTCTTCACAGACAGTGCCACAGTAGCAGCTGAGTTGTTAATAGAAGTGGTAGAAGAAGCCAGATTAGAAATGGCCCTACCCAGTGGCATCCCAACCCACTGCCACAGCATCACAAAATGGTGGACCAGGCTAGACAATGTATTCATCTCTGAAAACTCCACAGACATGGTCATAGCATGCAATGCCCTAACAGAGCACAGGGGTATTAACACTGACCATGTGCTGATACTAATGGAGCTAGATATGGGGATAGTCATGAATGACATAAAGCCAATCCCCAACTTCAGGGAAGTGGACTGGGATGAGTTCCACAAAGCACTTGCAAGGCACCTAGGCCCAGTGCAGGCTGAGGAGCAGATCATTAGCCAGAGGCAACTGGATGCAAGGTGTGGCAATCTGACGGAGGCCATCCAAAGCGCGATACAAGAGCAGGTCCTGGTTATGGAGATCACTCCCAAATCCAAGCAATGGTAGATGAAGGAACTAATGTAGCTGCATAAGCAGTCCGACAAGCTTGGCAGGATCTCCTTTGAGTGACACAACAATTTGAACCATATGGTACACACTCAGAGCAAGGAAGCAGCAAAAAGTTACAACAACAACCTCAAGTACACCAAGAAGCAGCATTGGAGAGACTGGCTCAAAAAAGCAGAAGAGCCAGATATCTGGATGGCCAACAAATATATCTCCACACCAGCAATGGATGGTGGGAAGGCCAGAATCCCAGTGCTGAAACACAAGGTTGATGGACAAGAGGTAATCGCAAGAACCAACAGCAAGAAAAGCTCTGTGCTTGCCAAAGGTTTCTTCCCTCCGAAGCCCACTGAAAGTGCAGCCTGCCCTAATGCCAAATACCTGAAACAGTGCCAGGGAGGGATCAAAATTACAGCCGACCAGATCTAGAAGCAGCTCTGTAAACTGAAACCATACAAGGCCCCAGGGCCAGATGGTATACCAAATATTGTGCTGACAAAATGTGTGGACTTGCTGACCAGCAGAATGCTAAGCATCTATGATGCCATGTTCGAGTGCAAGCTCATGTACAAGCCATGGAAATCATTTATAATGGTAGTGCTAAGGAAGCTGGGAAAACCAAGATATGACATACCCAAAGCATACAGGCCAATCGCTCTCCTCAATACATTATGGAAGGTACTCATGGTGGTAGTTGCAGGGCAGCTAACATATGTGACTGAAAAACATCAACTACTCCCAGCAAACCACTTTGGAGGCAGACCAGGGTGCACAACAACCAATGCTATGCACCTCCTAGCAAACAAAATCAAAGCATCCTGGAGAGCAGGCAAAGTCATATCAGCACTATTCCTGGACATCGAAGGTGCATTTCCCAATGCTGTCCCATCACAATTAGAGCACAATCTGTACACTTGCTGGGTCCCCAGAAAGATTGTGGATTTCATCCACAATATGCTAAAAGACAGAATCACTGTGTTGAAATTCAATGGATACATGTCAGAACCCATCATCATTGACAATGGCATAGGGCAAGGAGATCTGCTATCTATGGGTATCTACCAATACTATAATGCAGACCTCCTAGAAATCCCACATGACAAGGGCAAATCAGCAATGACATATGTAGATGACTCAGTCATGATAGCAGTTGCAGACATCTTCCCAGAGGCACACAAGAAGCTCAGGAGTATGATGACAAGGGCTGGGGGAGTTGCAGATTGGTCGACCCAGCATAACTCCCCCCTAGAATACTCCAAGCTCACATTGGTAGACTTCACCCACAGCAGAAGCTCAAAGAAAAGGGAAGCACTATGTCTCCCACAGGTTGAAGTACAGCCCTTGAAGAGCACCAAATATTTGGGGGTGATCTTTGATCAAAACCTGAATTGGAAAGAGCAGCATGCCCATGCTATTGGAAAAGGGACAAATTGGGCCATGCAAATAAGGAGGCTCACAAGACCATCATGGGGACTAACTCTGGGAAATGCCAGAAGACTGTATATCAGTGTCGCAATCCCCAGGATCCTATACACAATAGATGTGTGGTGCACACTGCCATATACCAATGGAAAGTGGCAAAGGGGGACCATAACAGTAACTGGGAAGCTAATGACCATACAAAGGTCAGGAGTGCTCATGATTACTGGTGGACTATGCACCTCTGCAACAGATGCACTGGATGCCACAGCATTCCTCCTCCCTGTGCTGTTGCTAGTGGATAAATGGTATCATAGAGCAGCAGTATGGCTTACAATGCTCCCAAAAGAGCACCCACTTCATGGAATAGTCCAACACAAAGTATCAGGTAAGATAAAGAAACACAAATCACCCTTGAACAGTCTTCTGGCAGCATACAGGCACAACCCAAAGAAGATAGAGAAGACCCCAACAACAGCAAGAAATCTGGCGCTTCAAGGTAAACTTCCTTTTGTCATCTGCATAGCTGAAAACAGGGAAGAGTCCATAAGAGAAATGGAAAATGCAAGAGAAGCAATCCAAGTATTCACAGATGGGTCAGCCATAGATGGGAAGGTAGGAGCGGCTGCAGTGCTAACAAGGGCAGGAAACCCACCATGCACACTCCACCTACACATGGGCCCCAAGAGCGAGCACACCATGTACAAGGCAGAGCTAGTGGGCATCCTCCTAGGACTGCAACTCATCAGTATGGAGAAGCACGCCAGTATATCCTTCGCATTAGGGGTTGACAACCAAGTGGCAATCAAATCATTTCAATCCACTATGAGAAACCCCAGACACCCCCTTGCAAGAGAAGCTTTGTGGAAAGCAAACCAGATCGAAAAGCATAGGTGGAAAGGCAACTACAAGATAACAATACAATGGACAGCCAGACATGAGGGAACATCAGGAAAAACCTCCTGCGCTAGCAAGAGATAATAGCCAAATAATCAACAATTTCCAAATAATGCGGAGATAAGCGGTCAATAATATTGAGATGTGCGGAAGTAAGTTACTTTGCATGGACACAATTATCAATAATTTATATGAAAATACCATATAATTATACATGTTGCACACAAGATCGAGTATGAGAGTTCCAGGGTGAAATTCTGCTAAGAGTGATTTCGGTGCAAGCTTGACGGAAAAGATTCTAGACTCAAAAGTAACTGCTGCTTGCTGGGGTGATGAGAGCTTGTCCGCACGGCGAACAAACTTTGCCAGCTCTGAAACTTCTAGTAGGACTTCCTGATCTGCACACTCTCCAGTAAAGGCGCGTCAATCTGGGCCACAAAATCCTCCATGTACTCAGAGGGACCCTTGAAGTAAAGATAGGTGAGAGCAGGTAAGAGAGTGCATGTGTGAGGAGGTGGAGTTTGAATTGCCCTGTCTGGGAGATCTCTGAGTGATTCGAATGTAAGGGAAAGCGATTCAAGCCGGGTCAGCGTGGAGAGGCCAGTGACCATTGCTTGAGGTGAAATGTACCCAGAACCTGTAAAGTTGTCGTACCGAAGGCGGACAAGGTTGGTGGCAGACAAGAGTAGTTCTACTAATTGTGGAAATGGAACACCAATCAAGGCGAGGTCTTGTAGAGATGGAGCTGACCCGCCCAAGAAAGAACGAGATATTACAGATTGTTGAAAAGGTGGGTGGACCCACAAATGTGGCAGCGACGGAAATGGATGTTGCATCAGTGGCGCAAATGCTTCCCATGCTGGATTAAGAGTTTGTTCGAGGCGAATCCTAGAGACTTGATGGTTGAGCCTGAGTGCGGTAACGACATTGTCTATAGCCTCTTCTGATGTGTGGCCGAGGTAGTGTACATATATGGGTAATTCTGGCCAGACACCCAGTATCTTCTTCGCCGATCTGTTGGGAGATCGGCAAACAAGTACCAGGTTGAGGTGATGTGGAGATGTAAACACCAGGTTTCTCCATCTTCGGCATACATGTACCAGTGTATGCCATTCCTCGGATGGGTATTCATAGGGTTCTATTTCATCAATGAAGGTTTTGAATGATTTGAGGAGAATGTCATCGGCAAGGCTTCCGATTGTGACCTGTTGGTGAAGTGGGCCTATACCACTCAGTCTCAGTAATCATGCAACTCGGGGTGCTATGGTTGACCACACACTGCTGTCTTCGACTAGTCGCTCACCACTGGGGTGTATAACTCCCTCTTCTGAATTCGGGCCTTCCGTACTTGACACCAGGGAGGAGTTGTAGGATGAGTGGTCGGTGAAGTTTTATCGCAGACGGGTAGTCCATGTGAGAGTTCAAAGAATAATAAAATACGTACTGCGTTCCCAAAGGAGTTGAGAATGCAATAAAGTCAGGTTTGAAGAAAGAAGCATGAGGTAACGTTGTGCGTTCATTGTTGGGTATGAGATTGGCGCGATGACACAGCGCAAGCCCTAAACGGTTAAGGATAATAGATAACAGGTAAACTCATGCGTCGGATGTCAGAAACGTCGGATGAAAGCCGCTAAGCACGCGAGATCAAACGCAAAGCAGAGAAGAGGAGAAAGTGGGGGCCGCAGTTGCCTAGTTTTTGCCAGGGCTGGGCAGAGGTTTTTATATGTCGAGTCCAAGGTGAGGGGCGACAATCTAAGCTACGCGGGAATGAGCGAGTGGGAATGAAGTGAAATGGAGGTTGAAAATTGATCCTGCCAGCGACAGACCGTGCAGCATTGTATGCGAAGAAAGGGCAACCAGTGAACAAAGTTAAAGCGAAAATAAATTGTAGTCGTTGCGTGACAGCGGGTGCAGGGTCGAATGGTAGCGGTAAAACTTGAGGTCCTAAGGGCGATGAGACGACGCTAGCAAGAACAACAAAGGATACAAAACAAAGAAACATATAAAGAAACATATGAAAAAGGAGCAAATAAAACCAAAATAAGTCCTATGCAAATCCTGCAGCATGTGGATCTGATCAAGAATCCACAGGCGAGATGGTTGAGCTCAACGCGCATAGCATTGGCCGACTGGTATCGAGGGGGCGTGCTCTTGTGGCATCGGCCCACAAATGAGGCAAAGTGGGCAACGTTGACTGCAGCTTGAGGTGAGGCGAGGGGGAATTCCACCGCAATGGACAAGGGGAAGAGACGAGGGACAAGGAACAAGGAACAAGAGAGACAAGATGTGAGAAGGGCAAGATGGTGACATTGATGGTTGACGAGTGGTGGTGGCATGGCAACGACATCACATGAATTGAGTCAGTACACACACAAGATGGACACGCACGATGCACAACACGGTTCACTCTCAGTAATGTGGGACCCGGGCTGGACAGCACTCATTTCCAAGCCCAACGCATGTCCCAAGCTTACAAAGTCATCACTTATTGTGAGCCTCTCTGGAACAAAAGGACATGAACAATGGTAAGTGCTTCATGTTTGCCAGAGAGCGAGCCTGAGGTGGCTCAGCTTGGACTTGAAGGCCCTGCTCATGGCCAACCTATGCAACTGCGATCAATGGGTGAGGGTAGCAGGGACATTGGACAAGAGCAGTAGCAACTTACCAGAATGACTGGAATCAATGACAGTGTGTAACCTGGATTGCAACGGACAGAGTGAGTATTTCACTTACCAATCAGTTCACATGCACGTTTTGTTTCCCATGGCTGACTTGGTAAAATTTCAATGTTGCCTTTTGATCCCGCCCTTCACCCACCTCTTCCTCCCTTCAGCCCCTCTGGTTCCAACCTTGATGGCGATAACAGTGGGGCAGAGATTGAACATGGTGAGTGGCTTGGTGAGCCACAGTTCTCTCAGAGGGTCCCCTCTAACATCTTGGAATTGAGGTCCGTCATTTTTTTTTTTCACTGTGTAATTTTTGTAGAGGCCATCGTGGCAGGATTCACCTGCAGCTGCTTCAGCCACTGCAGGTCTTGACACCTCATCCTCAATCGCTGATATTCCTACAGTACAGGAGGGTGGGGTTAGTATGTGCTGTCATACATGCACCTTTCCCCTCACTGGGGTTTTGCGTCGCTCCGGAGACTGGCTCTGAAGTCCATCAGGCCTCTGATGCCAGTTGATCAGCTCTTGCTTGCCCAGTCCTACTTGGTAGACCACTGGGCTCTGCCTGCATTGTCTGTGCTGTGCAAGAGGATGGTACTGCTCACCCTCAGCGAATGCAGAGATACCTTCAGCAATCTTCCCTTTCACAGCCAGGCAATAGCCAATGATACATCTGATACATTTTCCTATGTGATTGTGTTATGGAACACCGCCCTGGTGTGAGCCCAATCTTCATTCAAGTCTGATTCTGACAAATCGCCTCTAACAGGCTTGGCTAGGGTGGGTATGCCATTAGAATGACGCGGTGACTTCACGCTGAACATGGACCACAGTAACAGATTGTATGCCTCTAGAGTATCGGCAGGCGTGCCCTACTCCTGCACATGGGGTGTGAGAGAGACTGTCAGGGATGGCACAACGAGGATCTTGCCCCAGGCTGAAGTATGTTGTGATGTTTCTTATTCTCATTTTGTGCCTTGTCTCACCTCCACAGGTGAAAGTGCCACCACAGTCTTTGCGCTGTCATCCTCATTCTCTCCCTCGGCGCCCATGTTGTTTGCCTTTGCCACATCTGCGGTCGATTGGGTGCTCTGTTTGGTTCCATTAGAAGTCGACGATGGGCTCATGGGTGTTGCACCCCTTGTGCCCTGGCCAGTTGCAACAGCAGACATCCCAGCTTGTGCTACCTTGATGCAGTGTGGGATTTTGTCTGAGTCAACTTACAGTGAGTGAGGACAGATGTCCTTTGTACAGTGGTGATCAGCACTATGTCTTCAATGTTTATCTGACACCGCTTAATGTGGTCCGTCACAGCTGCTGGGATGTTGGTTGTGTGACAGGCACCTGGACTCGGAGCTTTCTCATAGCACAAGGTCAGGGTAATGGGCACACAACCCTGGAAATCTGGACAGGTTTCTGGTTTCTTTCTCCCGTTGGTATCTGCAGTGTCCATGCGGGTCACAATAGGGTTGAGTCCATCGCTCAAATTCTACTTCACTGATTGTGTTTCCAGCAATGTGCTTGCATGGTCCTGTCTTATTACTGTGTTACTATATTTACCCCCAGTATTATTTGACAAAAATCACTATCACTACAGTAGTAAGTTACACAAACTATCAATAGCTCATCAACACAATACAGTCATTCTATTGAGCCACTATTGAACCATTATTGATAATTTAGAGCTATAGTGAAGATAAATACTTGTAAATTATGGGGGGGCTACAAAACCAATGATAATGCTGAATAATCAATAATTTGCACTAGCGAGGATAATTTATCAACAATTATCGCTTGCTAGCGTGGGAGGTTTTTCCTGATGAATAGAGGGCAGCACGCAGCATGCCTGGATGGGTTGACACCTTCCAGAAAGTTCCTCACCACCATCAGCCACTTGTCTTAGTGGGCCATCACTTCGTATGGCATGTCTGAGTTCTCTCCATATTGAAGCCAGCACTGCTGCGACATGAGGGGTGATGGGGGCTTGTGACCTCCTTGGCTGTCCCAGCAGAGCCCAGCATGCCCGCCCATTTCTACAGGGCACCCCCAATCCATTTGCACAAGCTGTCAAATGCTTGAGGTGCCCATACAGCACCCATTTGATTGTGCCCTCGTGATGCTGAGATAGCTTGTGCTGAGACCCTTATAAACCCTGCAGATGCCCTCCTTGTGCTCTATCTGCTTCATCGTCGAAGAGACGATGTCTCCACCGACAAGTGGGGACCTCAACCCTGCAGCTGCCATTGTCATTGTTGCTGCCGCCATTGCTGTTGTTAGCTTGTCCAAGGCAGAAAGCTGCAGGTGCATCTTGATGACCCAGATCAGATTTGTCGCAGTGCCCATTGTGATGGTAGCAGCTCAGAGATGCATGGAGGTGTTTTCTTGTCTGCCATTGAATCAGTTGGCAATAATTTCCTTTCTGTTTCTTGCTTGGTCCCTTTTTGCTCCAGATGGCTCATCTCACCATGCTGCAAAATTCAACAATGCCGACTCGTTATGGCACGCCTTGGCCTGTGGCGGCAGCTACCTTAAAACATGTCAGAACAGGCGCTGCAGACAGCTAGGAAAATCGATGTATCACGCGCCCCAAAGGGACCCCGACACGGTAGATGTCAACACTGTTGCAGTTGGCAAAGGATCTGAGAGCCCGAACTGGCAAGAGCGACAAGGTGACTTGAGTGAAACCAAACAAAAGAAACAGCAGGTAACAAGAAAGTAGATGGTTCTTATGCGGATGATAGTGCTACATGCGATGCACATACCCAAAATGAAGCGAAGGAGAATGGAAGGATGGTCGAAGCAGACAGGGGAATGGATGACAAGAAAAAAGCTCAAGAGTAATGATGACAGAAGGAGAAGGAGGTAAGTAAAGGAGGATTGAGCCAGACAATGGCCATGCACCTACACCTCCCACATACAGTATACCCCCAATGACTTTGTAAACAGCATAAAGGACCTTTATATAAACACGAGGGATGAATTGATGGATCGCTTGAGGGATGTGGATGAACCGGGTTTTTGAACCCGCTTGAAGAGATGGCCGAACTACAAGCAGTAAAAGGAGAAGTCAATACTTTGTGATTATAACAAGAATTAATATTACTTTCAGGGAACTGATGCAGTTGAGACATGGTGATATACAATGTGATCCGCGGAAAGAGAGATGCAATGACGCACAAGACAGAAATGAATGAAAAGAAAAGTGTGCAGCGATAGTTATTTGATGACAGAAGGGACAGGCACTTGCCCAACCAACCAGCATAATGGAAGTCAGAATCTACCCACCTTCAATTCTTTGCCAATGTGAGCTGTCTGCGTTCGCCAATACTGTTTTTAGCACTGACACCATCACCTGACCCTCGATGTGGTTGTCAGGGTCGTTTCCGTTACTGTGCTTGTGGTAGTTGCTGCTGCTGTTGTGTCGGGCCAGCCTGCACATTACCAACACCATGATTACCATTGGCCATTGTCATGGCTGGACGCGGGTCACCACCACCACCGAACACATTGCACCGACTCGTATTCCCAAGTAAAGTAGTCTCACTCAATAAGTTTACATGATATGAAATCACAATTCTCCAATGTGCCTTGTCATTCCTCTTAAATGCCTTCTAAATTGGCTGATCAACCAGTGAAGTAACTGGCCGCCTGTGCCTTCATGATGCTGTGCGTGAAAAGCCCATAACCTCTAATGAGGTTCTCAGAGAAGAACTCAGAGACGACACGCTTGATGTTGCCCATGTTGACCCAGTTGGCGATACCGGTGATCGACTTGCGCAGAGCATTCCAAGAAAGACATTGGTCTTCTGCGCTATTGCGATCCTGTGCCGCGGTGACCTGGAGGGCGCGCAGCCACACAGGGGGCATGTACACGCCGCCAGAGTGTGAGGATGTCAACTGGGCAAATTCTGCCATTGTGCCAAGCCCTTCCCCTTCTCCTTCGCCTTGCCACCCTTTTTGCCTTCCATCTTTTTGAGTTCGACAGCAGTGAAGTGTGCAGCGAGCTGGCTCTCACACTCGGCTTTGCAAGCGGGGTCAACGTCCTCCACCCCCGGAGCATCCGCTAATCTACACGGTGGAGACTGGGGAGAGAGTGACCTGCGCCGCATCGAGGGAGGGCTACTGTGAGCAGAGCAAGAGCAAGATGTCGTACCCTGAGTCCTCTCTGTACTACATGCTGGTGCTTGCTGTTCCCAGAGCAAGTTCTGTCGGAGGCTTTCACTGAGCTCAGTTGGTAGGATCTGCCGTCGCACCATGCATGGCATCATTGGTGGTGCAGGCGCAGGCAAATTCCATGTGTGGTTGAGTGGGATAGGCGCAGTTGTGATGGTCGGTAGCATCGGTCAGGTCAATGCTGATACATGAGTCTAACGCTGATTTTCAGACGCCCGCCGGCGGAAAGAGCTGATAAGCACGGCCAACTGTTGCTGGGTCAAGCTGTGCGAAGGTTGGATGGTATCATCCAGGCCATCAGGACTGTCACCCTCATCCTCCAGCTCCCCCTTGGGACGGTAGCCGCGATGAGCAGAGGATGTGGCGGTCACCATGGGAGCTTGGGCAGTGACTTGAGCAGCCAGGGGCAGAGCAGCGATCGACTTGCCCAAGGTCAGTGCCGAAGATATCCCAGATCGAGTCACGTCTTGTGATATGGATGCCCTGAAGGAAACACATTTGGGTCTGGGTTGGGTAGTTGAGAAAGGAGACCCGACTTACAACCTAAATTTGAATGAGAGAGCTTTGGCTGCTTCATGAATAACTTAGCTCGCGCTGGCGCTGAGCCTCGAGGGCAGCTTCATGTAGCTCGATCTCATCCTCCGTGGAAGGATGCTTGCCCGATGTGCCATTACCTGGGGCATCTACAATACCCTCACTGATCTCCTCCAATGCCCATAAGTCATCACCATCTTCCCCAATATTCGCCAGCCCGTGTTCGGACGAGGATTTCGATACAACGATACCTTGCCTTGGCACAGCTGATGCCATCGTTGTCATTGTTGCCGCCACGTTGGGCGCATTGGATGCGTTGAGAGTAGGAGCACCAACCATGCGGCGAGTCTGGGCCTTTGCCTGTGGGTGGGGATCAACAGGGGTGTGGGGCAGGCGAGAAGATCCGGCAGCCTTCACGGGGGCTTAATCTGGGTTGAGGTGGAATGGTGGGCGGGCATTGGTGGGATCTTTCTGCACCACTTGTGGGACATGACGACCTGGATTCAGCCAAGTCAAGACTGGACAGGAAGGGGGAGACTTGGAACAGCAGCCGTGGCCAGTTGGGTGGGAACCACTGCAGAAGCTGAGGCATTGGAGCCTGGGGCATATGGTGAGCCAGAGTGCATGCGTGAAGCCCCACTGTAATGCGGGGCCAGGAATGTAGCCGTGCAAGAGGGCAAGTGTGGACTTGATGCCCTGCCCAGAGAGCTAGCGCAAACCAAAAGCACTGCTAGAACGAGACAGTGCAAATCGACATGCCACTGCAAGGGAGCCCGAATGAGGGCAAAAGTGGAGTTAAGCATGGGTGCTGCGATTGAGCTGGCGCACACTTGAGACGCCATGACGAATGAACAGGACGGAGGGGCGGCTGGCTGCACCAAAACTAGTCAGAAGGTGGCACCACCAACAACAAAGCAACGACCGCACCTTGGCCCATACATTTGTCACCCTATCCACCATTGAGGGTAAATTTGTTTTCATTTTTGAGGCCCATACATAGGGTACAGCAGCGTCCTGCAAGATGTAGAAGTTGCACAAGGCACCACAAACTGGCACAAGGCCTCTCAGCGGTCATCACGCCCATGCCACCCATCGTCCGTGTGCCCCTGCGCCGCACACAACACAATGGTCCAATGGCTTGTCCTCTCTGAGTCGGCCCTCTTGATATGGGTCCTGCGATGCAAGAGAGTAATCCAAGAAAAATATATGACCACAGGACAGGGGGAAAGCGAAGGAGTGAGCAGCAAGTCAGGATGTGGAGGGAAAGCAAGAATTCAGGACACTCACTGCAACAGCAGCCCAAAGATGACACAAACCGGTAAATGGCCACAACGAAATTGCAGAATTTACACACAGGCACAGGGATGGTTGCTCAATTGCTGGCATAGTAGGCCGAATTTATCACAGTTCACAGTTCCCACAATGCAGCCAAAGCCTGACCCTGAACCGGCAATAGCCGCAACGAAATGGCAGACAATTTTTGCCTGGTTGTGTGTGGCGACATGACTCACAGATATCACCCTTCCTTTTCTGGCAACCACCACCTCCGCAGCAAAAATTTTCGCCAAAGAACGTGGCAGTTAGAGTAGGAAATACACATTGTGACGTAGGAAAGAACATAGAATGTCATCTGGCAAGAAACCCGCTTGCATATTCTCTGTACCACAGGAATCTTGCAACTCTTACTGCTGGTTGTTTGCTCTCTAACGTCGAATAAACCTCTTTCCCATTGTACCCAACCCTTTTTTTTTTTCCAAGTTGTTGTTGTTCTCCACACCCACCTCCTCCGTTCCCGGCCCCCTCCCTCCCCCTTTCCTCATGGAATCCTTTGTCCCTAATACTCCTGAGCCTCCTGTCCCCATCCCCTTCGGCCAGCTCACCATCGCTGTCGCCGAAAGCCTCTCACCCTCTCACCCTATTGAAATTGCCAACCCCATCCTCCTTTCCAACTTTCCAGACACCCCCCAAGGCGCCGTTGCATACACGGCCCTACAATGTGTTTCAGAAATCCTTTCTCATGGCTTCCTCTCCTCCTCAAATTCTTCCTCTACGGAATCCACTCCCCACCGCGAACTTTGGCTCTCCACAGTCTCGCAGATCCTCGTCCATATTCACAACAGCATCCACCATACTCACGGCTCTAAGCCCCTTCCTAACATTTTTGCAGGCATGTCCTCCAATGAGACCAACTCCTTCAAACTTCTTGCTCGCACTATTTCCTCGCTCTCTTCCTTCTTCGCTAACTGCTTTGAGAATCTCATCACAGACCCTGATGAACCTGACACTGAGGCTTGGGAAGTATGTCTCAGGTGTCTCGAAGAATGCCAATATCCCATCGATAAAGCGGGATATGAATCCGTCCTCATGTCCTGTGCGCAGAACATACACGCGGCCCACCGCACCATCATCAACAACAAACTCCGCTTGCTTACTTATGATATGGACGACTGGGTTGATGCCAGACGCACCCAGATCCAGAATGCGTTTATAGACGCTGTCATCTCCGATGACCTTTCTTCGCTTCACGATATCACTGATCAAGACCCTCGCCTCATGGCTTGGGCTACTTGTTACGTTCTTGGGCTTATGTAGGGTGCATTTTTCATTTTCCACCTGCTTACTAAGCCTTTCCCATCACGTGACCAACCACCTATCCACTTCGATCACATGACCAATCACCTGACCAGTCACCTGACCACCCACATGACCAGTCACAT
>Ga0307510_10001340_pt1 | contig 26855 bp, 20 predicted proteins | sample 12_EM_MG_FD_207224 | JGI IMG/M metagenome (GOLD analysis project Ga0307510, IMG submission 207224) | Populus trichocarpa ectomycorrhiza microbial communities from riparian zone in the Pacific Northwest, United States - 12_EM | ecosystem: Host-associated > Plants > Roots > Unclassified | place... | reverse complement strand
AGGAGGTAAATTGTCCCATAATCCTTTTCCTGCTCGGCAATCCGGAGAGACTGCATGAAGTATTGCAGCGCCTTTTGGTTTTCGTTCAGCTTTATATAATTATACCCGATATTGTTGTTGATCTGGCATATCAGCCGGACATTATCATCGCTGCTGTTGGTAGCCACCCGCAGGGCCATCAATTCATAGTTTAATGCCTGTTTGTAATCCCCCTGTTCATAGTAAAGTCGCCCCAGAAGAGACAGAGCACCCTGTTTCTCGGTATAACCGGCCTGATCATAGTATTTCAGGGCAGTTTTGATCTCTACAAATGCATCGGAATTGTTGTTGGTCAACTGGTGCAGATCCGCAAGAAACCGGTAACATCGGGCTAAGTCGACAATATGGTTCGTTTGCCGAAATGCTCCTATAGCCAATTTTAAATACCTGATGCGTACGAGCATTGTGTCCTGCAGGAAGATTCCACTGTAGTACTCCGACATTTCATAATAAGCCTTACCCAATAACGGCTTGTTATCTTCTTCCTCCAGCTGTGCTATCAACTGATTTAGCAGCGCTTTCCCCGCCGTAAGATTTCCCTGAGCTTTATATAGCCCGGACCGGATCAGCAGTACCTGCTCATTAAAAAAGGGAACATTCAGCTTTTTATTCAGCTTTTCTGCTTCACCAATATAGTCACTGATCACCCTGATGGCAGAATCAGAGATCCGGCGCTGATGAACATTGAACAGAGCGAGGCTAAGCAAGGCATGCATATGGTCCGTATCCGCCAGCGGTTTGACCAGTTTAAGCGACAAAGAATCCGCCTGCCTCCGGGTAATATCCTGAGCTGTCACAACTATCACTGAGAGGACAAAAATTGCAGTTAGTGGGAAAATCTTCCGCATCGCAAGTAGAATTGCCTGTTTCCTCCTCTAAAATATCGAATTTCTCTTGTATTACAAGAAAAGCCCACCCGGCAAACCGGATGGGCTTTGTGATATGGCCTGACATAGGATCTTAATACCCTGGATTCTGCCCGCCCAGGTTCGGATTACGCTGTACTTCCGTCGGAGGCAGCGGCAGCAGGAGGTCTTTTGTCTGAAACGATTGCCCCCGTCCATTAGAATGGCCTACCAGGGCCGAGAAAGTAACATTGTGCGAGGCATCAGGATCGGGATAGAGCCGGGTACGCAGCATATCGAACCAGAAATGTCCTTCCATGGCCAACTCCCGATAGCGTTCGGCGAGAATGAAGTTACGTCTGTCCGACTGGCTAACCGGTATCGACGGCGGGGTCACGTAGGCCCTGCTCAGAATCGGCTGCAGATAAGGAGTTGGATCCTGTGCCAGTTCATTGGCCGCCTCTGCCGCTATGAGATAGACGTCCGCCAGGCGGTATACCGATGTATACTTGCCGGAAGCCGCTGTACTAAATATCGCCGTACTGTCATACCAGCGATAAGGCATATAATAGGGATATTTGATCGTTGCCGTTCCACCGCCCGTGGTCGCGTAATTGAACGAGGTGCTATAGAATTGCTTCTCGTGGCGCCGGATATCGTTGACGCTATCGTACATATTCAGCAGGGTTGCCGAAGGGGTCCAGGCCTGGGTGACCAACGTATACTGCACCTGCAGGTTCGAGTTAGGCACCGACTGGGGGAATGTGTTCGGGAACGAATATTCGGGTAAGGACGACTGTTGGATAGCCGAATTATATTCGATAAAATACAGGTATTCGCTGCCCTGGTCATTAGCGGGGATCCGCAGCTTGTCGAATGCTGTCGTACCGCCGCTGTTACCGAACAGCGCATAACCACCGCTGCTGCCAAGGAGGGCAGAAGCCTGGCTCAGCGCCTTTTGGTAGTCGCCCTGACCGCCTTGCAGGGGATATCCTGCCATTGTCAGATAAACCTCGGAAAGAAGTCCCGCGACGGTGCCTTTGGAGATCTGATTACCATTCTGCCCCATCGGCTTATCCGTAAGACCTCCATTGGTATAGGCCGATGTAAGATCGCTGACGATGGCGTTGTAGACAGAATCAAGAGAAGCGCGGGGAGCATATAGGTTATCGAGCGATGTGTATGGCTGGAGGATCAGAGGGCATTTCCCGAAGAGCCTGACCAGGTAATAATAATCCGCGGCCCGGAAGAATCTGGCCGTTGCAACCAGCGGAGCTGCCGCTGTCTGATCGATAGTGGTGCTTGCCGCTACTTTTGCAATGATGGTATTGGCGCTGGCGATATTGTTATAGAGGGAGGCCCAGATGCCCTGAACATAGTTGCCCGCATTATCCGGAGTCTGCGTCAGCGATGCGAAGTCACGAACAGAGGGATTCTGTGCGACCACATTGTTCGAGAGCCCCGACATATTGTCGAAAGTGAAGGCATTGTTGGCATCATAAAGTCCGCCTACATTATAAAAATTGCCTGGACCGGTGCCCGTATTGTACAGGTAGTTGACGGCGCTCTGTACCTGGTCGATAGTCTGGTAGTAAGCATCCACCGACTGCGAGCTCTTCGGATTCTCCTGCAGGAATTTCTTACAGGAAGATAGTATTCCGATAACCACCAGCATACTACCGATATAAAATGACTTCTTCATGATAATTAGCATTTTTCGTTTGTCAATCGTTTAAAAGCTCATGTTTACGCCGGCTGTGAAAGTCCTTGCTTTGGGGTACTGATAGAATTCGATGTTCTGCCCAAAAGGTGGAGCCCCCGGTGTATTCCAGGAGATGCTTTGCGGGTCGTATCCATGATAGGAGGAGGACTTGATCAGGAAGAGGTTCTGCGCGCTTACATAGAAACGGAAACGTTTGATCTTCAACCGGCTCAAACCAACCTGGTCGAGGTTATATCCCAGTACGACATTCCGGCCGCGGATAAACGAACCGTTAGCCACCCAATGACTATCGAAATTCGCGCTCTGGCCTGCATCCGGTGCGAAGCGGAGCTGCTGGATCGGCGTATTCTGATTTGTGGGCGTCCAGGCGTCTAACACCGTGGCCAGGGAGTTGCTATATCCTGTCCTGTCTTCGGAGGAGAACAGGAAGGCCTGTGCAATATCAGCGCCCTGCGAGAACTGGAGATCGACCATGAAGTCAAAATTCTTATAGCGGAAGGTATTGACGAAGCTGCCGTTCCAGTCAGGCGTATTCTTTCCCAGGATCTGTTTGTCCGTAGACTCTCTTTCCTCTCCGGCTTTATAAGGAAAGCTCGGATTCTGTGCAAGGTTGGCCGCTACATCGGCTGTGCTCCAGGTGCCCAGGCGTTTGTATCCCCAGAAAGAGCCCATCGCCTTACCCACGCGCAAAATGGTGAACCCATCGCTGACGGGCCCCCAGAAAGGACCGGGGAAGATGTCCTCGTTGTTGCTTCCCAGGGACAGTACCTTATTTTTGTTGTAGTTGGCGGTAAAGGTGGTCGTCCACGAAAAATCCTTCCCCTCGATATTCCGTATCGTAAGGGCCAGGTCGACACCCTGGTTCGATAAGGAGCCGATATTTGACAAAACGCCGTTGAAACCGGTTGACTGGGGAATAGGTTTGTTCAACAACAGGTTGGTCGTCTTCTTATAGTAGTAGTCCGCTTCCAGCGAAACCCGGCTTTTGAAAAGCTGCATTTCGAAGCCTGCATCTGTCTGGGCTGTTTTCTCCCATTTGAGGTCCGGGTTGGGCAGACCATTGATATAGGATGAGGCGGCGCGGCTGCCATTCAGAAGAGTGGTGCCACTGCTCACCGTCGCCAGGGACTGATAAGAGCCTATCTCCGTATTCCCCGTCTGGCCATAGCTTGCACGTAGTTTCAGATAATTGATCACGGGAATATTGTCCATGAAATTTTCTTTCGACAGTATCCAGCCGGCGCCTACGGAAGGGAAATATCCATACTTGTTGTTCTCTCCAAAACGTGAAGAGCCATCCACCCTCTCTGTCAGGGTCAGCAGGTATTTATCTGCGAGGTTGTATCCGACACGTGCAAAATAAGAGTTGATCGACCAGCGGTCATAACTGCTCGCGGGAGAATTAGGCTGAGCGCCTGCTCCCAGGTTAAATTGCCGATAGTAGTCATCGGAAAAATACTGGGTCGATCCGGTCAGATTGCGATCGATACGCTCCTGCCAGCTGGCGCCGGCAACAACGTTGATATGATGAATGCCGAAAGCCTTTTTATAGGTAAGATAATTTTCCTGTTGCCAGTAGCGGTATTGTTCAGAAGTGATCGAAGCAACCCCTTTCTGATTGGCTGAAATATTCATCAGGTCGGAGGGTGAGTAGTAATCATACAGGATATCCTGGAAGTCCACACCGAACTGCGTCTTGAAATCAAGATCCTTTGTGATATGGAAATTGAAGAACATATTGCCGAATATCTGTGTGCGGGTGTTCAGGTGTGTCTGTTCTGTCAGCACTTTTGCAGGGTTTTCCGCCGCGTCCAGGAATGAGAAGGTAGAAGACACCTGGTTATTCGCCCACTTGCCGTCTGGAAATTTCACCGGGAAAATGGAGGGCATCTCGATCATCGTACGGGTAGGTGTATTACCTCCCGTCGTCGGGTCGACCTCATTTTCTTTCGAATAGTTGACGAGTGCATTCACGCCGAAGTCGGCCCATTTGCTGAGCTTTGTATCATGGGCAAACCGGATATTATATCGGCGGAGGTCCGAATTCAGCATGATCCCCTGGTTATAGCTGTAGTTCATAAAGACTCCGGTCGAAGAATTCTCTCCACGCGTTTGAATAGAGATCTCATGATTGTTGGAGACGGCTGTCCGTGTGGATGCTTTTTGCCAGTCCGTGTTATATTTCGGAGAGCCATCCGAATTGAAAAGACGGGTATCGGAGAGGTCGAGGGTCCGGGGAGCAGCGCCCCAGATCGGGTTATTGGCCATTCCGCCGGCAAGCACTTTCAGCCATTGGGTAGAACTCAGCACGGGGATCTCTCTTGCCAGGTGGCCGGCGCTGACAGAAGCGTCATAAGAGACGACAGTGCCTTTTATGTTGCCTCCCCGTTTGGTCGTTACAAGGATGACGCCATTGGAACCGCGGGCTCCATAGATGGAGGTGGAAGAAGCGTCCTTCAGCACTTCCACGTTCTGGATATCATAGGGGTTCAGGAACTGGATGTTCTGCATGGCAACGCCATCCACCACGTATAACGGATCTGTCGAGGAGTTGATCGAACCGATGCCGCGAATAATGACGGAGGCCAGCCCACCCGGCGCGCCTGAGTTCAGGGCGATGTCCACCCCTGCCACACGACCCTGCAAACCTTCCAGGGCGTTGGTGATGGGTTGGGACAAAAGGTCGCTGGACTTAACCGATGCGACGGATCCTGTTACGTCCGACTTTTTCATCGTACCATATCCTACGACCACGACTGAATCGATGGCGGTTTTTCCTGCTGCAAGGATGACCAGGGATGCCTCCGAAATCAGGACCTCTTTTTTTGTAAATCCTACATAAGAAATGATCAACCTGGTATCGCTGCCGTCGACTGTGATCTTAAAGGAACCGTTGTCATCCGTCGTAGTACCGGCTTTCCGGCCTTTGACGGTAACTGAAGCGCCGGCGACCGGCTTGCCGTTCTCGTCCATTACGCGGCCTGTCACTTCCTTCTGCTGTGCAGTGGCGAGCAGGAAGGGGAAGAGGAATAAAAAGAGCAATTTTAGCTTTCTCATAAATTGCAAACAATTGTCATTGGTGAAATAATAATTCATTTGTCAGTCAGTTTTGGTTTTGCATGCCGGAAACGGCCCCTTTTTCATGGGGGCAAAGAAGCGCCTGTACCGCAGCGGAGCCGCTTCGGCGAGATCATGATTTCCATATGTATTTGTCTTTTTTTAGCTCATTAACCAGTATTCATATGAAGGAATGTCTGAACATAGTTTGGATCAAGAAAAAAAATCAGAGCTCTGGCCCCGGTCTCTTATGATCATGCTCAAAAGAATATATGTTGGTATGTTCAGACATATAAAATTATCCCAAAATTTTGGATTTCCAAATAATTTTTGAGAGGTGTTCAAAAATGAAACTGATATCGCAGGATGCCGAGCGTGATGCTCAGGAGAATGAGGAAAACGACGTTCAGCCTGAATTTGCCGATGAGCAGAAGCGAAAGAAGGATCCAGGCTACCGCTATCAGATCTATATGACGGAAGGACAGCCCTGCTGGAAAAACCACGTCCCTGCCGAGGTAGATAGCCAGGTTGAATATAACACCTACTATTGCCGCCATGACCAATTTTAGAATGCCGCTGATGGTATCGCTGCCATGGGATTTTTCGATCAGCGGTGCTCCGGCAAAGATATACAGGAAACAAGGCAGGAAAGTGTAAAAGGTTGTGAGAACCAGCGCAAGGCTGGCTTGCAGGATGGAGCCGCTAAAATGGTTGTATCCTGCCATGAAACCGACAAAGCCAACTACGATGATCAACGGTCCGGGAGTCGTCTCGGCAAGAGCAAATCCATCTACCATCTGCATTTTGGAAAGCCAGGAGAACTTAGCGACAGCAAACTGGGCGACATAGGGTAATACGGTATAAGAGCCGCCGATGGTAAAAAAAGCGGTCTGTGTAAAAAACAGGATCAGGTGTTTCCAAAAGGCAAAATTGTTGCTGAAAAGATACAGGGTAAGAAAGGGGGCGGACCAGAAAAGTAAAAAGACAATAAGCTGTACCACCAGTCTTCGCAGATCAAAGGCGGGGCCTGTCCCCGGTCGGGAGTTGTTGATAAAATATCCTTCTTCGGCTGTGGTATCCTGATCCTGCCGGTCTTTGTCGCCATGCAGGAGCGAGGGATTAATTTGCCGGATGAGAACCGCCAGCAGAATTGCGCCAATGATGATCAGCAACAGGGAGATATTGAAGAAGAAGATGGCGGCAAATGCAGCAGCGCTTACCAGGTAATGCAGCATACCTTTTAAAGAGGTCCGGGCTATTTTAAACAGGGCGATGATGATCAGGGCGATGACGCAGGGTTTTAACCCACTGAACATGCCATAGATCCAGGGTAGGTTGCCATATAGAACATAGATAATACTGAGCAAAAGAAGGATTAGCATAGAGGGCAGGACGAAGAAAATGCCTGCGATCAGCCCACCTTTTTTGCCATGCAGCTGCTGCCCTATATAAATGGCCAGCTGCTGTGCTTCCGGGCCCGGCAAAAGCATGCACAGACTCAGGGCATGTAAGAAGCGGCTATTGCTGATCCATCGTTTTTTATCGACCAGGAAATCATGCATCAAAGCGATGTGCCCCGCTGTTCCTCCAAAGCTTATCCAGCCCAGCCTGAACCAAAATCTCACCGCCTCGTTAAAGTCCGGGCGTACAGGGCCGGTCGTTTGTAATTCCTGATCGCAAGTTTCACTTAAACTCTTTTGCATGTTTTCGCAGATGCAATGTACATTAAAGTTTACAGGACTATGCCCGATTTATATCTTTTTGCGACCACGAACAGCATCGATAGAAAAAATTCCTGCACCTGTGAGAATGAGGGAAATAAGACCCGCGATATAGAGGAGATTGATCTCAAAACCCGGAGGACCGAATATCGGACCGTTCGGGGTCAGACCAATCGTATTGACCGAGCTGAAACCATATTTTATCTGTACGGTAAATAGGGCGACAAGCTGTGTAATGATAAGCGGAATGGATATTACTGTAACAAAGGCGCCAAGAAGTATGGCGAGGCCGCCAAAGAGCTCGGTAAAGGGCACCAGCCAGGAGGTAAAATGTGGAAAGGGCACACCTGTGTGGATCAGCAACTTTTCAAACCCGGCGGGGCCCCTGCTTAGCTTGGCCCAGCCATGAGCCATATATCCAAAACCGATGATCAACCGGAGAAGCAGGGGCGCCGTGGATTGATAGTTCTTATACATTGGGTAAGTTTTATACAGGAAGATACGTTTTATGCTCTTACGATCCTCACATTGACAGCACTGAGACCCTTGGGACCTTTTTCAATCTCAAAACTCACCTTATTATTTTCTTTGACCGGATCTATCAGGGAATTGACGTGGAAGAAATAGCTCTCCTGCGTTGCCAGGCCTTTAATAAAGCCATACCCCTTATCGGTCTTAAAAAGCGTAATGATCCCAACCCGAATCGGATCCTCAGGATCTTGTCTTGATACGCCTATCTCTATATCCTCTGCATTAACGGACAGTTTCCTTTTAGGATCCGCCGGTTTGGAGGAGAGATTTCCATTTTCATCAACATAAGCCAACATACTTTCAAGATCATGACTACCTTTATTGGCTAGTTTTTTCTCTTGTCTTCTTTCAAGCTTTTCTTTCCTTTTTTGTTGTTTGTTTCTTTCACGTTCTCTTTTGTTCCATGTTTCTGACATTTTTAGTTTCCTCTTTTTTTTGTTTGAATAATTCTCTATTAAATAAGCAAAAAACCTTCCCGATTTTCGACACTGACAATCCGGGTAAAGCCGTTGATTTTATAAGACAAGAAGGCAGTTGTATGGGTATTTTATGGACTAAATGACGCATCTATATCCCCGCTGAGCCGGCCATCATTCTAACTCAATTCTAACCCCATTCTAAGACGATTCTAATGTCCTTGGTCGACCTTTAGCCGCTAAAATTTCAACTATATGACAAACGATCAGGAAAACATATTTACAAGAGCTATGCTGACAGGGCTTTTTATAGGTGTGATCGATACACTGATCTGCCTTTCGTATAATATCGGATATAGGGACCTGACCGGATATACCCCATCCGCTTTAATAAATGTCTCGTCATTGATCTTTGGTGTGAATTTAATATTGCTCCTTATCGGGATGCTCTATTTTGTATTCTTAAGATTATTTGGGAAAAGGGATATTGTATTTATTGCAGTATTTGCGCTGCTGACCCTGCTGCTGATCTGGAAGGCAAATACCGGGCATCGCTTTGACGACAATGCTTTAAATAAGGAATGGAAGGGGTTGATCCTGGGGGTTGTGGCTATTCTTGGTGTCAGTGCTGCTATACTGCCCTTCTGCTACCGTAGCCGTTTTTTTGATAAATATGTCCTTTAATCGGCTTTGGAAGTTTCACCCTTTGCAGAAGCTTTTGATTCCGCCTTGTTCTGATTCTTCCTTATGATCTCAATATATTTCCGGGCATCCGTATTGCCAGGGTCCAGTTCCAGCAGTTTCTCAAAATAGTCGATCGCACCAGCATAGTCCTTTTGAGTATTTGCCTTATACGCGGCAATATAACCATAGGATTCGATCAGGTGCTTCCGATTCGTTCTGTTCACAGTGTCTTTGCTTGCAATGTCAATGAGCTTGAGATAGTGCGGAACAGCCATTCCTGTCTGCATAGCCGTATCGATAGCTGCATCGCTGCGCGCCTGCCAGTAGTAGCCGAAATCCTGCTCGGGATATTTTGTCTCATATAAGCCAAACACGCTGTCGGCCATTGGATATTCCTTCGCCATATAATAAGCCAGGCCCCAGTTGAAGAGATCGAGATTGGTTGCTTTTGTGTTTCCTTCATAATACATTCCCAGCCACAAGGCCTGGTTGGAATAATCCTTCTTCTTTTTGTAGAGATCCGCCAGCTTTTTCGCATAGGCTCTATGTTGTACACTGTCTTTTTCCTTGGTACCGGCTTTTACATAATACGTCACGGCGGAGTCAGGCTTATTGAGCATATCATAAATTTCACCCATGGTCTCATAATCCTTTACAACAAACCCCGTGTCATTTTGCTTCCGGAAATATTCCTGCATAAAATCCAGGGCTTTTGCCGAATCATGCAGCTCCTTATAAGAGTACGCGATGAGCTTATATAGACGGGGTTCGGACACCCCACCTTGCTGGCCGATCAGCTGTTGGGCCTTTTGGATAGCTTCCTGGTATTTGCGTGATGAATACAGGAGATCCGTCACCAGGTAGTCGTTCCGGATACCCGGGTCTGTGGTCGCGATATAATGATTAAGCATGTCCATGGCCTTATTGACGTCCCTGAAATAATAATGATAATACAGTTCATACCAGGCCGGAGCAAAAAGGCTGTCCGCTGTGACGGCATCATTAAAATACTTTAGGTATTGTTCGGGGTTGTTCTGCGTAACAAAGATCTTCCCGGATCTATACAGCGCCATAGCGCATTTACTGTCCTGGGCGAGGGCATCCTGGTAAGCTTTGTAGGATTGGCCTCCGTCTTCCAGCTTCCGATAAGCATCTCCGAGCCCGACATATAACTCGGGATTATGTTTCTCCTTTTTGATCGCCTTATTCAATAGATCTATCGCATACAAAGCATTCCCCGAATCTGCCCCCTGGTGCGCCCGGGCTATTGCAGAAAGGATGATGGGGTCTTTCTCTTTGGTAATGGCCAGGGCCCTGCTGAAAAAGGCCGTGGCGCTATCCTTTTGCCCCTGTTCGAGCAATACCTGCCCTTTCGCACAGAGGGCAAAAGGCTCCTGGCTTATGGACACAGGCATCTGTTGCAGACTGTCCCTGATCTGCTGTAGCAGGTGCAGGTGTAAATAGGTCTGTGTCAGTAGCCACCAGGCTTCGGAATTATTAGGGTCTGTCTTCAGTAAAGACTGTAATTGATGTGCGGCCCCTTCATACCGCTCGTAGTACAACAGTTTTCTTACCTCAGTGATCGACTGAGCCCTGGGGCCGCCCATCATAAATAATATAATGCTGGTAAAAAGTAATTTCCTCATAGCGTCAAATTATACCACCGGCATTAACAATTTATTAGAGTCAGATTAGAAACGGATTAGAGATCTTGTCTGCGGAAGGAATTTCCTTGAAAATCCGCAATTGATCGATAATTTTGTAATATGACAGAGGACAGAAAGATATTGATCGTGGAGGACGAAAAGAAAATAGCCGACACACTCAAAATGGGGCTGACCGAGCATGGGTTCTTTGTCGAAGTAGCCTATGACGGAAAGATAGGCTATCAGCTCATTACTTCCTATCGCTGGGACCTGGTCATCCTTGACATCAATCTGCCGGGGATGAATGGTTATGAGCTCTGCAAAGCCATCCGCTACAGGTATCCCGATATGCTGGTCATTATGCTCACTTCCATGAGCTCTCTGGATGACAAGATTGAAGGCTATGATGCAGGGGCCGACGACTACCTGATCAAACCCTTTGAGTTCCGCGAGCTGTTGCTTAAGATCAGGGCTCTTCTCAAACGTACTGCGGGTCCATCCATGCCGGTCGGCAATGTCCTCAGGGCTGCCGATCTTGAAATGAACCTCGACAATAAGGAAGTCCATCGCGCCGGCCTGAAGGTCAAGCTTACCGCCAAAGAATTTCAATTGCTGGAATATCTGCTACGCAATAAGAACCGGGTCGTTTCCCGCGCCGACCTGGCCATTAATGTCTGGGACGTAGACTTCGATACGAATACTAATGTCATCGACGTATATATCAGCTATGTCCGGAACAAGATCGACAAAAACTTCGACCATAAGCTGATCCAGACGCATGTCGGTATGGGTTATATTCTAAAAGCCAGCGGAAGCTGATGCCAGTAAAGATCAGGATAACGCTGCTGTTTACCCTTCTTGTATTGGGTATACTCACGATCGTCTGCGGCTCCGTCTACTATTTTTCGTATATAAACCGGCTTAACGATATCCAGACCCGGCTGACCAATCGCGCCATTACTACCGGCCGGCTGCTTAGCCAGGGAGGTGTCTTTGACCAGGCCCTGATCCGCAGGATAGACGAATCCACATCCCTGGCCATGAGGGATAAGGTAGTCGAGGCTTATGACAAGTCAGACAAAAAAGTTTACTCCTACAGCGACTATCCTTTGGATTCCCTGCCGATCAACCGTGCGGTCATCGACAAGGCGAGAAAGGAGCATGGCGGTCAGCTTTATTTTACACAAGGCAAAAAAGATGCTATTGCCCTATATTATAAAGATAGAGGCCTGGACCTTGTCATCGTTGCCGCGGCCTATGACGAGACCGGTAATGAAAAAATGAGCCACCTAAGAATGGTGCTTTCGTTCAGCTTTATTGGAGGAATGCTGATCTCCGTCGTCGGCGGGTATCTTTTTTCGATCAGCCTGCTTCGTCCGATCCGCCGCATCGCCGACGAGGTCAATGAGATCTCGGCACGCAACCTTACCCGTCGTATCAGCCCGGCGGGCGAAGATGAGAAAGACGAATGGTATTATCTTTCCGGAACGCTTAATCAGCTGCTTGATAGATTACAGGAGAGCTTCGAGATCCAGGGGCGGTTCATTGCTAATGCTTCTCATGAGCTGTCGACCCCGCTGACCTCCATCTCCAGCCAGCTGGAGGTAGCCCTGCAACGGATACGGACAGTAGAAGAATACCGTAAGGTAATGCAATCCGTGTACCAGGATACCCGCCAGCTCAGCAAGCTGACGCAGACTTTGCTGGAATTCGCGAGGGCTTCCGGAACAGCCGCCGGTTTAGAGATAGATCTCATCCGGATCGACGAAGTGCTGTTGCGATTACCGGGTGAGATATCCAGGGCAAGTCCACTGTTTTCCGTTGTCCTCGACTTCGACAGCCTGCCCGAGGCAGAAGAGGACCTGCTTGTTTTTGGGAATGAAGAGCTCCTGGTCACTGCTATCCGGAATATAGTATCCAATGCATGTAAATACTCCGACGACCATCACGCCACTGTCCGGTTATCCGTGCAAGGCAAAGAGATCTGCATCTCGGTAGAGGACAAAGGACGTGGCATCTCCCCCGAAGAACAACAAAATATTTTCCAGCCTTTTTATCGCACCGAAGAAGGACACTCAATATCCGGGTTTGGGTTGGGACTTTCCTTGTCGCGGCGGATCATCCAGCTGCACAAAGGGTGGATCGAAGTCGATTCGGTTCCAGGGAAGGGTTCCGTTTTTTATGTCATACTCCCGATGGCCTCGGCTGGAAAAATCTAATCATATTCTAATCCCGCTTTAAGCTCTTCTTAATCCTTCCGTACAACCTTGTCGGCTGAATCAAATCGAATTATATGCATATCAAAACCCTTGCATTGACCGGTCTTTTACCGGTGATGCTGTTCTCTTGTGTCAGCAGCAAAAAATTTAAATCTTTACAGTCGAAATACGACTCGCTCAACAAATCTTATAGCGCCCTGCAAAGCGATCTTAAGAACTGCAACGACAAGACTGCGGGCCTCACCCGCGACAAATCCAATTGCGACGCACAGGTAGATGCCCTTAAAAAACAAGTGGACTTCCTGAAAGCCAATAATACGCAGGCCCTTCGCCAGTTGGAAGACATGTCGGTTATTTCCAGCTCGCAGGCTCAGAGCATTCGCAAGTCACTGGACAATCTTGGAGCGAAGGATGCTTATATCCAGAGCCTCCAGGCAGCCATGGCACACAAAGACTCGATCAACATGGCCCTGGTCAACAATCTGAAAGGCGCCGTCGGTGACCTGAATGACAAGGATATCAATATCAAGGTGGACAAAGGTGTGGTCTATATTGATATTTCCGACAAGCTGCTGTTTGCCAGCGGCAAATACGATGTTACGCCCGCAGCGCAGGAAGTACTGGGCAAGGTCGCCAAAGTGCTGAAGAATCAGCCGGACATCGAATTTATGGTCGAAGGCCATACAGATAACAAACCCTATCGACATGGTGTCCTCCTCGACAACTGGGATCTCAGCGTCAAAAGATCTACTGCCGTCATCCGGATATTACAAAACAAATACGGTCTCGAACCTTCTCATATGGCCGCTGCGGGACGAGGCGAATACCAGCCTGTTGCAAGCAATGACACGAATGAAGGTCGTGCGACCAACCGTCGTACCCGCATCGTTATCCTGCCTCAGCTGGACCAGTTCTTTAAGTTATTGGAGCACAAATAAGAGTTTTCAGTCTGCAGTTTGTATGATCCGTACGTAAAAAGCCCCCTGTTCATAAGTCAGGGGGCTTTCTTTTGTTCAACTATTCTAATTGACCAGGTACATGCGGGTAGCTGAATTTATATATTCCGTCGGATCGAAGGCCCCGTCAAAAGTATCGTTGAGCGCATTGAGCTTCACTTCCAGCGCCTGCACCTTCAGCCCGATCTCCGGATCGCTGCGGTATTTTGTGATCAGCTCATTATACCTGGACAGTACTCCCCGGATATCAAAGGTCAGATCCCCGAATCGCAGTTTCAGCGATTGTACATCCATCAGCTCATAATATATCGGCTGTTTCCAGCTCTTGATATCCGCGGTCTTACGGTCCGTCACCAATGTAGAGGCCCGCTTACGCAGCTCTGTCAGGAATTCATAACGTCTGTCTGCATCCGTCTCCCGGCTGTACCGGTGCAGATACTCGGCCGGCGCCACGCGCAGCAGCGCCAGGTTCTGATTCAGGATCGTATCATAATGGATCTGCAATTTTTCCAGCTCCTTTGTCACGATCTGCCATTGTTGTTCGATAAGGTCATTATCATAATCGAACTGGCTGAGCTTTGCCGTGAGCAGGAACATCTTCTGACTCATCTCCCGCTCCGCCTTCCGCTTGCTGCTCAACGAGCCGATATAGGAGTTGATGCCGATAAAAAAGGCCTGGAATACCGGACCGGCTATCGGTGTCGCGCTGGTGATGTTGCCGGTCACCGTCACCATGTCGTGTAGCACGTCCAATGCCGGATCGTGATCCTTCTCCTTTTCGATATAGGCATAAAACCGTCGGTACCAGTCCTGGTAATTGGGATAGTTCATCGGGTTGGCCGTCTCGTTAAGGGTGGAGAAAAAACTCTTGGAAGCATTGAAAAGTACCAGCGGCTTGATCTCCTTATCCATCGATACCAGGTTGATAATGGCAGACTGATAATTGGCCTGGTAAACATAAAGCTCGTTCTCTTCGATGGCAGCCTGCTTTTTTTCCAGCGCCTGGACCCGCTGTAATAATTTGTCGGCCTTATCCCGCGCATCCCGGGATGCAGCGATCTCTATATCCAGGGAATCGACTTTATGATCAAGCCGCGACAGGGTAAGATCGATGGTTTTTGATTTCTTATCTAAGTTGTCCTGGATATCGCTGAGGACCTTATTCCGGATATTTTTATCCGTGCTTAACGCAGCGGAATCGGCGGTCTGGGAATAAGAGGGATGAAGCAGGACAATGCCAAACAGGGCAAAAATGTACTTTTTCAAGAGGTTTGATTTTTGGGAATAAAACTTGTTTACGACCTTGGTAAAAGTTTTCCGGTTAGCACAGTAAATATGCCATCAAAACCATAAAACGAGCTTAAAATAAGGTTAGAAATTCATTAGAAATAAAATCAATAGCCCCCTCCTGCTCCGCCGCCTCCACTGGTTCCGCCCCCATAATGGACACCGGGCTCCGGGGGCGCCGCAGCAGGTCTGAAGCTTTCGGCCAGGATCAGTCCCTCAACAGGTAAGCCTTCCAGGAGAGCGGGATCAGGATCATCAATTTCGGCCGATGTAAAACCATACTTCGGCTCGTGCAGCCAACGTATCAGGAACCAGGCCCCGGCGATCAGGATGCTGCCGCAGATGATCATCGCCAGCTCAGCCGGCAGAATATGATAATAATAACGAACCGTAAATACAGCTGCCGCCATGAGTCCAAGACCCGTCCACAAAAAGACAAGGTCTTTCTTTTGGACACCCCGGACGATATAGAGGATGGGCACAAGACCAGTCAGCGTCCACCACAAAAAGCCGAGGGCAATCGCGCCGGAATGATGTGAAATAAATGCATTTACTTCCCGAACCACATAATAGTTGCCAGCCGCATAAAAGCTCAGCAGCGCCGCAACACGGAGAAGGACCAGCCCCGAACGATAAAATCTAAGGCGCGACAGAGCCGACAACCGGGTGAATAAAAGATAGAGGACGACAGAAACAACCATCACTACAAATGGGAGCAAGGCCCTGCCAATCGGGCTTTCTCCTAACTGGTAAAAGATCAGGCATAAGAATGCTGCATAGGAGATCAGCGCCATCAGCCGGTCGGCATAACGTACAAAGCCCCAAAGAGCAAGCGCAAGCACCATCCCGCTTTCCATGAGGGGGTCGATATGGGAAGACAAAATATTTATCCCTGTTATGATCATCGAACCGGCGATCAAAAGGAGAGCATCGTCGGTACCGGCCTCGTAAATCCTGCGCGTGTATATGAACAGCTCAAGGGCGGCATAAGCCAGCACACCAAAAAAGATGAACAGGCCGCCAAGGGATTTATCACCACCGCCGGACGTCAGTACGAAGAGTCCCAGACAACATAAAGCCGCCAGAACGGTCAGCAGAAAAAGTCCGACCCGGACAAAAAAATTGGGTGTGTATAAATCACAGGAATAAGCCACATCGATGCGATCGAACTCCTCCTTTGTGATAATCTTCTTCGACAACGCTGCCGCCGCCTGTTTCCGAACATCCCTGTTATCGAGATCTATGTGCTTATAGACTATCATGGTTATGGATTTTACGATTCAACCGGATAAGAAGCGCGGCCACTCCGAATGCGGAAAAGCCCAGCCAGAGCAGTCCAAGGGCGATAATGTCACCCTGCGACCCTTTCCAGAGCAACCGCAGTACGGTATAACACAGCCCTATATAGGTATACAATACGATCATCAGAACAAAATAGAACGACCGGCGCCGGATGGCCTGAACGCAAAGATACCAGGCGATGCCAGCCAGTCCAGCAAACCATAACAGGTAGATCGCATCGTAAGTAAAGAGTCCCGCAAGAGCTGCAACAAAGAAGAGATGCAGACCAAAATTGGTATAGGTTGTTTCGAAATGAGCCTTGATCCGCCGCTGAGACGTGAGCCTGCCAAACGCTAACAATACGACGCCCAGCAGCATGCCGGTAAAGATCAGCCGGTGGTCGGTAAAGCCATTCTCTTTTATCAGCGTCAGCGGCGTGATGCTCAAACCCGCCCAGGCGGCCAGGTTGGTGACAGCCAGGCTCAGTACACCCAGGTGATCGAAATAATAGGCCGCAACGAACAGGATAACCATCGGTATAAAGGTGGCCAGCCCGTAGTTGTTGCCAAATATGTCATACTGGTATTGCCAATAGCCCAAAAAGATGAGCAGGCTAAGACAGCCCAGCAATAGGATATAGTCAAAAATGGAATTGGGCGCTTCCACCTTGTCCCAGCCAAAGGCTGTCTTTTCCCGGAGGCAATAGTAGAAACTCCCGACGGTAATCAGCGCGATAAAGACAAGGACTGCCTGGTGGCCTATCGTATCGATATTTTTATAAACGACGATACCCAGACCTCCGGTCAGTAACAATACGCCCAGGTATAATAAAAGACGCAGTTCCCGGAAAAGGGAGAATAACCGGCTTCCTTCATAGGCTTCTGCCTGCCCGAGGGCCTGGTCAGAGATCAGCCCTTCGGCATGCAGTTTTTTGAATAGGGGAATATCCATAATCCACAAGTTTACAAAAAAAAAGCCGCCCGGCTTAGCGGTGCGGCTTTTATACGAGATAAAAGTTCGATTTACTGATTTACTTTAAAAGACTCCCAGCCTGAAGCCGTAGCCCGGTTACAGGTCATGGCCTGTGTGCCGTTTTCGCTCGAAACGAATTTACCATTATTCCCTTGCAGGGTTATAGTCCCATCCGCGTTGACACCCCAGGTAAAGGATTCCCAGGCGCCGAACGTAGCCCGGTTACAGGTAATGGGCATGGTCCCGTTCTCGCTGGATACATATTTGCCCATACTTTGCAGCGCCACCTTGCCGCTTCCCGCGTCCACTACAAGGAACTGCTCCCAGGTGCCTGGTGTAGTGCGGGTACAGGTCATGGCGGTTGTGCCGTTCTCACCGCTTACATAAAGGTTATTAAAGCCTTTCAGCGTAATTGTCTGGCCGATCGGCGGTCCTGTTGTGGTCGATTGCGTACCGGTCCATTTAAAGGTAGCGACGGCTCCGGCGGGTAAGGCATAAGTAAAAGATTCACCACCCCATTTTATCTTAAATGACTGGCTTGAAGAGGCGGTATTCAGCGCGAGGACGACCTTGGAGCCATCCGGATTTTTAAAGGCGACATTCTGTATGCCTCCCGAAAAAGTATTTGATGATATACGCAAAGCGCCAGCCTTTACAAATTGGGAAGCATGCGCAACGGTATAGTACGCGGTGTTGCGGGTATAATTGTTGCCGGATATGGTCACTGCTCCTAAACAGTTGCTGCAGCCGCCGGGAGTATGAGGGTTATAATTCGGATCGGCAGCCAGATTCCATTCCAGAACGGCACGGCTCCAGTTACGTGGCGCTCCGATGATCAGATTATTGACATGCCAGGAAAGGTCGCCGCCGAAGTTGCCCGGTCCGCCTATATACTGTTCCGTAAAATAAACGTTCTTGTTCGGGAAGGCATTGTGTACGGTCGTCAATGCGCTGATATCGCCGGCGTATAAGTGAAATGCCGAGCCATCGACATATGGATTGGCACCCGCATCGCCCAGGACGGCCTCTGGATAACCCGGCTGATCGCAATTGTGGTCATATGCTATAATTTTTGTGCTGATGCCGTTGGCTGAAAACTGTGGCCCCAGGTTGTTTTTTATAAAGTTGGCCTCTTCGCCCGATTGCATCGTCATAGACGGATTATTATAGGGGTTCAGCGGTTCATTCTGTGGTGTTATGGCATAAATCGCTATTCCCTGCGCCTGCATAGCCTGTATATATTTTACAAAATACCTGGCATAGGCATCATAATAAGCCGTATTCAGACTGCCGGCGGTAAAACCGCCATTGCCCCCGGCCCCGGTCTTCATCCATACAGGGGCCGTCCATGGCGTAGCCAATATTTTTATGGATGGATTGATAGCAATGATCTTCTTTAGAACAGGTACCAGGTCCGTCATTTCCTGACTGATGCTGAAGTGTGTAAGGTTGACATCGGTCTGGCCCGAAGGCATGTCATCATAAGTAAAATCCGAAGAGCTAAGGTCTGAAGCCCCGATGGTGATACGTACAAAGCTTGAACCGACATGCCCCGAAGCGGTTGAAAAAATGTCGGTCAGAAAAGTGTTTTGATTCGGGCCTAAGCCATTGATCAGTGAGGCACTGCCACCTGTCAGCGCATATCCAAAGCCGTCGATCGTCTGATAGGTAGTGTTCTCGTCGACAATTATGGTGGTTGGGTTACTCCCTGCATCGGCTGCGAAGCTGATGTTGGGTTGAGCCTGTAAAAGTTTGGACTGATCAGCGGTGGTCATCCACACATTGACCGTCTCGTTTGCTGCCCGCGGCATAGTCGCAGTAGCTGCCGGAGCAGGTGGCGCTGAGAAATCTCTTTTACAGGAAAAAAACAGTAGGGAGAAGAAAACGAAGAGTACTGCCAGCAGCTGTGCCGGCGCTTGTTTGTGTTTCATTGGAAGTAGGTTTAATTAAGCGTTGATTCAAATGGAAGCAATTCGTTGTTTACCATCCGAAATTGATCATTATTAACCCATCCTCCAAATTAAGCGCTACGTTAAAACCCCTGCAATCTAAAATTTAGCTATTGATAATCAATATAAATTCCAATACATTAACTTTGTCGCTTCAAAAAACGTGTATGTCAAAAAAGATTATGCTCCTCGGCTCAGGCGAACTGGGAAAAGAATTTGTCATAGCGGCCAAACGCCTCGGTCAGCACATAATCGCTGTCGATTCCTACAATAATGCTCCCGCACAACAGGTAGCCGATGAACGGGAAGTGATCAATATGCTTGATGGGGCCGAACTGGACCGGATCGTTGCCAAACACAAGCCCGACATCATCGTTCCGGAGATAGAAGCCATCCGGACCGAACGCTTTTACGATTACGAACGGCAGGGCATCCACGTCGTTCCAAGTGCCAAAGCCGCCAATTTTACCATGAACCGCAGGTCCATCCGCGACCTGGCAGCAAAAGAGCTTGGACTTCTTACCGCCAGCTACCGCTATGCCGGTACCCTCGATGAATTGAAAGCAGCGGTGCAGGCTATAGGTCTGCCCTGCGTGATAAAACCGTTGATGTCCTCATCCGGCAAAGGGCAGTCGGTGATCAAAACAGAAGCCGACATTGAAACGGCCTGGAAGTATGCGCAGAGCGGCAAACGCGGAGACCAGACAGAAGTCATCGTCGAGGCCTTTGTCCGATTCAATTCAGAGATCACCCTGCTCACGGTGACCCAGCAGAACGGCCCTACCCTGTTCTGTCTCCCCATCGGCCACAGACAGGAACGCGGTGACTACCAGGAAAGCTGGCAGCCAGCTATCGTTCCCGCTGCCTACCTGGCGGAAGCGCAGGAAATGGCAGAGAAAGTCACCAGGGCATTGACGGGTGCCGGTATCTGGGGAGTCGAGTTCTTTCTGACCGACGAAGGGGTCTATTTCTCCGAGCTTTCACCCCGTCCCCACGACACCGGTATGGTGACTCTGGCCGGCACACAAAACCTCTCCGAATTCGAACTGCATGCCCGCGCCGTACTCGGTTTGCCGATCGTCGGGATCACACAGGAGCGCATCGGCGCCAGTGCCGTCATTCTGGCGGACAAAGAAGGCAGTAAACCGGTATTCACAGGAATAGAAAAGGTACTCAGTCAGCCTAAAACCGATCTTCGTCTGTTTGGCAAACCCATCACCCGTCCCTATCGCCGCATGGGCGTGGTTCTCACTTATGATCAACCCGGCGCGGATGTAGACAGGGTCAAACAACGCGCCATCGACCTTGCCAAAGAAATAAGAGTTGAACCTGGCGCCCCTTTATAGGTTAGTGATGGATAAATCCTGAATTTTTAGTAGATTGGTATATGTTCAGGAACTACCTAAAAGTCGCGATCCGAAGCCTTCTTAGAAGGAAGGCCTTCACGCTGATCAATATTCTGGGACTGGCCACAGGTATGGCCGTATGTCTGCTGATCGTGCTCTTTATCCGCAGCGAGCTCGGCTATGACAATTTCCACAAAAATGGAGATCGTATCTACCGCGCAGTGCTGGACCGGAAATATCCTGAACGGGTCTCCTCGTATTCCATTATCCCGATGTCGATAGGTCCTGCGATAAAAAAGGAATTCCCGGAGGTGGAAGTAGCTACAGGCTTGCAGGATTTTGCGGGCAATGCCGGTGTTTTTGTCAAAGTAGGTGACAGAACCTTTGAAGAAAAACATGTGCTGATCGCCGATTCCAATTTCTTCCGGGTCTTTACTACCGTGATGCTGGAAGGAGATACGGCTACAGCGCTGACAAGGCCTGATATGGCCGTCATCAACGAAAGCACCGCAAAAAAATATTTTGGCTCGGCGTCGAAAGCCATGGGTCAGTCTTTCGAGACGGATGGACGCCAACGATTCACGGTCTCCGGTGTCTGTAAGGACTGGCCCGAAAATTCTCATATCGGCTTCGATATATTGGTGTCCCTTAGCACATTCCCATTCGCACGGCAAGTAAATTATACCGGATTCTCTACCTGGACCTATCTCCTGCTACACAAGGGGACCTCTCCTGCCGCCCTTGAAACAAAGTTTCCGCATGTCGTGGAAAAATATGTATCGGGAGACATAGCGCGTAATTTCGGGATGAGCTACAAAGCTTTTCTCGCAGCCGGCAATGGATATCATTATTATCTACAGCCCTTGCAGAAGATACATCTCATCTCGGACCTGGAAGCGGAAGCAAAGCCCAACGGCAGCCAGCGGGCCGTATATATATTCGCCATCATAGCCATTTTCATCCTGGGCATTGCGGGGATCAATTTTATCAACCTTTCCACGGCGCGTTCGATGGAAAGGGCTAAGGAAGTAGGCATACGCAAGACCTTTGGTTCGGAAAAAAAATCCCTTATCTTCCAGTTCCTCACGGAATCGACACTGGTAAGTCTGCTCAGCATCCTGCTGGCCCTCGGTCTCATCGTTCTATTGCTGCCTTTGTTCAATAAGATGTCGGACAAGGATCTGTCCATCCTCCCTTTCTTTCGTCCTCTACCCCTTCTCATCTTGCTGGCCTTCGGAGCCGTGGTGGGTCTGGCAGCGGGTATCTATCCGGCCTTTGTCCTATCCTCCTTCAAACCCATCAAAGTGCTGAAAGGAAAGTTCAAATCCACGAAATATGGAACAGCCCTTCGCAATGGCCTGGTAATATTCCAGTTTGCCATCTCTATCATCCTGATCATCTGCACCATCATCGTAGACCGGCAGATGGGATATATGCTCGGGGATAAGCTGGGCTTTAGAAAAGACCATATCATCGAGATCCAGCGGTCCGATCTTCTCCTCGGGAATACCCGTGCATTCCGGAATGAGGTGGCGCGAATTGCTGGCGTGGAGAATGTCAGCGGCAGCAGCACTATGCCTGGCGGCGAGAACTTTTTTGGTGTCAGCTGGCAGCCTGTGGGATCACGGGCATCCATGACGGGCAGAGGCATCGTCGCAGACGATCAGTTCGCCGCCACGCTGGATCTGGAGATGAAGGAAGGACGGTTCCTCTCCAAAAGTTTTCCTACCGACTCGCTGGCTGTCGTACTAAATGAAAAAGCCGTGGCCGCCCTTGGACTGAAGGAGCCTGTCATCGGTACGAGAATGACCACTACAGATGGGAACCTGAATCCCAGGCCCGTGGACTCGCCTTATATTTATACCGTAGTGGGAGTCGTAAAGGATTTTCATTTCCAGACCCTTCACCAGGCCATTGCCCCGCTGATCTTCACAAGTCCGGGCCGGTTCGTTGATATAACAAACATCACCTCGGTGCGTATCAAAGGCGATGAATTCGCGCCCTCCATAAAAGCCATCGAGCATAGCTGGCACAATTTTGTACCGGAAAAGCCTTTTCATTATACTTTTCTTGACCAGGCCCTCGCTGCCCAATACAAGGCGGAACAGACCGTACAGCGGCTGTTTACAGTCTTCTCTGTACTGGCCATTTTTATTGCCTGCATCGGCTTATTGGGACTGGCGGCCTATGCCACCCAGCAGCGTATCCGGGAGATCAGCATCCGGAAGGTGCTGGGGGCCACTCAGGGTAATATCATCAGTATATTATCAATTGATTTTCTCCGGTTGGTGACTATCTCGACCCTTGTCGCCTTCCCCCTGGCCTGGCTGGGCATGCATTCCTGGCTGCAAAGTTTTGCCTATCGGGTCGAGCTCAGCTGGTGGATCTTTATTCTCGCCTGGATGATCGCATTGATCATCACCATGCTGACCATCAGCTTCCAGGCTTTCCGGGCAGCCCGGGCCAATCCGATAAAGACATTGCGGTCGGAATAAAAAATTTGGGCATCCAATATATTCATCGTAATATTGCAATGAACAAATAATAATATGGGCCTCACCAAATCCGAAATATTCACCGACAAACAGAACAAGCTCGCGGGCATGATGAAAGCCCTGGCACACCCCGCCCGGATCGCCATCATTCAATACCTGATCAAGGCTAATGCCTGCGTCAATGGGCAGCTGGTCGAAGAACTAGGACTGGCTCAACCGACAATTTCCCAACACCTGAAAGAACTAAAGACTGCCGGGCTGATCCAGGGCACTATCGAAGGCACCAGCGTATGCTATTGTATTGATCCTAAAGTATGGGCCGTCTATCAAAAAGAATTTGGAGCCCTCTTCGCCGCCTACAAAGGCGCCGACAACTGCTGCGGGTAATCCGCCGCATTTTTTTTGACCCACACCATCGTAATATCGCAATATTAATATAAACATATACATCATGGAAACGACCGAACAGATAAAAGACATGGTGCGCGAAAAATACAGCGCAATTGCCCTCCAGGACAAGGAGGACAACGCCGCCTCCTGCTGCGGCTCCGGATGCTGCTCCATCGAAACAGCCAATATCATGACCGACGACTACAGCTCCCTCGAAGGATACAATCCTGACGCCGACCTGGGCTTGGGTTGCGGCCTGCCCACCCAATTCGCCCAGATCAGACAAGGCGACACCGTGATCGATCTGGGCTCCGGCGCTGGCAACGACTGTTTCATCGCCCGCAAGGAGGCCGGCGAGACCGGCCGTGTTATCGGCATCGACTTTACTCCCGCCATGATCAGTAAGGCCCGCGCCAATGTCGATAAATTGGGGTATAACAACGTCGAGTTCCGTCAAGGCGATATAGAAAAAATGCCCGTCACCGCGAACATCGCCGACGTCATCGTCTCCAACTGCGTCCTGAACCTGGTCCCCAATAAACACGGCGTCTTCCAGGAGATATACCGCGTCCTCAAACCCGGCGGACATTTCAGCATATCCGACATTGTGCTGGTCGGCGAGCTACCCGAAAAAATCCAGCAAGCCGCCGAAATGTATGCCGGCTGCGTAGCCGGAGCCATTCAGAAACAGGAATACCTCGGCCTGATCGAAGCCACCGGCTTTACCTCGATCACCCTCCAAAAGGAAAAGCCCATCATCGTCCCCGACGACATACTGGCTCAATACCTTAGCGAGGAGGAGATAGCCGCCTTCAAGACTTCCGGCACCGGCATCTACAGCGTCACCGTCTATGCAGAAAAGCCCAAAGAAGCAAAAACCTGTTGCGGACCCGACTGCTGTTCCTAATCCCATCAAATCAACCATGCTAAGGAAATCCGTCTCGGAAATACTGGGAACATTCGCCATCGTCTTTTGTGGAACGGGTGCCATCGTAATCGACAAAGTCACCGGCGGCGGCGTTTCTCATGTAGGCGTAGCCGTTACCTTTGGGCTGATCGTCATGGCCATGATCTATGGGCTGGGCGAAATCTCTGGCGCACACCTCAACCCCGCCGTCAGCATCGCCTTCGCCCTGTCCGGGAGACTCCCGGTCAAAGCCCTGGCCCCATACATCGCCAGCCAGGTCGCGGGCGCTTTCCTGGCAAGCCTAACCCTCAGACTCCTGTTTCCATCCGACCGGTTGCTCGGTGCAACCCTTCCCACCGGCTCCCCCTGGCAATCCTTCGTCCTGGAATTTTTGCTGACCTACTTTCTAATGATCGTCATCATTAACGTAGCCACCGGCCCAAAAGAACAGGGATTATTTGCCGGCGTCGCTATCGGCTCCGTCATCCTGCTGGAAGCCATGTTTGCCGGCCCTATCTGCGGTGCCTCCATGAACCCCGCCAGGTCGCTGGCCCCTGCCATCGTATCCGGTCATATTGAAAATCTATGGGTGTACCTTACTGCTCCTGTCATCGGCGCAGCGGCAGCCATACCTACCTGTAAATATCTAAACGCAAAAAAATGAAAATCGCCCTGTTCTCCGACATACATGCCAACCTCCCCGCCCTCGAAGCCTTCTTTGCCAGTATCGAGCAGCAACAACCCGATGCCATCTATTGCCTGGGCGACCTGGTCGGCTACAATATCTGGCCCAACGAAGTCATCAACGCCATCCGTCAAAGACGTATCCCCACCATCGCCGGCAATTACGACTACGGCGTCGGCCGCAACAGCGACGACTGTGGTTGTGCCTACAAGACCGACGACGAGAAAGCCAACGGTGCTGTTTCCATCTCCTACACCAACCAGGTCGTAAAGGACGAAGAACGCGCCTATCTCCGCACCCTTCCCGCTCATATCAAAGTAGAATTTCAATTGAACAACGACAAGCTTAACCTGCTATTGGTCCACGGCAGCCCCCGCCGTGTCAACGAATACCTGTTTGAAGATCGGGAGGAAAAAAGCCTCCTGCGGATCATGCAGGACGCCGACGCCGATATTATGTGCTTCGGCCACACCCACAAGCCCTATCATCGCATCCTGCCATCCGTACGGGATACCCCACCCCACTACCGCCATGCCATCAACATCGGCTCCGTAGGCAAGCCAAAGGACGGTGACCCCCGCGGCTGCTATGTCCTGCTTCATATCAATGACCATAGCAACACCACCAACAAGGAAAGCATCCACGTCGAATTTATCCGCGTCGACTACGACGTCGAAAAAGCCGCCAGAGCCGTCGAAGACAGCCCGCTACCGCAAGCCTTTGCGGATGCCCTGCGCAAAGCCCGTTAGTTGATAGCGGTATCCAGGTAGAATATCTGTTTTTCAAAAATTGGTGTACTTTCAACGCCAAATCTTCTTCTGCCTGATGAAACGATTATCCATTATATCTGCCGTCATGGCAGCCTTTGTTCTGGCGGCGGCCTTTCGTTTCGCAACAGGGAAGATCCCTGTCGGACGTCCGCAAAAAGATTGGAAAACGCTGGCCGCGGAAAAAAGGCTTACAGCTCTCTCCTGCCGTGTCCCTCCGGTCTTTCTGGAGCAACTCCCGGATATTCCGCCGCTGACTGGCTGGGGACCGCACCGCTGGAGGATCAGCACCGTCTCCGATAGCGCACAGTTCTATTTTGATCAGGGTATCAATATGTATTATGCCTTTCATACACTGGAGGCCCGGGCATCCTTTGCTAAAGCGATCCGGTTCGACTCTTCCTGTGCGATGGCTTATTATGGTAAAGCGCTGGCGCTGGGACCCACGATCAATTTTGGCAATGGGTTCAGGGCGGAATATGCTGCTTTTGAAGCCGCACAGACCAGCCAAAAACTGGCAGCCGGCTGTTCGGCGCTTGAAAAGGGATTGATAACAGCTATGGTACGACGTTATTCCGCTGATACAGCCTTTGACTTGAAGAAGCTGCAGACAGATTATGCAGCCGCGATGCGCACACTCGCCGCAGCCTTTCCCAAAAATGCGGATGTCATCACTCTATATGCGGACGCATTGATGCTGCAACACCCATGGGACCTTTATGATATGACCCTCCAACCGCGCCCCTGGACGCCGGAGATCCGGGCAGTCCTGCAAAAAGCATTGACCATCGACTCGCTTCATCCGGGTGCGCTGCATTTCATGATCCATACACTGGAAGGCTCCCAGCACCCGGAGGAGGGCATGAGGAGCGCGGAAACACTGGCCGGGCTGATGCCGGATGTGGCGCATGTCGTACACATGCCCTCTCATATCTATAT
>Ga0307510_10001339_pt1 | contig 26871 bp, 28 predicted proteins | sample 12_EM_MG_FD_207224 | JGI IMG/M metagenome (GOLD analysis project Ga0307510, IMG submission 207224) | Populus trichocarpa ectomycorrhiza microbial communities from riparian zone in the Pacific Northwest, United States - 12_EM | ecosystem: Host-associated > Plants > Roots > Unclassified | place... | reverse complement strand
AAAAGAAAAAAGGGGGGGGGGGGAAGAACTCATCCATTGGGATACCGATACCTGGGCGGTCCTTCCGTGATTTTCTTCAAGGACCGTTAGAACAACGAGACCAAAAGACTTATCATATGAGAAAAAAATTATTGTGTTTAGAAGAAAAGAACTGACCATAGTGTAACAGGGATCTGCTGTGCTGTGATATGCAGTGCTTGACCTTTGCACGTGACAAAATAGTACGTAAGATTTGTATGCGCGCAACAGGTAATTTGTGGCCTTCCTTGCAGCACCATGGGGCGACAGTGATGGATTGGTCGTGTGTAGGACTACTGGACCTTGACAAGTGGCGATGTGACCAAGCTGGAGAGGAAAATGACCCGGGGCTGTCCACCGGGGTACACCCTTGACTAGGGCGCCCGCACTGGAATCCTGTACGTCTATACGGCGCCCGACTCAGAGCCGAATGTCCCATCAGATCTGCCAATGGGAAGGGATTTTCATTCTAGACTCTGAGGCACCGGAGATGTCAGACCTGCGGGAGCGAAAGGTTGCGCTCAACTAGCTCGCGCGCAGGTGCCGTGGAGCACCGAGCACAGCACAAAATATCTGTTAAATTTTTTTCATTGTATTTCACATTTTCACCGTCACACTTCCCACAGGACCTTCGCTGGCGGCTGATGTCGCCCAATTCGGAGAGTTGAACGTTGGAAGTGCTAGCTGAGAGTCAGAGCGAGCTGAGTTGGTGTCACCGAGAACGCCGATACTAGGGCGCACAATTCGCTTGGCGCGCGGAGGAACCATCATGTCTCGGTGGACCCCCGATAATACCGGTAAAGGTCGGTGCCGATTTCGACCAGTTCGGGGTCTCGTGGGTGGGTCAAACTCGTCTCAAACTGGGGTCCCGGGTGGACCTGGTACCCAACATCCCCCAAAATTGTATTTGATGGGTGGACTTGGATCCTCAACCTCTAGATAGCGTTAAAAAATCCAAAGAAATCGTAAAAAAAATCAGTACAATGTATGAAATAGTTGCTGAGCCATACGTTAAGCTGGGCGAAGTAACCACCTGGTGATATTCTTCGACCTCTTCAGTAGCTGCACCAGGCGCAACTCGGCGCCTGCTACTGTAGTAAAAGTGGGCCCAAGGAGAACACTGGCCGACGGGAGAAAGGACCTGTCGATTAGCTGGTGGCGAGGGCTTATTTGGTGGCAATCGGGGAAGGTGGTAGCAGTGCAAGGAGTTCGGAGATGCCGACAATTGGGTGGGGTTTGGTTTTGCAGGGTGGCACACTAGCGTTGATGGTAGCAGGGTGGCATGAGGGTGACGTCTGGAAAATTTGTCAGTGGCATCGGAGTTCTGCTGGCACTAGGAGAGAACCCTTTTTCAAGTGGGGCAGAGACGAGTGTTGTGTTGCGAGAGGGGAGGGTAGACTGTGCAGGGTCACGGTTGTGGGGGTTCATTGGGCTCAGGCTAGTCGCGTTAAGTGGCGAGTTGTTGTGAGTTACCTGGCCGGAGAGGGTGAACTTACAGTGGGGGATAGATGTTCGTTAGGGGGGGTTAGGAAATCGTAGACGTGTATTTATTAAGTGGAAAGGATCTATTAAAAGGAAAGGAAGCCTGGTGGTGCGTGCGTTTACAATGTGGTTGTTGACGGGGGCCAATAGTGGGCCAATGTTACTCGTGGAACATTGCTCATCCTTGCCCCAGCTTTTGCCGAGGGAAAACTGCACCAGTGGTAGCGGTTCAAGGAGCCCGAAGGGAGAATATTGAAACGTCGTGTCCTGGTGCTGACACATTCCATAGGACGAAACTGATACGGCGACTGCCGACTCTGAATGTGGCCATAGCACTGCACTGCAACGAAGACAAGGCACCAATAGATGTACCTTTTGACGTCCACGCGTGTCCTGCCCCCGTACCAGACACGGTGTAGACACACAAAGAGAAGACGACAGTGGCCACTCAGTGGCAACACACACCAACACAATTTACACGCGCGCAAAGGTTGCACAAAGGCATCACTTGTGGCTGTGCAAGTTTGGCGACTGTGTCATACAGCAGTCTGGTCTTCCATGGGTGGACCGGTACCCAACCTATTGTGACGAGAAGCAGCGGGGAAGCACTGGGGTGGTTTGAGAGGTGGATTCTGGACCACAACCTCACACCGAAAAAAATGGTCCCCACAGGTGGACGGACCTTGTCTGGTACCCAGCCCTCCTTCCATAAAAGGAATGTGAACGGGCTCGGCCTCCCCGGCATTATCTGGGGTCGCTGCTTCACCCACGTGTTGTGTTCCATTTCTCGTCCCCTCCCCACGTAGGAGCAGCATGCTAAGGCTACTGGAGTGATGCACAACCCTCTCTGTTCTGATTTGACCCGATTCGGCCCCCCACTTCGTGATCGCAAGCACGGTCTAGGGTTGGCGGAGTGTAGCACCTGAATTTTACAGGTACTTCGTCGCAGGGGTCTTGTTTCATCCAATCACAGCCAGTTAGCAACCGACACCTCGGACATTCGTTCGGTGTGTTCTGTTAATGTGCGATCTGGGAGCACGATGGAACCATGTTTAGGGGAGGCATGTGTGGAGACGCTTTATTGGCGTGGGATCCAGTCGACCTATAAACCTCTCAGAGAGAGTCGCGTACGAGATAGATGTGATCAATAGGGTATAGGGGCGCAGAGCAATCACATGAAGGCTTTGGGCAGACAGCACTTCTTGTGGGAGGTCTTCGTGGTCTATACAGGATAAGATGGTCCGAAGGTGAAAGGTAGGAATAGTTGGCGCAAAGGGACCAAATGCGCAGTCTTTGAACCGCTGGTGTGGGTGAAGTGGCGGGTGGGAGTCGGGTGGGAGCAAAGTTTCATTGAGGGCAGAAGGGGCCATGAGTGGTGTCTCTAACGCCCTACTATCGACGAAGTGAGTTGAAACGAGGTCGGCAGGTGGTGCCGGTGTGGTGTCACCGTGCGTGGATTAATTGTGGGTTATGTGTAGGCGTATGTGACGCGTGAGAAGAATAAAAGGGTACTGGGATGAGTGGGATCGAATGGCCTCGCCCAACGCACGTACCGTCGTAGCAACCGCAACTTATTGTACTCTCTGTCGTCACGGTGCGAGAGGGGAAGCAACTCGACAGAACGACCTCTGTCGACTTGTGTTATTTTCGGGGAAAAATGTTGCTGTACAGTATTGTACTGGTAGTACTGTCGTATTGTGCAGTGTTCTAAAAATACGAATCAAGAAGTGTATTGTGAAAAAGAAGACAGTGACGCCCAAACGGAGTGTCCAGATTCGGTTTAGACAAGATCATTCATCACCCACATCTTTTCACCCACATCCATTCTCAATCCCCGGGTCACAGCATCGAGACAATGCACATTCGGATCCTTATAATTGCCGCCTTTCAAGGGTGGCCCAAGGGTACTCCTTGACCACCTTCTCCACCCTCCTCTGTACATCTTTCCTCCCTCCGACCTGGTGTCGTTTTTTCCAATTGTCCGCGCCCCAATCCTTTCATCGCCACCAATCCTTCCTCGACATTCCCTCCATCTAATACCAATCGAAAAGAAAACGATGTTGCCCAAAGTTGTGGTCGTAGCTCTCCTAGCAATCGCCCTTTCTTCCTCCACTACCCAAGCCCTCCCTAGTCGGAGTCGCTCATTAGTACGTGTTTACATCCGATTGCCAACCTCTTGGCTGACTTTACGCAAGACCGTTCTTGGCCAAAGGAGGGACGGTGGAAACCAAACAGGCGATTGTAACCCCAACGGTGGTGACCCCCAGACATCCTGCAGTACGTGCCCTCGTCTCCCACCGCAGCTAGCGATACTCAACCGAACCCGCTCTCGACCTCGACCTCAAAAGCCTTGGACCCCAACGTGATCGCCAAGGGCTTCGAAAGTGACGGGCAGGACAACAACGCGGAACCTGGCCAGGTCGCCTCGTTGACCTCGAACAACAACTTTATCAACTTCTGCCTCACCGTCAACAAGCCGCTCACGAACGGCCAGCAGATCAAAGACGGTTCGTGCAACCCGGCTCCGATGGGCGTGATCGCGAGCAGCTCCAACATGCCCGCCTCCAAATTCGTCTCCCCGGCCAACCTGGACACCGTCAAAGCGAACACGCAGTTCACGATCAAGATGGCCGTCCAAAGCCTCGAGGCGGGCAACTTTGTCAACGCGCAGGCAAACTATTATTCGGCGCCGCAGCAGGTGAACGGCCAGGGCGACATCATCGGCCACACCCATTTCGTCATACAGGACATCGATTCGCTCACGTCGACCAAGGTCCTGGACCCCCAAACCTTCGCGTTCTTCAAGGGCGTCAACACAGCCGCCGACAACAACGGCGTCGTTTCCGTCGATGTGACCGACGGTCTCCCATCGGGCACCTACAGGCTCTCGTCCATCAACACCGCCGCGAACCACCAGCCCTGCCTAGTCGCGATCGCGCAGCACGGCTCTCTCGACGACCAAGTCTACGTGAGTCTTGACTTTTTTTTTCGCCCACCCGACGTCCTGACCTTCAATCGCAGTTCACCGTGAACGATAGCGGCCAAGCGTCTGGGAACTAAAATCTTGGCCCGGCTTAAGGGAAACGGCGTAAAGCTGTGCTCCCGTGATCCGGCACAGCCCACGCGTCCGTTCTTTCGAGGTCGAGGGCCGGAGAGACAATGGACTAATCGCCACCCATTATCCACTTATCATCTCTGCACCACTAACCACCTCCCAATCCCTCTCTCCATACCCGCCCGACTCACGAACCACCTACCGATAATTTATCCAGGATTATAATATGTTGTACAGCTGTCTTCTCGTGGCGTGTTAGGCTACATTGTTGTCTCTCCGTTTGTTGTTGTGATCCAAAGTGTTCGAATAACGGCCTTGTGAGCGAGGGTCTGAACCATACTATTGTACTAGATAATACCATGATTATAACAATGCAGTTCTGATAAGCGCTCAGGCGAAAATCCCCGAGTTTCTCACCTTTGTTATCATCGCGCTGTTATCTTTTTGAAGGTCCGAGCACAAGTTGCCACCGTGACGAGGCAACGCTTGAAGTATTCCGAGTCAATGTTACAATGCTTTCCTGTCACGGGCTACAAAAGGCATCGCCTTTGGGAACGTATGTAGCCCACAAATCCATTCTCACTGGCATCTAGCGGCATTCAAGGCTATGTGCTCGGTGCCCCGTAATCTACTATCGCGCCTTGCGATATCGCCGCCTCACAGACGCATGAAACGAGTCGGGGTGGTGGGGATGGGGATGTAACATCCAGTTCATCCTCCCCTGGTAATCCTGGTACCTGCTCTTCTCATTCTTTTCGTTTCCCCTCTGGATGATGATGGTGTCTCAACACCGAGCCTCGCATCAAGGCCTCCCCGACGGAGGCGATGCCAGCAGAAAACACGAGGAGCAACGAAGTGATGCAAAAGTGCGATATCGACTGGCCAATTTGTAGCCACGAGCCTGTGCGATGAGACGAATAGGGTAATCACGTGAGTCTCAACACGGCTCGTAAGGTGTTTTGATTGAGTTGTGACGCTCTTACCGGTATCTGTGACGTTGAAGAAGAACGTCATCGTCATCACTGCGAGAGAAAAAAAAAAAAAGGGGGGGGGGGGGTTGGGTGTGAGCACGGTCTGTTGAAGCGTCGTAAATGGCACGCGCACCATCGGTGAGGCAGAGGGCTACCAGGAAGAGCGCAAAGGGCGGCATCCCTAAGCGCGCGTTCAGCGTAGCAAACGCAGCTGAGAGAAACACGAAGGGAGCGATGATCTTGAAAATCTGGGGCGCGAAGGGCGGGTACATTCAACCGACACAGCTCCCAATTCCGAAAAAAGGACGACGAAGCTCACGAGCAAGGCTGCCATTAAGAACGGGCTGAATACCGGGACCAAGCGGTATACCGGTTCTAGGTAGAATGACCTGTATTACGGGAGTAGGAGTGAGTGGAAATTGTGCACAAAAACGAGGGTAGAAAGATTCAGACGCACGATATGGAGGCGACACTACGCATGGTAATTAGATTACTAAGTTCTGAATCTAGGACAGTAAACAGAAACCACTCACTTTCCGGTACCGAAGAAGCCTACCTGGACGAAGAACAGGAAGAATAACGCAATCCTGACATCATCGCGGTTTAGGCGTCGCGGATTCCATCCAGATCCTTGATCACGGTCATTCACTGCCTTCTTGGGCCGCACATCCTCTTCGACCAGGGTCCATAGATATAACGTCGTGCAATATGACAGGTAGAAAAGACCCTCGGTGCGGATGGAGAGGATAACGAAGCACGGGCAAAAGGAGAGGAAGTAGGTGAGCAGGCGCCCCTCGGCTGTCCTCGGCGCCGTAAGAAAGAATGGGAAAAGCGAGGCGAGTGCTAGGGAGGAAGACGGGATCACCATGTGTTGAGAGAACGTGGGGATGATGAAGGTTGAACACACTGAATATTATCCACCCAGCTATCTGATTTAGAAGCGGGAGGCCAAGCTTGGCCTGGAGGCTCCGCACGGAAGCCACCGTGTTCAGCATGCTGAAGGCGGTAAGCAGTAACTATAACGGAATGTGGTGCTCATAAATACACCAACGGAGGTCAATCACCGATGAGCACAGCGTACCTGTGTCCGAGAAGTGAGTTTGAAATTGAATTTCGTGGCGTGCGCGGAGAGCGTAGCCTCGATCTTCGAGACCCTACGCACAGCTAGCTCGCCTGCGATCAGCATACACGTGCCCCCTGCCATTCTACAACACGTCATCAGCGGAGGAGGTATAGGCTGAATGTGGATTATTTTACATAGTAACCAGACTTTCGGAGGGAACCACGGACAGCAGTGGGAACACTGCTGTGATGATGCAGCAGGCAGCCCAAGGCAAGAGGAACTTCCCTTTGCCCTTGGGCCAGGATATCAGGGGCCAACCGACTCCAATAGCAACAAAGCCAACGCTCCAAACCGTCCGTGCAGTGTACCCAAACTTTTGATCTCTCGTTGAGGATCTCATAAAAGGGTGAGGGCGCGTGGAAAAAAAGCGTACCACCATGCTCTGCAACACAGTTACAGCCACAAGAAGCCCGATCAGGGTACTCGCAATCCACTTCGCATCCAACCTGCGACTGCGGATGGCAGACAAGTTCGCATATACTGTCCTTGTCACGTCGTTCCAAAAGAAAAACGGAAATAGGATATAGACGTGAAGTGACCATGGCAGCTTCTGCACGGCGAACAACACACAGGTCCCAACAGTCGCGAGACCGAAAAGCAATGGGATCCATAATGGTGTGTGGCTAGCGGCTGGAAGTGGCCGAGAGGGTGCTAGAACGAACACTGCGCTGAAAGCGATCCAGCCGGTGTAGGCAAAGGTGACGATCGTCCGGATGAGCGTGCGATCGTACGTCTCGAGGTAGCGGAGGCCACTGAGCGTCGCCTTGATGAGTTGATGGGACTGGTGACGTGCCTCCCGAAACTGTCCCGATGCAATGAGGCCCTCTATGATGGATGTGCGCTGGGACCCTGGATATTCAGACGGCGCCGACGGGTGATCGAGAAATTCGTAGGGCCTGTAAAGGATAGCATGTGCCTTCCTCAACTCTGTGTTTACATGAGTGTCGTGCGGAGAGCCCCATTAGGAACGACATTACCATGCTTCACACGATAATGCTCCAACACCACCTGGTTTGGTGTCAGGCTAGGTACCAAGGTGATGGTTTATAGACTTCACCTTAGCGTTGACAATAGCAGCCTCTGCAATTTCTCTCTCCCCACCAAGCATGCTGAGGTATCCGTCCTTTTGCGGGCCTACATCAGGAAGGACGCCGACCGAGTTGACCGGCCAATGTATGCCCAGCAAGGCCGCCATGAGCGCGGCCACATCTGCCTGCTCGACGTCGCGCCGTACAACGTGGGAGAGTTCCCAGGGAGCGGAATATTCGTCTGGTATTTGAGAGGTGTGTGTGTTCTGGATGGGGCCGCGAATGCCAGCGCCCCATGCAACGAGCGGTGTACGAGTATTATCAGGATCTAAAGAGCGGATGTGAGTACGCAGGGGTGTAGGCGAGAGGAGAGCCAAATACCGCCATCGCCGTGGTTCCCAATCTTAGACATGCCATGATCAGCAGTGAAGATATAACTCGTCTCCTGGTCTCCGTAGAACTCGGATATAAGTAGTTCCGTTTCGCGAACGATATCATCGACGACGCGGATGTTGTTTATATATTCCTAGTCTCTGATTTAGGGATCTGATTAAGTGCCGTAGATAGCGTGGACATAAAATACCTTTGAGTGAGGTCGGTACGAGTGACCCGTCGTATCCAGGCCTAGAAGATGGAGGAAGAAAACGACTTGAGGCGCGCGAAGTTGAGCTTCCAGTTCCTTGTTCATTGTAGCGTTACGAAACAGCGACTTGAGCTGGTCTAGAACCCAAACATCCAGTGCCGTAGCGTCTGACGGAAAGGGTACTGAGCACTGATATACGCGTTGAGGAATGGACATACCTTTGGTAAAGTCTTCGTCCTCCTCGTGATATGACCATCCCTCGACTCTTCCTGGTGTGGCGCCCTGAACGAACATGGGAAGGATGTCCGGCGATCCGAAGGAGAAGGTGTGGCTGGACTGGTTGAAGACGGAATCAAAGTCGACCTAAACGATCGCTTGAGTCACCCGGCTAGGCATTTGCGAGAGGGTGGGAGAAGGATAGCGCACGGGATTGGTCTTCCATCCCTGGTTTTCGCGACAGGTAAGCACAGGCACAAAGTATTAGCATAGGGCGGCTCACCTTTGTCACGGCCGAGACGTCCTCGTACATCCCACCTATTACCAGTTGACACAATGCGCTAAAGGGGCTGGACACACAACGCACCGATGATAGCTACGTGTCCAGGCCTGCTTTCCGTCGGGACACGCGTGTGAGAGACGCCATACGCGCCTCTGTTCTCGACAATATTCCTCAGATAGGGCGCAACGCGCTCCGGCGCGCCTGGTACGATTTGGGAGGCATTTGAGGCGAAGGCAAAGTCTGCGCGTAGGCCGTCACCTGACAAGTGGGATGCGCGACGTCAGTTTTGCCTCGGTAAGCAAGGGTATTCGTGGAGGGGTTGGGTCCGCACCGACTATGAGAACGAGGCGCTTGGCTTGTGCTCGTGGTAACTTGTACTGTCGCATGCCATGGACGACGGGGCTGGTGAAATAGCAGTCGAAAACGGTCCCTATGTAAACCAAGTGAAAAAGGACGCCGAGGACAAGAAGGCGGGCTATAGAGCCCGAACTTGTTGTCATGATTGTGTATGGAGTTGGGCGTTGAAGGTTAAGGGCATTCAGTAAGTTAGTAGTTGCGCAGACGGGCTTCCACTGGCACTACTTTACTGAACGGGCCGGCCATGCCGCTGCTACCCAAAATACGGAAAGCAGGCAGGGCCCATAGTGACCACACAGAAGCACAAGTAATTTATACCCCCAAACTCCCCTGCCCTGCGGGCTCCCAATACCACCCGAATAGAACCAGATACCGCGAACATGCAGTCTCCAGCACTAACGCCCCCGGCCCAGACAACGAGGTATGCTGTACGGAGGTGAGCTAGATTATCTGAATCAGAGTCTGAGAGCCGTATGCGACCACTCGCTTCCCTTGTCAGCTCGGACGTTTTATCCCAAAATAGAGTCAATGTTTCAGAGGAGAAGAGTGAGCGTGTCATTTGGTACAAGGTGGGCATCATTCGTCGTATCCACATGCTAAGCCGACCCTGACACGGATCCTGTAGGAGAGGTTCTTGATGGATAAAGAGATTGTAGAGCATGTTGTTGTGCGTCCAGACAACGAGGATCGCAAACGTCTTTGTTGACTATCGTCGCTATTACAGGACAATGCGAATTCGACCGTGCTGTGGGAGATACATCGTCCTTTACGAGGGTGGTACATCCGTCTGCGGTCCCCGCGCTTTCCACCGAACGTCTTCATCCCCCTCGTCCCCGTACCCCCAAGCTCTCCCCACGCTCCCGGCTCGCTCAAGTTCTCCTGCCGCACCAACGTCTCGACCGCGCCCGCAAGCAGCAACCAGCCATCTCCCTCGCCGCACCTGCCAGGCGCATCCCACCACTCGGCCACGGACTCAGAAACGACACTCACAGACGAGGCGCCTCCAAGCGGAAGCGCACAATTATCACCGACGCACACTTACCCGCCCCCGTTGACGCCGCCCCATGCGGGCGTGCGGGCCCCTCCGTCTCCGAGCATCGTCTCCGCCAAGCTCGACCAGCTCGCTCACCCGCGTCTCGTGATCTCCCATTTCGTGTTGTCGCCCCAAACCCATCACGTCACCGCGGCGCCACCCGTCTCCGAGGGTCTGTTCTCGAGAGCGCTTCGTGCGCTGAGGAACAACGCGCCCGCGAGTACGAACTCGTTCTCGCTGAGCCCGCTCCTCCCGGACGGTCCCCCGCCGACACCGAAAAGCGATCGCGAAGGGCACGCCACGGCTCGTCACGATTTGGAGAGTTCACAGGCTAGGCCGCCGGACTCGGCTCCTCTGCTCACCTTCGAGGACACGACTCCCGTGTTTGCCGTGGGCTCATCGACGGGCGTGTTTGAGATACACCTGGACGACATCGGGAAGCTCGGTGTCGATCTTGGATTTTGGATTGCCGTCGCGCTGGCGTATTGCGAGTTTCTGGGGGACAGAGAGGTGAGTTCGCGGTCAGTCGTGTACCATCCACGGCGCTGAACTTTTTTTCTCAGGGATATTTAGCGGCGGTAAATGATTAGGGAGTGCTTCCATTGTGTTGTCTCGGATGCTGGAAATTCGACAATGCTATTGTGCTCATTAGCCTGAGGGCGGTCATTCTTCACCCATACATTTCGCGGTGGAAACGAATCAGGATGTATAAGGACCGATGTGAGAACTCGGCTGGGATGGAATCCCCGAGTTACTGCGGAGAACTGGAGCACGAATCATGCCACCACATTAACCCCGCTGGAGATAGCTAAGCTGACAGCACCCTCGATAAATTCAACACTAAGACTGACACATGGGATACAGTAAGCGCGCCTGCTGCAGGTCTAGAGCCCGGTCTAGGCGATCTTCGCAGTCTGATGGGGAAATATAGAAATGATCGTTATCATATCAACGCCACTTGTAACCAGCGCGTCTAATCGGGCCCAAAGGCCGCAGGTATTAGGTTTCCTTTTTTAGGGTTGAGAACCGTGGGAAATTACTTCCAGGCACAGACGCGCTAACGCGCTCTCAACGCGGCGACCTCGATCTCGTCTCGTCTTCACATCCGTCCTCGCCCCTCGCTGCACCCGCACCGCGCGCCTCTCTCCCTTCCTTCCTTCTCTTCTTCTCGCTCCAGCGAGCAATGACCGACTCCGCTCCCTCAAAGTCCCGCATTCTCGCGGCTCTCGATCTCACAGAGGATGGCCCCTCGCCTTCTCCTTCACCACTCTCTGCTGCTCAGTTACTATTATCACGGTCCGCGCAATCGCAAGGCGGCGAGAAGCGCAAGCGAGGCGCGGAATACGCCAGCGCCGTTGCGACCCCTCTGAACAAGCGCCAGGTGAATGGAACGTCGCGCGGGGTGGTGAATAGGCTCCCTTCTGGCCTCCTCGCGAGCACAAAGTCCCCTGGTGCGTAGCTTCGTTTTAGTCTGTCGTGCTGCTTGGGGCTAATGGTACACGGCGCTGTTAGACGTTTTGGTGACTGAGCCGACGCTCACGCCCGAGGACCGCTCTGTTCGCGAAACACAATCCGTCATCACGGCTGCGTTTAGGCGGACCTCGACGGATGATCCCATCAGCGGCGAGTTTCGACTCGGCACCTACGATAAAGAAGACCCTCTAACCAACCTCGATTTCGGTGGGGACGACCAAGAGCAACGGTGCATACACCCTTCAGTTTTTTATCGTCGATGCTGGTTGTTGATGTCGACTTTAGGTTGGCCGAGTTCGTGTCCAAGTCGATCGATAACTTAGCTCAGGACATGCAGGTCAAGGATGGGATGAAGTACTTGGGCCTGAGAGAGTCAGTATCAATCACCCAGATATGTTATTAACATTGACACCCTGACTCCTGTTAGCGCGAAGGATATCCTCCCCGGGTTGGAAGTCCGCCTCATCCCACATCAGACCATCGGCGTCAGCTGGTAAGACTGTTTATTATACCGACAGGAGTTGGGGGCTGGACCACACCTCTCTAGGATGCTGATGCAGGAGAAAGAGACGAAGTACAAAGGCGGGATCATGGCGTTCGTACTTTAGCATTCCTCCGCTGCTCGGTTCCCTAACCTATATTCCAAAGCGACGAAATGGGACTCGGTTCGTTGTCTCGCCTTGTGTGCGACACGTGCATTTCCTGATAGCGGTCGTCTAGGCAAAACGGTTCAGATGATCGCCACGATGGCCATGAATATGCCAGGCCCAGACGAAAACAACCGCACGAGTCTCGTTGTCGTACCTGCTGCGCTGCTCTATCAGGTAACGCCCATGCCGCCCGACGACGCGCGTCTATCCGCTTATCCAATTTCTGCAGTGGTATGACGAACTGGAATCCAAAACGAACAACATCTTCAGCGTACATATACACCATAGCAAGACGAAGCTGAAGAGCTTGTCCGCGCTCCGAGAGAGAGATGTACTGCCGTTCCCTTCCTGTGGTTGTGCCCATCTCTTACGCATGTGCGCATGAGTAGATCATCATCACGACATACCAAACGCTCTGTCTTGACTTTGTTATCAAAGACCCTAACGTCGAACCCGAGGAAGAAGCTAGTTGGCTGGCAGAACATGGGTAAACACGCTTTACCGCTCTCTGTTCGTTCGCAGCTCGACTTATCACTGACTTCGCAGTGGTATTCTGGCCCGCATGAAATGGTACCGCGTCGTCCTCGACGAGGCGCAATTCATCCGGAATCGGTGTGTCATTCAGCATTTATGTCAAACGGCCGAACTTAATCCATTTCGTGCGTCAGGGCCACCCGGGCCAGCAAAGTCGTCGCCCAACTCCGCGCTAAATTCCGGTGGATGTTAACTGGCACACCTGTGACGAACTCTCTGTACGCAAATGACATTTCGTGCGCCCGAAGGGATGTTCGAATGTGACCCTACGATGACAGAGCCGACCTCTACGGGCTGATTCGCTTCGGACATTTTCGTCCGTGGAACGATTGGCCGTCGTTCCACGAACACATCGTACGTTGCCCCCGCTCGTCGCGTTGCTGCTGTGAGGATCCTGATGTCGTCCGGGTGTCGCGAAAAGACCAAGGTCCAGGTCCACGACGCGCCGCTGGCAGGCGCGCGTGCTCAGGGCATCTTGAAGCCCGTCTTACTACGCCGGACAAAGGATTCGAAACTCGAGGGCAAACCGCTTCTCACGCTTCCGCCGAAAACGATAGAGCTGTTGACGCTGAAATTCTCTCCCGAGGAACGCGAGGTGCGCTTTTTCTGTTCCAGAGCTGCTGGACTTCGAGGCTGATCTGATCTGTTCAACGTAGATATACGATGATTTTGAGAAGCAGGCGAAGATTCGCGTCAATAAGTTTATCCGCGAAAGGACGATCATCCAGAAGTGCGTACGGTTCCTCGCTCCCCTCGCCCGCATAACGGATCTTTATTGTCCTGCAGTCATTCTGCGGTGCTGGTGATGATCTTGCGTTTGCGTCAGCTGTGTTGTCATCCGCATCTCATACTCGTGAGCGTGCCTTTTTAATAACTGGCTGTAACTGATTCATTTACTTTGCATCGTTACCATGTGTTAAGAGTCAAGCAGATGAGTACGATGACCCGACATTACTCGTGGGCGGCGAAAGTGAGAAGGAACTCTCACGTGCGAGGAGAGTCATGGGTTTGGAATGGGTGGTGAAATTGAAGCGGAGGTAGGTTGTCTTACCCCCGGTACCGTGATGATCGCCAGCTCTGTTTACGTGCTACATAACAGGGCGCTGGCTCGCGCCCGAGCGATCGAGCTCGACTTTACTAACGATGGAAACGAGGAGGAGGACACCATGTGTCCTGTATGCCACGAGAGTACGCCACTTCCTCCTCTTCATTCGGCCGCCTTTTGGACTCGTATTGATCTGCAACCGCTCAGTCTATGAAAACAATGGCAGGATCCTGAATTGCAGACATGAAGTGTGTGCAGGTGCGCCTGATCGTCCCAATCGATGACCCGAATTTTGCATTGTTCATCTGCCGTGCGACAGATTGCTTGGAGGACATGAGCCAGTCGGCGATCGTCCATGATGGGATCTTCGGCTTCGGGGATGAAAAGCAAAACATACAGTCAGAGAAGGCATTCGAGGAAGCAGCCGCCAAAGGTTTCCGCCCATGTGCGTCCATGCCCCTTCACTTTCCTTCCACGCGTATCCCAACAAAAATGGGCGAACAAGCCACTGACGTCGGAATCCTAAGGTCCGGTATGCAAGAAGATGAACGACATCAGCCCGAACGCCATCTTCCTCTCGAGCGCCTTCGAGCCATCGCCCGAGGAGCAGCGCGCGTTCGTTCGTGCTGAGAAAGAACGCTCGCGTCCCGCATACGAAAGAAAGCATCCCGTGCTGGTGCTCAGGCCCAATCCACCTGCACCCCGCCCGCCGCCCCCTCCGTCTGCGGAGATAGTTGAACTAAGCTCGGACGAGGAGATGCCGGATTTTTCACAGATCCTGGCTCAGTCAAAGAAAGAAGGTATGTTCGAGCCTTTTGCCTCGTATGCATACACGAGGGCTCAGGAGGAGACTGGTAGGGAAAGCCAAGGTAGAGGCCTCCGCATTTGTAAGTATTCCGCACAAGGTCCCCAATGTGACGTCCTAAACTCCACCTTCATCGCAGGAGAAGCACCGGACCTTAGATACCCCCGGTACTTCCGATGACGAGAACAGCGAACCGAAGGTCGAGAAGCGTAAAGTCACTTCGTCAGCACTCCAGAAGGGCAAGCAGCCTGTAGCTTCTGGGGAGGTCAAGAAACCCAGCCAGCAGACAATGGCGACCTGGCGTCGAGGCGACGACGACTTGGAGCCGAGCGCGAAGATGCTCGCGCTGATCGAGCAGCTTCAGATCGCCGAAAGTGCCGGCGACAAGACGATCGTATACTCCCAATGTATGCCCTTTCTTCCCCCTTCATCTCCTTCAGTCATCAGATGTGGCAAAATGATGACGGTGCGGAAACAGGGACATCAATGCTGGATTTGCTGGAGACGATGTTGGCGCGGTACGGGATCCAGAATTTGCGCTATGACGGGAAGATGCGGAGCGAGACGCGCGACGCGACGCTCGTCGCGTTCCGCAAGATGGGCGGGCCCAGAGTGATCCTGATCAGCACCAAGTGCGGCGGCATCGGGTTGAACCTCACAAGCGCCAATCGCGTCATCAAGTGCGTTGGCGACTCCACCTCCTCTTCCTCTCCTTTTTTTTTGCAATCGAGAACCTTCTAATCATATATATCATAGCATGGAACTCTCATGGAATTTTGCGGCCGAGTCGCAGGCGTACGATCGTGTCCATCGTCTCGGGCAAGAAAAGGATGTATTCGTGAAGCGTTTAGTCGTGGAGAATACGATCGAGGAACGCATGCTGCGGTTGCAGGACGTCAAGACGGGTGCGTGCCCATGTACCCCTTTATATGTATTTTTATTCAGATCGACGGACTAATGGACTGGTGTCCGTCTTGTAGGATTGGCCGATGCGGCTCTAGGCGAAGGTACGGGTATCAAACTGCACAAGATGAGCGTCGAGGAGATCAAAGCGGTGCGTGTGTCCCCGTTCCCCACCGTTCTTGTTCTGATCACACTCGCTCGTATACAGCTCTTCGGCATGCATTCTTAGAATCCGTAGCTTCCTGGCCAGCCCGACGACACTGGTGGCGCTGGGGACAACTGATTTCCCGGACTGCTCGTTACAGAGCAGTCGATTTGCTATCTATATGTTCTGCTTAGTAGCTTTCTTTAGACTACGTGTTGGAAGAAATCGTGTTGCTAACCTCGTTACTGTAAATATGGTAATGTCGATCGATATAGCTCGTATAGTATTGTTTTGGTCGCGCCCGGGCCCGTGCTAGCCATAAGGCCTAAGGTTTGGATGGTGTACCCAATTGAAGTGTCGTCGCCTTGCTCCAACCAACTTAACTCGTGCATCCAGTGATGACATGGGAAGCTGGCATCTGGCCAGCATCACGTTGCTTGGTGCGCGTGCATCCGTTCTGGATCAAGTAGATCCTCAGGCCTCAAGGGCTGGAAGATACGGTAAATCGAGCGCGCTACTGTACTACAGTGCGCGTCACATTTCCAGCACGTGAGCGGGCGCTTAAGCAATGAGTCCCTGGCCGAGCGGTTGAAATCTGGGAAGGAAAGTGGGTAAACAGCGTTGATTCTGCAATTTTCGGATTTTGGGCGCTTGTTCAATTTGAGATCTCGTTTTTGTACCCTAAGCGCCCATCTAGAAAGGGGCAGAGCGATCTTAATTGTGTTTTGTATGTACACCAGTCGTTAGAGAGATCATCTGTACTTTGTTGATAGCACACATAGGCGCATATCATGTAGTAGAGGAGTTTTAGCACCATTTAGCGCGGGCTGTTGCATAAATCAGTTGCTAGTTACTACTTAAGAACTCGCAGATATCCTCCGACCACTGTTCAGTCTATCCAAAAAGTACAGGTACTGGTGGAAAGTACAAAATAATACTTCCTGGGCAGGCAATTCTTATCTGATACGAGGCCATTTTTATTCACTGCGCTCTATGCCTTCCTCAAGGGTCGATCCATTCGGTTCCTCCGAGTCGTACACATCTTCACCCATGTTGGTCGACACCCCATTATCGGTCATTTCTCGAGTCTGATTCTGCTGCAAGACGTTGCATGCGGATGTCACCATCGGATTGAGCGGAATTGGTGTAGCGCGGGTCTGTTTAGTCTTCGCGAACTTGAGACCGCTTATTTGGAAGTTCTTGTGCGTGCTGAAACGACGTTGGTCATGATGAGCCGGACACAAAATATGTAAAGAATAAACGCACACGTCGTCAGGTGTGGCAAAAACCACGAGGGAGCGGTGCATCCGCGTCGCAGCTATTGTCATTGTGACTACTGTTGGAATGTCGAACTGCTGTGGTCTAAATGATAGCAAGTATGTTACAGCGGTGCGCCGCACTAACATTCGGAGCGAAGTTCAGTTGAACGGACGTTCATCATCGGTAGACGAAAGGGAGAAAACATTACAATTCAAATTCAAAAGAGCGGACACCTAGGACATATCGTAGAGATGAACGAAAAGGGCGGGGGGGTGACATTAGCCGGACTTACTGCTGGTGGAATCTCAACAACAGTAGCAAGTGAGATCCAAATTACACCCTTTCGAAAGGAAAACACATCAATTAGTCGGAATAACTACAATTGGCGAGAAAAAATACACCAGACCTGTTTCCAGAGGAGCCGGGCCAGACCAAACGTGGCATAACCGTCTTGACGCATGCGGAGCAAGCCAATAAGCATGACGAGAAGTAAGATGATGTCGGTTGCCGCCAAGGAAATGACGGTGAGTCTGTTACTCAAAGACTTTTGCGTACTACAGGAGAGCAGGGGAATCAGGAGCTTCAATGGAGAGTGGGCCGTGCGGTACTACGGGATGAGATAAGGGAAAGAATCCAAAACAGTTGAAATTGATCACCCACCTGGGCAGCACCTGTTGCCAAACGGCAGTTGCGTGACCCCATATGCTCTGCAATAGGGGGAGTAGATAGAACCTGCCTTGGATGAGGAATCCAACGTTGATGGCCCATACACTGTTTGCTACAGCCACAGCGACCTTATTTCTATTCCAAATGGCAGAACTTGCAGTCTCGATGAGCGCCTTATTTGTGTGGATAATCGTGAAGAGGAAATGTAGATGAAGACTTACATGCGGAGAACGATCAATAGCGAAGCAGTCACAAAAGCCAGACAGAAAAAACCTAAATAGGAAAGGAACGATGGTCGAATTCTGTGTGTCCGCCTTTGAAGTTTGGAACGCATTTGGGCAGTACTCACAAATCCGATAGACCCCAGGATCTTGAAATTACAGCCGGTAAAAACCCGGGTGTACGCAATTGCTGAAGATGGTACGCACCTGGCAGTTGAAGGGAGCCGTAGCATTTATCCTAACAGCACCAATGATCAGGTTCGTAAGACAGGCGACGCGTGAGACGGAGTAAATCTATCGAGGGAGAAAATTAGCCCAGTGCAGGAGAGGAAATGGGGAGGAAGCAGAGAGGCAAGGTGCTGCTCGTCACGGACCCATATTGTCCAGCGATAGGGGATACGACCCCGAATGACCTTCCATTCGTAGTCGAGAGTAGTGAAGAATTCCCAGCTGCATGACGAGAGTTGAGTTACGTTTCATGCGGAAATAAGGGAGCAGACTCAGGCTCACAAGAAGACACCATAGAATGCGTGTCGGAGCATCACCTCGGTCCCTTTCAACAGATTTGGATTAGTTTCCTTTGTCTCCGAAACATGTATGGCTACAAGAACATACGCACACATTTCGTTCAAGTTGACGGCTGCTTCCATCGCAGTCTCAGTGGGGTTGGCCATCCTGAAAGACAACGGACGGTGTGACTACCGGCGGGGAAGTGAACCTGGTGGAACGTCGTTACTGACGGTTACTCCCATAAATTGTACGTCTTTTAAGAGACTTCATCTGTGGCAGGCCGTGTATATGATGGCCGTAACACGCGGTTACGCCCCACCACTGCCGATATCGCACAGAGTCGGATGATCAAAAACTGTTTGCAACTAATCGTCCATGTATTAAAACAGCAGTTATCGTGGATCAAGGGGCTGCGTAAAGTTTGATGAATCACTCGTTTCGCCTGTGTATGCTTGCGAAAGTGAAAATTACTCACCATGCAGTTCGGAACTTCGGGGAAATTGCCTGTCTTTGAAGGACTGTATGGTGGGAAAGTGAGATGACCTGGCATGATGGCGGCGCTGTCATCGAAGTCATCTTTTTTATTGCATGACCCGCAGTACGTATCATTCATCATTGAGCAATGAAAGTACGCCAAGTGCGTGCGCCAGGTTCGATTCCGGGAGGGTGTAATACATTTTTTCATCATTCTCATGAGCCCATCAGCATTGGGATGTTAGAGATCTGAAACGCGCGCGTTGTTAGCTACATCTTATCGTCCCGACTCGTTCGTAGGAAATGAAGGACGATCACCCCAGTCTCGAGAAAGAAAAGACTGGGGGTGCTGGTACAGTACTACAGTAGTACAGCTGCGAAATACAAGCTATAAAGGAAGTCTCAGTTTGTAAAAGAGACTTATTAAAGTCCTCAATGGAAAATCACAAGCCTACGAGTCCGCACGATCATGTGTTAATCTTCAGTACTTCAGTGCCTACCTGCCATTCAAGCCCAAGCCCAGTCCGAGCCGTCGACCAGGACCCGGCTCCAAGTTTTGGTGAGCCCGAGCCTTACCAAGCCGAGCCGAGCCCTGCAAACCACTTCAGAGTCCGGACTCGTGCAGACTACCATGTGTACCGCCGAGCGTTGGCCCGTGACTGACCGCCCGTCCCGCAGGTGCCTCGCCGCTGATATCACCGTATAGCTTCTGCAATAGATGGGAAGTCATGTGCGCATGCAATGGCAGTTTCCAAATCAGTTAGCATCGAACACCGTCTTTTTTACCCTTCTGTTCCCACAGAAAACTTTCTCGCTTCCGCCGAGTCGTCGCTCAGGTGTTCTTCAGTTAAACTTCGTAGTTAGCTTCCGGAGCTCAGTCAGTTCTCGTGCTTCACTCGCAAGCGCTGTAACAGAGAGTGAGCATTAGTAACAACCTTTCCTTTCCTTTCGAACCTGTATTTTCTCGACGTAGTACATCGTGCTCTCGCCATACGAGGCTGCGCTGCGTGTGTGTCAATGTCCAGTCGCGGGAAAGCAATTTTTTGTGCAGAATGCCCGATCTGGCCTCGCCTCCAACTACACTGGCGAACTGCACTCCTCACACGGGCTGTAATTATGCCCGTGTTGGCCTTGCAGATGGTGAGGGTGATACAAATATTGTTGAGAGTCGGCGTCAAAGTGAAGTTTTGTCCCCACCCCTCTTCCTTCTCCCAAAGATCCAGCTCAGGAAGCCTACCTTTTCAACTTCGGGCTCTTGGTCCTCCGGTTCCACATCTTCCTCTACCCTTCGCTCTCCCATGCGAATTCGCTTCTTATACTCTGCGGGCGTCTCGATGTTCGTGCCACCGTGCCATATGCCTCGCCGCGCAACCCTGACCCGCGCACAGTAAGTAGAACCCGAGAAGAGCTCGAGGAAAGGGAATGGAATGAAACACACTGTGCCTCGGCCTGCGCAGCCAGGTACGTTTCCAGGTCCCAATCCCCCCCGTACTCAGCTCCGGCTTTCGTATATACGACGCCCCATCCTTCCCTGATCATCTCGAGCGGGAGATTCCGCGTGGGGCCTCCTTGTTTCCATCGCATCCAGCTGCGACGTGGGAGGAGCGGAAGGGCCACAACACGCTTGTACTGGTCGCGCCGGAGGAGCTGGCATTTGATCCGGCGGCCCTCGATGTGGTCCTTGAGCCATGCGAGCGACTCAAAGTAGAGTGGCTGCGGCGGATTGCCAAAGTGTGGTCCCTGTGCCGAGCGTGAGGGTCACGAAGAGGTTTGAAGTGAGACGCCGGCGTCCCAAATGGCTCGTAATTATTTACCTCGGGGGCGTCCACGGCTGCCATGCGGATGTGGATCGTGTTTTTAAGGAGTTCTGCGACGCGTTTTATCATCGAGTCGTGAGTGTCAGTGTTGGCGAGTTTGGCACGAAAAGGCGAAGTATAATTTTTTTTTGGTTTGGGTTTGGAGACGTCAGAACGCCAACGGCGGCAATGACGTTTGGTGTTTTCGCACCTTTTTGGTTGGTAGGTACATGCCGGAATTTGAATGGTCCTCGCCAGCCAAAACCTGGCGTATGGTAGAGACGGAAGTTGTCCGCGTCACCCACTCTATGCGTCATGCGATTGAGCACCGGTGATTTGTTCAGGAATAGGTCGGGGATGAATGTCCTTCGAGTGGAAACCCACCTGGTCACGATGCCCGTGATCCATCGCTTCCGCCCCACCAGGTCAGGCGTAATCCACTCCGCGTCCTTGATACGCTTGAAGAAGCGGCGATAGACGAACGATACGCCAAGCGCGCTTGCAGAGCCGAGAAGAAACGAGAGCACGATGAAAGTGTCGGTGTCGGGTTGGAAAGGTAGTATGGGGGCCTCGCTGTCCTCACCATTGCGCTTGCGGCCACCAATTCTCTGTGAGTCTGGGCCTGAGCCGGATGAGAGAGCTTAGCAACAAGAGGGTTTAAGTGATTGTGAGCGACTCAATCGCTGCTGGACAAGTCCAGGAGGGAGGACTAACGATGCATGCGGTACTGATGGTGGCTTCTAGACGCCGTACCACTCGTACCATGTCTAATACTTAGAATTAATATTGGCCACAATATAGCATTGTTAAAAAAGGAAATGTATTCCCACATTCATCGCTCGACAAAAAACAACCAAAAAGGGTGACCGTGTGAGCGATCGACCTGGCAAAAATATGTTGATGATGCAAATGGAGCGTGCGGAGCATATCGATAAGATTATTCAGAACATCGACAGCCTGAGTACCCTACATTCCTTGCTTTGACAGGAGTTTAGTTACACACTAGTTTAGGTCTGTACCCTAAAATTTAGGCACCCGTTATGTAGCAGCACAGCGTTTTGAGCAACAGCAAAAAGCGTGTATTTGCCAGCGAATGCGCGAGAGCGCGAGAGGGAACGAACGACTTGTGTAAAACCAACTGTAAACGACGCGTGTACGTGATTATGTAAGGTATTGTACTGTACTTGTACTTGTGAGCTAGCATGGCGCGCGCGCTCCTGTATGTCTGTATGGTAAAGTAAACGACTGTATATCTAATCTATGCTAACTAAATTGTCCTGGGCCGACTGCCGCCTTCGCGACACGTTATGCACTGTAGGTAGTTTGTTCTGCATACTCGGTTCCTGTGTTAACCCACCATGTTCCTAGGCCGAACGCGTGCTGGAACTTTGGAACTTATTTCTTAGCTTTCACGCTTTCTACAAGCACAGCGAAAGCAAAGTCTAGATGCACAAGGGGAAGTACGACGTATGGACCAGGAGACGATGACGATGTCCATGAATCGATGGGGATTGAAGCTTATTGAAGCTTGAAGCCTAAGATAGTAAAGTCCTAAAGTGATACAACCCGGGCTAAAGCAAGGAACACTATAGATACGATGACAACGGAGAAATTCCAGACGAGAAACGAACATGTGCCGAGATGAGGCAGGACCGCAGGCGAGGTCACAAGGTTGTGTGCGATGCTCGAGAACAAAGGGAAGGGCACTTAGTAGTCTTGCTACGGGCCGTAATGGCGCTTGTTTCCAAACCAACCAGTGACCCACCCCCTTACATTAATATTGGTACAGCACTACAAGGACTCGGACCCAGAAGGAGAAACTTGAAAGTGACATCCAAACACCGGTCAAATTAGTAGTACCCGGCCTTATGTGCTCCCTCCCCCGTTTCCAGCAAACAAGCAAACTCTCCGAATCCAAGTTACGTGGAAAGTCTGGAAGATAAACTGGTCTGAGTGAGAACTGGAGATGGTTTGTGGTCTATGAAACTTGAAGGTCTTTTGTGACGTTTTGTCACTCGGTACAACTTTCAAGTTCCTTCTCCACCCACTTGACCGGTTGACCCTGTCCTCTGTCCGTCAAATCAAGTTCTGGATATGGGGTGGACAAAAATATGTGTAAGTTGCGTTCCGCCTTCGGTCCCTGTTGGGCCCGGGATATGTGATATGACGGTGACCGTGTGTCAGTTCCGTAATCCTAACCATAAATGCGCGTCCTTTTTGGGGATCAAAGAACAGGCACATGCCGCACATACCTTTTACCAACACAAGGATTCCCTTTTTGAAGAATATTGGACTGTATCTGTGCCTGCTGCTACTCCTCGCTTATTTGCGATATGTCGTCGTCCTTCGTCATAAAGTATCAGCCTATTCGGGAACAGCGCGGAGCTTGAATTCCCTGGTCGGAGCCTGAGATGCAGGCAAGCTCGGTCAGATTTCAGCCTAGTCTCTCCTCCACTTCCACAGCAATTTCCAGCAAATGGTCTAGTTCTCTACTATCACAAATTAACCACAAGTCTTCAGGTCCACTGTGCTTACGAGCATGACTTCATTCTCAAGTTGTGCAGCACCATCGTGTTAACTCAGATTTCTCTTCAATTGATATCCCGCTGCTTCCCGCATTGCGTTTGCAACAAGAGTTTCAAAAATAGACGCCTTACTATATCGGATGTCCGTTTGTAACAATGCCGCAGATCGGATATGTCTAGCAGAATACATTCTAACCGAGAGTGCGGTGTTAAACCGATCGCGTAATTCTATGGCCTCGCCCCTAAGCCCGAAAACGAGACCTATGGCTCCGATTCAAGGCGATATACAGTCGGTGTATATATATATCTCGTATCACTATCAAGTACCTCCGGAAGCCTTCATCTCGGACCCATTCTGCCCATCCACTCATTACTTCCCAACCCTCGATGGTCAACTTTCAGGATCTTAACGTGGTCACAAGCGAGATTTGTACGAATGCTTTTCAATCCCATAATGTAATGCCAGCGCTTAGGAATACCCTTCTTGACAGTGGCACTCCAGAAGTTGTGGCACGCACTCGCCGGTTTATATATGTGCGTCTGCCTCCACCCTCCCCCGGATGTTTGGCCTTACTGATAGTTAACTCTTCACCCATAGCTGGGAGTTCGTCACTACTCTTAATTATGAGTGGAGTATCATACGAAGGCGTCGGCCCTACCAGTGGACGATTTGGGTCAGTAGCAACGCCTATTTTGGGCTTTGTCATTCCTCTCAAGTGACTACTGATCATTCCCCTCGTTAGCTTTACTCCCTTACACGTGTGACTATCCTTGCAGCCATCATAATTCTCACTATAATTCAAGACGTTAAGACACCATACAACTGCCAGGTTGGTGCCGTGCCCCGTTCTACTCCACGCATCGTCTGACTAACCTCGATTCTAAGGCCGCGACCACCCTGCAGCTGGTGAGCACGATCTCAAATGTCCCTCCCTTTCCTTCTTAACCCGCTTTTGTCTTCTGGTTTCCAGATCTTCGCTTACACGGGCTTTGCTGCCGCTTCGTTCTTGATCGTGCTTCGCATGTACGTTTGTTTCCACCCCTCCGATCCGTGGCCATCAGGCATTCATGGCTGCCGCCAGTATCGCCATTTGGAAGAAAAATAAAATCATTTCGGCAATTGCAATCGGCTTATGGTTGAACAATACCGCGTTCTTCATTCTATGTAAGTTCCAGCCCCTCACCCTCGACGGTATAAGAAATCTCATGTCTTCATGGTTTGATTGGTCATAGGTATTGTCAGGGTTAGTTTTCCATCGAAGCTATTCCGAACCCTCTGTGCTTATCCCAATTGCAGATTCGTTGTGTATGGTTGCCCGACATATCCACCTGCAGTGTGATCAATATTGAGGACAGCAAACTTACCGTCGTCGTATCGACTGTTACCGACCTTGCCCTACTTCTTATAATGTTTGTTGGTTTGCTCAACCTACGTCATGATGGATATGGGACGTTAGGTCTCGCCGGCCTATTATGGAAACAGGTGCAGTGGTCGTCGCCAGCCATGTTACTCCCAAATCGCTGACACACCTCCTTTCGTAAGGGTGTTATTTGGCTCTCGCTTGCCATCGCTGTGGAGATCCCCCCGACCGTAAGCCTGTCTCGTCCCTCACGCCTGTTCTGAAATTTCATTACTGATATGCATTACAGGTACTCATCATCTTCAATCTGAACTGTATGTATTTTCTCCCAAGGCTTTCGGTGATGATCGATGCCAGTGATTGATGTCAATTTTTCCCCAAATGTCAGATCCACTCAATGTCGTACGTCTTTGTTGGTCACACGTGGGTGGAGACAATGGCGTTCTCATACCGTTCTGCGATAGATTCTCCAGCCTCCCTCTGCGGTTGCGATAACAATTGCTGCGACACGGATGTACCGTTCCCTGACAGACTTTGCCTCTGATTCGACAGACAGGTGTGACTCCCTTCGATTCCTTCCCTCCCCGCTCTTACCGTGGCTGATATCGGATTGATGCATCCAGCAATACCCAAGCAGCTTCGCTCACCCAGTTGCACACCGCCTTTCACCTTCCCTACGAGCCTAAGAGGGATGATGCATCAAAGAGAAGCTCCCTTAGTCCAGACGGCAGCACGGATGACGAGCGACGTCACCTGCCAAACGTACAGACGGTCACCAGAGACCTAGAGCGCGGCTTCAATACATGATTGACATAGAACAAAAAAAAACAGCTATTTATTAATTAGTTTTATTTTTGATTACTCGTCCCTGTAATATAGTTCATTCTCAATTTCTTATCGGGGGTGCGGCAATGTTTGTTAAACTTCGTTTTTTTCCTTTATCGGTTTATGTGCGCCCCGGCCCTCGGGGAGGAAAACCCCACCAATTCAAAAAAAAAAAACAAGAGAAAAACCCCACGTAGAACTTCAATTATGTACATGATGCTGCTTATTGTGTAACGAGACATGTGCGGTGTAATTAGATTGCATTCCTCCATAACAGAAGTTAGCGTTGCGTAACGTATACTCAGCATTGTCAGTCTTGACGTTACGACCCCTTATGATTGCCAGGTGGGTCCTGCAGTGTCTCTCCCTCCATCACTGCACCAGCTCACTGAATAGTCACACGCCAAGGTCGAGACCATGTTTGGATTTGTGAGCACCCATTCCCAGGCGCTGCTTCTGCGGAAGAACAAATGCTTATCCAGTCATGATCGATGCATGATGCATGATCTCTCATTTGTCTAGTTCTTTGGAACAGAAACGGCCCGACTGTGACAACTTCACCTTTCGTCTGCCAGTGGGGAACCAACGTTGCTTTTCTCACACACGGCAAGTCCTTGCCCTCTTGCTTCACCGTGCTCATCGGCCTATTTCGCCTGGATCATGATGCAGGAGGCTCGTTTGGTCTGGGACGACTGCTCTGGAAGTAGGTGTCGTGAATGTCGTTTCCCCTGGCTGGAATCCCGGACTAAATTTGACACGCTACGCCCTACGTCCTCATCATGATGGCCCAATCCTTTCGACTTCCTATGCACCTGCTCGGCGTCTGTGCATCAGCACAAATCATCATCCCTCACGACCTGCGGTGTTGTACGGTAGAGAGACGCTCTACGGGTGAGTTCGAGAGAGTGTGTGGGTGTGATTACGGAGATCCGAGGCCGCGTTCCCGAGACTAGAACGCGCGGATATGGCGAGGCAGGACGCGAGTCAACACGAAGGAACGACGCCGATCGAGGCGCACACTGTATGATTTAAGAAGGAAGGAGGAAAAGGGAACGCGTATGAGTCCGCGGGACAGACAGCGATCGATAGCTCGTCGGCTCGGATGATCGTCAGTCGGTCGCGCGGGGTCGAAATTCTCAGAGAAACGGACGGAAGATGGGGCCAAACGATTGCCTAGCCTTCACAGGCCAGACGCGGGGTTTTTTATATTCCAGACAGAGGTGATACGGGACAAGTATTTTTATGAGCAAAAGAGGAAATGTGAAGGAACTTAACGAGTCAGAAGGCTGCCGGCGACAGGCCGCGCGGCATCGTAGAAGGTGAAACAGAGTCCACGAGGTAAGGGGAACAGAACTAAATGGTTTGTGAAGTTTTCGACGTTGAGCGCGAGGGCACAGGGGCGAGGGCGATGCTGCAAAGCCTGATAATAGTGTCTACGATCTACAGGAAGGGTCCGACGAGCAGAGCAAAGTGAACTAAGATGAAAAGGGAAAGAAAAACATACGAAGCGATCCTAAATACAGGATAAC